>Ga0115013_10000188_pt1 | contig 40799 bp, 33 predicted proteins | sample SouAtlMetagenome_2_FD_88686 | JGI IMG/M metagenome (GOLD analysis project Ga0115013, IMG submission 88686) | Marine eukaryotic phytoplankton communities from Atlantic Ocean - South Atlantic ANT15 Metagenome | ecosystem: Environmental > Aquatic > Marine > Oceanic | place: South Atlantic Ocean...
CCCGTGAGTTTGTTTGGGCGCCGTGAGAACACAAGCCACACCCACGTGCTCAATGCGAGCTACATCTTCACCCCCACGTCCAGCTTGTCTGCCCGCATCCGGCACTATTGGAGCGTGGTAGACTACCACCAATTTTATGAACTGAACACCGACGGCAGCCTCAACGCAGACACGCCGTTCAACGAGCTTCTGTTCGACGAGGCCACCGGCACGTCAAGCCGCGACCTGAACTACAATGCCTGGAGTGTGGACCTCGTCTACCGCTGGATTTTCTCTCCGGGAAGTGAATTGAGTGTGGTGTGGAAAAACACCCTCAACGAGGCAGGCACAAACCTTCCGGAAGGGTATTGGAACAATTGGCAAAGCATGCTGGAGGAAGGATTCACGAACTCCGTCTCCATCCGTGCCCTTTATTTCCTCGATTACAGCTTGATCCAAAACAAGCGCTGAAGGCCGTCCTTCACGGCCAAGCCAGAGTGCGCTGCCAAGTGTGGATGTTGCCCACCTCATCCGTGACCTGCAACGTCACCGAACACGGCAGACCACGGGGATGAATGGCATCGGCGGCTTCGTAGGTCACCATGTTTCGTTTGGGGTCCCAAACCGCCCGGGCCCAGCGTCCCTCAATGGTCATCTGCACATCTGCAATGCCCGAGAGCCCATCCTCTACATACCAAACCGCGTCGCCTGAAGCCACGAGCGGCGTACCACTGTGGTACGGAAGCACACGGGGCGCCACCGTGTCCCGTTCCAGGGTCCATTTCCCGCCACGGGACAAATCAACCTTCCACGCTGAATCCAGCCAAGATGCGACCGCGGTGCGCGCCACCTCTCCCCTCTCCTTGCGCTGAACCGCCAACCACCGGTCGGAAGGCAGGGTGTCGCCAGGCAAAATGGACCAAGCCCCTTCCCACACTGTCCCCGAAGAAGGCACAGGCCATTGGACTTGGATGGATTTGCGGTAGGGAGCTGCGGTGGGCATCATCTCGAGCGTTCGGCCGTTTTCCCGGACATACACACACATCGTCTCAGACTCAAAAAATGTTCCTGCCTTCCAGGCAAACTCAAATCTCCCATGGCTCTGCGTTCCAGCAAGACCTGGTTCAACGTTCCATTCACCATGGTCTTGTGCATCCAACTCGTCGCACACCCAATCCGCTGGGCTGACGGGCAATCCGCCCATCAACGGAACGCGGACCGATGTCGCGTTGCCTGCTGCATCGGTGGCCGCCACCCGCAGCTCCGCCCGCGTGCCAGGATTGAGCTCCACCCACCCTTCGCTCGGGGGCGTCGTGTAAATGCCCAAGCGATTTGTGGGAAGGCGATGAAGCCGATGAACCTGATCTCGTTCAGTCGACCACACGGGATAAAACGCATGGGCATTCATGTCTTTGTTGACCCCAAAATCAAGTTCCTCCCATGACGCACGGTGGGTCAGCAACGTCTCCCCCGACGCTGAAATCACCTCGGCCTCGAGGGTGCGCAACCCACAGATGTTCGAAGCCCCGTCCAGCAGGTCGTAGCCCTCAACGGCAAAGCGCGCCTTGCCGGGCAGCACAAGCGTGTCCGAAACGGGAAGGTCCATGCGAATCCGCTCCGTGGGCGACTCCACCCACACTGCGGGAAGCACAGGTGGCCTGGTATCTACCTTCTCCAACCACCCGTCAAGGGGGTTCAGAGGATGCTGGTTGGCCGTCGATCGGATTTCAAAGTGAAGATGCGGTCCCCCGCTTCCCCCTGAATTGCCACTCCAACCCAACGTGTCGCCCGCCTGAAAATGCAATCCTGCAGAGGCTGGAGGCGACGCATCCAACCCCAACGACCGAAACGCATACGTTCTCTCCACAGCCCAAGACTGGACTTTAGGCGAGAACCTTTGCAAGTGCGCGTACACGGTGGTCACCCCGTCAGGTCCATCGAGGTACAAGGCATTGCCGTAGCCCCATGGCGACATCTTGACGCGAGACACTTGACCGTCGGTTGCTGCAATCACCACCAAACCCTCGCGCCCTTCCGTTTTGAGGTCCACGCCTGTGTGGAAATGGTTGCCCCGCAACTCACCAAAATTGCCACTCAACCGCGGCTCAATGCGAAGTGGGTCGGACCACGAATGCGCCGCTTTGAACTGCGCAGCCCGTGTTGTTTTTTGGGCCAACGCACTTTTTGTGCCAGTTGAAACAACAAAACACAACATGCTGACAGACAATTTTTTCCAAAATCTAACCGAAGAAATCACTTTCCAAGTCAGCAGGGCCGCGGATTCAAGACAAATTGCAGTGCGCATGGTGTAAAACTACACGTGCGACCCCCGAGCATGTTGCCCTTCGTCACGTACTTTTGTTCACGAGCTGTTCCCATGTCCAACCCTCAACAACAACTCTCCTCACTGACTGACGCCGTGAGCCGTCTGCTCGACGCATACACGGGTATGAAGGATCGCAACCGCGAGTTGCAACAGAGACTGGAGACCACAGAGGAGGCATTGAACAAGGAACGACAGGACAACAGCCACATTCACAATCAATCTTACCCCTCGCCTCAAGATTCATCCTTGACTGCAAGTGAACTGGACGCGCTGGTGGAAGAAATCGACAACTGCATCGCCCTTCTCAAATCTTGAGAACCGACACCATGGAAACACTCGACGTCAAACTTGGAGGACGCTCATATCCCCTCACCCTCTCCCCGGAAGAGGTCGACGTCGTGCGCGCTGCTGCCAAGGCCGTGGAGGCCCAAATCGCACAGCTCAAATCTCAATATGCCATCACCGATCGCATTGATTTGATGGCCATGGTCGCCTTACAAATCGCCGTCCAGGCCCAAACGAATGTGCCGCAACCTGCCAAGGGCAGTGCGGATGCCGCGTGGTCTGGCGCCGAAGTCGAAGACCTTCTCCAACGCATTCAGAAGGCACTGGAAGGATGAGACGTAAGGCCCAATTGCACACCCCATGAGCCCCATAATCGCCGCAGCCGCCGGACTCCTACTCGGAGGAGGCGCCGGCTACTTCCTTTTCTTGCGCGTGTTGACTGGCAAAGCCAACAGCATTGTTCGCGAAGCCGAACTCCGCGGAGAATCCATCAAGGAAAAGAAAATCCTTCAAGCCAAAGAGAAATTCATTGCACTGAAGGAAAAGCAGGCCAATGACCGCAAGGATTTGGACCGAAAACTGAACGAACGTGAGGAACGCATCAAGCGCACCGAATCCAACCTTCAGCAGACCATTGACCAGAACAAAAACGCCGACCGCCAACTCACGAAGGACAAAGAGAAGCTTGACCAACGACTCAAGGCGTTGGAGAAGAGGCAAAAAGACCTCGATACCGACCACAAAAAGGCCATCGACGCCTTAGAAAAGCTCAGCGGCATGACGGCCGACGAGGCCAAGTCCGCCATGATCGAGCAAATCAAGACGGAAGCCCGCGGCATGGCCGCAAGCCAAGCCCAGGACATCATCGATGAAGCCAAGGAGCGTGCCAACGCAGAAGCCAAGAAGATTGTCATCCAGACCATTCAACGCGTCGCCACCGAGCATAGCGTCGAAAACAGCGTCTCGGTCTTCCAAATCAAAAACGACGATGTGAAAGGCCGCATCATTGGCAGAGAAGGACGGAACATCCGCGCGCTGGAAGCCGCCACAGGTGTTGAGTTCATTGTCGACGATACGCCGGAGGCCATCATTTTGAGCTGCTTCGACCCTGTGCGTCGTGAGATTGCGCGCCTCTCACTGCACCAGCTCGTGACAGACGGCCGCATCCACCCCGCCCGCATCGAAGAGGTCGTGGCGAAGGTCAAGAAGAAAATCGAAGAGGAAATTGCCGAGACGGGCAAGCGCACCGCGATTGACTTGGGCATTCACAACATGAAGGGCGAACTGGTTCGCATGGTGGGACGGATGAAATACCGTTCCTCTTATGGCCAGAACCTTTTGCAGCACAGCCGCGAAGTGGCCAACCTATGCGCCACGATGGCTGCGGAGCTTGGTTTGGATGCCAAAGCCGCCAAGCGTGCGGGCCTCCTGCACGACATCGGCAAAGTCAGCGACGAGGAGAGCGAGTTGCCGCACGCGCTTTTGGGCATGAAAATCGCAGAGAAGGCCGGAGAACGCGCCGACGTGTTGAATGCCATCGGTGCCCACCACGACGAAATCGAAATGACCTCGCTCCTCTCCCCCATCATCCAGGTCTGTGACGCCATCAGCGGCGCACGTCCAGGGGCAAGACGGGAGATGGTCGAAGCCTACATCCAGCGTCTGCGGGACCTCGAAAATTTGGCCTTGGAGTATCCCGGAGTGACCAAATCCTACGCCATTCAAGCGGGTCGCGAGCTTCGCGTGATGGTGGAAAGCGACCAAGTCAGCGACGACCAGGCCGACCAATTGTCCTTCGATATCAGCCAGCGCATCATGAATGAAATGACCTACCCCGGTCAGGTCAAAATCACGGTCATCCGTGAGCGCCGCGCGGTAAGCATCGCACGCTGATGACGGCCAAGGGCCGCACGCCCTCGTGGGGGGCTTCGCTGAGTTGGCAAAGCCTCAATGTCTTGCTGCAGGTCATTCTGCAACTCGTCTACATCCGCATCCTCGCGGAGCTTCTGACCCAGGAGGACTTTGGAATCATGGCCATTGCCCTCATCGTGGTCGGTGTGGTGGAAATCTTTGCGCAAGTCGGCATTGGGCCTTCAGTGGTGCAGTTCAACGACTTGGAGCCCAAACACATCGCCTCCGCGTGGTGGTTCAGTGCCGGGCTGGGCTTGCTGTTTTTTGGGATGATGTACGTCCTCGCCCCTGAGGTGGCGCATCACTATGGCGAATCCACCCTGCGCCCTGTGTTGCGTTGGATTTCCTTGAGTTTTGTCATTTCGGGTTTCAGCGTGGTGTCTCGCAGCCTGCTCGTGCGAGACATGAACTTCAAGACCCTGACGGGCTGTGCCCTGGCCGGCATGGTGATTGGCAACCTGATGGTGGGCCTGACCTTGGCGTACAACGGTGCGGGGGTTTGGGCTTACGTGAGCGCGTTGTTGGTCCAAAACGCGGTTCTCAGCCTTGGCTACCTCTGGTATGCCCGCGTCCCGCTCACGCACGGATTCAAGCTTTCGCGCATCCGGCAATTGCTGGGGTACGGCTTCCGCAGCACCGCCTTCAACCTGCTGACGTATGCCGCGGCCAAAGTCGACCTGTACTTCGTGGGTGAGAAGATGACCACAGGTGAAACAGGCCTGTACGACCGTGCCGTGCACCTCATGGGACAACCCATCACGGTGCTGGGCAAACTCGGCGACAGCGTGCTGTTCAGCGGGCTTTCGAGCATCCAAACAGACAAAGATCAGATGCGTCAAGTCACCCTTCGCGCCATGCATTTGGTCGCCCTGGTCACCATTCCGCTTGCCTCTGCCCTCGTGGTTCAAGCCGAGGGCGTGACTTGGCTGTTTTTGGGCGATCCCTTCGCGGAGGCTGCGCCCGTGGTCCAAGTCCTCTTTGCCGCTGTGGCTTTTCGTGCGTTGACCAAACTGGGCGACGCCAACCTTCGGGCCCTTGACGGATTGCGCGCCGGCATCGGCATCAAACTCGTCTTTTTCGTCGCGGTGGGGACCGGTGTGTTTGCCGCACTTGAACGAGGCTTGGACCTGCAAGGCGCAGCTTGGGCGGTCGTGACAGCCTCCTGTCTGCAGTGGGTTCTGACCACGGGTTGGGTCATGCGCAGGCTTGGACTTCGCCTTGCCCAGTTGGGCACTGCCCTTCGCGCAGGACTCGGCCTCGCATTGCTCACCACTGGCTCCATGCTTGTGTTGACCCTCACCTGGTGGCAAGAGGCTGCAGTGGCTGCAGCGCTGGGTGCTGTGATCCTGCTTCTTGTCCCTGCTTGGATTGCACCAGCCTGGACAGATCCCCACGGAACCCTGCGCAACTCGTTGGGCCGACGGCTCCCGGCCCCCTTCCAGTCACGTTGGGGCGCCTGACCCATTGAACTTTTGACCATCGAAAGGCGTTGATGAGGTCATGAACATGACAACTACCTTCGCCATGGCCGCGTTCGCAGTGCTTGGTGCCGCGGGTCTTGTGGCTTGGAATACGTTCAACGCCAACGTTTGGCATCAACCTGCACCCGCTGTGGCTTCATTCTACGACCTCCGCGCCGAGACTTTGGAAGGCGACGACTTCTCCTTCGCAGACCTCAAAGGCAAGCGCGTCCTCATTGTCAACACCGCATCCCGTTGCGGTTACACGCCTCAATACAAACCCCTCGAAGCATTGCACAACCGCTACAAGGACGAGGGTCTTGTGATTCTTGGATTCCCTTGCAACCAATTCGGCATGCAAGAACCCGGTTCCTCTGGGGACATCCGTGAATTTTGCACGCGCAACTATGGCGTCAGCTTCCAAATGATGGACAAAGTCAAAGTCAAAGGCGACGACCAGCACCCGGTCTATGCTTGGCTGACGCAAAAGGCGCTCAACGGCTCAGGCGACCACAAGGTGCGCTGGAACTTCTCTAAGTTCTTGGTCAATGAAAAGGGAGAATTGGCCGCTGCCTTGGGCAGCGGTGCCGACCCCCTTGGCGAAGAAATCATCGCCTTCGCCGAAGGCAAGTGAGACTTGCGTTCACTGCACGAAAAAGGCGCCCCACGGGGCGCCTTTTTTCTTGTCCTGTTTCGCGGGAAACTCACTCGTCGCAGTACGTGCCGTACACGAGCAAGAAATCAAGCAAGTCGTTCAACTGCACGAGGCCACTTCCGTCGAGGTCCCCAGGGCATGAGCTGCCGGTGAGGTCAAACTCGCACGATCCATCGTCATCCGTGGCAGCCTCGTTGTAGTTGTTGGCCAAGGCATAAGTGCAACCAAGAACTTCGCACGAGCCGTCGTCTTCCGTGGCCGCTTCATCGTAGTTCAAGGCCTCGGGATTGGTGCAACCCAAGACTTCGTTTTCATCGCAAACCCCGTCCCCATCGACGTCGTTCACGCACGTGCCGTCACAGTTCAGTCCAGGTTCTGGGAACACACACGATCCGTCGTCCAACGTAGCTTCTTCCTCGTAGTTGCAAGCCGTCGCATCCGTACAACCGGCCACCCCAAACACGCACGAGCCGTCGTCGTAATCGGCCGCCGGGTCGTAGTTGATGGCTTCTGCATCCGTGCATCCACACGCGTTTCCGAACCCATCTGCGTCGTACGTGCCGGCACCTGAGAATGTCCAGCTCAATTTGAATTCTTGTTGTCCGTCCCCTTCAGGGAAGATTTGGGCGTTCATGGTTCCCAGCAAATCACCTTCGGTGGTGATTTGCATGACCAACACGCGGCCCTCTTCCCCAGCATTCGCGTTCGTCGCCGGTCCTGCCACATACCAAACGCCGCCAACGGCATCTGAAATGTCCAAGTCTGCGCCTCCAGTGGTGAAGAATTCCGCAATGGTCAACGGAGCCTCCACCGACTCGGCCAAGTCTGGATTGACGGAGCCCAATGCAGCTTCAGATGCGGGTCCTGTCAATCCGAGGGTCGCGTAAGAATCGTCGGCCATTTCGGGGTACAGATCCACAAAGGCTGCGGCCAAACCAGAGGCGTTCCAAGACGTGTTCAATTCGCTGTTGTAAATGCCGGCAGGAGCTTGAATGCTCAGTGCCTCTTCGTTGTTTCCGTAAACGGCACTGAGCTTGTCGCTCGCGTTGACCATGTTCACATAGAACCGGTATGTCATTGCACCTGACTGCACCGCCGCTGACGCCTCGACACTCAAGGTGTAGGCCGGAGCGTCGTCGCCGCCACAGTCGCAGTACACACAAGATTCGTCGTCTTGGGTCGCGGCATCGTCGTAATTGCATGCAAAGGCATCCGTGCAACCGAGCACGTCAAAGACACAAGAACCGTCGTCGTAATCGGCATTGGGATCAAAGTTGACCGCTTCGTCATCCGTGCAACCGCAGGACACGGTGGGTTCTTCGCCTCCAAATTCTCCAACCCCATCGAAGGCCACGTTCAACTGTTGCTGATCGGCGCCCACACCGAGGGGGAAGACCTGGTAGCTGATTTGGCCTGATACGTTGCCTGCCGTCGTCACTTGCATGATCAACACGCGGCCATTGGCATCGGCCAACCCATTGGAAGCCGTGTTCAAAACGTACCACGACGCACCCGTCAAGGTGTTGCTCAACAACGAGGTGGCCCCGTCATTCAAGAAGAAGGGCGTGATCAACTGCTCGGGGTCTTCCACGATGCTCGCATCGGCCGCGCCTTCCAATCCGGAAGTCGACGCAGGTCCTTCGAGACCAATACTGGCATAGGTGTCCGCTGTAAGTTCAGGGAATGCGGGCAAGAAGGCTGGGTTGATGCCCGACGCGTTCCAGCTTGAGTTCAAAGGGCTGTTGAACACGCCGTCAGGGGCACTCACCTCCAAGGTGGACTCGTCGTTGCCGAACACCGCGCTGAAACGATCGCCCGCATCAGGAAGGGTCACGTAGAGGCGGTAGGTCGTCATGCCAGCAACCACTGCAGGCGCTCCTTCCACCACCAACGTATAGGGTGTGGGTGGACGCTGGCAAGAGCAGTAGTCACACGAGCCATCGTCCTCTGTGGCCTCGGCGTTGTAGTTGCACGCCAGAGCATCTGTGCAGCCCGAAACTACGCATGAGGTGTACTCACACGAGCCATCGTCCTCCGTGGCTTCGGCGTTGTAATTGCACGCCAGAGCATCTGTGCAGCCCGAAACCACACACGAGGTGTACTCACATGAACCGTCATCCTCTGTGGCTTCGGCATCGTAGTTGCAGGCATCGGGCGCCGTGCACCCGAGCACTTCAATTTCGTCACAAACCCCGTCTTGGTCGACATCGTTGAGGCAGTTACCCTGGCAATCCAAGTAGTTCTCTTCAGGATAGGTGCAGGTGCCATCTTCAACCGCGGCCGAGGGATCGAAATTGCATGCAGCATCGTCGGTGCAACCCTCCTCCGTTTCATCACAGATGCCATCGCCGTCAGCGTCATTCAAGCAGTTGCCCTCGCAGTCGAGGAGCGGCTCCGCAAACACGCACGATCCGTCGTCCACCGTGGCTTCTTCTTCGTAGTTGCACGCTTCCGCATTTGTGCATCCTGTCACATCGAAGAGGCAAGAACCGTCGTCGTAGGTGGCCTCTGCATCGAAGTTACTCGCGGAATCGTCGGTGCATCCGCACGCCACAGTGGGCTCGTCTCCTCCGAAGATCCCTTCTCCGTCAAACGCCACATTCAACTGCTGCTGGTCCGTTCCTACGCCGAGTGGGAAAACCTGGTAGCTGATTTGGCCTGAGACGTTGCCTGCCGTTGTCACCTGCATGATCATCACGCGGTTGGCGTCATTGGCGAGGCCGTTGGAGGCCGTATTCAACACGTACCACGAGGACCCGGTCAACGTATTGCTTTCCATCAATGTGGCTCCGTCGGTCAGGAAAAACGGCGTAATCATTTGGTTGGCGTCTTCCACGATGCTGGGGTCTGCAGCACCCGCCTGACCCGAGGTGGAAGCTGGCCCTTCCAATCCAACCGTGGCGTAGGTGTCCGCGACCAATTCTGGGAATGCAGGCAAAAAAGCGGGGTTGATTCCCGACGCGTTCCAACTTGAATTGAAGGTGCTGTTGTACACCCCGTCAGGTGCGCTCACCTCGAGGTTGGAATCGTTGTTCCCAAACACCGCGCTGAATCTATCGCCCTCGTCCGGAAGGGTCACGTAAAAGCGGTAGGTCGTCATGCCCGCCACCACTGCGGGTGCCCCTTCCACCACCAAGGTGTAGGGTGTGGCCGCACGCTGGCAAGAACAGAAATCACACGACCCATCCTCTTCCGTAGCAGCCGCATCGTAGTTGCACGCGAGTTCGTCGGTGCATCCAGACACAGCACATGACGTGAATTCACACGACCCATCGTCTTCAGTCGCTTCTTCGTTGAAGTTGCACGCCATGGCATCCGTGCACCCCATAACGGCCTCGTCGCCTCCGCCAAAGGTGCCGGTACCGTCAAACGCCACACTCAACTGCTGTTGATCCGAGCCGATTCCGAGGGGAAAGACCTGGAAGTTCATTTGGCCTGACACGCTGCCTGAAGAGGTCACCTGCATCAACAAGACACGCAAATCTGCATCGGGCAATCCGTTGGAAGCGGTGTTCAAAATGTACCAAGAAGCCCCGGTCAGGGTGTTGCTCAAGAGCGTCGTGGCTCCGTTGTTCAAGAAGAACGGTGTGATGGGCTGGTTGCTGTCCTCCACAATGCTGGGGTCGGCCGCACCCTCCAGTTCTGAAGATGATGCGGGACCTTCCAAGCCAATGGTGGCGTAGGTGTCGTCCACCAATTCAGGAAACACCGGTACGAACGCGGGATTGATGCCCGACGCATTCCAGCTCGAATTGAACGTGCTGTTGAATGCCCCTTCAGGCGCGTCGACAGAAAGCGTGTACTCGTTGTTGCCAAACACGGCGCTCATCCGGTCGGACGCGTCGTTCATGTTGACGTAAAAACGGTATTGCGTCATCCCCTCCGTGACGGCCGGCGTGGCCTCTACGGTGAGAGAAAAGTCTTGGGCGAATCCAAGCACAGAGACGCCACACGTCGCCACCAGGGCGCAAAGGGCAGTCTTGACAAAGCGAGTAAGAATCATGCGAATGAAGATTAAACCGGATTAATGGTCTACTAAAATCGTGATTCTCTCGGTTAAACCCCAAACATTATACATGAAAATCGGGTTGTGGCGTCTTGAGGTTTCGCACAAACCGTCCTGCGACATTCTGAAAAAATGTGGGGCCCATGAAAGGCCATACGTCGCGACATTTTGGGAACTTTGACATCCTAAACCACACCGCGCGTTTGCGCCACACATTCCTCCATGGCTCACATTCACAACTACTCTGCAGGTCCCTGCATCCTTCCCGCCGAAGTGCTCGAACAAGCTTCTCAAGCTGTCAAGTCTTGGGACAACAACGGCCTTTCCTTGGTGGAGATGTCTCACCGTAGCAAAGCCTTCGTGGAAACCATGGAAGAATGTCGGGCACTGACCAAAGAACTGCTGGGCCTGCCCGACCGGTTCGAAATCCTCTACCTGCAAGGTGGTGCGAGCCTGGGATTCTTGACGGCGGCGATGAATTTGCTGCCGGAAGGTGGCCAGGCGGCCTACGCCGACACGGGCACGTGGTCGGCCAAAGCCATCAAGGAGGCCAAGCACGCAGGCCAAGTCAACGTGGTCACGTCGTCCAAAGACAGCAACTACGACCGCATTCCAATGGTCGGAGAGGTCGAATCGCAAAACGCGTTCCTGCACATCACCACGAACAACACAATTTTTGGCACCCAATATGCGGCCATGCCTTCCAGCAACGTCCCGTTGGTGGCCGACATGAGCTCCGACATTCTGAGCCGCACGTTTGACGCTGAGCCGTTTGCGCTGATCTACGGAGGGGTTCAGAAAAACATGGGGCCGGCCGGTGCCGTGATGTACGCCGTGGACACCGAGAAACTCGGCGCCACGGGACGGAACATCCCCTCCTACCTGGACCTCAACGTGCACCTCGGCAAAGACAGCATGTTCAACACGCCGCCTGTCTTCTCTGTCTACACCACCATGCTTACGTTGCGCTGGCTGAAGGCCAAGGGCGGTGTGACTGCAATCCAGAAAGAAAACGAGGCCAAGTCCGCCCTGCTCTATGCGGAGATTGACCGAAATGCCCTGTTTTCTGGGCACGCCCAAACCGACAGCCGCTCGCACATGAATGTGACGTTCCGCCTGAACGACGACAGCCATGCCGCCCAATTCGATGCCGCGTGGAATGCCGCCGAGATCAACGGTCTCAAAGGCCACCGCAGTGTGGGCGGATACCGTGCCTCGATGTACAATGCCCTTCCGCTCAGCAGCGTCGAAGTGCTTGTGAATGTCATGCGTGAATTTGAACGCACCCACGGCTAACCTTGTTGACCCTACCCATACCCCATTCGCATGAACATTCTTGCCAACGACGGCATCAGCCCTTCCGGTGAACAAGCACTCCGCGACGCCGGCCACACTTTGTACACCGAGTTTGTCGACGCCGAAAGCCTTCAAGCATTCATTCACGAACATGCCATTGACGGCATCCTCGTACGGTCGGCCACCAAGGTGCGTCAACCTTTGATCGACGCTTGTCCCACCCTCAAATTCATTGGACGAGGCGGTGTGGGCATGGACAACATCGACGTGGAGTACGCGCGAAACCAAGGCTTGACGGTTTTCAATACCCCTGCAGCCTCCTCCCAAAGCGTGGCCGAATTGGTCATGGGGCACCTCTTCAGCCTGGCGCGCTTCCAGCACGACAGCAACCGACAAATGCCTGCGCGTGGCGCGGGTGAATTCAAGGTGTTGAAGAAGGCCTTCGGCAAGGGCACCGAATTGCGGGGCAAGACCCTCGGCATCGTCGGCTTCGGACGCATTGGCCGTTCCCTGGCTTCGTACGCGCTCGGTTGCGGCATGAACGTGGTGGCGCACGACCCCTTCGTATCGGACGGCGATGTATCTGTGAACGTGGGAGGCCAAACCCTCACCATCGATTGTCCCCGCTTGCCCCTCACCGAGTTGCTCAGCACCTCAGACATGGTGAGTGTACACGTCCCCGCGCAAGCGGACGGCAGCGCGGTCATCGATGAGGCCGAGCTTGCTGCCATGAAGCCCGGTTCGTTCTTGGTGAACGCGGCGCGTGGCGGTTCGGTGGACGAGGACGCCTTGATGGCGGCCCTCGACTCAGGTCACTTGGCCGGTGCAGGCCTCGACGTGTTTGTGGGAGAACCTGCCCCCCGTGCGGACGTCCTCGCGCACGACAAGCTCGCCCTGACGCCACACATCGGCGCGGCCACGTCAGAAGCCCAGGACCGCATTGGCTTGGAACTCGCGGCCCAAATCGCAGCATTGGCATGACGAACCAAGGACATTTGATGCAGCCACTGGCCGCGGTGACCCCACCTCGGCACATGGCGCATTTGGTGGCCTCTCGATCCTACTTGAGCTACGACGACCTCGAACTTCAGGACAAACTGAAGCACAACCCCTACTCTTACATCCAGGTCATCAATCCCGACGCCTCTCGCGATGTGAAGATTCCGCGTGGCACGGCCGCTTTTTTTGAGGAAGTCCGGCATGGATACCAAAACTTCAAAGCGCGTGGCTGGCTCGAGGACGCTTCACAATCCGAATGGTACGTCTACCGTCAATCGACGGCCACGCATGCCTGGACTGGGGTGGTGTGCAACCTCGACCTCGCCTTGTGCGCGAACGGTGGATTGAAAACCCACGAAAAGACCTTGGAATCCCGTGAAACGCTCTTTGCGACGTTTCTCGAAACGGTGGGGTTCCATGCCGAGCCCATCTTGTGTGCCCGTCCCGACGATGCCCCTCTAGCCCCCGAGGCAGACGCCTTGATGACGGAAGTAGTGGCCGGAACGTCCCACATAGATTTCATGACGGCGGACGGCATCCAGCACGAGATTTGGCGTATTCCCGAAGAGGAAACGTTGGGGAAGCGCATGGCCCAAACCTGGGGCGCACATTCCACCCTGTACCTCGCCGATGGCCACCACCGGCTGGCGTCTTCCCAGCGACTCACCAAGGCCCGACCTGATTTGGAAGGTGCGGCGCAGATTTTGGCCTTTGTCGTGCCGGAGAAGGACTTGAGCATTCTTGGTTTCCACAAGGAAATTCGCCGCGTGGACATGTCCGTCGAAGCGTTCCAGGACGCCTTGAACCGCATCCCCCACTGTCGCGTGGAAACCGTTGACTCGGGAGCGACCTCCCCCTCTGTGCCCGGCGAAGTCGTCGTGCATTTCCAAGGATACGCGTGGCGCTTGACCCGCGACGCACAAAGTCCCGAGGCCACTGACGCCGACTTCGTGGATGTGCACGTGCTTAAAGGCGTGTTGGACATTCAAGACGCCCGCAACAACCCTCGGCTCAAGCACCTCCCGGAACCCTCTCGTCCTGAGCAGGGATGGTCGGGCCGGGCCACCGACCACCCTGACCGGGTGCTGGTGTTGCTTCATCCCATTCCATTTGGGCACATTCGAGGCGTCGCAGACCAAGGGAACACCTTGCCGCCCAAGAGCACCTGGGTGGAGCCCAAAATCCGGAGCGCCCTGTTTATCCACGAATTCCAGTCTGCATGAGTACGGTGGCCCAACGTTTGGAGGAGATTCGGGGCGAGATCCACGCGTCCGCCTCGGAGGCCGGCCACGACGTGACCTTGGTGGCCGTGAGCAAGACCAAGCCCGACGTCGATTTGCTGGAGGCCTATGACGCGGGCCAGCGCGATTTTGGCGAAAACCGCGTGCAAGAACTCGCCGGCAAAGCAGAACGGCTCCCCAAGGACATTCGGTGGCACATGATTGGCCACGTCCAAACCAACAAGATCAAGGACTTTCTCCCCTTCGTGTACCTCGTCCATGGGGTGGATCGCGTGAAAGTGCTGGATGTCATGCAAAAGGAGGCGGCCAAACTGGGCCGTCAAGTCCACCTTTTGCTTCAAGTTCACATTGCCGAAGAGGCGACCAAGTTTGGGTTTGACCCCAACGAACTGAAGACGCTGGCATCGCCCAAGGCATGGGCCAGCTTCCCCAACCTCTGTCCAGTTGGTTTGATGGGCATGGCCACCTTCACTGACGACGCCACGCAGGTGCGTCGAGAGTTTGCTTCTCTGGCCTCGCTTCACAAAGAGTTCGGGCCCGCCCTGTCGGAAGTGGCCCTGTCCCGTGGGGCGGAATGGGGCGTCTTGAGCATGGGGATGAGCGGCGATTGGCCGCTGGCAGTCGAAGAAGGCAGCACCATGGTGCGTGTGGGCAGTGCGATTTTTGGCCATCGAAACCCGCCTCAGGGATGAACTGGTCAGACCTGCGCAAACGCTATGAACGCTGGTTTCAAGGATGGCTGGTGTTGGCACCGGTTGTGGGGTTTGGCAGCACCACCTTGGTCAAGAATCAACTTTACCGGGTGTGGAAAGTCACCCACGGCTTGACCGATGGGGTGTCTGCACAAGAAGCCCGCGAGATGGGACTCACTCCACCCGATTGGTCTGGTGCCATGTGGTACGGCGTTGCAACCATGGTGGTATTCACCCTGTTCTACGTCATGGCGGCCCGAACGTGGTCGCGCTATACCACCGACGACCTGACCACCAATGAGTGAATGTTCCTTTTGGCCTGTCGCATCTGTGCGATTCTGCCCGTCGGAAGGTGCATCTAGACGAAGGCATCCCTTGGATTCGTATTGACCAGCACCTCGACCTCGTACCTTCCCATTTTGAGTGACCCCCTTTCTTCTGAACTTCTTTTCATGACACACTTTCGCTTGTCCCTCTTGTCCCTCTTGACGCTCGTGGCCATGGGCGCGGGCACCCTCTTGGCCCAAACTCCTTCATCCGTCGAAGCTGCAGAGTACGAACCCAACAGCGACCGCTGGCTTGTCAGCAACGGCAGCAGCATTTTGGTCACTGCAGACGAAGGGGCGTCGTGGAGCACCTTCGGTAGCGGTGGTGCCAACTACGGCATGGAAGTCCTCGGCTCCAACCTGTTCGCCATTCAATCCAACGTCATTCGCGCCTACGACGTGGTGACGGGCAACGAGTTGGGTTCGGTGGCCCCTGCGGGCGTGGGCTTTTTGAACGGCATGGGAAGCGAAAGCAACGCCGAAGGAGATGTGCTCGTGGTGAGCGACTTTTCGTCAGGCCGACTGCTCAAAGTCGACGTCTCTGACCCCACCAATATGGTGGCGACGACCCTGGTCTCCAACACAGGCACGACGCCCAATGGCGTCACCGTACAAGACGGGGTGGCCACAGTCGTGAACTGGTACGGGAACGCCGACATCCTTCAAGTGGACCTCGCTACGGGGGAACTCACCACGTTGATCGACGGCACTGGACTCGGCAACTGCGATGGCGTCGACTGGGCCAGCGGCTCCCTCATTGTCAGCTCGTGGAATCCCCAGCGCATCACACGATTCTCCCCCAACCCCGACATGCCTGGAGGGTGGACGGCCGAAACCGTGGTGCAGGGCAGCCCACTCAGCAACCCAGCAGACTTGAGCGTGAGCACCGACGGCGACCGCTTTGCCGTGGCTTGCAGTGGCAACAACACGGTCTACTTTGGCGAACTCGAAACACCTTCAAACCTTCGTCCCATCGCGCTTCCCGAAGCAGGGGCTTCCCTCCAAGCCGAGGGCGTTGTGCTGGAAGCCCGACAGGCCGGAACTTGGACGGTTCGCGGGTTGGACTTGACCGGGCGGTTGTTGGGAACCACCTCCGAATTGCCGCACGCCACAGGCGCTGCCACTTGGACATGGGACCAACTCGGCGCTTGGGCTGCCGGCGCGGCGCTGTTGGACATTCGATTCATTCCTATCCAAGACGGTGCCTCCTTGTGGCAAACCACGCTGAAGCGCGCTCCGGTGCGTTGAGTCGGTTACGCGTGCTCTGAGGCGTTTACGCGGGGTCGACGTCGACCTTGACACGCAGACGTTTCCACCGCGCATCGGCACTGAACTCGTCGAGGTCCACCTGCAAAAGCGGGCGGTATTGCGAAGGCATCAAGCTGCGTTCAAACTTCAAGGTGATCTGACGGATGTGTTGGTCGTTGATTCGGGACAGCGCCGGGGTATCCGGCCCTAGCACGCGCTCCCCAAACCGCTGTTGTAGGCGCGCGGCGAGGACCCCTGCCCCGGCATCCACGCGTTGGGCATCCCCATGACGCAGGGTCAACCGCACCATCCGCACGAAGGGTGGGTAACTGTAGGTTTGGCGTTCCACAAGCTCGCGACGCACCAAGGCTTCATGGTTGTGGTCCACCACGTATTGGAGCAGCCAATGGTCGGCGCTGAACGTCTGGATGATGACCTTACCTCTGGCGCCTTCGCCTGACCGACCCGCGCGGCCCGCGACTTGGGTGAGCATTTGGTAGGCGCGCTCAAACGACCGAAAATCTGGGAACGTGAGCATGCGGTCGGCCGACATGACGCCCACGAGTCCCACGTGCGCGAAGTCAAGGCCTTTGCTGACCATTTGGGTTCCCACAAGGATGTCGTATTCCAAATTGGCAAAGGCATCCAACAGCTTGGCGTGGGTCGTCTTCTTCCGCGTGGTGTCCAAATCCATGCGGGCCACCCGTGCCGTGGGAAACAATTCTGCGAGCTCTTCCTCAATCCGCTCCGTCCCGAGCCCCTGGGGTTTCAGCGCCGTGCTTCCGCAGGAGATGCACTGGCTTGGTGCGGGACGCTCGTGGTATCCGCAATGGTGGCAATGCAGTCCGCCCAACGTTTTGTGGACTACGAGCGGAATGTCGCAGCGCTCGCAGGACGAGGCGTGGCCGCACTGGGTACACTGGTAAGCGGGCGCGTAGCCACGCCGGTTTTGAAACAAGATGATCTGCCTTCCCTCCTTCATGGTGGCCTCCATCTCGTCGCGAAGCATCTTGCTGAAGCCACCCCGCATGCTCCGCTGCTTGTGTTCCTTGCGCAGGTCTGCCATAAAAATCTCTGGCAGCATGGCGCCCCCAAACCGCTCGGTCAGTCGGACGACTTGAATTTGGCCTTGTTGACCTAGCCATTGGGTTTCCACAGCGGGTGTGGCGGAGCCCAAAACCAGTGGAACGCGCTGACGCACGGCCATCCATAGGGCCACGTCCCGGGCGTGGTATCGCGGCGCTGGATCGTGCTGCTTGAAACTGGGTTCATGTTCTTCGTCCACGACGACAAGGCCCAACTTGGGCAGGGGAAGCAACACGGCGGACCGCGCGCCCACAATGAGTTGACCGCCCTTGGGGTGCAGCACCGTCATCCACGTTTCTGTGCGCTCCCGGTCCGAGAAGCGGCTGTGGTAGACGTGAACAACATCTCCGAAGAACCGACGCAAACGCCCGATCAATTGGGTCGTCAGGGCAATCTCAGGAACCAAAAACAAAACCTGCTGTCCTGCCGAGAGCACCTCGGCAATGAGGTGTGTGTAAATCTCGGTTTTGCCGGACCCTGTGACGCCGTGCAACAGTACGGGCTTCCTTTCCACGAGACCTGCATGGATTTCGTTGTAGGCCTTTGCCTGGACGTCGGACAGCACGGGCATCCGCGCTGTGCCTGACTTGCTCGGGCGGGCGGGTTCGCGGTCTTCCACCACCAAGATGCCACGATCCACCCACTTCTGGACGGTGGAGGCGTCGGTGCGGCTGCGCTTTTGGGCTTGCACCTTGGGAAGCTCCTCCTCTTCAATGACGGTGAGCAGCAAGCGCTCCATGGCCACCGCCTTGACCCCGGCCCACGCCAGCGCAGCAGACAGGTCCTCCTCCGCGACATCGTCGGCCACGCGAACCCAACTCACCCGCTTGGGCTTGACGCGCTCGTTGAGCTCTTCCTTGGCCAACGCCAAACCCCGTTGCAACAAGGTGCGGATGGCACGTTGCGGGTGCTTGATGCAGAGCAACTCTGCGCAATCTCGGATGCCCATGTCGTCCCTGACATGCAAGGCATCAAGCAGCATCATGGACTGTTCGTCCAGTCCCGCCTCCGAGACGTTCTCGGCATTGGGGTGAAGGACAATGCGCGTGGTGCTTTCAAGCTTCATGCCTGAGGGCAAAGCCGCCCCCACCATCTCCCCCAACGAGCACATGTAGTGCATGGCCATCCAGGAAAACATGTCCCGCTGCGAGGTCGTCAATACCGGCGCATCGTCGACGACCGCTTCGACTTCTTTGGCCACATAGCCTTCCGGTGGCGTCTGATGCACTTCCCAAATGACCCCTGTCCATTTCTTGTGGCCGAGGGGAACCACCACACGCGCGCCCACCATGGGGTCCTCGTCGTGAGACGAAAACCACTTGTACGTCAAGGTTTTAGGTAGTGCGAGTGGCACCACCACCTCGACAAATGTGGGCGATGTGTGGGACGTTGTGGACACGGAGGGGAAAATTAGGACGCAGAGTCGGCAAACCTCGCAGGCATTCGCGTGTTCTTTGAATCATGGCAACGACGATTTCCCCCCTTCAGGTCGGAGACCAAGCTCCTTCCTTCTCCGCTCCGGACCAAAATGGCAACACACGCACCCTGGAAGAATTCAAGGGATCCAAACTGGTATTGTACTTCTACCCCAAGGACAACACCCCGGGCTGCACTGTACAGGCGTGCAATTTGAACGACAACCTCACCACACTCTCCAAGGCGGGTTACAAAGTGTTAGGCGTCAGCAAAGATCCCGCCAAATCTCACCTCAAGTTCATCGACAAGTTTGGGCTCCAGTTCGACCTGTTGTGCGACGAGGAGTTGCATGTCCACAACGCCTATGGCGTGTGGGGCCTGAAACAATTCATGGGGCGGGAATACGATGGCACGCACCGCACCACGTTTGTCATTGATGAACAAGGAATCATTGAACAAGTGATTGCCAAGCCCAAAACCAAGGCGCACGCGGAAGAAATCCTCCAGCCTGAGGGCTGATTCACGCCCGTCGTTCATTGTTTTTTGTCCAACGTGGACAAAACGTCCCTGCCTCCGTAAGTCCTTTACGGAGTCCCTCAAATACCTTCGCTCAAAACCAAAAAAACATGGCTGTAAACGCAGACAAAATGAAAGCCCTCCAGTTGACGATGGATCGATTGGACAAGACCTACGGCAAGGGCACCGTGATGAAACTCGGTGACGAAGTGGTGGAGAAGATCGACGCCATCCCCAGCGGAAGCTTGAACCTCGACCTCGCGCTCGGCATAGGCGGCTATCCCAGAGGTCGCGTCGTGGAAATCTACGGTCCTGAGTCCTCGGGAAAGACAACGCTTGCCATCCATGCCATCGCGGAATGCCAGAAGCAAGGCGGCATCTGCGCCATCGTGGATGCGGAACATGCGTTCGACAAGTTCTACGCAGAGAACCTCGGCGTCGACACAGAAAACTTGCTCATTTCCCAGCCTGACAACGGCGAACAAGGCCTCGAAATCGCGGACAACCTCATCCGCTCTGGCGCCATTGATCTGATTGTCATTGACTCCGTCGCAGCCTTGACTCCACGCGCAGAGATTGAAGGCGAGATGTCAGACAGCTCTGTGGGATTGCAAGCACGATTGATGTCCAAGGCCCTGCGCAAATTGACAGGTACCATCAGCAAGACCGGCTGCTGCTGCATCTTCATCAACCAGCTTCGCGAGAAGATTGGCGTGATGTTCGGCAACCCTGAAACCACGACGGGTGGAAATGCTTTGAAGTTTTACTCTTCAGTGCGTCTCGACATCCGCCGCTCCACCCAAATCAAGGACGGCGATGCAGTTCAAGGAAACCGCACCAAAGTCAAAGTGGTCAAAAACAAGGTCGCTCCCCCCTTCCGCCGGGCAGAATTCGACATCATGTACGGCACTGGCGTGTCCAAAACAGGTGAAATCATCGACCTCGGCGTGGATCAAGGCATCATCAAAAAGAGTGGCTCTTGGTTCTCTTACGGTGACACCAAGCTCGGCCAAGGTCGCGATGCGGTCAAGACCCTCCTCTCGGACAATCCCGAGTTGATGGAAGAACTCGAAAATAAAATCAAGGAAGCCATCCGGCCCACCGAAGTTGAAGAGGTGATGCCAGAGGAAGCACTTGCATGACCTTCCGCATGTGGAAACAACACTTTCAAAGTGGGGTGGCCTTCGGCTGCCTCGCTTTGGTATTTGTGAGCTGCAACGAATCGCAGGCCCCGGCTGAGAACGTCCAGGTCGTTGCACTGGACAGCGCCCAATTCTGGAGTGACCACATTGTCGTCGACCCCACCGACCCGGCACGATATGTCGACCGCGCAGCTTGGCATTTGCGCCATGGCCGCGTCACGGAAGGGCTGTTGGACCTCAACCTCGCGCTCGAGGCTGACTCCACGCACGCCCCGGCGTGGTCAGCCAAGGCCGATGCCCTCTACTTGACCCAGGCGTTTGAGCCTTGCATCGAACATTTGGATGCATGCCTGGAAACGGAGCCAGACCACATTCCATGCCTGCTCCGCCGGGCGGAGATGCACATTCACTTGCGGCAATACCCTGAAGCCTTTGAGCGCTTAAACGTGGTGCTCCGCAATGCCCCCCTCAACCACGAGGCCTACTGGATGAAAGGCATGATTTACCGGGACCAAGGCAATGCGGAGAACGCACGGAGTTCCTTCCAAACGGCCGTCGAGGTCAACCCCAACTTCTTCGATGGATACATCGCATTGGGTCTGGCGTATGCTGCCGACATGGACACACTGGCCTTGGGCTTCTTTGAAACGGCCAAGGAATTGCGCCCCCAAAGCGTGGAGGCCCGCTACAACCTCGCGTACTGCCTCCAAGAACACAAGCCCACCAGCCGCCGGTTCTTGGATCGGGCCCTAAAGGAATACCGGGAAATTCTTCTGATCGACCCGTCCAACGCGGCATCTGCTTTCAACCAAGGCTACATTTTCCTGGAATACCTGCAGTCTTACGACAGCGCGGTACACCACTTCTCCAAAGCCATTGATGCGCTCCCCTACTACCACCAAGCCTTTTTTAATCGCGGCTTGGCCTACGAAAGCTTGGACGAAGTGGAGCAGGCCCAGTTGGATTACCGGGAAGCACTGCGCTTCAAACCGGATTATACTGCGGCCGCGATTGCGTTGGAACGCGTCTTGAATCGCTGAGGCCACGAGTTCACAACATGAAAAAGGGCGGTCCAGCAGGACCGCCCTTCTTGTTCACCCACCACAGGTGTTGAAGTCTTATTTTTTGATTTGATCCACCACAGCCTTGAAGGCTTCGGGGTGGTTCATTGCGAGGTCAGCGAGAACCTTGCGGTTGAGTTCGATGCCCGACTTGGACAACTGACCCATGAATGCGCTGTAGGACATGCCGTGCTGGCGTGCACCTGCGTTGATGCGCTGAATCCACAAGCTGCGGAATTGACGCTTGCGGAGCTTACGTCCGACGTAAGCGTACTGAAGGCCTTTTTCGACGGCGTTCTTCGCGACCGTCCAAACGTTCTTCCGGGCACCGTAGTACCCTTTGGCCATTTTGAGGACCTTCTTGCGACGTGCGCGTGAGGCCACTGAATTTTTTGATCTTGGCATTTCTGTGTTCTTTTTTGGTGGTTGGCGGAGAACAGACGTTCACACTTGCGGAGCCAAACACCGGGTGAAACAAACCAGTGTCTTTTGTGGGTCGATCAGACCAACAACTGACGCTTGATGTTGGGCACGTCCGCCTTGTCGACGGTGGTTGCGTGCGTGAGATTGCGCTTTTGCTTGGTGCTTTTCTTGGTCAAGATGTGACTTTTGAAAGCGTGCTTGCGCTTGATTTTGCCAGTTCCCGTCAGCTTGAAACGCTTCTTGGCGCTGGATTTGGTTTTCATCTTCGGCATGGCCTCGGATTTTTAGGGTGGTGGGTTATTTCTTCTTCGGATTGAACATCACAGTCATCCGTTTGCCTTCGAGCTTGGGCATCTGTTCCAAAGCGCCCAAATCTTCCAATTCTTGGGCAAACTTCAGAAGGAGGATTTCTCCACGCTCCTTGAAGACAATCGTACGGCCTCGGAAAAACACGTAGGCTTTCACCTTCGCACCTTCTTCCAAGAATTTCCGAGCGTGCTTCAGTTTGAACTGGAAGTCGTGCTCGTCGGTGTTGGGGCCAAAACGGATTTCCTTCACCTGAACCTTGGCTTGGTTGGCCTTGATTTCTTTCTGCTTCTTCTTCTGTGCGTAGAGGAACTTGCGGTAATCGATGATGCGGCACACAGGAGGATCAGCTTTGGGGCTGATTTCCACCAAATCGAGTTCCAACTCACGAGCCTTGGCCAAAGCAGCCTTGGTCTTCATGATGGCCGGTTCGACGTTGTCGCCTACCAAGCGAACGGAGTCGACCGTGATTTTCTCGTTGATCCGATGGGGATCCTCCTTGATGACCCTGCCACGAAAGCCGGTCCTTCTTCTACGTATTGCGATGACTGTGGTGTTTATATAGACTCAAATGTTGTTCGCGAGCATCTCAGCCACTTCCCGCTGAATGCGTTCCGTAAAGGCTTCAATGCTCACACTCCCTAAGTCCCCTTCTCCTTGCTTGCGCACGGAGACTGTTCCCTCGGAAGCCTCGTTTTCCCCGACAATCAGCATGTAAGGCACTTTGTCAAGCTCCGCTTCGCGGATTTTCTTGCCGACCTTCTCTGACCGCGCGTCAACGAGGGCGCGAATATCGCCATTTTCCAGCACTTTTGAAATATTCTCCGCGTATTCGTTGAATCTGTCGCTGATGGGAAGGATCCGCGCCTGTTCTGGGGTGAGCCACAACGGGAACTTTCCGGCACAGTGTTCAATGAGGATGGCGACGAAGCGCTCCATGGATCCGAACGGGGCGCGGTGGATCATCACTGGGCGGTGTTTGCCGTTGTCGGCGCCCACGTATTCCAGTTCAAAACGCTCGGGGAGGTTGTAATCAATCTGCACGGTTCCGAGCTGCCATCGGCGTCCGATGGCGTCGCGCACCATGAAGTCAAGCTTGGGGCCATAGAACGCGGCCTCGCCCAATTCCACCACGGTTTCGAGGCCTTTTTCCTCGGCCACTTCTTGGATGGCTTTCTCAGCCTTGTCCCAGTTTTCCTGGGCGCCAATGTACTTGCCTGGGTTCTCTGGGTCGCGGAGGCTGACTTGTGCGACGAAGTTTTTAAAATCGAGTATCTTGAAGATGTACAGCACGAGGTCGATGACGTTGCCCACTTCCTCCTTCACTTGGTCCTGGGTGCAGAAAATGTGCGCGTCATCCTGGGTGAAGGCACGAACGCGCGTCAAGCCGTGAAGCTCGCCACTTTGCTCGTAGCGGTAGACCGTACCGAACTCCGCCAAGCGCACGGGCAAATCGCGGTACGACCGGGGGCGCGCCTTGAAAATCTCACAGTGATGAGGGCAGTTCATGGGCTTGAGCAGGTACTCCTCCCCCTCGGCGGGCGTGTTGATGGGTTGGAAGCTGTCTTCCCCGTATTTGGCGTAGTGCCCTGAGGTCACGTACAACTCCTTGTTGCCAATGTGTGGGGTGATGACCGGCTCATAACCCGACTTGCGCTGGGCTTCTTTGAGGAAGTTCTCGAGGCGCATGCGGAGGTCGGCGCCTTTGGGCAACCACAAGGGAAGCCCCTGCCCCACCTTTTCTGAGAAGTGGAACAAATCGAGTTCCTTGCCCAACTTGCGATGATCACGTGCTTTCGCCTGCTCCAAACGCTCCAAGTGTTCTTTGAGTTCGCTCTTCTTGGTGAAGGTCACGCCGTAGACGCGGGTGAGCTGCTTTTGGGTCTCGTCCCCTTTCCAGTACGCCCCGGCAATGGCCATGATTTTGGCCGCCTTCACATGTCCCGTATGGGGAATGTGCGGGCCGCGACAGAGGTCGGTGAAATCCCCTTGGGTGTAAAACGTGATGGTGCCGTCTTCAAGGCCTTCGAGCAAGTCGAGCTTGTACTCGTCTCCTTTCTCTTCGAAGTACTTGACAGCATCCGCCTTGGACATCTCTTTGCGGATGAAGGGATTTTTGGCCTTGGCCAGCTCCATCATTTTCTTCTCCACCGCAGGAATGTCGGCGTCGGTGAAATTGTGGCCCCCAAAATCCACGTCGTAGTAGAACCCGTTTTCCACGGGAGGCCCCACCCAAAACTTGATGCCGGGGTACAGCGACTCGAGCGCCTCAGCCATCAAGTGGGCCGAGCTGTGCCACAGCGTGGACATGCCTTCGTCGTCACGTGACGTGAGAAGCTTGAGGGTTGAATCTCCTGTAAAGGGTCTTGTGGGGTCCCACACCTCGCCGTTGACCTGCGCGGCAAGCACATTGCGCGCAAGACCCTCGCTGATGGAGGTGGCCACATCCAAGGGTGTGGTTCCTTCAGAAACTTCTTTGACGGTGCCGTCGGGCAAGGTGATTGCAATCATGGGTCAATTGTTCAGGCCCCCAAAGATAAGCCTCGCAAAGCCTCCTCCCGCGACACCGCAACAACCCCCAAAACTGGGGTCAGCCTTTCAACGATTTCACGTGCCAAGTGATGTGCGCTTCCGCCACCACTTCACCGCGGGCATCGCGCACCACCGAATGAAGGTCAAATGCCCCGCGCCCTTCCTGGGCGAGTTTGGTTTGAACGTCGGCCAACACCTCTGCGGACATTGTGGCACGGGCCACACAGGCCGTCTCCGCACGTCGACCATATTGCATCTTCAACTCGGCCATCACCAGCCGCACCGTCCCCACACCTATTGCGCTCAGCACACAAAGCCCTGAAGCATATTCCGCCGCCGTGGCCAAGGCACAGGCATGCATCGTACCCACGTGATTGAGGTTTCGGCGACGCCAAGGAAGCGCCACCTCGCACGCATCGTTCGAAAGCGATTCGACCGTCAAACGATGCGGACGGTTGAAGGGAATCACCTCCTGCATCAATCTGCTCATCCATCCCGTCTTCCCGCCCTTGGCTGCGTCGAGTTGACGCTGAAGCCACGCCGCTTGTGAGGCCGAAACGTTCACGTCACACCGCCAATGGGGCTCCTTTTTCGAGGCCTGCAGTTTCAGGGGTCAGCTCGGTGTGGGCCAACCGGTCCAGGGTCGCAGGTTCTTTGCTGACACTCCAAGCCAACTTGTCTACGGGGGCCGTTGACGGAGCCTGATCACGCGCTTGGGCGTCGGCCTCCAAGATGGCCGCAATGTTGGGACGGAAGTAGTTGGGTCCCTTCAGAACCTTGCCGTCTTCGCGAAGCACTGGCTGTCCATCCGCGCCAAGCTTGGACATGTTGCTCGCTTGGATCTCTCGGAACACCTTGGCAATGACGTCTTGCATGCCGTGACGCATCATGGTCCCCGCCAAGATGTACAACTGGTCCCCCAAGGCGTCGGCCACCTCGACGATGTCGCCGTTGTTGGCTGCCTCGAGGTACTCGTCGTTTTCTTCCGCCATCAAGCGATGGCGAAGCAGCACTTCTTCGCTTGTCAGCGATGCGTGGGGCACATCGGCGTTGGGAATGCGAAAGGCGGTGTGGAACTCGGCCACGTTGGAGAGGACTTCTTTCAACAGCATGTCAGCCAAAATCCACCCAACCTCCGTTCCTTTCCAAGCCCAACACGGAAAGGTTTCCCACGCGCTATTCACACAATTTTGTGAGACGCATTCTTCCCCCGCCACCCCGGGAAATATCTTCGCGGGACATGGACTCGCTACATCCCTTAGAACCCACGATGGCAACTGTCGTGGAGAACCAGACCAGTGGTGCCCCTGACATCCAAGCGCTGAATGCACGCATTGCGGAGAAAAGCCGCTTTGTGGACGCTGTGCGTACGGAAATGGGTCGAACCATTGTCGGCCAGGCCGACATGGTAGATCGTTTGCTCATTGGCTTGTTGGCCAATGGACACGTGTTGCTCGAAGGCGTCCCAGGATTGGCCAAAACCCTCGCCATCAAGAGCCTGAGCAACACTGTCGCGGGGGACTTCAGCCGCGTGCAATTCACCCCAGACCTGCTCCCTGCCGACGTGGTGGGTACGCTGGTGTACAACCAACAGTCGCAGCAGTTCACGGTCAAGAAGGGGCCCATCTTCGCCAACTTCGTGCTGGCCGACGAAATCAACCGGGCGCCTGCCAAAGTGCAAAGCGCCTTGCTTGAAGCCATGCAAGAGCGCCAGGTCACCATCGGAGGCGAATCGCACAGCTTGCCTCAGCCCTTCTTGGTTTTGGCCACCCAAAATCCAGTGGAGCAGGAAGGCACCTACCCCCTTCCCGAAGCGCAGGTGGACCGCTTCCTTTTGAAAGTTGTCATCGGCTACCCCACGAAGGAAGAAGAACGCGCCATTGTTCGGGTCAACCTCCAGCAGGAGGGTCTGCCCAAACCTCAGCAAGTGGTGACGCAGCAAGACATTTTGGAAGCGCGCGACTTGGTGCGATCGATTTACATGGACGAAAAGGTGGAACGCTACATCGTCGACCTCGTCTTCGCCACCCGCAACCCGGAGGATTGCGGATTGGGGCATCTCAAGAACTTGATTTCGTTCGGCGCGTCGCCGCGGGCCAGCATTGGACTCGGAATCGCGTCCAAGGCCCACGCGTTTTTGAAGCACCGCGGGTTTGTGACGCCAGAGGATGTTCGGGCTGTGGCCATGGATGTCATGCGCCACCGCATCGGTACGACGTTCGAAGCCGAGGCTGAAAACATCACCTCCGCCCAAATTTTGACGGAATTGATGGACCACGTCGAGGTCCCTTGATGTTCGACTGAATCGCCGACTCCCCCTCTCATGGATGCCGCTGAATTGCTGAAACGTGTTCGGCGTGTGGAAATCACCACGCGCAAGCTGAGCGACCGGATTTTTTCCGGGGAATACAGCAGTGCGTTCAAGGGTCGAGGTATGGCTTTCGCGGAAAACCGAGAATACCAGCCGGGCGACGAGGTCCGCACCATTGATTGGAACGTGACGGCCCGCACGGGCACCCCACACGTGAAGGTGTTTGAAGAAGAGCGGGAACTGACGGTCTTTCTCCTGATTGATGTCAGTGGCTCAGTGCAAGGCGGCACGCATGAACGGACCCAAATGGACCTGTTGACAGAGCTCTCTGCGGTGTTGGCTTTCAGTGCCATGGGGAACAACGACAAAGTGGGTGCCATCCTCTTCACAGACCGCATTGAAAAGTTCGTCGCGCCTGGAAAAGGTCGAAGTCACGTGTTGCGCATCGTCCGGGACATCCTGGATTGCAGGCCAGAAGGCCGAGGCAGCGACGTCATCCAAGCCCTCTCCCATTTCTCGGCAGCCATGCGCAAGCGCACCGTGGCGTTTTTGATGTCCGACTTCAAGCACATCGGGAACAACATTGAACTCGAAACCATGCTGAAACGTGTAGGTCGACGTCACGACATGGTGGCGTTGCACCTCGATGATCCGCTAAACCACGAACTGCCCTCCTTGGGCTGGATGCGGGTGAAGGATCCCGAGACAGGTGTCATGCGATGGCGCAACACGTCGTCCCGTCGGGTGAAGCGCGACTGGTCCCAGCAAAGCCTGGACCACCGTGAAACGCTGACAAAACTCATGGCGCGGTCGGGCATGGATTTCACCTCCATCTCGACGCAAGGCTCCTTGGTCAAACCCCTTCTCCGCATCTTTAATGCCCGTGGGTGAGTGGAGGCACGCATGGCTCATCGCCTTGGTTTGGGCGATGACGACCCTTTCCGCCCTGGGACAGGTCCAATGGTCTGTGGACACCACCCAAATCCAATGGGGGGAGCCCTTGCAGCTGACGGCTGAATGGTTGCTCAGCATGGACGAATTGCAGTCTGGGTTGGCCGATGCCAGTGCTTGGCCAGCGTGGAAGGACACCACCTCCGCAGGTCTGGAAATTCTCTCTTCGTCTCCCATTGACACGCTGGCCGCCCCTGTGGAATCCGGCCAAGACATCTTGCTCCGAAAAACGTGGACCCTCACAAGCTGGGATTCAGGTTTTGTGGTGATGCCTCCCGCGTCTTTTGGGCCATACGAGACGTCCCCCCTGCTGATTCGCGTGCTTACGCCAGTTTTGGACGAAGATGCTCAGCCCAAACCACCGGCAGACATCGTCGCAGTGGAATGGAGCCTCTTGGAGCGCCTTCAGCGCGCGTGGCCTTGGATGGTTGCAGGCCTTCTCCTTCTCGGACTGATGCTGCTTGCACGTTTCTTTCGGAAACGCAAGCCGAAGCGCGATCCAGGTCAAACACCCGTCCCACCAAACGCCCCTGCGGAACCGCCGCACGTGGTCGCCCTGCAGGTGTTGAACGCGTTGAAAAACGAGGAAGGCTGGAACCACGGTCGCGCCAAGGAGGTTCAGGCCCTGGCTTCGTTGACGCTCCGCCAATACCTCGAAGGGCGGTTTGGCCTCCCTGCAGCAGAACGCACGACTGCCGACATCGCCGCACTTTTGCCCGCATCCGCTGTGCCTGTCGCATGGCAAGCACGACTCTTGCAAGCCTTTGAGCAAGCAGATGCCGTCAAGTTCGCCAAGGGAGAACTTCCCGCGCGCACTCACCACGCGCTCCTCGAAGCGTACATCGACTTTGTGCTTGACACCCAAAACCCCAACGATGACGCGCGCTAAGTGGATGTTGGGACTGACAAGGGCGTTGCCCCACGGAGCTGTGCTGTTGGCCGTTGTCGCGGCCTGGCTCGCCTTCCGTGGTGGCATGGAATGGAATTCCGAGTGGGGCTGGCTCGGGGTGGGCGTCTTGGCCGTTCACACCCTCCTGCGCATCGTTCGGCCCCAACGTTATGAGTCCGCGGTGCTGCGTTGGTCGTCCTCGGAACTGGCCCCCGATGTCAAAGCTGGGCCTCACCTCGCAGACTGGCGCTCGGCCATGGGGATGGAAATCCCTGCCGCATGTCGAACCGCGGCGCTGTTGGGGCTGAGCGTGGCATTGTTTCGTCCCCAAACGGCGTCCACCATCGAAGACATGACCCGGGAAGGGATCGACATGGTGCTCGCCATGGACCTCAGCGCATCCATGTTGTCGCGGGACTTTCGGCCCAACCGCCTTGAAAGTGCCAAAAACGTGGCCATGGACTTTGTGGACAGCCGGCCGTTTGACCGCATTGGGGTCATTGCATATGAAGGCGAGGCGTTCACCCAGGTGCCCATCACCTCGGACCACATCGTGGTCAAAAATGGCATCTCCACCCTCGAGACTGGCCAGCTTCAGGGCGGAACGGCGATTGGAACGGGGCTTGCCGTGGCCGTGAACCGCCTGCGAGAATCCAAGGCATCCAGCAAGGTCATCGTGCTGCTGACCGATGGGGAAAACAACGCCGGGCAAATCGAGCCCATGGATGCCGCCCAGCTCGCCAAACTCAACAACATCCGCGTCTACACCATCGGTGTGGGCACTGTAGGTAAAGCCAAGAGCCCCGTCGCCATCCTGCCCAACGGCCAATACAAATACGATTGGGTCGACGTCCGCATCGACGAGGAGGTGCTCCAAGGCATGGCATCCCTCACCGAAGCACGTTATTTCCGCGCCACCAACGCCAACAAGCTGAAGGAGATCTACCGCGAAATCGACACCTTGGAGAAGACCGAGTTCAACGTCTTGAAATACCAGCGGAAATCTGAGGCGTCTGCGGGTTGGATCCTCATGGCATTCGTGTCCCTCATGCTGGAGTTCCTCATGCGTACCACCCTGTTCAAATCTGTGGCGGAATGAAAACATGGGCTTCTCTTCGACCCGTCTTGGGACTGCTGCTGTTTTTGGAACTCCTCCTATGGATGTCCGTGCTGGCGGGATGGTTCACCGCCACAGCACTCGTCCCCAGCCTGACCTTGCACCGCATGGAGTTGGCCCCGATCCTGATGGTCACGGCACTGCTCACCCTGTTGATGTTGGGCCACCTTCGCTGGCGACACAAGGTGATTCGGTCGCTCGCGGATGCGGGACAGATCGACAGCGTGCTGCCGGGGTACCGCATGTTTGTCCCCACCTGGAAGTTCTTCCTCCTCCGCTTGGCACTTGCCTTCCTCGTGATTGCGTGGCTTGACCCCAAAATGGGAAGCCGCCTGCAAGAAGTGGAATCCGAAGGGGTCGACATGATGGTCGCCTTGGACGTCAGCAACAGCATGATGACCGAGGATGTGGGGATGGCGCGGTTGGATTTGGCCAAACGCACGATCAAGCGCCTCGCGGCCTCCACTTCAGGCGACCGACTCGGCCTTGTGGTCTTTGCCGGGGAGGCCTACGTGCAGTGTCCCCTCACCACGGACGTGGACGCCCTCGACTTGTTCTTGGAATCGGTCAACCCAGGCATGGTTCCAACGCAAGGAACGGCTGTGGGGCGTGCCGTGGAAACCTGCTGGCAAGGATTCGACGACGGCAGCGAAGCCTCCCGTGTGGTGGTGGTCTTGACCGACGGAGAAAATCATGAAGACGACGTCGTGGCCGCATCTCGGACCGTCAACCAAGACGGAGGCACCCTGCACTTCATCGCGGTGGCCACCTTGGAAGGCGCTCCTATCCCCGCCTTCGATTCACGCGGACGACCTTCCGGATTCCGTACCGACGCGTCGGGACAGCCGGTGGTCTCGCGTTTGGATGAAGTTACCCTCCTCGAGGCCGCACAGGCCGGTGGGGGAACCTACACCCGCGCCTCCTCTGGATTTGTGGAACTTTCGCCCATCCTGCAATTCAAGGACGACCTCGAGCAAGCGCGCATCTCCTCCGTGAGCTACGTCGATTACGAGCACCTCTTGATGCCATGGCTCATTGCCGCCGTCCTCCTCTTGCTCCTGGAAATGTTGATCCCCAAGCGTCCCAAACGGCGTTCACGTGCGGCCCTGACCGTACTCGCTCTCGCGTTGCTTGGCCCCCAAGCAATCCACGCGCAATCCGACACCAAGGCCAAATTGGTTGAAGGCACCGACGCCTTCCGTGCCAACCAATTTGAAGATGCCGCCACGCGGTTTGGGGAGGCGGCGATGGACGAACAAGCTGCCGCCACCGCGCTGTACAACCAAGGATGTGCCTTGCTCTCTTCCGGCGATGCCGAATCGGCGTCGGGCGCTTTTGAGCGTGCATTGACCCAGACCGACGACGACAACTTCCGTGCGCAAGCCCATTACAATGCCTCGCTGAGTGCCCTGATGCAAGGGGACGCCAACAAGGCCGTGGAGCACGTCAAATCGTCGCTCCGCCTCAACCCCAACAACCCCGACGCCCGCCACAACTTGGCGCTGGCCAAGCGCATGCAGCAGCAACAGGAGCAACAGCAGGATCAGAACCAGGACGGCGAGCAGAACCAAGACGGAGCGCAGAACCAGGACGGAGAACAGAACCAAGACGGAGCGCAGAACCAAGACGGCGAGCAGAACCAAGACGGAGAACAGAACCAAGACGGCGAGCAGAACCAAGACGGAGCGCAGAACCAAGACGGCGAGCAGAACCAGGACGGAGAACAGAACCAAGACAGCGAGCAGAACCAAGACGGCGAGGACAATGCCGCATCAGAGCCTCAGCAATCCACCTCTGAGCAAGTTGAGATTCCGAAGGAAGGCCAAATCAGCCGTGCCGACATGGAACGAATTTTGGAAAGTTTGGAACGTCAGGAAGCCGAAGTTCAAGCGAAATTGCGGGCAGCCCAAGCCCAAAAACGCGGCAAAGGCGCATCCAAAAACATTGAAAAAGACTGGTGACGCCATGACCTTCTCTCGAACCGGCCTCATGCTCGCTTGGGCGTTTCTCGCCTCGTGGATGCCTGCGCTCGCGCAAGACGCGTCGGTCGAAGTGACCGTCAATGCCACCAGCGTGTCCCAAGGCGATTTGATTCGCGTCACCTTATCGTTTGTGAATTGCAAGGTGAAGGAATTGGACCCACCCCAAATCCAAGGCCTCGACTGGCGCATGGGCCCGAGTACCTCGAGCAACACCCAATGGGTCAACGGCGTCACCACGTCCAAGCAACAGTACACCTACGGCTATGCGGTCACCGCCGCCAAAGAGATCCGCATTCCCGCCATGACATGGAAGACCAACCGAGGTTCCCTGAAGAGCAACGCCGTCCGCATTGTGGTCAAATCGGGAACCTCGCAAAACACCCCTTCCCGGACAAAGACCAAGGCGCTTCAGCGCGATTTGGTCACGGCCATCGAACCGAGCAAGCGCACCGTGTACCTCGGCGAACCGCTTGTGCTCACCTACAAGATTTACAACCGGTACACCAACCTCGACGTCCGGAACTACGACATTCCTGAACTCGAAGGCTTTTGGAAAGAAACGGTGCAAACCCCGGATGCGCGGTGGGAGCCTCAACTGATCAACGGCAAGCGATACAACGTGGCCACCGTGCGACAAATCGTGGCCTTCCCACAACAAACGGGCACGTTTACGTTGCGTGATTTTGACCTGACGGGTTACCTGCGCATCAACTTCTTCGAGGGCCGTGACATCCAAGCCACCTGCGACCCTGTCAACATTGAAGTCCTCCCTTTGCCGGAAGCTGCACCAAGAAACTCCGTCGGCACGTTCTCCAGCTTGAATGTGACCCAAACCCTGTCCGCCGACAGCGTCTCCACGAACGAAGCCGTCACGCTTGAAATCACCTACAACGGCAGCGGAAATTTGAAATTTCTGCGGGAACCGCAACTCACGTGGCCCACAGAATTTGAGGTGTTTGAAGCCGAGGTGACGGACAAAATCACCCTCTCTGCACGGGGCGAAACAGGGTCGCGTACATTCAAATTCGTGGCCATTCCTCGGGCGCCGGGCGACTACGCGCTTCCACCTTTCGAAGCGGTGTCGTTTGACCCCTTGACCGGAACCCACGTGGCGAATGTCGTGCCCGGATTGAAAATGCATGTGGGCAAAAACACGGGAGGCGACGGAGCCACGGCGTCCATGACGTTCACCCACCAACAAGACGTTCAGGTGCTGACCCAAGATGTCCGACACATCCTCACCTCGTCAAGCCGATTCTTGCCCCGAAACCGTCCGCCATGGACGACCTGGACGTTTGCGCTTGGCATGCTCGTCGCGCCCCTCACCTTCGCAGGCATGACATTGCAGCGCCGTCGTCGCACCCTGGCCGAGGCCGATGTGCGCGGCACCCGCAACCGACGCGCCCTTCGCGCCCTCAAGGCATCGCTCAAGCAGAAGTTGACCATTGAAGTGATTGGCGAGGCCATGGAACAGTACCTCATGGCCAAGTTGGGTTGGGAACGCTCCCAACTCACCCGCGATGCTGTGCGCACCCATCTCCATGAACAGGACCCGGCACTTGGCGTGTCGTGGGATGAATGTTGGGTTGCCTGCGAAATGCAGCGATACGGTGCCTCTCAGGGCGACCTGGATGCACTTGCAGCACAACTCATCGCCTTGGCGGAAACCACCGAATCCACGTTGTCATGAAGCCCCTTTGTTCCCTTCTGCTTCTCCTCTCCCTGGCGATGGTCCATTCGGCACATGGGCAACCTGAGGTGGCATTTGAGGCCGCCAATGAAGCCTATGAGGCCGGGGAATACGGCGACGCGTTGACGCGCTACGAGGCCCTGTTGGAGACCCATCGTCACTTTGAGTCAGAATTCAATGCAGGCAATGCCGCGTTCAAGCTGGGTGCTTGGGGACGTGCACGGCTTCACTATGAGCGGGCCAAACTCCTCGACCCTTCGAACGAGCATTTGCAAGCCAACCTCGCCTTGCTTGAGTCCAAAATTGTGGACCGCATCACCGCCATCCCCAAACTCGGATTGACCTCTTGGCTGTCCTCCTGGGTGAGGCCAGGTAGGCTCACAGGATGGGTGTGTTGGACCTTGCTTTGGTGGAGTTTATCGTGGGTGCTCTGGATGATGCGCTGGCGCAAAACCAGCCAAGACTCCCGCAACACACTTGGCTTTCTGGCCGTCGCTTCCCTTTTTTTGGGGCTGGTCGGCTTGGGTTGCGTGCGGGAGTCCAACGCCCGCATGGAGTCCGCCCGACAATTGGTCGTCATGTCAGACCGCGTGGACGTGACCAGCTCTCCCTCGACCTCGGGCACGGTGCTGTTTCAATTGCACGAGGGGACGCGCGTGGGCATTTTGGACCGCACGCCAGGATGGACCGAAGTCGAGCTCGACAACGGCAACGTGGGATGGATTCCTGAATCTGCGACGGAGGACGTCTAAGCGACCGTCACCTCAGCGGCCCTTGACCACTGCGGGCCACTTTTTCTTCACCCCTTTGGTCCAAATGGAGTCACCGTAGTGAAGCGCCACTTGGTTGGTGTCACACACGGTCACCCAAAACGCATCACGCAAGCTGTCTTGCAACGCACGGAATTCCTCAGCCCCACCTTCAGGCGCGCCTGTCTTGGGGTACGCCGCCAACGCTTCCTTTCCCGCCAGGGTCATGGCGGCTCTCAACTCTCTGTACACCTTCTGTTGGGTTTCCACAGGAACGTTGTTGTTCAAGGAATCGGCAGCCTCGTTGTTGGATTGACAACCTGTAAAAAGCAGTGCTGCAACAGCAGCGACAATGGCAAAGTTCTTCATGAGATGCGTGTTCAATGAGGCGATTGCAAGTCTACGTCAACAAGGGCAAAAAAAGAGGTTCTGAGGAAGTGCGCCATGATCCCAATGTACTTGACTTTGAGAACTTTCCAAGACCGATCATCGCATCTCACTCAACCTTGCGCCGTGAAGCGCTCCAGAACCGAACGCAGGTGCGGCGGATTGAATGGCTTGACCACCACGTCATCCATGCCCGCTTCCAGGGCCTTGATGCGGGTGTGTGACTCGGCATCCGCCGTGAGCCCCACAATCGGAGTGTGAAGCCACGCACTTGAAGGTTGTTTCCAATCGCGCGTAGCCTCAAAGCCATCGCGTCCTGGCATATGAATGTCGAGGAGCACCAAGAAGGGGCTGACTTGGGCCAGTTGCGCCTCGGCTTCATCGGCATTGGATGCCGTGACGACCTCATATCCCCAATTGGCCACCATGCGTCTCGCAACCAGCACATTGAGTTCGTTGTCGTCGACAATCAACACCGGTGCGTCGGGAATCAAGGGACGATCGGGCGTTTCGCTTTGGGGCTCCTGACCCGTATCTGGTGCGACTGTCAGCTGAAGCGGCAAGGCAAATCGGAATGTCGTACCCTCCCCCAATGTGCTCGTCACCCCCAACTTCCCGCCGTGAAGACCCACCAGTTTTTTGGTGATGGCCAAACCCAACCCAACCCCTTGGTTGGCCGTGTTGACCAAGCGATCGCGGTTGGCTTGCTCAAAAGGCTCCAAAATGCGCTCCAAATCGCCGGGCGAGATGCCCCTTCCCGTGTCGCGAACCTCCACCTCCAACCGCTCCGATTCCCATGCCACATGGCACCAGACTTCCCCGTCAGAAGTGAATTTTAATGCGTTGGTGATGAGGTTGTTCAACATTTGGGTCAACCATCCCACATCGGCCATCAATCCCCCGGGAACATTGGCTTCCAATTCGAAACTCAACACGTTCCCAGTGGCCTCTGCCCGCTTTTGAAAGCCATTCACCACACGTTTGAAAAACTCCTCCGGTGCGAACGGTGTCAGATGCGGCTCGGCCTTGCCGCTGTCCAGGCGTTCAAGGTCCAACACGTCGGTCAACAACCCCTTTAAGTGCTTTCCTGCAAATTCCATGTAGGATAGGTTCGAAAGACGGTCCTGCTCCGAGTCGTCCCCGCGCATCATCAGTTCAATCAAGCCCAAAATTGCGTTCAACGGCGTGCGGATCTCATGGCTCATCACAGACAAGAAATCCGACTTGTGTTGCTCCGCTTCAGCTGCGCGCGCTCGAGCCAACTGCACCTCAGTCACATCCACCGCGTACATGTGCACAAAGGACTTTTTCCCCACGCGGGACATCGCCACCTGGAACCATTTGTCGCTGGCCTGGACTTGAGCCTGAACAGGGCCATCCGAGGTACTTGCCTTCTGCAGGATCGGCCAAAATGGACTGTCCTTCGAAAGCCTTGACGAAGGCGTACTTTCCGGTGCCAACAGGGCACTTGCCTGCGCATTGGACAGCAAAAGCACGCCCTCAAAATCCAGTCGCGCCACGGGATTGGGATTCAATTGGAAGAACTTCGCAAACTCTTGAATGCGCTCTTCACCAATGCTGCGGCCGATTTTTTGACCGCAGATGTTGGCCACGCTCTTTAGCAGACGAAGGTGGTAGGATTGGAAGAAGCCCACCAGGCTGTGCTCGCTGTCAATGATGCCGATCACCTCGCCATCGCATACGATGGGCACGGCCATTTCACTGCCGCGCATCGCGTCGTCCACCACGTAGTCGGCATCTTCCGCTGTGTTGGACACAATTTCGGCAATGCCCGAGGCACCGACCCTGCCAACAATGCCCTGGCCAAACGCCAACTCCATGGGTTCGTGAATGGTGCGATAGTCCAGGTTTTTGGGGCCGTAAGCGGCTTTTTGGACCCACACACCCTTGTCCTCATCGCGCAAATAAATCACACAGTCCTCCAGCCCCATTTTTTCGATGCAGGACGAGGCAATGTCCCACAAAATGTCCTCCGTGGAATTCTGGCGAAACACGCTTTGGCTGAAATATTCAATGATTTCCAGCTGCTCGCGAAAGTGCGCGAAGGTTCCTTTCCGCTGTCTTCGCAAAGACCAAAAAAACCACGCCGCCACGACCACAAGTACGGCCACGAGGCCCCACCAAATCACGGGTATGAGTGCAGCTTGATTCATGGTTGAACGCTTCCTGAAAGATAAGCCTGAAGCGCACTTCGCCTTCAGCCACGTTCAACTCCCGCCTCTTTTGCCACAACACTTGTCGAGGAAAACCATAAATCTCTCGACAGTATCGTGCATTTAATCGCCAAAATCAGGTAATTTGTCGAATGATTTTTTGTATCTTTTGTATCCGTGTGTTTCCCGTGCAGGGAGGACACCCACAAAGACGACACAGCAAATGAACTGTTCCTCCCGTTCCTCGGCCGCGATCCCTCGCCCCTTTTTCGTGGCACTCCTCTCCGCTACCCTCTGTTTGCCGGCACTCGCGCAGTGCGACGATGTGAACGCAAACGACATCTGCGATTCCGACGAAACGGGGTGCACCATTGAGTTGGCCTGCAACTACGACCCCAGTGCCTTGTTCCCAGATCCAAGCAGCTGTGACTTTGTCAGCTGTCTTTCGTTTGGGTGCACAGACGATAATGCATGCAACTATGACGACACTGCGACTTACGACGACGGCACTTGTGCCTACCCAGCGTTTCCGTACGCTTGTGACGGAGCATGCCTCAACGACACGGATGGCGATGGAACGTGTGATGAATTTGAGACGCTGGGATGCACGGACCAGGACGCCTGCAACTACAGCTCCGGCGCGACGCAAGACGACAGCTCCTGCACCTACGATTGCGGAGGCTGCACCAACCCAAGCGCCTGCAACTTTGACGCGGACGCTTTGCTGGACGATGGCACGTGTGAGTTTGAGAGTTGTTTGACTTTGGGCTGCACCGACAGCGCGGCATGCAACTACGACGCCGAAGCCGCCTACAACGACGGCTCTTGCGACTTCGTGTCTTGTTTGGGGTGTACCGACTCTGACGCATGCAACTACGACCCATCTTCCACCCAGGACGATGGGTCTTGTGCTTTGGCCGAGTTTGGGTACGATTGCGACGGGAACTGCGTGGCGGATGCAGATGGCGACAGCGTGTGTGACCCCTTCGAAGTTGACGGTTGTACCGACGCCACTGCCTGCAACTACGACAGCGCTTCGACGGACGACGATGGTTCTTGCGATTTCTGCTCTTGTGCAGAAGCAGAGGGCGTGACGTTCACCGCAAGCGTTCCTGGGTACGGCATCGACGTTGAAACCGTGCTCGAGCACACCACTGGGGATCTTGCAGGGTTGACCACGTACCGCGTGTACCTCACTACAGTCTCTTCCACCGATGGCGTCTCTGCCATTGTCGGGGACAACGAATTCGCCTTGGCTTTCGCGACCACGACGTCTTTCTACCAAGAAAGCATCTTCGGGGGTCCCACGCCCAACAATATCAGTGCTCCTGCACTCGCGCTCTTGCCCAACTTGGCCTACGACAGCTGGGTCACCATTGGTTTGGATGGTCCCGCTTCCGCAGCAGATGGGGAGGTGAATCCTTCCTTGCTTGCCGGCAGCTGGGACGACACCTTTGAAACCGGCAACAGCTTCGTCGTGGACGACAACCAGGGCTCCGGATGGTACCTCCTCCCCCCTACGGCTTCCAACTCCTTGGCGGGTGACGACCTCCGCGTCCTCGTGGCGCAACTCACCACCGATGGTGATGTGAGTGGCTCGTTCCGGGCCCAAGTGTTCCCTGAAGGAGACCAAGAAAACGACGATCGCGTGGACGTCACCTTCTCTTCAGGCGGTGAAGCCAACGTCTGTGGATGCACGGATGAGACGGCCTCCAACTACGACACCAATGCCACCCTCAACGACGGGTCTTGCATCTATGACGTCTTGGGTTGCACCCTTTCCTTGGCGTGCAACTACAACGAAGAAGCCACCGTCGATGACGGAACCTGCGATTTCGTGTCCTGCCTGTCCTTTGGATGCACCGACAGCGAAGCTTGCAACTACGACGAAAACGCCACGTTTGAAGACGGTTCATGCACATACCCGGCATTCCCCTACGACTGCAACGACGAGTGCGTCAACGACAACGACGGGGACGGTGTGTGTGACGAATTTGAAGTCTTTGGATGCACAGATGCCTCGGCATGCAACTACAGCGAGGGTGCCACAGACGACGACGGATCATGTGCTTACGACTGTCTCGGCTGCACCAATCCGGCTGCCTGCAACTTCGACGAGGATGCGCTTCTCGACGACGGCTCGTGTGAGTTCACAAGCTGCATTGTCGTGGGATGCACAGACCCCATGGCATGCAACTACGACGAGAACGCCCAATACGACGACGGGACATGCACCTTCATTCCTGAAGGCGCTTGCGATTGTGATGGCAACAGCTTGGACGCCCTCGGCGTGTGTGGTGGCGATTGCGTCGCCGATGACAACGGAAACGGCGTGTGCGACGATGCGGAAATTCCTGGATGCACAAGTGAGTTTGCCTGCAACTACGACACCACCGCCACTGTGGACGACGGGTCCTGCGACTTCATTTCATGCTTGACGTTTGGATGCACGGATGACACGGCATGCAACTACGATGCCGACGCACAGTTTGACGACGGCTCTTGCACGTACGCGCAATTCCCTTACGACTGTGAGGGCGCATGTGTGAATGATCTCGATGGAGACGGCATTTGTGATGAACTTGAGTTGCCCGGCTGCACAGACAGCGAGGCATGCAACTTCAACCCCGATGCTACGGACGACGCGGGCAACTGCGTCTATCCTGAGGAATACTTTGACTGCGATGGCGTTTGCGTGAATGACACGGATGGCGATAGCATTTGTGACGAACTCGAAATCCTCGGTTGCACGGACATGAGCGCGTGCAACTTCAATGGGTCTGCGTCAGACGACGACGGGTCTTGTCAATACCTCGATGCCCTCAGCGTGTGTGGCGGGGAGTGTGATTCCGATGAGAATGCCAATGGGGTGTGCGACGATGCTGAGATTTTGGGTTGCACCATTTCATTTGCCTGCAACTACGACGAAACGTCCACGCAAGACGACGGCAGCTGCGACTTCACCTCTTGCCTCCCCTTTGGCTGTACAGACGAGAATGCCTGCAACTACGATCCAGAAGCCCTTTACGAGGACGGGACTTGCGAGTATGCCAACTTCCCCTACGACTGCGATGGCAACTGTGTCAACGACACCGATGCCGATGGCATTTGTGATGAGTTGGAAATCCCAGGTTGTGTGGACGCATCGGCCTGCAACTACGATGAAGACGCCACGGAGGATGCCGACAATTGCGTCTATCCTGAAGCGTACTACGATTGCGATGGCAACTGCCTGAATGACGCCGATGGAAACGGCCTCTGCGACGAACTCGAAATCGAAGGATGCACCGACTACGATGCGTGCAACTTCGACCCCTCTGCAACGCAGGAAAACGACTCTTGCCTCTACCTCGATGAATGCGGGGAGTGTGGTGGCCCCGGCGCCATCTACGAATGCGGATGTTCTGACATCCCCGAAGGAGATTGCGACTGCGACGGCAACCAGCTTGACGCTCTCGGCGAGTGTGGCGGGGCGTGTGTAGCGGACGCCGATGCTGATGGCATCTGTGACGACGTCGACGATTGTGTAGGGGAATTCGACGAGTGCGGCATCTGCAACGGCCCTGGCGCCATCTTCGAGTGCGGATGTGCTGACATCCCCGAAGGAGACTGCGACTGTGACGGCAACCAGCTTGACGCCCTC
>Ga0115013_10000190_pt1 | contig 40691 bp, 33 predicted proteins | sample SouAtlMetagenome_2_FD_88686 | JGI IMG/M metagenome (GOLD analysis project Ga0115013, IMG submission 88686) | Marine eukaryotic phytoplankton communities from Atlantic Ocean - South Atlantic ANT15 Metagenome | ecosystem: Environmental > Aquatic > Marine > Oceanic | place: South Atlantic Ocean...
AAATAGCAGAAAAGAGCTTATTGTTTACTTGTCAATGTGTTTTGGTAACCCTTATGGAGAAATTTGGAGTTTGGAAAAAATTGATCATTGGATTTCAAGATTAATTGATTCAGGTATTAAAATAATTTCACTTAGTGATACAATCGGTTCTGCTACACCTGAAATGGTAGGCCTCATTTATTCATTTTTTTCAAAAAAATATCCAAGAGTTGAATTTGGTTTACATTTACACACTCATCCAAATTTATGGAAAAAAAAAGTAGATAGATCCCTAAATTCTAAATGTTACAGACTAGACGGGGCGATTCAAGGTTTTGGAGGTTGCCCTATGGCATCTGATAGTCTTATTGGTAATATGCCAACAGAAAAAATAATCTCATATTGTGAAGAAAAGAATATAGATTCAGGAATAAATCCTTTAAAATTTGAAACTGCATATAACTACGCTAGTGATATATTTCTAAACTATCATTAATATTTATTTTTAATTCATATTAGGCTAAAGTTAAATCTGTAATTTGTATATTCGCATGCAATTAATCAGTAATTGCATGAGTAATACTTCCCACAAAATTATTTTTGAAGCTCTCACATACGACGATGTTCTGTTAGTTCCTGGTTATTCAAATATATTACCAAGAGATGTGAGTATAAAATCCAAGTTTTCAAAAAATATTACATTAAATATACCTATTGTTTCAGCCGCGATGGACACTGTTACCGAAAGCAGAATGGCTATAGCTATAGCTCAGGAAGGTGGTATTGGGGTTGTTCATAAAAACATGTCTATAAAACTACAAGCTGATAAAATAAGAAGAGTAAAGCGAGCAGAAAGCGGAATGATAATTGACCCTGTAACTCTTCCCTTGGACTCACTAGTTTCAGATGCAAAAAAAAGTATGAAGGATAATAAAATTGGGGGCATCCCAATTGTTGATGACTTAGGTTTTTTGAAGGGTATAGTTACCAATAGAGACCTGAGATTTGAGAAAAAAAATGATAGACTGATAACTGAGGTAATGACAAAAGAAAATTTAATAACTGTTGGTGAGGGTACTTCTCTTGAAGAAGCTGAGGTAATTTTACAGCAAAATAAAATTGAAAAACTACCAGTAGTAAATAAAAAAAACAGACTAGTAGGCCTAATTACCTTTAGTGATATTGTCAAGTTAAAATTAAAACCTATAGCCAATAAAGACAAGTATGGTAGATTGAGGGTAGCTGCTGCGATTGGTGTCACTGATGATTCAATTCAAAGAGCGGAAGCTTTAATCAAATCTGGAGTTGATGCTTTAGTAATTGATACTGCTCATGGTCATACCAAAAGAGTGGTTTCTCTTTTGAAGGAACTAAAAAAATCGAATAATGATGTAGATGTTGTTGTTGGAAATATTGCTACAGCTAAAGCCGCTAAATTTTTATTAAACGCTGGTGCTGATGGGATAAAAGTAGGAATTGGGCCTGGATCTATATGTACAACAAGAGTTGTTGCAGGTGTTGGCGTTCCACAATTTTCTGCAATATTAGAGGTATGCGAAACAATTAATAATAAAATACCAATTATCGCAGATGGTGGTATAAAATACACAGGCGATATCTCAAAAGCCATAGCTGCGGGTGCATCATCTGTTATGCTTGGGTCGTTACTAGCGGGTACAAAGGAATCACCCGGTGAAACTATAATTTATGAAGGTCGTAAATTTAAATCTTACAGAGGTATGGGTTCCTTGGAGGCAATGAACAAAGGGAGTAAAGACAGATATTTTCAAGACGTTGAAAGTGATATTAAAAAACTTGTTCCTGAAGGTATCGTAGGCAGAGTTCCCTACAAGGGAGATTTGGTTGAGAGTATACATCAATTTGTTGGAGGGTTGAGGGCCGGTATGGGTTACTGCGGAGCTACTGATATACAATTTTTACAGAAAAACTCTAAATTTGTTAAAATTACTTCCTCAGGGATTGTTGAAAGCCATCCCCATGGTGTAAAAATCACCAAGGAGGCACCAAATTACTCCAGATAAATAGATTTAATTATTTATATATTTTTATTTTTACCCATCAAATAATTAAAATGAAAAGATTTCTGCTTTTATCAATTATTATTTTCAACTTTTCAATAGGTCAAAATAATAATGAGGTTCTGTTTAAGGTTAACGATAGTATAATTTTTGTTGATGAATTTCACAGAGTTTATAATAAAAATATTGAGTTGATTAATGATATAAATCAAAAAGATTTTGAATCTTATTTTGATTTGTTTATAAATTATAAAATAAAGCTAGCTGAAGCTTATGATCAAGGATTACATAACGATCCAAAATACAAAAGTGAGTTAAATAAATATTCTAAACAGCTTCAGAATACTTACTTGACTGATCAAGAAACAGAAAATAAGTTATTGAAAGAGGCATATGAAAGAACTAAAATTGAGTTAGATGTATCCCATGTTTTAATACGTTTAGATGAAAATAACAGTGATTCTACTGGTGTTTACAATAGGCTGAATTCATTGAGGGATCCTTTCAAAAATTTAAATCTAAATGATTTTAAGGCAAGTTTTAATTCTGATAATTCCATGATTGTTGAAAATCTTGGTTTTTTTTCTGCATTTAAAATGATTTATAAGTTTGAAAATGTAGCTTATTCAACTGATGTTGGTGAAGTATCACTACCTTTTAGAACGAGATTTGGATTACATATTTTGAAGATTAATAACAGAAGAGAATCATTAGGAGAGGTCACAGTTGGTCATATAATGGCATATAAAAACAAACCAGAAGCATATAAAAAAATTAGCAATATTTTAGATTCAATAAATAAAGGGAAAAGCTTTGAGTATTTGGCAAAAAAGTTTTCTGACGATAAAAACTCTTCATTTAAAGGTGGTAAGTTAAATCCTTTCTCTAGTGGTCAAATCAATTCAATTCCGTTTGAAAACGCCGCATTCTCACTGGTAGAAAACGGAGATATTTCTGATCCAGTTGAGACTAAATATGGTTGGCATATTATTAAGCTTTACTCAAGAAAGACTGTTAGGAGTTTTGAGGATATGAAATTTCAACTATTAAATAAGTTAAAGAAAAGTTCAAGATTTAATATAATTTCTGATTCATTTTATTCACATCTTCTTGAGAAATATAAATTGAGTTATAAGAATGAGGATTTAGAATACTTTTATGATATTTTAAATGCAGATTTCCTGCAAAATAAGTGGGTTATTCCCCAAAATATTGATGAAGATAAAGTGCTTTTATCTATTTTGAATAATGATTACACATACTTAGATTTTGCAACGTATATTGAGGACAATCAAAGAAGCTACCAAAATTTACCTTTCAAAAACATAATTACTGACATCTATAAGAAATTCATGAATATCAAGCTTTTAAATGTTTATAAAAGTAATCTTGAAAGGGAAAACCCAGATTACAGGTTCGTGATTAAAGAGTATCGAGAAGGCTTGTTACTTTTTAATTTAATGCAAGATAAAATATGGACTTTTAAAGATTCTGACTCTTTAAATTTGAAAAAGTTTTTTGATGAGAATAAATCTGATTATAATTCATTTGAAGATGATAAGGGAAAGATTATAGGAGATTTCCAGGATTTTCAGGAGGCAAAATGGATTGTAAAATTAAAATCGAAGCATAAAATTACTTTTAATAACAAAGCAATTAGAAAATTAAAAAAAAGATATAATTAATGCTTAAGAGACTGTTTATTTTATCTTTTGTTTCGTTAATGTTCAATTGTAATTTTATTGCAAATGAGGATTCACAAAATATAGCTAGGTATGACAGTGATTATTTTACGAAAAAAGAATTTATAAGCCTTATGGGGAATTTTGATAAAGCAGATTCAGTTTCGAGAGCCAATAATATCATAAATAATTGGGCTATTGAAAAGATATTGATCAAAAGATCAAAATTGAATCTGATTGAATCAAAACTTGAAGATATTGAGCTATTAGTTGATGAATATAGGTCAAGTTTGCTTTCAGAAGCATATTTAGAGGCACTAATAAATTCTTCGATTAATCTTGAAATTGACTCTACAGAAATTCAGGAATTTTATTTAAAAAATAAAGATCTTTTTAAGCTAAATGAGGACATATTTAAATTAGCTTTTATCGAATTGCCTCTAGATTTTTCGGATACATTTCTTGTTCGATCAAAATTAAAACGGTTTAGAGATTCAGACAGAAAATTACTAGACTCGATCTCATACCGCTACAATAGCTTTTCATTTGAAAGTGATAAATGGATTACAAAAAAAGAATTATTTCAAAAATTTCCTTTCATGACAAATTATTCTTATCAGAGTTTAAAAAATTACAATTTTTTTCAATTCAAAGACTCTTTAAGTTTATATTTGATAAAGATTGTTAAATTTTCAAATAATGGTGATACATCTCCTATTGATTTTGTTTTGCCAACACTTGAGTATATGTCTTTAAACAAGAGAAAAAAAGAGTTAATGCTAAGTATTAAATCAGAGATTTTAAGAGATGCTTTATTAAATAACAAATTAGAAATTTATTAAAATGAGAAAATTTTTATTAATGTTTTTATTTCTTTTCCTAAACTTCACCATTGCACAAGAAAGAGAGAAAATTGACGGTGTAGCAGCTGTTATTGGTGATTTTGTAGTTTTAGATTCTGATATTGATAAACAGTTCATGCAACTAAAGGTTTCTGGAGTCTCCATGGAAAATATTACTAAATGCCAGGTTTTTGGTAAGTTACTTGAGGACAAATTGTACCAGCATCACGCAATTCAAGATAGTATTGAGGTTAATAATGCAGAGATTCAATCTTATGTTGATCAACAAGTAAACGCTTTTGCTGAACAAATTGGTTCAATGGATAAGCTTTTGAGTTATTACAAAAAAGACTCCGAGCAGGAACTTAGAGATGAAATGTTTGAGCTCAATAAAAATTCTGAATTGTCTAAAAAGATGCAGCAAGCAATAATCAAGGATATTGAGGTTACGCCTGAGGAGGTTAGACAATTTTTTAATTCAATCCCAAAAGATGACAGACCTGTTTTTGGAACCGAACTAAGAGTTTCCCAAATTGTTTTATATCCTAAAACAACTGAGGAAGAGAAGCAGAAAGTAATAAATAGACTTAGAGATTATAAGGCAGATGTTATTGACAATGGTGCAAGTTTTGTTTCTAAGGCTGTGCTATACAGTGAAGATCCTGGATCTAGATCTAGAGGTGGAAAATATTCTATAAACAGAAAAACATCTCCGATGATTAAGAAGTTTAATGAGGTTGCTTTTTCTTTAACAGAAGGTGAAATTTCTGATCCTTTTGAGACTGAATATGGATTTTTCATAATCTATTTGGAAAAAATCAGAGGTCAAGAATATGATGTTAGAACTATATTGTTAAGACCTAAGATTAATCAAAAGGAGATTGATGAAACCAGAGAAAAGCTAGATAATGTTCGATCTCGAATTGTCTCGGGTGAGATTTCATTTGCCGATGCTGCTATCGAGGTAAGTGATGAAATTGAAACAAGAAATGATGGTGGTTTATTAATAAACCCAGAAACTCAGGATTACAAGTTTGAGCTTACAAAGATGGATCCAGAGCTATATTCTCAAATTTCTTCATTGAAAGAAGGTGAGGTAAGCGCTATCTTTCAAGACAATGATAGATTTAACCCTATCAAATTTAAAATACTTTCAGTTTCAGATCGATACGATGAACATATTGCTGATTTTTCAAAAGATTATTTGAAAATTCAAAAGCTCGCTCTTCAGAATAAACAGCTCAAGGAGATAGAAAAATGGCAGAATGATAAAATATTCGACACCTATATCAACATAAATAATGACTTTGGTAATTGCGAATTTTTCAGTAATTGGCTTAAAAATTAAGTATATTATAAAAAATCCTTACTAAAAAACCTTATTTGGTAATAATTCTCGATTTATTTTTTAAGTTGTTTCTAATAGTTATTTTTGTTTCAATATATATTAAACTAAAATAATGGCTTTTGATTTTGACATGATCAAAGATATATACTCAAACATTGTTTCAAATGTTAATGAGGCTAAGAAAGTTGTTAAAAAACCATTTACCCTTACCGAAAAAATTCTTTATTCTCATCTATGGGGTAAAGTTAATACGCCGTTTCAACGTGGCAAAGATTATGTTGACTTCAAACCTGACAGAATAGCGTGTCAAGATGCAACTGCTCAGATGGCATTGTTGCAGTTTATGCAAGCAGGAAAACCTAAAGTTGCTGTTCCCACCACTGTTCATTGTGACCACTTGATTCAAGCTAAAATGGGTGCAAAAAAGGATTTATTACGTGCAAATAAAGTTAGCAATGAAGTATTTGATTTTTTAAGAGATGTTTCAAATAAATACGGAATAGGTTTTTGGAAGCCAGGCGCAGGAATTATTCATCAGGTAGTTTTAGAAAATTATGCATTTCCAGGTGGTATGATGATTGGTACAGACTCTCATACTGTTAACGCTGGTGGTCTTGGAATGGTTGCTATTGGTGTTGGTGGTGCCGATGCTGTCGATGTCATGGCAGGAATGCCATGGGAACTAAAATTTCCAAAAATTATAGGGGTCAAGTTAACCGGTGAATTAAACGGATGGACGTCGGCTAAAGACGTAATTCTCAAAGTTGCAGGTATTTTAACCGTAAAAGGCGGTACAGGCTGTATAATTGAGTATTTTGGACCTGGCGCTAAGGCTTTATCTTGTACCGGAAAGGGTACTATATGTAATATGGGTGCAGAGGTTGGAGCTACAACTTCCACATTTGGATACGATCATTCAATGGAGAGGTATTTAAAAGCTACGGGTAGAGAAGATATAGCTGTAGAGGCTAATAAAATTAAAGAATATTTAACTGCTGACCCTGAAGTATATGACTCTCCAGAGAAATTTTTTGACCAGCTGATTGAAATTAACTTATCAGAGCTAAAACCACATTTAAATGGTCCCTTTACACCTGATTTAGCAACACCGGTCTCTGAAATTGGAGACAAGGCAAAAGAAAACGACTGGCCACTAAAGGTTGATTGGGGTTTAATAGGATCGTGTACAAACTCATCTTATGAAGATTTAACAAGGGCTGCTTCAATTGCAAAACAAGCAGTTGATAAAAATTTAATCACAAAATCTGATTTCGGAATAAACCCTGGTTCTGAACAGGTTAGATATACTGCTGAAAGAGATGGGATATTGAAAATTTTTGAAGATTTAAATGCTACTATCTTTACAAATGCATGTGGACCTTGTATTGGACAATGGGATAGAAGTGATCTAAAAGGTCAAGAAAAAAACACAATTGTTCATTCGTTTAACAGAAACTTTTCGAAAAGAGCTGACGGTAATCCAAATACCCATGCATTTGTTGGTTCTCCTGAAATTGTTGCCGCAATTGCTATAGCAGGGAAATTAGATTTTGACCCTACCACTGACACACTTATCAATGAAAATGGAGAAGAGGTATTACTGGATCCACCAATAGGTGTGGAACTACCATCAGAAGGTTTTGATTGTGAAGATTCTGGGTACATTGAGCCTCTTAAGGATGGAAGTAAAGTTTTAGTTAGTGTTAATCCTAAATCTGAACGACTTCAGCTGTTAGAACCGTTTAAACCAATCGGTAGGCAAATAAAAGATGCCAAACTTCTTATCAAGGCTCATGGTAAATGTACTACTGATCATATTTCTATGGCTGGACCTTGGTTGAGATATAGAGGCCATTTAGATAATATTTCAAATAATTGCTTGATTGGTGCTGTTAATAGTTTTAACATGAAAACTAATTTTGTAAAAAATCATTTAAATGGAGAGTATGGAGGAGTCCCTGATACTCAAAGAGAGTATAAAGCTAATAATATAAAAACTGTAGTGGTCGGGGATCATAATTATGGTGAGGGTTCTTCTAGAGAACACGCTGCAATGGAGCCAAGACATCTAGGTGTATGCGCAGTTATAGTTAAATCCTTTGCAAGGATTCATGAGACTAATCTCAAAAAACAAGGAATGCTAGCATTAACATTTGACAAGGAGTCTGATTATGATTTAATTCTGGAAGATGATCACATTACTTTCCTAAACCTTGACGAGTTTAAGCCAGGAAAACAGCTTTTAATCCGTTTAAATCACAGTGATGGGTCAATTGACGATATTTTTCTAAACCATTCATACAACCTTTCCCAAATTGATTGGTATGATGAGGGTTCAGCTCTGAATCTTATTAAAAAGGAAAATTTATAATGTTTTTTTGTAAAAATTTTTAATAAAAACTTTTACAAAGTTTATCGATCTAACAGAGATTATTATGTTGATTATATCTTTTAAAGATGCTTCCTCGTCTAAAAATCTTAGAACCCTATTCGTATTGTTTTTCTTAATCATTTTATAAAAAATTCCCTCTCCTTTATAATTATATTGAGAAAGAACACCAAGAAATATTTTATCTAAGAAGCGATAGACTTTATTAGGCTTTAATGAGGGGTTTTTGTTACTTTTAATATTTTGTAAAATTTCTGAGGAATATTTTTCACAATTTTTAAAAGAATATCCGGTTGTAGATTTCACCCAACCTCCGGCGGTCCCTATTTTGGTAATTTTTTTTGATGAGTCCTTATGAAATGGATATGAAGTCATGGGAATAATCCCACTTTCTATTTTTAATATCTTGTATTCTGAAATATCATATATTTTTTTTATATAAGATTTTATAAAGTTTTCGTAAACATCTTTATTTAATTCATTTTTGGAAAAATATGTATGCTCTATCAGAGCTTCGTTATGATCAAACGGCAGAACATATGTAAATGCTGTATTATTTTTATCCCTTATTCTGTAATCCATAAATACAAAAGAATTTTCATTAAAAACTTTGTTGTTGGTTTTTATTACCCATCCTACAAAGTGTTGTTTTAGCGAAGTATATTTGTACATATTTTCCTTAATTTTTTTATTAACTCTTGAATCAAATACATGTTTGCATGAGTAATTTCTTTTATTTCCAACAACGATTACTTGCTTTTTCTCTTCTCTTATTTTTAATATAGAATCATCGATTAGTTTTAAATTTTTATTTTTTCTTATTTTATTTTTTACAAAATTTAAAAAGTCAATTGAGTACAGAGTCTTATAATTGTAATCTGAAAAATCCATATCAATTTCACTAATTTCTGAGTAAAACTTTCCTTTAGACCATTTGTTTTTCAGTAATTTGTCCCAATCGCCATTACCTCTTTCCCAATAGGAAAAAGATTTATTTACTAGCTTAGATTTTGGTTTATCAATGATTAATATTTTATGATTTTTGAAATATTTATCATTTAAAAATTTATGAGTTAAGTGAAGTCCGGAAAGCCCCGCGCCAACTATAATATAGTCATACTGGAAATCGGCTTTCATTAAATAAGATTTTAAATTAGTTTATTTGTCTTTAAAATATTTTAGAGGAGGAAAGAGCATTCCAAAGCTTTCTCCACCACCTTTTTTAATATTAGCATGGTGCATTTTATGTGCTTTTCTTACACCTTTTGCATACCAATTATTAGCTTTTCTTAGTAATCTAAAACGTTGGTGGATAAAAATATCATGAACTATAAAATAGGTTAATCCATAAGCCATTATTCCAAATCCGATAGCAAAACCATACCCAAATCCAAGTTCTACTTGAGAGTAAAAGAATCCCATACTTATTACTGCATAGAAGACAAAAAATAAGTCATTTCTTTCCCACCACGAAGTTTTAAGATTTTGGTTGTGATGATCTTTATGTAGAGTCCATAAAAATCCATGCATTATATACTTGTGAGAGAACCATGCCATGAATTCCATAAATAGGAATGTAGATATAAAAACAATCGCAGTTTTAATTATTTCCATTTTAAAGTAAATTTAACTGATATTTAACGTAGCTCCTGGTTAATAGTTCTAATTTTTTTAGATTGGGAACTCGAATTCTTTTATTTATGATTTCAGTAGCAGGAGTTTTTTTCAGCTTCTTAAGTAGTTGATTATAATATCTGTATGCCATAAAAACACCAAATTTAGCCTCAATTGGAAGTTCTTTAATCCCTGTTAAACCGTGCTTAAAGTCATCCTCAATTTCAGAGATAATTTCGCTTTTTTCAGATTCATTAAGATTTTCAAATTTTGTGTTTGGAAAATAGGTTCTGTTAAGGTCTTCTTTATCAGCTTTTAGATCTCTTAAAAAATTGACTTTCTGAAAAGCGGATCCAAGTTTCATAGCGCTGTTTTTCAACTTTCCATAAAGCTCTTCATTTCCCTGTACAAATACTTTTAAGCACATCAAACCAACAACATCAGCGGATCCATATATATATTCTTTGTATTCTTCTATAGTATTATATTTTTTCTTTGTCAGATCCATTCTCATACTTTTCATGAATGAATTTACTAAGTCAACATTGATTTTATATTTGTGAAACGTGTATTGAAACGAATTCAGTATTGGGTTTAAATGAATTTTATTAGAAAGAGCCTTTTCTAAGTCTATCGAAAAATCATTAAATAGAGTTTTTTTGTCATAGTTATGAAATGAATCAACAATTTCGTCTGCAAATCTCACAAATCCGTAGATATTATATATATCCCTTCTAATATTCTTAGAAAGCAATCTTGTTGCTAATGAAAATGAAGTGCTGTAAGTCTTGGTAACTTTTTCACTGCAACTATATGAAACTTCGTCAAAAATATATTTCATTTAAATTTTTTTACAATTTAACAATAAATTAGAAAATAATTTTATTTATTGATCAAATTAGCAACAAGTTCACCCGATACTATTGCTGGAGGAACCCCAGGACCAGGAACTGTTAGCTGACCGCAGAAGTACAAATTCTGTACCAATTTACTTTTAATATTTGGCCTTAAAAATGCCGTTTGGAATAGTGTGTTGGCAAGTCCATATGCATTCCCACCATAAGAATTGTATTCTTTTTTAAAATCACTTACACAAAAACTCTTTTTATATATAATACTGTCCTTCAGTTTCTGCTTTGTGTAAAGTTCAAGTTTTTCGATAATCATATTAAAATATTTATCCCTAATTTCTTCATTATCTTTCAGGTTTGTGGCAATAGGGATCAAAAAAAATCCGTTTTCACAGTTAGGGGGCGCAGTTTCTTTGTTTGTTTTTGAAGTGAAGTTAGCGTAAAAAAGTGGGTCTGAAGGCCATTTAGGTTGATCATAAATTTCTTCTGCGTGCTTATCAAAATCTGTATCAAAAAAAAGATTATGATGCTGAACATTTTTTATTTTTTTATCAAAACCAATATAAAACAGTAGCGATGAAGGGGCAAAAATTCTACTTTTCCAATATTTTTCTGAGTATTGTCTGGAGTTTGAAGGCAATAACTTTTCTGTATGGTGATAATCTGCTCCGGAGAGGACCGTATCGCAAGTATACTTTTTATTTTCAAAAACAAGATTGCTAACACGCTTGCCTTCTATTTCGATTTTTAATAAATTATGATTAGTCCTATAATTGACACCAAGGGATTTTCCGAGAGCAACCATTGCATTCACTAAATCATGAAATCCGTTTTTTGGTTGAAATGTTCCAAGACCGAAATCCGCGTAGTTCATAAAATTATAGAAAGCAGGGGTATTGGATGCTTTAGCGCCTAAAAACAGAACCGGAAACTCCAGAATTGATCTGAGTTTAGGATTTTTAAATTCTCTGTGAACCTCCTTTCTTATTGTTGAAATGAAGTATCTGACCTTTTTTACGGTAGCTATTGATACTAATTCTGAAGGACTAAGTCCCGGCATTTTATAAAGCATGTCGGAAACACCAATTGAATAATTTTCTTTAGCGATATTTAAGAATTTTTTTAACTTATTACCACTACCAGATTCAATTTGTTCAAACCTCTTTGAAATTTTATCAATACTATCTTCCACGTCAATATAATCGTCTAATCCAAAGAAAACTCGATACGCAGGATTTAACTTTTGTATGTCGTAATAATCTTTTGTGCTTTTGTTGAAATCGTTAAAAAACTTTTCAAAAACATCAGGCATCCAATACCAACTTGGCCCCATATCAAAAGTAAAGCCATTAGATTTAAATTGTCTGGCTCTACCACCAAGTTCATTATTTTTTTCAAATACAGTCACTTTATGACCGTATTTAGCAAGATAGCATGCAGCTGATAATGAAGAGAATCCGGATCCAATTATTGCTATATTTTTTTTCATAATTTCAAGTGCGCACGAGAAGACTCGAACTTCCACAATCATATTGATTATTAGGCCCTCAACCTAACGCGTCTACCAATTCCGCCACGTGCGCATATTTAATAGTTTTTTTTAAAGTTTTTTGGGGTTAAACCATACTTATTTTTAAAAGCTGTAATAAAGTGACTTGATGTGCTGTAGCCTAGTTTGATACTTACTTCATTTACATTATAATTATTTTCAGAAAGCAACTTTTTTGCTAATTCCATTTTGTATTCTAATAAAAATTGGTAAACGGGTTTTCCGTAAATTTTTTTAAAACCTTCCTTTAGTTTTTTAAGACTTAGATTAATTTCATTCGAGAGCTCTACTAAAGATGGGGGGTTTGTCATATTAGCGATCACAATATTTTTCGCATGCTTAATTTTTTTAAAATTATCTTCATTTGTTAAAAACGGACATTGCTCAATATTTTGATCTCTATTCCTATTGTAAAGATGGCTAAATAATTCATATATTTTTGCCCTTAGGTATAAATTTTTTGTAGAACTATTTAAGTCAAATCTTTTTAGTTCGTTTAGTACTAAAAAGATGGTATTAGATATTTTATTCTCATAATAATACTTTTGGTTAATATTTTCGTCTTTTAAGAATTGAATATTATTGCTATCTTCTGAGAAAAGTTTATGAAATTTTTTGATTGAAATTAATATAGACAAGGCGTAAGATTTTGGAGAAATAAGTGCATTTACCGGTAGACTTCTCTTAGGGTTATATAAGACTATATATTTACCGCTACTAACATCCATCTGATATGCACCTTTATTAAAAACAAATGAAGCATCACCATCAATAATAAAATGAAATTGAATAAAACTGGAATCAATTTCTTTTTTTAAAAATCTGCTTTTTTCTGTTTCATTTTTAGATTTTAAAACATAAAATTTATCTTCAATTTTTGTTTCTAAAAATGAGGGTCTGGTGACTTGCATGAACTGATGTTAACTAATCAATTACAAACCTATCAATAATTAAACCAATTTCTTCTTTTTGGGTTACGTTTTCATCAAATAAATAAGAAAAAAGTGGTTTGTTTTCAAATGATCTTCTTAATGAAATGTCATTTTTTTTAGAATAAATAAAATCCCATTTATTTCTAACAATTGACCATTTGTTTTTGTTTTCTTCCCACCAAGAAATTGCATTATCACATTTTGAATCTTCAACTCTTGTGTATTTATTAAGACCTTTTTCTGCAGCTAGTCTTATTTCCGAGTTATTTTCAAGGTTTTTAACAATTTTCATATTGTCTTGATCATGAATCCAACCATCATCAACTATTTCATGCTTATTTCCTCTAATCATGATATTATAGTCGTTTCTTTTCGTGTACTCTCGTCTTGGTAGTGGAGCATAAGTTGAGTTTTCCCAATAGCTTTTGCCATCTACATGAACCCATGAAGAAGTTCCTTCATACCTAGGACTATCGTCTACTTGGAAGACTTTTTGTGTCCATTGTCCTTTCACATCCTTTTTTGACTTTGAAATATACTTCCAGTTATTCTCTGCGTCATATTTCAAAAGATCCTTGTTTTCATATATCCAATCCTGTCTCCAGTGTTTAATGACATAATCTCCCATGACCAAAAGGTGCTGTATTGAAATGTGCCCTTTTTCATCTTTAATCAGCTTAGCATATTCGAGTGCCTTAGCATTATAGTTTTTTGATTTTGTATAATTTGAGTCATTTGAGAATTGAAATGTTTCAGCGAAATTAAAATCAATTTCAAAGCAACCACACATTTTTTTTATTGCTTCAAGGTCTTGTTTTTTTTGTGATTGTATACTTGAGAAAGAAAATAATATAATCAGTAAAAGGAGATTTTTAGTATTCATTTTAATTAAGTTTTTACAATTTGTTTTAATATTTGCAATCATAAAAAATATTGCACATTTATTATAACTTTATCTAATTATAATAATTATCTTGCAATTTAGAATAACTCTAAATAACATCAAAATGAAAAATTACATAATATTACTTTTTTCTTTTCTGATAATTTTTTCTTGCCAAGAAAATAAATCTAACGAAGTTAATATTTATAGCAAAAGACATTATCAGGTGGATATCAAACAATACGAAAATTTTGAAAAACTTACTGGAATTAAGGTTAATGTTATAAAAGCTGGTGATGATGAATTACTTGAAAGATTGAAAAATGAAGGTAAAAATAGCCCAGCAGATTTATTTGTCACAGTTGATGCTGGTAAGCTTCAAAAAGGTGTTGAAATGGGTCTTTTCCAAAAAATTACAAGCGATTTGATAAATTCCAACGTAAGCGATGATTTAAAAGACGTTAACGGTTATTGGATTCCTATAACATATAGAGCACGTTTATTAGTTTATAGCAATGAGAGAGTAAACATTTCTGAGCTAAGTACCTACGAAGATTTAGCAAATGAAAAGTGGAAGGGAAGACTACTAGTAAGATCTTCCTCAAACGCTTACAATCAAGCTTTGATGTCATCTTTATATGCTAATTTAGGCGAAAATGCAATTAATAATTGGTCTACAGCAGTTGTTAGTAACTTCGCACGAGACCCAAAAGGTAATGACAGAGATCAGGTAAAGGCAATTGCAGCTGGTCAAGGAGATATTGCCATTGTTAATTCATATTATATTGGATTATTACTTTCATCAGAAAAGCAGTCTGAGGTTGAGGCTGGAAAATCCGTTTCTGTTTTCTTTCCAAACCAAGGTGATGATCAACGAGGAACTCATATAAATATTTCTGGATTTGCTATGACTAAAAATGCTCCAAATAAAGAAAACGCTATGAAACTATTAGAATACCTAACCAGTGTTGAAGCTCAAAATACTTATGTCAATAACAGCTATGAATATCCTGCAAATCCAATGGTAATGCCCTCTAAATTAGTTCAGTCCTGGGGAAGTTTTAAACGAGATACTTTAGATTTGAATGCATTGGGAATATATCGTGAAGATGCGATAAAGGTTTTTGATAAAACAGGATGGAAGTAAATTTGATTTGAAAAGGACTAGATTTCTTGATAAGGTAGCTTTATTACTTTTTGCTATAATTTTCTTTCCGATACTTTTTCTGTTGGTAATTTCATTATTTCAAAAAACTGAATCTCTAAAATATTTATTTGAAAATCTACTCCTAGATTACACAATTAATACAATTTATCTAATAGGAATTACATCTTTTTTTTCATTAATTCTTGGAATTATTCCTGCATGGTATATAAGTAACTATAAGTTCACAGGAAGAAGGCTTATAGATTTAATTCTCTACTTACCCCTAGCTATCCCTACGTATATCATGGCTTACAGCTATAGTGAAATTTTAAGTTTTACGGGTCCATTTAATTTCACATATGATTTTTTAAAAATTGAGGTTTTGGGCATCATACTTGCTTTTTCTTTGTACCCATATATTTATAGTGTTTCAAGAATATCTTTTAGTTTGTTAGGATCTCGATATTATGATATTTCTAAAAACTTAGGACTAAGCGGTATTCAAACTCTATTTAGAGTAGTTTTACCACTTTCTAAACCAGCTATATTTTCTGGTTTATTTTTGGTTATAATGGAAGTTTTGAATGAATATGGAGCTGTCAAATATTTTGGGGTAAATACATATACAATTGGAATATTTAGATCATGGAATTCGATGAATGATACTGGAGCAGCAATACAACTGTCATCTATATTATTATTCATTGTCGCTTTTTTATTTTTTACAGAAAAATATTTTAATCAAAAAAAAAGGTTTAGCTTTTTAAAGAATAGTAAATTATTATCTCTTTACAGACCTGAAAAATCTCGTTTATTTTTGATTTATCTAATTTGTTTAGTACCAATCTTTTTAGCTTTTATTGTTCCGGTTTTCTTTAATTTTTCTAATATATTTTCAAACCTTGATAGTATTGACTTTGAAAGATTGTTTAATCTGACATTGAACTCATTTTCTGTTTCTCTAATTGCCTCCGTTTTCATACTCTTATTTTCAACTTTTTTTCTTTACAATGAAAAGATATCCAAGTCAAAATTCTATTATTATATTAATCAATTTATTTCACTTGGTTACTCAATCCCAGGTGCAGTAGTGGCTTTGGCTGTAATTATGTTTATTACAAGTCTTGATAAATTAAATGATGAAATAAGTATTTTCGGTAATTTTTATGTGTACTTATTAATTTTAGTATACGCCTATATTATAAGGTTTATGGCGGTTGGGAAATCACCAATAAAATCTAGTCTAGAAAAACACCCAGATTCATATGATAGTTCCGCCAAAAATTTGGGTCTCTCAAACTTTCAGATTTTTAAAAAGATTTATTTTCCAATTAATAAATATTCTTTTTTCACTGCCTTGACCCTTGTATTTATTGATCTTATGAAGGAGCTTCCTATCACTTTAATTTTGAGACCATTTAATTTCGACACACTAGCTACTCAAACCTATGAATTTGCGGTTGAGGAAATGATTCCGTTATCCAGTATTTATTCTTCAGTTATTATACTTATTTGCTGTATATTGCTGACAACTTTAAAAATTTTCTTAGATAAATCAGATGTATTTAGAAGTTAAAAATCTTGTAAAAAACTACAATAACAACAGTAACGTCATTAATGGTTTGAGCTTTTCAGTCGACAAAGGACAACTTATATCATTTGTGGGTGAAAGCGGATCTGGAAAATCCACCTTTTTAAAATGTCTTTCTGGTTTAGAAAAACCTAATTCTGGGTCGGTTTATTTAAACGATAAAGTGATTAACAGTGAAAATATTTTTATAAAACCACAAAAAAGAAAAATAGGATATGTTTTTCAGGATTATCCACTATTTCCACATCTTAATATTAGGGAAAATATTTGTTTCAACCTTGACAAAGTATTTCTAACGAATTTTGATAAGATAATTAACCTAACAAATCTTAAAGAACTTTTAGAAAGATTTCCACACGAAATTTCAGGAGGCGAACAGCAAAGGGCCTGCATAGCAAGATCAATAATCAGGGAGCCCGATCTTTTGTTGCTAGATGAACCTTTTAGCAATTTAGACGCAAATATTAAATTTTCGATAAGAGATGAAATATGTAGAATCATCAGGGAGAGTAAAATAACCACAATTTTGGTTACTCATGACATAAATGATGCTCTTAATATTTCTGATAAAATTTTAATTTTTAAAGCTGGTATAGTCCAGCAATATTCAAGTCCTGAAACCATGTATTGTGAACCAGCAAACTGTTATTGTGCTGAAATTTTAGGTGACATAAATAAATTTCCGATTGAAAATAAAACATTTTACATAAGACCAGAAAATATTAAGCTAGTTGATAAATCTTCATTTTCTATGGTTGTTGAAAAATGTTTTTTTCAAGGAAAAGACTATAAGTTAACTGGTAGATATAAAAATAATATATGGTCAATAATCTCAGAAAAACCTGTAAAAATTGATTCTGAGATTTATTTTGAATACCATAAGGAAGATTTAATTTTTTTTGATAAAAACTGTGCTAGTTTTTTCACCTCATAGTTTTTTAGAAAGTAGATACGCATTCTTTACACAATCACTCACGGAAATTCCATTAATATAATTCCCTATTATATAAAAGTTTTTATTTTTATTTTGAAACTCTTTAATTCCTTTGACTAATTCTTCATGTTTCAAGCTATATTGAGGTATTCCTTTTTCCCACTTGTAATCATTTATCAGAAGAACTTTTCCTTTGTAGGAAAAAAGTTTTTTAATATCATTTAAGATGTTGCTTAATACTAAATCTTTATCCATTTGTACCAAATTCTCTTGTCTGGATCCTCCTACCATAACGGTGATTAAATCTTTTCCTTTTGGGGCTACGTGAGGAAAAATTCTACTGTTAAACAAAATCCCTAAAAAACTTGTTTTATCAGACGGCTTTGTAAGAACACCAAATCCGTTAATGTTTTCATTAATCTTATCTTTTTCTAAGCTTAAGTGTATTACATGGATCGGACAGTAATATACAGAGCTAAGTATATTGTTAAGGGACGTGTCGTAAGAAATATTTGATAATGCAAAAGCTGGAATAGTTGATATCAACTTATTACAACTATATTTAATTTGATTATTAATCGTTATTTCATAAATGTTATCGACTTTAACTATAGATGTAACTTTATGGTTTAGTTTAACATTATCTTCAATCTTTTCGTAAATAGAATTTGTTAATTCTGAAAGCCCTTTTTTAAAATTAAAAGATTTCATTGACTTTTTTTCTGATTTCCCTCTGATAAAGCCTAGAATAACGCTGCCAAATGATTGTTCGATTTTCCAAATTTTATTTAAGACATGCTTGGCACTCATATTTCGGGTATTTCCTGCGTAAACGCCGGTAAGAAAAGGTTCAATAATGATATCATGAAATTCTTTTCCAAATCTTTTTTTTATAAAATGATATACTGAAGCATTTTTATCATGTTTTTTAATAAAAACTTCAAATACTATGCGAATCTTTGAATTTAAACTCAAAAGATTTGATCTAAAAAATTCCATAATCGAAAGTGGTATCTTGAAAAGCTTTCCTTTTTTTACTAAATATCTATTGTTATTGTTGTTATTTGGATAAATAATCTCCTTTTTTAGATCAAGATCTGAGATTAAATTATCCATAAAACTATTGTTTAATAAAACAGTATTTGGACCATTTTCACATACGTAACCATCCTTAATTTTGGAAATTATATTTCCGCCTATTGTTTTGTTAGAATCAAAAACTAAGAAGTTTTTTTTTTGTTTGTGTAAGTAATAAGAAAGAGTTAATCCGGAAATGCCAGCTCCCAAAATTATTACTTCAGCTTTTTTATTTGAATTATTCATTGGTTTAAAGAGAATTCTTTGAGCAGTTGATGATTATTTTCAAATTATTATAAATTTCAAATAACTCTTTCTTTAACCATCTTCTCTAGACATTGCACCCATTTATCGCTGTCGTTCAAGCTTTCAACAAGTTGGACTTTTTCGCCTCCGTACTCCTCAAATAACTCTTGATATTCGTCCCCAATTTCAATTATAGTTTCTAAGCAATCTGCAACAAAAGAAGGTGAGAAACATAAAATTTTTTTATCTCCTTTTTTACCTCTTTTTTTGATTACTTCATCAGAGAAAGGTCTAAGCCATTTATTATCAAGTCTAGACTGAAATGAAACGATGTATTCAGATTTTTTAATTTTTAATCTTTTAGCTATTTGTTTTGCAGTTTCATAACATGTAGCCTTATAGCAAAACTGATTAAGTTCAGTAATACCTATTTCACATTTATTGTCTTTACACAAACTGTCTTCATAAACTTTATCCACATGCCTTTCAGGTAAACCGTGAAAGCTGAATATAATTTCATCATAATCTTTGATATTATACTTTCTCCCTTTTTCAGCAAAAGCGTCTAAAAATAATTTTTCATCATAAAATTGTGATACAAAATTCAGTTCAGGTATTACCCACCAGTTTTTCACAGTCTCCATAACTTCCTCAATAACAGAACCATTTGTTGCCGAAGCATACTGAGGAAAAAGAGGAATTATAATAATCTGTTTTAAATTCTTCAGTCTTAGTTTTTCAAGTGCTTGATTAATCGATGGGTTTTTATACCTCATTGCATATTCAACATAAAAACTTTTTCCAAGAGATTTTTTAAGTTTATGTTTTAAGCTTTCTGTATGATATATTATTGGAGATCCTTTTTCTGTCCACAATTCTTTGTATATTTTAGCTGACTTTGGTGCACGAAATGGTACAATTATTAAATTGACTAATATTTTTCTGATTATCCATGGAAGGTCAATAACTCTTTTATCATTCAAAAACTGAAACAAATAACTTCTTACATCACCTGTTTTTGGACTATTTGGAGTCCCTAGATTCACTAAAAGTACACCAGTTTTATTCATTTTAAATTGTTTTTGAGTAAGTCCCTATTTTATTGCTTAGCAACGGGTCAAATTCCATAGCAATATTTCTTATGTATAGTCTGGCCTCATTGGAGATAAATATTTTTTCATCTTCGATCCTCATTAAGTTTAACCTTATAAAATCGTCAAACTTATTGGGGTTAAAATCAACAATGTCTTTTACAACACTAATTTCTTTATTAAATTTTTTAGCAATTTCTGAAAAGTCTACATAATAATTACACATGATTGAATTAATTATATCTCTTGTTATCTTTTCATTATCGTTAAGACTATAACCTCTCAGTACAGCTGTTTTTTTGTCATTTATTTTTTTAATGTATTGAGCTGCATTTTTTACATTTTGACTGTATGCAGAAAACAGCTGTGAAATAGACGAGGCACCAAAGCCATAAACCTGTCCAGTTGTTTTTTTTGTGCAATACCCTTGAAAGTTTCTATGGAGCTGGTTATTCTTTAAAGCTACATAAAATTCATCATCAGGTCTACAAAAATGGTCCATTCCAATGGCAACATATCCGGCTTCAGTGAATTTTTTGTAAGCATTGTTATACATCATTGCTTTTTCTTCTGCAGAGGGAAATCCAATATTTTCTAAAATCTTCTGTCTGGGTAAAATTGACGGAACATGTGCATATGAAAAAGTAACTATTCTATCAGTATTTAATTTGATAGCTTTTTCTATGGTTTTATTAAAATTATTTACTGTTTGTAGAGGTAATCCATAAACTAAATCAATATTGGTTCCGGTAAATCCTTGTGAGTGTATTTTTTTTATCACTTTTTCAATTGGATGTTTAGGGCGTCTTCTGTTTATTGCATCAAGTACCTTACCGTCAAAGTCCTGGATCCCTAAGGATATCCTGTTAAACCCAAAACTTTTTAATAATTCAATATGCTTAAAATCTAAATGAGCAGGACTACACTCAATAGCCATCTCATACTCATCACTCAATTCAAAACACTCTTTTATTTTTAATGTGACTTTTTCTATATACTTGAGCGATATAGCATTTGGAGTACCACCGCCCCAATGAATTTGAGTTAACTTTCTTTCCTTGTCTATGTATTTAGAAACAAATTCAATTTCTTTTAAAAGTGCTTCGATGTATCTTTCTAGAAATGGCTTGGTAAATCCAGATTCTGTTGTACATCCACAGAAGTGGCAAATTTGCGGACAGAAAGGTATGTGTATGTAGACAGAAACATTTTGAGGATTCTCTTTATTTGAATTGATTACAGAATTTATGAAATCTTTGTCATCATATTTTTCACTAAAATGTGTGGCAGGTGGATAAGAGGTGTATCTTGGCCCCTTTTTATTGTATTTTTTCAATAATTTATTGTCAATACTCATTTTATCTATTCCAATTATGATTTTTTATCCAATCAACTACAAAATTAACATTACTTACTTCAATACCAGGTATAAATCCATGACCAAGATTAAAAATCCAGTTGTTATTTACTTCTCCAAATTTTCTTAAACTGAGTAAATATTTCTCAATTTCTTTTTTATCTGAAAAAAATAATCTTGGATCCATATTGCCTTGTATGCTCAATTTATTACTTAACAATGTTCGTGCCGTTTCAAGAGGAATTTGCCAATCTACACTGGCTATATCACAAATATCTTTATTAAGCTCTTTTATACCGTAATTATAGTTTTTTGGAAAGAATATTGTTTTACAATTTTTTTCCATTGCTGCATTTAATATTCTTTTAGAGTAGGGTAGTACCATTTCAGTATACATTGCCTCAGGAATTATTCCACAGTAGGTTTCAAATAACTGAAAACAATCAATTCCGCTATCAACTTGATTTTTCACATATTCTATAGATGCGTCTGTGATCAGTTCAAGAATCTCGGTACATTTTTTCCTTTCTTTATAGAGCAGCTTAATTACATAATTAAAGTCCTTATTGGTTTCATTTCTACGAAACATAAAAAGTAAAGTGGTTAGTGGACCACCACAAAATCCAATTAGTGGAGTATGTGGTCTTTGAAATTTTATTTCCTTAATGTTCTGGTAAATATATTTTAGTTTTTCCGGCTCAAATTTTAAAATTTCTGATTTTATTTGATCGTCAAGTGCGTTATGAAACTTAGGTCCATTTGGCGTAAACTCTAAGTTTAATCCTAGTGCTTTAGGTATTACTAAAATATCTGAAAATAAAATTCCAGCATCAACACCTAAATCATCAATTGGTAATAGTGTAACCTTTGATGCTAAATTTTTATCATGCATCAATTCGTCAAATGAATATTTTTCTTTGAGCTTTTGGTAGGATGGTAAAATCCTGCCAGCTTGCCTCATAAACCAAACTGGTGGTCTTGAGGTTAATTTTCCGCTGATATTTTCAATGAAAATATTATTTTTTATCATAATTGTTGAAGAGATTTTTTATTTGCACTTATAATTTTCTCAATATCCTCATCAGAGAATACCGAAGATATAAACATACATTCAAATTGTGAAGGTGGTAGGTAAATACCCATGTCAAGCATATTTTTGAAATACTTCGCATACTTATCTAAATCACATGTCATAGCATCATCATAATTTTCTATTTTATGATTTTCTGTAAAAAATAAAGTCATCATTGAACCCACTCTATTAATGATAGCTTTAGTTCCTGTGTCTTGAATGTTTTTAATAAATCCTTTATGAATTTTATCAGAAATCAATTCTAGTTTTTCAAATAAATTATCACTTAATCTTTCTAATACGGATAGCCCAGCACTCATTGCTAAAGGATTTCCTGAAAGAGTTCCAGCTTGATATACAGGTCCACTGGGAGCTAAAAAATCCATTACATCAGATTTACCTCCATAAGCTCCAACTGGCAGTCCGCCTCCGATTATTTTACCTAAAGTTGTAATATCAGGAACAACATTATAAATTTTTTGTGCACCACCAGATGAGAGTCTAAATCCACTCATAACTTCATCAAAAATTAATAAAGATTCATTCAGATCGCATAATCTTCTGAGTTCTTTCAAAAATTTTTCTTTTGATGGGACAAGTCCCATGTTACCAGCTACGGGCTCTATAATCACCGCAGCGATTTTATCATGATTTTTTTTAAACTGTTCTTTTACAGACTCAATCGAATTAAACTCTGCAATGACTGTATCCCTTGCAGTATTTTTGGTTACACCAGGGCTGTCAGGTAAACCAAGTGTCATGGCCCCAGATCCCGCTTTTATCAAAAAACTATCACCATGACCGTGGTAGTTACCTGAAAATTTCATGATCATATTTTTTCCAGTATATCCTCTGGCTAATCTAATCGCACTCATTGTTGCTTCTGTTCCCGAATTGACCATTCTAACTTTCTTGATTGATGGAACTAATTCTATTATTTTTTGAGCCATTTTTGACTCGATAGTTGTTGGAGCTCCATATGTAGTTCCTTTAGAAAGATATTCGCTAATTTTTAATTGGGTTGATTGGTCACAATGGCCAAATATCAATGGCCCCCAAGAAGAAATACAATCAATGTACTCATTGCCGTCAATATCGAAAAGCTTACTTCCACGTCCTCGATCAAAAAAAACAGGATCACATTTAACACTTTTAAATGCTCTCACAGGCGAATTAACTCCTCCAGGAATCAGCTTTTGTGATTCCTTAAACGCTTCAATACTTTTATTATAAGTCATTTTCTTTTAAATATTTAGCCACCTCTAATGCGTGGTATGTAATTATAGCATTAGCGCCAGATCTTTTAATCGAATATAAAATCTCAAATATGGATTCAATCTCAGAAATATAGTTATTTTTAGAAGCACTTTTAACCATTGAATATTCACCGCTTACATTGAATGCTATTATCGGAATATTAAATTTATTTTTGATTTTAGATATAATATCTAAATAAGATAAGGCAGGCTTAATTATTATAATATCCGCACCTTCGTTGATATCTAACTTGACCTCATTTATTGCTTCATTTGAGTTTTTGAAGTTCATTTGATATGATTTTCTATTTCCGAAAGATGGACTGCTATTAGCAGCATCTCTGAAAGGCCCATAAAATGCTGAATGGTATTTGACGGAATAGGGGAAAATTGGTGTTTTTTCATAACCATTAATATCAAGAATTTCTCTTATTGCATTAACTCTTCCATCCATCATATCAGACGGGGCCAGCGCATCAGCACCACTTCTTGCTAGTATCAATGATTGCTCTGCCAGAGTTTTTAAAGTTGAGTCATTATCAACATCGTTTTCAATTATTGTACCACAGTGACCATGCTTAGTATATTCACAATTACAAACATCTGCTATAATAAAAAGTTTATCACTAAATTGACTTTTTATTTTAGTGATGGCTCTAGGAATTATGCTTTCACTTTTACATGAAATTGCACCTGTCTCGTCTTTTTCTTCGGGAATACCAAATAATATAATCGAGCTAATTTTATTTTCAACAAGTTCTTTACAAAATTCAACTGCATTTTCAATAGAATATCTGTATTGACCTGGCATTGATGTTATTTCTTCTTTGATCCCTAACCCTTCAGTTATAAAAATTGGATAAATCAAATCAGAGGTTTGAATACTAACATCTTCAATCATATTTCTGAGAATTCGATTATATCTCAGCCTTCTCATTCTATTTTTTGGGAAATTCATTTTAGTTTAAAGTGTTTGATTATAGATTCGGAAATTCCTTCATAAGATTGCATTTTAGAGGTTAGTAAACACTCAAAACCGCTATCAGCTATGTGCTTTGTTGTTGTTTTTCCGATGCTGATTATTTTTATTTTTTTTGGGCTATATAAGTTAGCAAAAGAATCAAAGGCTGAAGGACTTGTAAAAACCACGTAGTTTTGGCTCTGATAAATTAATTCGGCTAGATCATCATTTAAATGTTTTAAAGGCTCTGTATTATAAACATTTAATCTTTTAATTTTGCAGAAATCTTTAAGGTTTGTTAAAAGGTCGTCTTTGGCTATTTTTCCCTGTATTAGAAGTACTTTTTTGCCAAAAATCAATTTATTTTCTATCAATTCTTCTGACACATATTTTGCATAATTCCTTTTTGCTACATATGAAGATTTATATCCAAATGATTTCAAAACACTATCCGTTTTTTGACCTAGACAAATGAATTTAGTCTTATTGCTAACTTCCATCTTTCTGAAAAAGTTTTTAACACCATTCTTAGATGTAAATAATACATAGTCAAAATCATCTACATTACTAATTCTAAAATCTAATGGTTTTATTTCAATCATTGGGAAATGATGAGTTGAAAAACCAACTTTATTCAAGCCTTCAAAACCTTCAATATTGCCTTCATTTGTCAAAATTATATTGGTTGCTTTTTTTTCATTTGATTTGATTTTTAGATTATTTGCTAATCTTGCACCTATATTTTGATGATTTTTTAAAGGCTCAACAATTTTCGATGTAAAATATTTATTTTTTTCACTGTTGAATATTTTGCCACAAATTTCAATGTTATTACCTGTAACTTCACACAGTACTGCATCAGGAGATGAACAGCCTCCGCCCACTGATTTTAAAAATCTTCTTTCTTCTTTAACACATATTTCTGTTTGGTCGTCTTGAATTCTTTTTAACAGAGAAATTATTGTCGTATCTTTTTTTCTGCATTCTACTGCAATTGCTCCCTGACCAGCTGAAGGAATCATTTCATCTTTATCAAAGTATTTGTAAATTCTTTCTTCTAGACCTAACCTTTTCAATCCTGCAGCGGCTAATATTATACCATCATATTCGCATTTATCAAGTTTTTTTAGTCTTGTTTCAACATTACCTCTAATATTATTGACAATTGCGTCTTTATAAATCCCTTGAATTTGTTTTTTTCGCCTTATTGATGACGTTCCAATTATTTTCAGCTTACTTTCTTTTAATTCTTTTCTGAGAACCAGTACATCCATGGGGTTTTCCCTTTTTGTAACTGTAAAAGAATCTAAATGATTATTGTTTTCAGAGGGTAAATCTTTAAGACTGTGTACTGCTATATCTACCGATTCATTAACTAATTCCCCTTGAATTTCATTTACAAAAAACCCTTTATCCAAAATTTTATTTAAATCTTTATCTAGTAAAATATCACCTTTAGTCTTAATTTTTTTTATTGTGAATTTTGTACTTGGGCTAATTTCCTTTAATTTTTCAAGTACAATATTTGTTTGCGTAATTGCTAGATTACTAGACCTTGTGCCAATAACTAATTTCTCAATCATTAGTAAATATTTTATTTATAATATTGAGAGCGTTGGTATTTTTACCGTTGTCACTTACCGATATAATTTTTTTAACCAGCTTGTCTGAAAATTTATCATAAATCTCCTGTATTTGCTTGTTATTCTCTCCATTATTTTTAGAGTCCGAAATTAAACTTTTAATCTCCCTTTTAATCGAAATTATACTAGGCCTAAGTTCTCTGGAATCCATCCATTCGTTAAATTCTATCACATGTTTTTCAACAAGTTCTTCTGCTTTTTTAATTTCAGAAATTCTTTTATTGTAATTTTCATTTACCTTATCTTTCAATTTATCAAGATCTACTAAATCTACATTTTTGTAATTTTTATCAATTACAATATTTCTTGGAACTGAGAGATCTACTAAAACGATTTTTTTATTTCTTTTAATATCAATATTAGTAAGGTCACTATCTGTTAACAAGGGTTTCTTTGAAGAGGTGCTAAATATTATTATGTCAACGGAATATAGTTTTTCTTTCCATTTTTTAAAATTCACCAGTTTCAAATCAAAATTATTTAACAATTGAGCTGTGTTGGATTCTGTTCTATTCGTTATATATATATTTTTAAATTTTTTTGAAAAAAGCTGCTTAATCGAAAGTTTTGAAGTTCTTCCGGCACCAACACAAAGAATAGATAAATTCTCTGAATTTTTAATATTTCCAATTTGATCAATTGCAGCAGAACTAACAGAAATTCCACCCTTATCAATATCAGTATTTGTTCTGACAAACTTGCTAGTTTCAAGAGACTTTTGGATCATTCTTTCGATTGCAGGGCTTAACATATCATTACTTTTGCATACTTTGTATGCATTTTTGATTTGATCTACAATTTGGAACTCTCCAACTATCATTGACTCCAGTCCACTGGTTAATCTAAATAGATGCTTAGAAATTTCAATACTTCCTTGTTTTTTTTTGATGTAAGGCCTTAATCCATCGTTAAATTTTTTTAACTGACTAAGGATCATTATGACAGAGTGAAATATTTTACTATTAGACGGATTTATTTCTTCTGTTTCAAAATAAATTTCAGTCCTATTGCATGTTGAGATAATAAACAGACCTTTAAGCGGTACTCTGGAGTTTACAAGCTTAAATATTTTGGAATACTCATCTGGGTATATGTAGAAAAGCTCACGAATTTTAATCGGTGCTATTTTGTAATTTAAGCTAACTAAACCTATCATGAAAATTAAATAGAATGCAAAGATAAAATCAATTTTTATATTTAAAGTAACGTTATAAGTTCATTTGTTTTGGTAGGAGTTCAATCAGTTAATTGATTTTCATTCTAAATAATATAACGTTTACAGATATAGTTGTAACACATACTATTTTTTTTCTTATTTTTTTTAATTTTTATTTAGACTGAATCTAAACTAATGTATATATTTGCAACTTAAAATTTAAAAATTTAATCAAATTATGAAAAATCTATTATACAAGCCAATGATTCTTTCACTGGCAATTTTTGTTTTTTCTTGTGACTCAGATGACAACGATAATGATAATGGTGGTGACAATATTGTTGCTCCTACATCTTATGAGTTTACAAGAAATGGTGAGTCCACAGTAAGTTTTGGAGGACAAACTACTAGATTAAATCAGGCAGAAGAGCTTTATTCTGCATTAAACTCTAGCGAGTCAACAGCTAATGGTTTAGATTTAATGTTTAATGGAGATGGAAACGGTTCAGCTGGTTTTTCCGATCCTGCATTAAACGGAACTTCAAAAATCATTGGTAGCAAGACTGCATCGTCTACTTTGGCTGGTAGCGCAACTACAAAGCAAATGTTTGACGATATGATTGCTGACTATGCTGGTAATGTAGTTCCTAATTGGTCAAGTGACGCAGGTCCAGGTCAACCAGGCGCTATTTCTACGCCAGACGGTGCTTCTACATACCACCTGAATGCAGCTGGTCAAGAAATTGATCAATTATTCTTTAAGGGATTAATTGGTGCATTTACACTTGATCAAATTGTCAATAATTACATTCACCCAAATCAGCTAGACTCAGGTTCTAGAGTTGATGATAATGACAATGATGTCTTATCTGGTGATAATAATTACACTGACATGGAGCACAAGTGGGATGAAGGTTTTGGATACTTATATGGCCTTGAAGGTGATAATTTATCTAATGCTGGTTCGAGCCCATCTGGAAGCGGAAGTTTATTAATGAAATATTTCAAGAAAGTTAACGATGAAGGTGGTTACGAGCCAGGAATTGGTCAAGTAGTATATGATGCATTTATTATGGGTAGAACAGCTATCGTTAATAAAGATTACGAACTTAGAGATCAGCAAGCTGCTATTATTAAAGTTGAATTATCTAAAGTTATCGGTTACTATGCAATTCATTACATGAATGATTATGTAGCTAAGCTTGAAGCAGGAAATGTAGCCAAAGCTCACCACTCTCTTTCTGAGGGATGGGGATTTCTTCTAAGTTTACAGTTCACAAATAATGGAAATGATGAGCCGTTTATGGACAAATCTACTGTTGAATATTTCTTAGCAAATTACATGGGTGATTTTCACAATATGAACCCAGCTGTGCTAACTGCACCAGCTTCATCACAGTACCCTGGAATGATTGCTTTAGTAAAGCAAGCTTTTGAGGCAAACGGTGTTACTTTAAACATCGATTAAACTTATAATAGGTAGGTATTGTTATACCGATTTATTTTTTTGTTTTCTAAATTTTGAGACGGAAACAGTGATTTATCACTGTTTCCTCTTTAAATTTACATTCACTACACAATATAATTCTATGAAAAAAAATATTTTTTATTTATTTGCAATCATTACATTGGGCTTTTCTTGTTCTGATAACGATCAGGGTTCTACATCAGATGGCTACAATCGTGGAGCGCTTCTGTCAAATGTTGTTAATAACATCATAATTCCTGCTCATCAGAACTTTGACAATGAGTTAGGAGTATTTGAATCATCTTTAAACTCTTTTAAACAGGACATAAGTATTGAAAACTTGGTGCAACTTCAATCTCAATTTGTTGAGACATATAAGGCATGGCAGTACATAGAAATGTTCAATATTGGTTATGCAGAGGAAATTTTTTATGCCTCCAAAATGAATATTTACCCTGCCAATGTTTCTAGAATTTCTGATAATATTAATTCTGAAAATGTAGATCTTGATAATAATTCCAATCAGTTTTCAGCCCAAGGCTTTCCTGCTATTGATTACATGTTGTTTGGGTTGGCAGAAACTAACGAACAGACTCTAGATTTATTCAGCCTAAATCAAGGAAATAATCCAACATTTGATTATCTGAATTTATTGGTTGATAAAATGGTCGAAAACACAGATGCAGTTGTGGAGTATTGGCAAACCGAAAAACAAGATTTTATTAATTCTACTTCTAATTCTTCAACTTCAAGTTTAAATATGTTAGCAAACGATTTTGTGTATTTTTATGAAAAAGGCTTTAGAGCTAATAAAATTGGTATTCCTGCAGGTGTATGGTCTGGAACTTTACCTCAAAATGTTGAAGCATATTACAAGTCAGATATTTCTAAACTACTTGCTTTGGAAGCTTTACAGGCATGTCATGATTTTTTTAATGGAGTACACTTTGGCGATAGCCAAATTGATGGTGAAGGACTTTATGAATATTTAGCATATTTGGATGATACCAATTATTCTGATTCCTCAATGTTTATCGGCTTACAAGATAATATTCTTGATTCATTTCAAAATTCTAGAGATAAGTTGAACTTATTGAATAATGATTTTGCATTACAGGTTCAGCAGGATAATATGAAGATGCTAGAAGCTTATGATGCAATACAGCAGGGGGTTGTAAGGTTAAAAACTAACATGTTATCAATTCTTGGTATTTCTGTTGACTATTATGATGCAGATGGTGACTAGTAACTATTTGTGTAGAATAATATTCATTTTCTCTGTATTTATTTCATTATATAGTTGTAAAAGTGACTCATGTTGTGAATTAGAAGATGAGTGTATTGACGAATCATTGGTTGATAATAATATTGATTGTTCAGCAATTTTTCAGCCTGTTTGCGGATGTGATGGAATCACATATTACAATGAATGTCAAGCTACATTGAATCATGGCGTAATTACCTACTCTGATGGCATATGTCCAAGTGATTGTGGTAGATCATCAGATTGTGATTAAATTAATATCTCAGTTATGAAAAGTATTTCTGATTACCTAAAACAAGAAGCTTCACCAGACTCCCTTTCTGTATATAGAATAGGATTTGGAATCTTAGTGATGATCAGTATACTTAGATTCTGGAGTAATGGCTGGATAGAATCCCTTTACTTAGAACCAGATTTTCACTTTTCTTTTTACGGATTCTCTTGGGTCAAACCATTAGGAATATATACATATCTTTTATTTTTTATATGTTTTTTTTCCGCACTGTTCGTAATGATCGGTTACAAATATAGATATGCAATTGTTATATTATTTTTGAGCTTTACTTACATCGAAATGATGGATAAAACAACGTATTTGAATCATTATTACCTTGTTAGTTCCATTAGTTTTTTGATGATTTTTCTTCCCTGTGCTAGTTATTTTTCCGTTGATTCAAAAACAAAAAAAAGAGTACCTAGATGGACAATTGACAGTTTAAAAATTTTACTACTAATAGTTTATTTTTATGCAGGTCTAGCAAAGGTTAATTCTGATTGGTTAATTCATGCTCAACCCTTAAAAATATGGTTAAAAACAAAATATACAATACCCATAATCGGTGAAACATTGTTGCAACAAAATTTCTCTTATTACTTATTTAGTTGGGGAGGTATGATTTATGATTTAACCATACCATTTTTATTACTTTACAGTCCAACTAGAGTTTTCGCTTTTATTATGGTAATTATTTTCCACGTATTGACAAGGATTTTATTTCCTCCTATTGGCATGTTTCCTTATATAATGATTTTTAGTTGCATAATATTTTTTGAAGGTAATACTCACAAAAAAATAATTGATAAAATAAAAAAGATTTTCAGATTAAATTTTACTAGATCTGAAAATTTAATTTCAGACGTAAACAGGTTTACCAAAAATAATTTTGCAATACCTGTAGTTAGTTTATTTTTTATTTTTCAAATCCTTTTTCCTCTGCGTAGCATTATATACCCAGGAGAATTATTTTGGACAGAGCAGGGTTATAGATTTTCTTGGAGAGTTATGTTAATAGAAAAAGCTGGCTACACAACATTTAAGGTTATTGATAATTCTAATGGAAATTTTGAGGTCGTAAATAATCTGGATTACCTAACTCCATTTCAAGAAAAACAAATGAGTTTTCAGCCAGATATGATTTTAGAATACGCACATTATCTGGGAAATACATACAAAATGAAAGGTTTTAAAGATATTTCTGTTTATGCTGAAAGCTATGTCACACTTAACGGACGTCCTAGTCAAAGATTTATTAAAAAAAATATTGATCTGTTTAAAATTAAACTAGATTTAAAACATAAAAATTGGATCATTCCATTTAATGATGAAATTAAAAGTCTACTATAAAATATTTTTGATTTTTTTGATTTTTTCAAAATCATTATTTGCTCAAATATCTTTTTCAGGTTACACCGTGGATGAAGAAAGCAATAAACCTATATCGGATGTAAAGATTTACTCAAAAACACACGGACTATTATCGGTCACAGATCAAAATGGATTTTATTTTTTTGAAGCAGATGAAGGAGATTTAATTAGTTTTTATTCTGAAAACTATTTTCTCAATGAATTAGTATTGAAATCATCTGATAACGTTTATTTAAGGCCTTTGATCGAAAACCTTGATGAAATTGAAATTATCGCAAGAAATGAGAAAATATTTTCACTTCAAAGACTTAACGCAGTTGAAGGTACTAGTATTTTTGAAGGTAAAAAAAATGAGGTCATTTTAGTTGATCAGAGTATGGCTAATTTGGCTAGTAATAATTCAAGGCAGATATATTCTCAGGTAGCAGGCCTTAATATCTTTCAAAATGATGATGCTGGTATCCAGTTAAATATTGGTGGAAGAGGTCTTGATCCAAATAGAACATCAAATTTTAATACTCGTCAAAACGGTTATGATATCAGTGCTGATGTCTTAGGATATCCGGAAAGTTACTATACACCTCCCGCAGAAGCATTAAGTAATATTCAGATCGTAAGAGGTGCAGCTTCACTACAATACGGGACTCAATTTGGAGGTTTGGTTAATTTTAAGATAAAAGAGTCAAACAAGGGTCAAAATGATGAATTAATCATACGAAATTCTTTAGGAAGTAATAATCTAATAACCAATTTTACCAGCATTAAAGGTTCTAATAAAAATTTTAGATATTATGCATATTTTAATTTTAAGCAGGGAGATGGCTTTAGGGATAATTCAAATTTTAACTCCAGAAATTTTTTCATAAATACTATATATGATATAAATGATTTATCTAGATTATCTCTAGAAATCACATATTTTACATATTTGGCACAACAAGCTGGAGGTTTGAATGATCAGATGTTTTTCTCTGATCCGTTTCAGAGCAATAGAGCCAGAAATTGGTTTGGTGTTGACTGGCTTTTGTATAACCTTAAATATGAGTATGATTTTAGTTCGAAAAAATCTTTTTCACTAAGTCTATTTGGATTGAACGCAACACGAAATGCGCTAGGGTTTAGGGTCAACAGAGTAGATCAGTTAGATAGTAATGGGCCCCGTGACTTAATTCAAGGTGATTTTAATAATTTTGGATTTGAAGCTAAATATCTTAATAATTATAAGCTATTTAAAAAAGAATCTATTTTTGTTATGGGCTCAAAGCTTTACTTTTCTAAAAATAAGAGCAGACAAGGGCCTGGATCAGAATCATCTGATTCAGATTTTACTTTCTACGATAATGAGTATCCTTTGTATAATAATCAGTCTGAGTATAAATATCCAAACCAAAATATCTCCTTTTTTGGTGAAAACATTATTAGGATCAATGATAAATTTTCAATAACACCAGGGTTTAGACTTGAATATATTAACACAAAAGCAGACGGACAATTTGAAAGAATAGTGCAAGATGCTGCACAGAACGTTATCCAGCATGATACTATTTTTGAAAACAGAATAAATAAGAGATTTTTTTTACTTAGTGGTATTGGTTTAACCTATGATATTTCAGAACAAATTGAGGTTTATTCAAATCTATCTCAAAACTACCGATCGGTAACATTTGCTGACATTAGTACGGTTAATCCTGCGTATGCAATTGATCCAAATATATCAGATGAAAATGGTTATACATCTGATATAGGTATTAGAGGTAACTACAATAATATTTTAAGCTTTGACGCTAGTATGTTTTATTTAGCATATAATAACAGAATTGGCTTTGTACAGCGGTTATTTGATGATGGGAATGTAAAAGCATATCGAACGAATACCGGGGATGCTAATATTTATGGTCTTGAAAGTTTGATTGATCTTAATTTAAAGAAAATACTAGGTTTAAAATCGGCGTTCATATTTAATACATTTTTTAATTTTTCATTGATTGAATCAGAATATGTAAAATCAAATGAGCCCGGAGTAGAGGGTAAAGAGGTAGAATTTGTACCAAAATTTAATTTTAAATATGGAATTAAGTTTGGTTTTAAAAATTTCACAACATATCTGCAGTATTCTTACCTTTCACGTCAATTTTCTGACTCCTCAAATTCTATTGAATCTAACCTTAGTGGGGTTATTGGTCAAATCCCAGAATATGATATTTTAGACTTTTCAGTTAATTATAAATTGGATAAATTCAAAATAGAGACTGGTATAAATAATTTACTGAATAAATATTATTTTACCAGAAGAGCTACAGGATACCCTGGTCCAGGAATTATTCCATCTCCACCAAGAAATTATTATATTACATTACAATACAAACTTTAAATGGATAAAATTATATTGGTATTTGATGGATTTTGTGTTTTATGTAACAACTATGTAAGATTAATTTCTAAAATAAATCCGTCTAAAAATATTTTTTTTACAAATTTTGATAGTGAATTTATTAATAAAAATTACCCTGATATTAAACTTGGAAATACGGTTTTTGTTATAAAAAGTAACAATCAAATATTGAATAAATCCGCAGCAATAAAATATTGCCTTAAATTTCTTAAAATAAACCCAATTATTAAGTTGTTCTTTTTAATTTGCCCAAACTTTATTTTAGATATTTTTTACAATATAATCTCAAAAAACAGATACAAGCTATTTGGAAAATTTGACACATGTAATGTCCCTAAAAATATAGATAAGGAAAATATATTGCTTTAGTTAAATGATGTGTTTCCAGGCTCAGATTGGTAAACATAATTAAAAGTATAATATCGACTTTCATCATCAAATGCATCAGGATTATCTGGTGCATCAAAATAATAACTTAGAACTTCAACTTTTGCATAACCATTATTCCTGGTTCTAAAAACTAGTATCCTGCCTGGGATAGGTAAAATTAGATGATCAGGTGAGCCTGTATAATTATACCATCCATTTCCTGATCCAGTTTGAATTGCATATCCCTGTTCTGAATCTTGAGTAAATAAATTTTCGTCTACTATTTCTAATGCTGCTAACGTACCGTTGAAAATATACGCACCCGCATTTCCATTTCTTTCAGGTTCTGAGTCATTATTTAATGATGAACCGCCATTTATTATTACTGATGTTCCTCTAAATGCAATATCCCAATTCGTTTCGCTGTTTGTCTCTGACGAAGTTTCAAAGTCAAATTTGGTAAAAGGTCCTGAGCTGTTTAGTCCTTGTCCACCTTCAACAGGTGCATGTAGATTAGAAATGGTTTCAAAATTAATAGTGGGATCATAACTATCTCTTCCTTCACATGAGAAAATGAAAAATGACAATAAAATTATTTTTAAGTATTTCATGATTTATTATTTAATTTAAGAATTAATTTCAAATAGAGTAATCTACCGCTTAGGTTTGTAATATTTTGGCTATCGGTGTAATTAAAAAGGTTTTCAATGCCAGTGGAAATTATTAATTTATTAATGGTTTTATTAAGAGATAAGTTTGTTGTAAAATAACCCTTTACAAACTCGTCATATTTATCTAAATAGTTGTTTCCGTTTGTATCGTACAAACCGTATTTACTTCGAAATCTAATCCTTAATAGTGTGTCTAGATCATACTTTTCATTAAAGTAGGATATTTTGAACATACCCATATGTCTGGATCTATTAAACAAACCAAAATAATCAGATCTATTAAGTTGAAATGTTGGTGAAGTTGTTGTAAGTCTAGCATAGACATCTCCATTATTAAACGCCTTAATTGCTTCTAGATCTAAGGCGTATAATAATTGGTAGCCAAAGGAAAAACTTAAATAATTATCGTATTTGAACAGTCCCTCTATTTCAACTCCACCAGTCATAACTTTGTCTAAATTATAATAGCTAAATACATTTTGACCGTTTGTTTTATTTGCTACAACCCTTGTATCAATTAAATCTTTCGCTGTATTATTGAAAACATTAGTCTTTAAACTAATTTTATTGTTAATTTTAAAATCATAACCAATGTTTAAGCTAAATGAACTCTCAGGTTTTAACGGTTCATAAAAATCTTCAACAGGTATCAATAGATTTGAGATCAGTCCTTCATCGTTTAATTGATTTATCACACTTTCAAATACATTGTAGCCAATAACTGAATATCCTACAGTAGAATTAGTGAAATTAAAATATAATTGCCTGAAGTCAGGTGCCTTGAATCCGTATCCAGCAGATATTTTTATCGATTTATTATCGTCAATCTTATAAATACCCGAAATCTTTGGACTTAACTGAGAATTATATTCTTTGAAACTATCATATCTCCATCCAAAAATTAAATTTGTTTTTTTGTCAATATTAAAATCATATTGGAAGTAAATAAAAGGTGAATTTTGTTTTGGTTGACTGTCAAAATATGTCCTTTTAAGAGTTTCGTATTTCAGTCCTAATCCAACTACAATGTTGTCTTTGTCTTTTAATGAGAAAATTGATTTCGCTTCTGGTTTTATTAATATATGATCATAAAAACTTTGACTAAAAATGTTGTCATTTTGATCATTTAGAAACTCATCTGCAAAGTAAGCTGTAGAATATATTTCAAAATCTGAACGGATTTTTTCTGAATTATGTTCGATTCCTAAATTGATATTTGCCTCTTCATTGTATGTTTCGCCCGTTAATAAATTTGACCCTATATTTTCAATTGTTTGGGTAAAATATCTTGAGTTTAGTTTAATTCTAAATTGTTCATTTAACAAATAGCCTAATTTTAGCTGAATTGTGTTGTTTTTAAATTTATTTACTGTTCTCAAATCATCATCATCAGATAAATCGTATCCATCGCTTGAAAAATTGTTAAAAAACAATGAGCTTTTCAGTTTTGTGTTAGCGTAATTTAACGTCAGATTATTATCAATAGAATTGTTTGTTTCAATAGAATTTGATAATGACCCAGTAAAACCTTTTTTTGGCTCCTCAGTTAATATATTTATTACCCCTGCTAATGCTTCATTTCCATAAAGACTGGATGATGCACCCCTTACAATCTCAATTTGTTTGATATTTCCAACCGAAATTCTATCCAAATCGAATGTTCCTGCTTGCCTTCCTATTAATGGCTGATTATCTATTAAAATTAAACTGTATTCTGAATCCAATCCCTGCATTTGAATTCCCTCTCCGCCGCCGTAATCGGAAACTGTTAATAATCCGGTTTGCTCATTGATGACATCACTCAGTTTTGTTGCATTAGTTCTTTGAATTTCTTCTTTTTTTATTATTGAGGCGTTAAGTGGTAAAGACGATAGTATTCTTTTCGACTTAGTTGCCGAAATGATTACTTCATCTAAATTGTTTTGTAATGAGTCTGATGAGTTGTTAGCTGTGACAGCAAATGAAATACTTATACTAAGTAAAATTGATAAAAAACGGGGACTTTTGTTAAACAATTCTTCGATTTTAACAAATATAATCACACACTATTAAATTTTAATAACGATTTAGGTTCATTAATATTAAATAAGGTGCAATCAGAAATGTGCTGTAGTGAGATGTAAAAGAATCGATTGGTGCTTTTTCGTAAAAAAGTGACCTGGCTGGGGCTCGAACCCAGGACCCTCTCCTTAAAAGGGAGATGCTCTACCAACTGAGCTACCAGGTCAAATTTAACTACTTTTGAGGGTGCAAATATAAAATGTTTAATTTATATTACAATGCTTTTAATAAATATTTAATGAATATAATTTTAATGGGCTATATGGGTTCTGGAAAAACCATAATCGGACTCGAATTATCTAGAAGACTTGGTTTAAAATTGATTGATTTAGATCTGTATATTGAAGAAAATGAGAAGCTATCAGTACAAAGTCTTTTTAAACTAAAAGGTGATTTGTATTTTAGAAATATTGAAACAAAATATTTGAAAAAAATTCTAAGGGAAAACAAAAATATTATCCTATCCCTTGGCGGCGGCACTCCTTGTTATAACAACAACCTTGAAATAATATCATCAAGTTATAATTTGACTTTTTATTTGAAAAATTCAAATATTCAGCTAGCAAAGAGGTTAATTAATGAAAAAGAAAAAAGACCAATTATTTCTGAAATTGACAGTGAAGAAAAGATGATTGAATTTGTCTCAAAACATCTTTTTGAAAGAGAATATTTTTATATGAAATCCGGATTTACTATTAATTGCAATGATCAAGATCCAGAAAGAATATGTGATAAAATAATATCAAATTTAAATTAAGTAACCTTCTAATTTACTTTCTGTTAATACTACTTCAACATGGTTTTGGATTGAGGTTGACAATGACAATCCTTTAAAATCAACCTTGATTGGAAATTTTTTGTGATTTCTATCAATTAAAACAGCAGTTTTGATTTTTTTTACATCGGTATCTAAAAAGTACTTAACTGCGTACATTAAAGTAGACCCAGAGTTTAATACATCATCAATTATCACTATAGAATTATTTTGAAACTTGTTTAAATCTAACGAAATTGATATATCATTTCTTGGATTTTTTTTATCAATATTAATGTTACATAGTTTTATCTCGATTTCAGAGTGTTCTTTCACTTTTTCTGAAATTTTCTTAGCTATGACATATCCGTTCTTTTCTATTCCAGCTAACACCAACTCTCTTTCATTTATATTGGCTTCAATAATCTGCAAAGCAATTCTTTTAATCTTTTTTTTTATCTGTAGGTTGTTTAATATTTTTTTTCTGTCCATAAAAGATTGTTAAATAAATTAATTTTCTGCTATATAATCGTATTTTTGCTCACAAAGATTAATTAATCTATGAAGTTAAAAATACACTTTTTTTTATTTACAATTTTAGTTATTGGCCTTTCTTGTGATCCTGATGACGATGACGGTATAATACAGGTTCCAGAAGCTGATAGAACAGAGCAACAAATCATTGATAATGATTCATTGTTAGCTTTTTTACAAACACATTATATTAATGAAAGCTTAGTTTTGAATAACACGAGCTTGTCTTTAAATGATATTGAGATTATCAAATTGCCTGAAGATGGTGAATTACCTAATCCTGACGAAAATTCTCTTCTTATTGATATTGTTGAAACTCATACTACAACCTATTTTGATGTAGAATATGAATTTTATATTTTGACCTTAAACCAGGGTGGATCTGAAATATCTCCAAACTTTTCTGATAAAGTCAGAGTTTCTTATGAAGGTAGCCTAGCTGATGAAACAGTATTTGATAGTTCAGAGTCACCTGTTGATTTTGACTTGACTTCAACTATAGCTGGATGGGGCAGAGTTCTTCCTGAATTTAATAATGCAATTGATTTTAATATTAATGATGACGGCACGGTAAATTATAATGATCCAGGTGTTGGAATAATGTTCCTGCCATCGGGTCTAGGATATTATTCTTCTGCTGCAGGATCGGTTCCCGTGTACTCAAATTTGATTTTTAAATTTAAAGTATATCAATCAGAATTTAATGATCATGATTTTGATAATGTTCCATCCCATTTGGAAGATTTAGACAATGATTATGATCTGGCAGACGACAATTCAGATGATGATAGTTTTGCTAATTTTGTTGATAGTGATGATGACAACGATGGTACCCTAACAATTGATGAGGATCTAGAGCCTGACACAGATTTGACAGTTGACAGAGACGGTGACGGTGATCCTACAAATGATATAGGTGACGGTGATCCTACAAACGATGATACTGACGGAGATGGTATTCCTAATTATTTAGATTCTGATGATACAGCTTCTAGAAATGACTAAAATAAAGTTAGTTAGAATTTAGAAAAGAGTGTGCTCTTATAATTGACTTTCTCTAAATTTGAACCAAATCAACCCTTGGACCACCTTTCTAAAATTATCTGGTTTTTGTTGTTTAAGATATAGTCCCAAAGATCTTTCGTTAAAGACAATTTTAAATTCTTCCGAATAATCAAAGTTGTAGTAAACATCTCCTTTTATCTTAGAAAACTCTACAATAAATTTTTTTATGTTAGTTAATTGACTGTTTTCTTGAAAGTACTTTTTTAACTTTTTCAACTATTGAATCAGAATCTAATCCGTATTTCTTCATTAATTCTGAAGGTGTTCCAGATTCACCAAAAGTATCATTTGTTGCTACAAATTCTTGAGGCACAGGTAAATTCTTAGAAAGCACTCTGGAAATACTTTCACCTAATCCTCCTAAATAATTGTGTTCTTCTGCGGATACCAAACATTTTGTTTTTGAAACTGATTCAAGAATTATATTCTCGTCAAGTGGTTTGATGGTGTGAATATTAATTACTTCTGCGTTAATTCCTAAATTGTAAAGTATTTTAGCTGCTTCTAGAGCTTCCCAAACGAGGTGGCCAGTCGCAATAATTGAAACGTCCAAGCCATCAATAAGTTTTATCCCCTTTCCTATTTTAAAATCCTGATTTGGATCTGTAAATACTGGTACTTTTGGCCTACCAAACCTTAAGTACACTGGGCCTTTATGTTCTGCAATTGCAATAGTGGCTGCCTTTGTCTGGTTATAGTCACAAGTGTTGATAACTGTCATTCCTGGAAGCATCTTCATCATGCCTATATCCTCAAGTATTTGATGGGTTGCACCATCCTCCCCAAGAGTTATACCGGCATGTGACGCACATATTTTAACATTTTTGCT
>Ga0115013_10000191_pt1 | contig 40666 bp, 27 predicted proteins | sample SouAtlMetagenome_2_FD_88686 | JGI IMG/M metagenome (GOLD analysis project Ga0115013, IMG submission 88686) | Marine eukaryotic phytoplankton communities from Atlantic Ocean - South Atlantic ANT15 Metagenome | ecosystem: Environmental > Aquatic > Marine > Oceanic | place: South Atlantic Ocean...
GCTGACGCAACCAAGAGGAGGCGGGCCCAAGCCAGCACGCGCTCGGGAGCAATGACCATGGGTAGGGTGGTCATGTGGGCGCGGTCGACGTCGAGGTCCCGGATGTCAAAAGGCAAGGTCAGCCCCGCGATGAACATCGCACGCTGCACCCACAGCACAGGATCGATTCCAAGGACGGGATGGTGGGTGGTGGCGGTGGCCCAAACGAGAGCGATGAGCGGGATTTTGAGCCACGTGACCTTGCGCAACCCGCCGCCCATGCCGGGCATCAGCGCGTAGGCCACAGATGCGAGGCCCACCCCTGCCACGACTGCCAGGCGTCCGGATTCCTCCCACCGAAGCTCCTCCACATAAGCGACATTGAAGGCCACCCACGCCCCGGTCCAGCACGCGACCATCACCCACTTCCATCGGTCCCAAAAGGCACGCCTCAATTTGGGCATGTTGTATGGATGTCGGGTGTGTTTGATTGCCCGCTGCACGGTGTAGCCCAGTCCTGTGGAAAGCCCCACCCACATCGCGATCCACATGCCACCGAGCTCCAAGGGAAAGCCATCCAAGCACCACAACCAACTGAAGGTCGTGGTGGCAAACGCGCCGAGGGCAATCCAGATGTGCGTGAAAGAGAGCAACCGCATGGGACAAAGTTCGCCTCCCGTGACCGCAGATGGGGGGTTGGTGGACGGGATGTTGATGCTTTGGGGTGGGGAAGCAGAACCCCAGACGTACTTTTGCGCTTTCTACGGAACCGTTGCACGCCACATTTTTTTGATTCTCATGAAGATTGGAAGTTTTGTTTCCCGCCATTTGGGTCCTCGTATGGAAGACCAAAATGCCATGCTCCGCACCCTAGGAGCCACCTCCCTTGACGACCTCATCGAACGCACTGTTCCCGGAGCCATCCGGTTGCGCGAACGTTTGAGCGTGTCGAAAGCGTTGACGGAAAGCGAGTACCTCGAGCACATCGACGGCCTCGCTGCCCAAAACACCGTCTTCCGCAACTACATCGGCATGGGCTACTACCCCACCGAAGTGCCCAGCGTGATTCGTCGCAACGTCCTTGAAAACCCCGGGTGGTACACGGCCTACACGCCTTACCAAGCGGAAATCGCCCAGGGCCGCCTTGAGGCTTTGCTCAACTTTCAAACCATGGTCATGGACCTCACGGGCATGGATGTGGCCAACGCATCATTGCTCGACGAGGGCACCGCAGCTGCGGAGGCCATGGCGATGCTTTTTGCGGCGCGACCACGTCCCCAAGTGAAGGCGGGCAAGAACCGCTTCTTGGTTGACGAGGCGGTCTACCCGCAGACGCTGAGTGTCCTGCGTACCCGTGCAGCGCACCTCGACATTGACATGATTGTGATGACGCGCAATGAGATGCGCGGCGCCGTGGAAGCAAACGACGTCTTCGGGTGTTTGGTCCAGTATCCCGACGCCAATGGCGAGGTGGAAGACATGACCGGGCTTGTGGAAGGCATGGCGGAGCGTGAGGTACGCACCGTGTTTGCCGCCGATTTGATGGCCCTGTTGGTTTTGAAAAACCCCGGTGCCATGGGCGCCGACGTGGTGGTGGGAAGCTCCCAACGGTTTGGGGTTCCCATGGGCTACGGTGGACCTCACGCCGCCTTCTTTGCGGCGCGTGAAAGCTTGAAGCGTCACTTCCCAGGCCGAATCATCGGTGTCTCCAAGGACCGCCTCGGTCAGCCCGCCTTGCGCATGGCCCTCCAGACCCGCGAGCAGCACATTCGACGCGACAAAGCGACCTCCAACATCTGCACGGCCCAAAGCTTGCTCGCCGTGATGGCGTCCATGTACGCGGTGTATCACGGCCCCGAGGGCTTGCGCGCCATTGCAGAGCGGGTGCACACCTTCACCCGCGCCATGGCGCTCGCACTCGGTGCGTCAGACGGTTTGACGGTGGTGAACCAGTGCTACTTCGACACCTTGAAAGTCCACGTGGCGGGCGGGGAAGATGCAATGAACGCACTCCGTGCCCGCGCCGAATCCAAGCGCGTCAACTTGCGCTACTACGCCGACGGTGAGCACGTGGGGATCGCCCTCAACGAGCGCACCAACGCCGACGACCTTGCCACGTTGTGCTCCGCCCTCGGGGTGAGCCCCGTGCAGGGCGTGGAGTTTGATGCACCGTTCTTTGGGCCCATCGCCCGCGAGGTCGATTACCTGCATCACCCCGTGTTCAACCGCTACCGCTCGGAAACCGAGATGATGCGGTACATCAAAAAGCTTGAGAACAAAGACCTGAGCTTGACCCACGCCATGATCCCACTGGGGTCATGCACCATGAAGCTCAATGCGGCGACAGAGCTCATTCCCATCACCTGGGCTGCGTTTGCAGAATTGCACCCGTTCTGTCCGCCCGACCAAGCGCGAGGCACACGGGCCATGCTGCAGGAGTTGGAGCAGGATCTTGCTGAAATCACGGGATTTTCGGGCGTGTCCCTGCAACCCAACAGCGGGGCGCAGGGCGAGTTTGCCGGTTTGATGGTCATCCGTGCGTACCACGCCTCACGTGGGGAGTCGCACCGGAACACCTGCCTCATTCCGAACAGTGCCCACGGGACCAACCCGGCCAGCGCCGTGATGGCGGGCATGAAGGTGGTGGTTGTCGGATGCGACAAACACGGCAACATCGACGTGGACGACCTCCGGGCCAAAGCCGAGGCGCACAGTGCCAACCTCGGAGCCCTCATGATCACCTACCCCTCCACACATGGGGTGTTTGAATCGTCGGTTCTTGAAGTGACGGAGTTGATTCACGCCCATGGCGGCCAAGTGTACATGGATGGCGCCAACATGAATGCCCAGGTGGGGCTGACCAGCCCAGGGATGATTGGCGCGGACGTGTGCCACCTCAACCTGCACAAAACCTTCGCGATTCCTCATGGAGGGGGTGGTCCCGGTGTGGGACCCATTGGCGTGGCGGCGCACCTCGTGCCGTTCCTCCCCGGCCACGACGTGGTGCCTGTAGGCACGGAGACGGCCATTGATGCGATCAGCGCAGCGCCGTTTGGCAGTGCCTTGATTGCTCAAATCCCCTATGCCTACATCAAGATGCTTGGCCAGTCTGGCTTGACCGAGAGCACCAAAGTGGCCATTCTTAATGCGAACTACCTGAAGGCGCGCTTGGAGGGTGCGTACGACGTGCTTTACCAAGCGAAGAATGGAACGGTGGCCCACGAGATGATCCTCGATTGCCGCGCGTTTAAAGCGGTCGGCATCGAAGTTATGGACATTGCCAAGCGCCTCATCGACTATGGTTTCCACGCACCTACGGTGTCGTGGCCGGTGCCTGGCACCTTGATGGTCGAGCCGACGGAAAGCGAGAGCTTGGAAGAGCTCGAACGTTTTGCAGAAGCCATGTTGAGCATCCGCGAGGAAATCGCGGCCCTCGAGCGTGGGGAAGCGGATTTGGAGGACAACGTCCTGAAAATGGCCCCGCATACGGTGGCGGAAGCCACGGCGTCTGAATGGACGCACCCTTACTCGCGCGAAAAGGCGGTGTACCCAGTGCGTGACCTTCGTGCGAACAAGTTCTGGAGTTCTGTGGCCCGCGTGGACAATGCTTACGGGGACCGGAACCTGGTGTGCTCCTGCCCGCCCATGTCCGCCTTCGAAGAAATTTTGGCCTGACCCAACACCGCCGTGTTCGCAACCCTTACGTCCTGAAAAGCGACTTCTTAGGGAACGCCCTATTTTCGCCCTGAATTCCAAAACCTTTTATACATGAAGCATCTGTACATTTTGGCCCTCGGCGGCCTCCTCAGCTTCAGCGCACAGGCTCAATTTAACCAGCCTTCAGCTGCAGCGAAAGAAGACATGGCACCTCGCCAGAAGGTGACCAACGTTCAAACGAACGTAGAGCGCGAAACCATTTGGACCAACGACATCAGCGATTGCGCGACGTGGTCGTTTGGCAACGGTTCTGCAGAAGCGGGCCAGCCTTGGACCGACATCGACCTCGATTTTGCGTGCAGCACGGAAGGTCCTAGCGGTCCCTACAATGGCTGGGCAGGCAGCAACGCAGTCGGAACGCCTCAGCCTGGTTTGAACAGCACGACCTCTGACAACGGGTTCTTGTTGATCGATTCAGACTTGTTTGGCGCCGACGCCAACTACGACGCAAGCTGGGTAGAGAACTCTTGGGCTCAGACCGTGGACCCCATCGACTGCTCTGCTTACCCTTATGTGAGCATTTCATTCCAGACGCGCTACCGCTGCTGGGACAACGGTGCCTCTGACGGCAGCGAGAAGTGCTTCGTGGAGTTCAGCCGCGACGGCACTACTTGGCCCACCTTGACCAACGCCTACACCACGGAGTGGATGAACGAAGGCATGGTGGACTACGGTGGAGAAATGGTGCAGTGCCGTTACGAAGTATTCCCTGACTCAGAGACGGGCTACCAAACGGACAACCCTTCCATCCTCGAGTTTGACATCACAGAAGCTGCCGGTGAGCAGGGCACGATTTGGGTGCGTTTCCGTTGGGTTGGAACCTGGGGCTACTCTTGGGAGATCGACGACGTGGAGGTGTACGAAACGCCTCAAAACGACACGCGTATCGACAACTACTTGAGCTACTCCAACTACTTCCAGACCGGCCTCTACGAGTACGGGGCATGGGCGCAGAGCCAGATTCCTGCGGATTTGCAGGCGGGCGCGAAGGTGTACAACGTGGGTTACGCAGACCAAACCAACGTCATGATGGACTTGGACGTCGACGGCAACGCTTATACGTCCAACACCATTGACACTTTGGGCTACGCTGCGAATGACACCCTCGTGGTGTCGTACCAGCCCACAGGCTTGGGTACGAAGACCTTGAACTACTTGCTCTCTGCGGATGCCGAGGACGAGAATCCAGGCAACAACAGCGCCACGCAAAGCTTTGACGTGACTGACCTCCAGTACGGCCGCGACAACGGCACAGTGACTGCGGCGTTCCCCGGCGACGGTACGGACGACTTCATCGCGATGCCTTTGTACGACATCATCAACGACGTGACCATTTACGGCATCGACGTGGCCATCTTGGACGGTTCTGAGGACGGCACGCCCATCCGCGGCTTCCTCGTGGACATGTTGGACGACCTCGCATTGACTGAACAGTATGGTGGTGAGTTGATCAGCTCTGCTGAAATCGACATGGCGACTGGCTACACCAACAGCGGTGAAGGCGACATCGTGTGGTACACCCTCGCGTTGGAAGAGCCTTACGAAGCGTCTGCGGGCGACTGGATTGGTGCTGCGTTCGAGCACTACGGAGGTGCCAACGTGCAAATCGGTGAGGCGCAATACACCTACGACCAAACGGCGTTTGTCTACGGTCCATTCGGCAGCGGTGCCGCTTACGACTGGTACTACAGCAACGAAGTGCCCATGGTGCGTTTGAACCTCGACCCTTCAGCCACCAGCACGGTCAACGTGGAGGAAGTGGCGACCACGAGCGGTTTTGAGTTGTTCCCAGCGTTCCCCAACCCTGCCAATGACAACACTCGTTTCCAGTTCCGCCTCGACCAGACGTCTGACGTCACCTTCGAGTTGCGCGACATCACGGGCAAGTTGGTGGAGCAACGTGACCTCGGTACCCAACCAGCCGGTTACAACAGCTTCTTGATCGAGACCTCAGCGTTCGGCGCGGGCTCTTACACCGCCATCTTGACGGTGAACGGCGCACGCACCACGCAGAAGTTGATGGTCAAGTAAGACCAAGAACAAGACCGTCCTTCGGGACGACCAAGAAAAGGGGAGACGCGAGTCTCCCCTTTTTTCATGCGCTTGCGTCGGTGAAATGATGGACGGAGATGGTGGTCCTTTTTGACTTCGGCTGTAAATTCCCCGCAAAACTGATTCACCTGAACATGAAAAATTTGACTCTCTTGGCAGGGCTTGCGCTCTGCACGACGGCTGCTTTTTCCCAGCAAACCGTCCAATTTGAAAAGGCCATGAAGCCGGTGCCCGCGTCCGTGGAGGAAGCGAATGCCTCCCGCAAATCAGGCGTGACGGCGCTTGAAAGCGTCCGTGGCGGCGGCGCCATCCTCTTCCAGGAATCGTTCTCCAATGGATTCGACGGATCTAACGGCAACGGCGCTTGGGCCGTGGAAGACAACGCGAATGACAGCCTTTGGGCATGGGTCATGCCAGGCGGACAGGGCATGTACGCCGACGGCAGTGCCACGGGAACGGCACACCCAGGCGGAGAATTCAGCGGCAACATCGGCGCCTTGGCGTCGACGACGGCAGGCGATGGCTGGATGATTTTTGACTGCGATTTTTACAACACACCCATCGCAGACGGTTATCAAGACACCGACGGTTCTCTGACGAGCCCCACCTTGGACTTCACCGACAACGCGTCCGTGATTGTAAGCTGGGAGTCGTACTTCCGCTACTGCTGTTTCCCCTACGCGCCTGTGTACCTTGAGGTCGGAACCACAGAAGATGGCGTGACGTCTTGGACGACGTTTGACGCGCACGGATCCTTCATCGAGTCCGCCAACACCGCCTCTGCCAACCCGCTTCCTGTGAGCTTGGACGTGAGCTGTGTGGCTGCCAACATGGATTCGGTCAACTTGCGTTTTGCGTACCGTCAGGCCCCAGAAACAGGCAACGCATACAGCCACTACTACTGGGGCATCGACGACGTGACGGTGACGTCCAACGACATTGTAAACGACCTCGAAATCACCCAAATCACGAATGGCAATGTATTCAGCGTGTGGGAATACCGTTTGACCCCCCTTGAGCAGGCCATTGCCAGTGCCGACGGCGGCATGGTGGCGGGTGTGATGTACCGCAACGTGGGTACGGACAACCAACTCAATGTCGAAGTCCTCGTGGAGGTGCTCGACGACGCCGGAACGGTGGTGAACAGCACTACGGAAGTGATTGACACGGTCTTCACATTTGCGAATGCACCCACGTGCCCCGCAAACACGCAGGACACCCTCTATGTGTACACCGGATGGGAGCCCTCTGCTGTGGCAGATTACAGCTTGCGCATCACCATGACTACTGAACAGGAAGACGCGACGCCGACCAACAACGTATTGGCCAAGGACGTGTTGTACACCGACGACATCTACGGCCATGACGACACCAACGCGTTGGACGCGGAATTGCGCCCACGCGAGAGCGACGACATCGACGATTTCTTTGACCCCACCGGTCAGGGCTCTTTCTACTCTTGCCCCAACCCAGGTTCTATGGCCTACGGCATTGCGGTGAAGTTTGGTGCCAACAGCGGGTTGACCATTGATGGTGCGGAAGACGACCTCGAGTTTGAGACCCGCCTCTACACCCTTGATGGCTCTGCAGGCATCACCGACAGCCCCTTTGACGCAGCGTACTGGGTGTACGATGTGGCGTGGAGCAACCCTGACGGCACGTCAGAAATTGAAACGTACTTGGAGTTTGACGACCCCATCGACCTCGAAACATGGGAGATTGGAGTGGGCGGCAACTACTACTTCGCCGCGGTGATGAGCGAATACGAGTCTGCCACCGAGTTGACGGTGCAGGGACAGGCCAACAGCGACTCTGACAACAGCACAGGCACCTTCAGCCAGGCCGGAGACGGAAGCTTCGTGTGGTTCACCAGCCAAACCTTCACGCCTGCGGTTCGCTTGATCACAAGCGAGCGCGAAGCAGTGGAGCTCTTGGAAGCCAACCACGGCATCCGCCTCGAGCAGAACATGCCCAACCCCGCAGCGGGCGTGACCACGATTCGTTTCGAACTCGGTCAAAGCCGCAACGTGACCATGGAGGTCCGTGACGGCATGGGTCGCTTGGTCACCACCAACGACATGGGCACTTTGGGTGCAGGCGTACACACGGTGGACCTCAACCTCAGCGGTTGGGCGAGCGGTTTGTATACCTACACGCTCAAGGCAGACGGCTTGCGCACGACCAAGAAGCTCACGGTCAAGTAAGGCGTCGACTGACATCAAAAGACTTGGACAAGGCACTGCCCCTCGGGGCGGTGCCTTGTTGCTTTCCAAGCTATTTTCGCCGCATGGGATGGAAGGCCACATTGAGTCTGCCGTTGGCCCGCTGGGCCATGCGGCGTCTGCGCAAGTCGGTGGCCGATCCCGTGGCGGCGCAACAGGACGTTCTGAGTGCCTTGTTGGCCAAGGGCAAAGCCACGGCGTTTGGCCTGGACCATGACTTGAAAGACGGACTTTCTGTGGGGGAGTTCCAAGCCAAGGTACCGGTGCGCGACTACGAGGGGCTTCGAGGATACATGGAGCGGGCCGTGAAGGGGGAGAAGGATGTGGTTTGGCCTGGGGTGCCCTTGTACTTCTGCAAGACAAGCGGAACGACGTCGGGGGCCAAGTTCATCCCCTTGACCAAGGACAGCATGCCCAACCACATCGGCAGCGCCCGCAATGCGTTGCTCGGCCACATTGCCGGGACAGGGGACGCGTCGTTTGTCGACGGCAAGATGATCTTCTTGCAGGGCAGTCCGGAGTTGGCCAAGACCCCGGGAGGCATTCATTTGGGCCGGCTGAGCGGCATCGTTGCGCACCATGTGCCCGGTTACCTGCAGGCCAACAGATTGCCGTCGTGGGAAACCAACTGCATTGAAGACTGGGAGACCAAGGTGGATGCGGTGGTGGAAGAGACCTGCCAGGAGGACCTTCGGCTCGTCAGCGGCATTCCTTCATGGGTGCAGATGTATTTCGAGCGTCTGTTGGTGCACACGGGCAAGGCCACGGTGAAGGAGGTGTTCCCCAACCTGTCGTTGTTCGTGCATGGCGGGGTGGCGTTTGGGCCGTATGCCGAGCGGTTCAGGCAACTGTTGGGCTTTGACATTCCCCGTGTGGAATTGTACCCGGCTTCAGAAGGCTTCTTGGCCTATCAAGACGCGCCCGGGATGGAGGGGATGTTGTTGAACGTGAACGACGGCATCTTTTTCGAATTCATTCCCGCGGAACGCTACTTCGACGAGGCGCCCCTGCGCTTGACGGTGGGCGAGGTGGAACTGGGAGTGCAGTATGCCGTGGTGTTGAGCAGCAACGCTGGGTTGTGGGGCTATGACATTGGGGACACGGTCAAATTTGTGTCCCTCGATCCCCCTCGGGTGCGCGTAACCGGACGGATCAAGCATTTCACGTCGGCTTTCGGAGAGCACGTGATTGCCGAAGAGGTGGAGGGCGCAGCACAAGAGGCCGTGGCCGCCCACGGTGGGGTCGTGACCGAGTTTCACGTGGCGCCCCAAGTCTCGCCGGAGGAGGGCCTGCCGTACCACGAATGGGTGGTGGCCTTTGAGGATATCCCCGAGAATCTGGACGCCTTTGCTGCGACGCTGGATGTCGCCTTGCAAGCCAGGAACCCCTATTACAAGGACCTGATTCAAGGGGCCGTGTTGCGTCCTGCCGTGGTGACACCTGTGCCATCCGATTCATTCACGCAAGCGATGCGGAAGCGTGGCAAGCTCGGAGGCCAAAACAAAGTCCCTCGCCTGGCCAACGACCGGACGATGGCGGACTTGTTGCTCGAATTCAAAACGGAAACCAAGACGACCAGCGCATGAAAATTGTGGCCATCACCGGAGGAAGTGGCTCGGGAAAGAGCACCGTGTTGAACGGGTTGAAGGACCATTTTGGGGACCGCCTGTCCATGTTGTCTTTGGACGATTACTACCGCCCCAAGGAGGTCCTTCCCGTGGACGCCAATGGCCAGACCAACTTCGACGTCCCGGAGGCCATCGATCATCCCAACTTACATGCCGACATGCTAAAGCTTGCAAATGGCGAACAGGTGTCGTTTGAGACCTACACGTACAACAAGAGCTTGATGCAATCCGAACTCGCGGTGATTGAGCCGCGAGAATGGCTGGTGGTCGAGGGCCTGTTTGTGCTGTGTTACCCCGCCGTGGCCGAGCTCGCAGATGTCAAGGCCTACATCGACGCCTCTCCAGAGGTCCGACTGGCGCGGCGGAAGTACCGTGACATGACGGTGCGTGGCTATGCGCCCGAAGAGGTCGAATACCAATGGAAGCACCATGTGCGCCCGGCGGATCTGGCGCACATCGAACCGTGCCGCGCCACTTGTGACGTGGTCATCGACAACGACGAAGATTGGCGCGCGGGTTTGGCCCAATTGATTGAACAGATGGAAGCCCAGGGCGCTTAAATGGGCATCCCCAACGCAACACCATGAAAAAAGCCTTCACCCTGCCCACGTGTAAAACGTGCCAACGCATTTTTGACGACCTCCAACCTGAACAACTTGGGTGCGAGGTGGTCGACATCAAGGCCGAAGGCATTTCTGCCGGAGACCTCGATGCCATGAAGGCGCACGCCGGTTCCTACGAGGCGCTGTTCAGCCGCCGCGCGATGAAATTCCGCAGCATGGGCTTGGCCGACAAGACCCTCACGGAGCAGGACTACCGCAAGCTCATCCTCGAGGAGTACACGTTCCTGAAGCGTCCGGTGTTCCTCACAGACGCCGGCGTGACGGCGGGATCGGCGAAGGCTCAAGTGGTCGCGGCACGCGACCTGCTCTCGTAACAGTCGTGGGCGACACCCCTGCATCGTCCTTGTGGAAAGCCCACCTCGCCCTGTGGGGGGTGGGGCTCATCTACGCCTACAACTACCTCGTGGCCAAAGGGCTCATGCCTGAGAAAATTGGACCCTCCGGGTTCATTGCGCTGCGCGTGGCGGGGGCGACGCCGTTGTTTTGGCTGCTTTACGCGTTTCGGTGGGAGCGCGTCGCGCGTGCCGACCTCGCGCGGTTGTGGCTGTGCGGACTGTCGGGGGTGACCATCAACCAGCTCTTGTTTTTCAACGGACTGGCTGCCACGAGCCCTGTGCATGCGAGCATCATCATGACCATCAACCCGGTGCTGGTGCTGCTGATTAGCGCGGCTGTGCTGGGCACGGCCATCACGTCGCGCAAAGTCGCGGGCATTGCGCTTGGGGCCGCGGGAGCCATCACCTTGTTGCTGAACAGCGGAGGGGGCGGGCTTGAATCGCACGCCAGTTGGCAAGGCGACCTGATGGTGCTCCTGAACGCGGCCAGCTATGGGGTCTACCTCGTGGCCGTCAAGCCCTTGATGGCAAAGTACCGCCCGCTGACGGTGATCTCGTGGGTGTTCCTGTTTGGTGGCCTGATGGCCTTACCCGTGGGCGCGTCTCAGGCTGCGGCGATTGAGTGGTCCACCTTCAGCACCCAGGATTGGCTCAGCGTGGGCTTTGTGGTGCTCTTCACCACCTTCCTCGTGTACCTGCTGAACATCTACGCCCTGGGCAAGGTGCAGCCGACGGTGGTCAGCATTTACATCTACCTCCAGCCTTTGCTTGTGGGCGGCATGGTCTGGCTGGCCGCGACGCTGGGGGGCGCGGATTACATGGCGGATATGGGGTGGTTACAGTCGTGCTGCGCGGTTGTGATTGCCACGGGGGTGTGGCTCGTCAGCGTGCCCACAGGCGGTTGGAAGCGGCGGGCTCGCTAGGCTTCCTGTTTGGGCTGCGTTCAGCGTACCTTGGGTGCCATGGCGATACGCAAACCCTTCAACTTGACGGCGTGGATCGAAGAGAACCGCGACCTGCTCAAGCCGCCCGTGGGGAACAAAAATCTCTACGTGGAAAGCGGCGATTACATCGTGATGATTGTGGCCGGTCCCAACGCGCGGAAGGATTACCACTACAACGAGACGGAGGAGCTGTTCTACCAGCTTGAAGGCCAAATCACCGTCCGCATCCAAGAAGACGGCCAAGCCGTCGACATGAAGCTCGGCCCGGGCGACATGTACCTGCACCCGGCAGGCGTGCCGCACAGCCCCATGCGCGAGGCGGGCTCGTTAGGCCTCGTTATCGAACGCAATCGCAAGGGCACACCCATGAAGGACGGCCTGATGTGGTTCTGCGACAAGTGCAACCACAAGTTGCACGACACTTACTTCGAACTCACCAACATCGAGAAGGACTTCTTGCCGAGGTTCCGCGAATTCTACGGCAGCGAAGACCTTCGAACGTGCGATTCGTGCGGCCACGTGATGGAGACCGACCCCCGGTTTGTCGACTGACCGAAGCAACGATTTGGCTGCGGATTCAGTCTTGACTTCAAACCCTTACGACATGCGTTTTTTGACCCTCACCTTGGCAGTGATGACCTTGGCTTTTTCGGCCCTATCGCAGCCCGCTTGCGCCCCATTGGGTATGATGTTTGACCTCTCGCCTGCGGATGGATCGACCCCAGAAGAAGTGTATTTCTGGGTGCAACCGCTCAATGGTTGGGCGTTGATTTCCGCCGACGGCATGGTCGATGTACCGGCGGACGGGACGTTGACCAGCGAGACGGAGGTGTGCCTCAACGCGGGCTGCTACCTTGTCGGGTTGGAAACAGCCTCAAATTGGTGGCCCAGCGTGGATGTGGTGACGGACGATTTGATGTGGTCCGTGTCTGAGCCCGAGCCCATGTACGACGCAAACGACCTTTTGGGATTCACGTTTTGCGTCGAAAACAACTTCGCCGACTGCATTGACGATTCGCTCATCGACCCCAACATGGCGTGCACGGAGGAGTGGGACCCCGTGTGCGGTTGTGATGGCGTGACGTACAGCAACGCGTGTTACGCCACGTTCTACGGTGGAGTGACGCAATACACCCCAGGGGAGTGCGGTTTAACGGGAGGTTGTGAACCCATCATTGAAGCTTGGCCGAGTGACGTGCCGGGGGTGTGGAATTTCCAGGTCTACGATGTGTCCAATCCTGCGGGAGGACCCTTGTCTGAGGATGACCTTGAGTGGGACGGCAATGGCCAAGTCATCGGCGAAGACGGTCCCAACGGAGCTACCCAGGTGGCGTTTTGGGGCACCAATGACTTTTTGTTTGTGATGTGTGTCAGCGTGATGTGTGAGGAAGAGGTTGTTGAAGTCTGCTGGGACGTGCCTAATGACAGCCAATCGGTCGGTGAATGCGAGAATGTGGTGATTTTGTTGGAGGCCGAGTGGGGCACTTTTCCAGATGCCGACCCCTTGGAACTTGACCTTGTTCTGGGCATGACAGATGTCGACATGGAGCTGGATTTGAGCCAGGTACTGCAGGGGGGTGTCATCAATCAAGGGTTTCAGTTCTGCTTGCCTGCGGGGTATTGTTATGAATTGGAGGCTTCGTTGGACCAAGCGGACCTGGGGGACACCCAAGAGCTGGGCATTGCTGTTGTTGGATGGGTCCCAATGCAAAATGTGCTGGAGGTCTTGACCAGCGGAGAGGAATCGTGGATTGCCACGTTTGGCGTGGACGTGATGGAGGGATGCGGTGAGGAGGAACCCGACGGTGTGTTGACTTTGACGAGACCCACGGTCACTGCCATGCCCAACCCCGCACAGGACCAAGTGCAGTTTACAGGTTGGACAGAGGGAACGGTCACGGTGGTGCTTCGAAATGCCCTTGGCCAAACCTTGATGACCCGCCAAGGCATCATCCCAGGCGAGGCCCTGATGTTGCGCCCGGAGTGGCGGGGAATTGTCCTCGCAGAGGTCTCTGGCGACGGCTGGACGGCGCGGCCTGTCTTGGTCGTGCGTTGAGCCTTGGCTTCGCAAGGCGTGCCCTACCTTCGCGGAACGCGAACACCGCTGTTCGCGCATCCACGAAGACCTGAAACTGCATGCGTTTTAATCGCTTGAACAACGTGACTGGCTGGGCCGTATGGGCCGTGGCCACGCTGGTGTATTTCTTGACTGTTGAACCCACCGCGAGTTTCTGGGACTGCGGTGAATTCATCGCTTCGGCGTACAAACTTGAGGTCGGCCACCCTCCTGGGGCTCCGTTCTTCATGTTGTTGGCGCGCTTTCTGATGATTCTGATGAGCCCTGAATCGGCTGCGATGGCGGCCAACGGGTTGTCTGTGCTCAGCAGTTCGTTCACGATTTTGTTCCTGTTTTGGAGCATCACGCACTTGGCCAAACGACTCACGGGCCAAGACCAGCCCGAGGGCGGCTCGGCGGTGGCGGTGCTCGGGGCAGGCGCCATTGGCGCCTTGGCGTATACGTTCAGCGACTCGTTCTGGTTCAGCGCGGTGGAAGGTGAGGTGTACGCCTTGTCCAGTCTGTTCACGGCTTTGGTGTTTTGGGCCATCCTCAAGTGGGAAAATGTGGCGGACCAGCCCGGTTCGGCCAAGTGGATCATCCTCATCGCTTACCTCATGGGGTTGTCGATTGGGGTTCACTTGTTGAATTTGTTGGCGATCCCCGCGATTGCGCTGGTGTATTACTACAGGAACTACACGTGTTCATGGAAGGGGTTGGTCATCACAGGCGCCATTTCCATCGTGCTTCTTGGGTTTGTGCAGGAAGCCTTGATCAAAGGCGCGGTGCAGCTTGCAGGGGGCTTTGAGTTGTTCTTTGTGAATGACCTTGGCATGCCGTTCAATACTGGCGCGCTGGTGTACCTCGCGTTGCTTGTGGGGGCCATTGTGGCCCTGGTGGTGATCTCTCAGCGCAAGGGATGGTGGGCTGTGAACACGCTCACGTTGGGGATGGCCATGGTGCTTTTGGGCTACAGCTCGTTTGCAACCATCATGATTCGTTCGGCGGCGAACCCACCCATGGATGAAAACGATCCCCAAAACCTCTTCGCCCTGCTGAGCTACCTCAGCCGCGAGCAATATGGAGACCGCCCCTTGGCGACAGGTCAGTTTTGGGACACACCGACGGCACTGGACAAGCCGTACCTCGATGGCAAGCCTGCGTGGGTCAAGAGCTACAGCGTCATGAAGAAGCGCGGTCCGGTCAACCGACGGGTCAAGAGCTTCAAAGGCGAGTACGCGGCAGAGAACTTCGTCAAGGCGAACGCGGGTGAGAAGTACTTCATCGTCGAGGAATACGTGGACAGCGGCGAAAAGCGGGGCTCGAAGCCCAACTACAACCCGGACTTCACCATGTTCTTGCCGCGGATGTACAGCTCCACGGGATCGCACATTGGGGAGTACAAGAAGTGGAGCAATTACAAAGGATTCAATTCGCCGACGTACTACACCAGCCCGTTGTTGGAGGTGCCCATGTCGCGTCCTGAATTCGAGGCGCACTTGGAGAACGACATCTTCGCAGCAGGCATGGCCCAAGCCGAACTCGAGCGTGTGCTTCGCCGCTTGTTTGCCGATTACGGGCAGCGGTTTGACACGGACTTTGGTGTTCAAGGCAAGAATGTCCTTCTGGTGCGCAACCCTGAAACGGGCCAAATGAACTCTGCGCCACTCGACAATGCGCAAATGCGTTCCAGCCTCACGGGGTACATCGTCGACCAGTTGGACAAGGGGTTGGAGTACGGAAAGGGATATGTGCAACGTTTGGAGAAGACCAAGCGTGCCCAAGAGGACGATTTGCGCCGTTCCACCCAGCGGGCCAACCAAACGCGCAACCAAGATGATGTGCGCCGGGCACTGCAGGCGGAAGGGCGCCTGACCAAAACGCTCGAAGAGTTGATGCCGACCCAGGGTGAAAACCTGCGCTTTTTCACAGACTTCCAGATGGGCTGGATGTACTTCCGGTACTTCTTTTGGAACTTCATTGGAAAGCAAAACGACGTCCAGGGTCACGGCGACTTCACGGATGGAAATTGGTTGAGCGGGGTCGACTTCATCGACGCCGAGCGCCTGGGCAATCGGGACACGCTCACCCAAGAGATGATGGACAACCGCGGCTGGAATCGGTTCTTTTACCTGCCGTTGATTTTGGGCTTGATCGGATTGGCATTCCAAGCATTCCGGGATCCGAAAGGGGCCTCTGTGGTGGGGTTGCTCTTCCTGATGACAGGGATTGCGATTGTGGTCTACTTGAATCAAACGCCGTTGCAACCGCGTGAGCGGGACTACGCGTACGTGGGGTCCTTCTACGCATTTGCCATGTGGATTGGCCTTGGCGTCATGGCCTTGTTCGAGGCGGCGCGCCGTCCCGAAGTCAAGGCGCACATGCAAGGGCTCGCCCTGCCGTTGGTGGCGGGTGTGGTGTTCTTCCTCATGGAAACCATGACGGGTGGATCCCATGCCTTGTCCTACAGCGTGCTGTTCATGGGGGTTGTTGCGGCAGTGCTCTATGCGATTTCGTGGGCCCTCGGCAAAGCCTCCATGGGCGATTCTTTGAAGGCGGGTGTTGTGGTGGCGTTGGCTGCCGTGGTGCCGCTCATCATGGTTGCGGAAGGCTGGGATGACCACAGCCGCGCGCGTCGTCGTACCGGGGTCGACATGGCCAAGAACTACCTGAATTCTTTGGCACCCAATGCCATCATCTTCACCAACGGCGACAACGACACCTTCCCACTTTGGTACGCCCAAGAAGTGGAGGGCATCCGCACGGATGTGCGCGTCTGCAACTTGAGCCTGCTCAACACGGACTGGTACATTGACCAGATGCGTCGCAGGGCCTACGAGAGTGCGCCGCTTCCCATCATGATGGATGAAGAGAAATATCGTCAAGGGACGCGAGACGTCATTTTGGTGGACCGCCAGAGCCAACCTGTCGACTTGCTCGAGGCCATGGCATTCACGTTGGACGACGAGAATTTGGAGAAATTCCCGGGCCAGAAGGGATATTTCTCTCTCCCGGGCAACACCTTCCGCATCCCCGTCGATTCCGCCGCGGTTGTGGCGTCAGGTTTGGTGAGTCCAGAGGAGACCAAGTACCTCGTGGCCGAGGTGGAATGGACCCTGGCCAATGGCAGCGGCAGCACTCCGACCTACATCACGAAGAACCACTATGCGGCGCTCAACATGATTGCGAACAACAACTGGGAGCGTCCGATTTACTTCGCGGTCACCACGGGCCCTGACAGTTACTTGGGACTGTCCGAGTTCTTCCGCTTGGAAGGCCTTGCCTACCGATTTGTTCCGCTGAAGTACCCCAAGAACGAGAACCCCAACATTTTGGGATCAATCGGGCTCGACATCATGTATGAGAACGTGATGGAGAAGTGGTCCTGGGGCAACATGGACGACCTGGAGCGCGGCATTTACATGGATGAGAACAACCGCCGGATGGTGACCAACATTCGTCTGCAGATGTCCAACCTGGCGGAGACGCTTTTGAAGACAGGAGATCCAGAACGCGCGATTGCGGTGCTTGATGAATTGTTGCGCGCCACGCCCAAGGAAAATGTGCCCTACAGCCGGGTCATGATGCCTGTTGCGGAGACGTATTTGCAATTGGCCGCCGACACCACGGTGGCGCGAAATGCCCGCGGCCTGTCTCAGGCGCAGCGCGACCATGCATGGGCCATGGCCCAGGAGGTCACCAATCATTTCATGAAGATGCAAGAGGACCAAGTGGCGTACTTCACCTCGCTGGATGCCGAGTTCTACATGGCCGCGGAGCGCGACCTGCAGTTTGCGCTGCAGATTGGGGACCGTCTTGTCCGGGTGATGAAGTACTTCCACGCGTCAGCGCCGGAAACCAAAGCGCTTGAGGACAAGCTTACAGAGATGGAATCCGCGGTGGAGGCGTACGAGCGCAACCTCGTGGACCTCGGTGACTTTGCGTTCTGAGTGAACATGGAAGAAAAGCGGCGCACATCTCGCATCGCCATCTTGGCTTCTGGGGCGGGCTCCAATGCGGAAGCCATGCTCAAGCACTTTGCCGAAGGCAGTGGTGCAGAAGTGGCTGAGGTTGTTTGGGTGTGTACCAACAGGAAAGAGGCGGGGGTAGGGGCCGTGGCCAAACGCTTTGGCGTGGAGGACAGTTCCTTCAAAAAAGCCGACATTCAGGCGGGGGCGTTGCTCGAGGGCTTACGCGCGCGTCAGGTGGACTGGGTGGCCCTCGCGGGGTTTTTGTTGAAAGTGCCCGAGGAGGTGTGCGAGGCATTTGCAGGTCGAATGGTGAACATCCACCCTGCGTTGTTGCCCAAGCACGGGGGACCAGGCATGTATGGCATGCGCGTCCACCGCGCCGTCAAGGAAGCGGGAGACCGCCTGTCAGGCATGACCGTTCACTTGGTCAACCAAGACTACGACGAGGGGGACATTGTGTTCCAGGGAGAGGTCGAGCTCGCCGAAGCGGACACGGCGGAGGACATCGCCGGCAAAGTCCTGGAATTGGAGCATCGACACTACGCCCAAGTACTGGAGGGCCTGATCCGGTTGGCACATGGTTGGGACGTACGCGACAACACGCATTTGAAATCACACACATCCTGAAGCCATGATCGAGCTGTTGAATTGGGAAGAACTGCTGAAGAGCACCATGGTGTTGTTTGCCGTGGTCGACATTGTGGGAAGCATCCCCATCCTGGTGGATGTCAAACAAAAAGCGGGAGACATTCACGCGGGCCGCGCCACGTTGGTGGCCCTTGGAATCATGCTGGCCTTTCTCGTTTTGGGAGAAGGCATCATTGGTTTTATGGGGGTGGACGTCAACAGTTTCGCTGTCGCGGGCTCCTTTGTGTTGTTTTTCATGGCCCTCGAGATGGTGTTGGGTGTGGAGCTGTTCAAACAGGATGCCCGTGCCATGAAAACGGCCACCATCGTGCCTGTGGCATTTCCTCTGATTTCGGGCGCCGGGTCCATGACCTCCATCATTTCGTTGCGGGCAGAATTTTCCCAAGTCAACATCGCCATTGCCATCGTCATCAACATGGTGCTTGTCTATCTGGTGCTCCGGAATTTGGGAAGGCTCGAACGCTTCCTCGGTGAAGGCGGTATTGCGGTGCTTCAGAAAGTGTTTGGCATCATCTTGCTTGCAATCGCAGTGAAATTGTTCACGTCCAACATCCAGCATTTGTTCTGATGGCGAAAGTGACGATGTACACCGACGGCGGAGCCAGTGGCAATCCTGGTCCAGGCGGATACGGCACCTTGCTGATGTTTGGAGAGCACGTGAAAGAGATGAGCGAGGGCTTTCGCTTGACGACCAACAACCGCATGGAATTGCTCGCGGTGATTGTGGGGTTGGAAGCCTTGACCCGCGAAGGGGTGGAGGTGGACGTCTACTCCGATTCCAAGTACGTGGTCGATGCCGTCATGAAGCGCTGGGTGTTCAACTGGGAGAAGAAGGGATACAAGGACAAGAAGAACCCCGACCTGTGGCAGCGTTTCCTGCGGATTTACCGCAAACACCATGTCACGTTCCACTGGGTCAAGGGCCACGCAGGGAATCCTTTGAACGAGCGCGTGGACGCCATGGCGGTTGCTGCGTACCAAACCGGGGACTTGTTGACCGATACTTGGTATGAACAGAACGAAGCCTGAGCGCTGAGGAGGTCGCAGGGGCTATCTTTGGGGCGCAATTCAATGACTATGCGTACAGACCTCTACCAAGGACACGACTACTACAACATGGATGAGCTCCTCACCGAGGAGCACAAGTTGATTCGCGACACTGCGCGTGCGTGGGTGAAGCAGGAAGTCAGCCCGATCATCGAAGACGCCGCGGAGCGCTGCGAATTCCCCAAGCACTTGTTGCCAGGATTGGGCGAGATTGGGGCGTTTGGGCCCTACATCCCAGAGGCGTACGGAGGCGCCGGCCTCGATCAAATTGCCTACGGCTTGATCATGCAGGAGCTCGAGCGCTGCGACAGCGGCTTGCGTTCCACGGCTTCCGTGCAAAGCTCGCTTGTCATGTACCCCATTTGGAAGTACGGTTCGGAGGAGCAGAAGCAGAAGTTCTTGCCCAAACTCGCGACAGGCGAGTGGATGGGATGCTTTGGATTGACCGAACCCGACCACGGGTCCAACCCAGGAGGCATGACCACCTCGTACAAGGAAGATGGCGACGACATCATCCTCAATGGGGCCAAGATGTGGATTTCCAACTCGCCCTTTGCACAGCTTGCAGTGGTGTGGGCGAAGAACGAGGAAGGACGCATCCACGGAGTCATTGTCGAGCGCGGCATGGAGGGCTTCAGCACGCCGACCATGAAAGGCAAGTGGAGCCTCCGCGCTTCAGACACTGGAGAATTGATCTTCGACAACGTCCGCGTCCCCAAGACGAACATCCTTCCCGGCCGGACCGGTCTGGGCGCGCCTTTGAGCTGCTTGGACAGCGCCCGTTACGGCATCGCATGGGGCGCCATCGGAGCGGCTCTGGATTGCTACGATGTGGGCTTGCGTTACGCCAAGGAGCGTACGCAGTTTGGCCGCCCGATCGCAGGGTTCCAATTGCAGCAGAAGAAGTTGGCCGAAGCCATCACAGAGATTACAAAGGCGCAGTTGCTCACGCACCGCCTTGGGGTGTTGCGCAATGAGGGTCGCGCAACCTCCGCCCAGATCTCCATGGCCAAGCGGAACAACGTCGACATGGCGATCCACATCGCCCGTGAAATGCGTCAGGTGCTCGGAGGCATGGGCATCATGAACGAGTACCCCATCATGCGTCACATGGCCAACCTCGAGTCGGTCATCACGTACGAAGGCACGCACGACATTCACTTGCTGATCACCGGTTTCGACATCACGGGCGAGAACGCGTTCAAGTAAGAAAGCGGGTTTCCGGCAGCCGCTGATTCAGCGCAGTCCAAACCGATCCGCGTCCTCCAAAAAGGGAAGCTTTTTGCGGAAGGCTTGCATGTCTTTGGCGTCCAAGGTTGCCCGCAAGACGACGGGCTGTCCTTCACCGCCGGCATCGGCGAGCAGGTGCCCTGCGTGGTCCACAATCATGCTGTCTCCGGCATAGCGGAGGCCGTTGGCGTCGGTGCCTGAGCGGTTGACGCCAATCACGAAGCATTGGTTTTCGATGGCGCGTGCCTGAAGCAACGTGCGCCAAGCTTCCCTGCGTGGCTCGGGCCAGTTCGCCACAAAGAGCGCCAAATCGTAGGGGGTGCTGCCGTTGTTTCGGACAAAGGCAGGGAAACGCAAATCGTAACACACTTGGAACAGGATGTTCCAGCCGCGCCAAGAGACCTCGACCCGTTCCACGCCGGGACGGTATGCGCGGTGTTCCCCCGCCAAGGTGAACAAGTGACGTTTGTCGTAGACGTGCAGTTCGCCCTCGGGCGTGGCCATCCACATGCGGTTCGAGGCGTCTCCCTGGCCGTCTCGGACGCCGACGCTGCCCACGATGGCGGCATCGTGCTTTCGTGCAAGGTCGAGCATCCAACGTGACGTCGTGCTGAGGCCTGCCTCGTCCAAGGCATCGGCGTGAGTCAGGTCCATGGAAAACCCGGTGGTCAACATCTCGGGAAGGACCACCAAGTCTGCGGGCGCCTTCGCCCGTTCGCGTTCTAGGGTGGCCTCGAACTGGGCCCGGTTCGCCTCGGGGTTTTGCCACACGAGGTCCGCTTGGACGGCCATGACGCGCAACGGCGCCTGGACGGCGGATGGGGCATCGGCAGCTGCGGGTGTTGCCCGTGGCACTTCGTGTTCGAGCGGAATGGCCTTGAGGCGAGAGATGGCGTCGTCGAGGGTGTGGTTTTCTTTGGCGAAGCACAAGCGGACCGCCGGTTCCCAGCTCGGCCCGAAGGCTTCCATGGGAATGGTGGCGATGCCGTGATCCCGGGTCCATCGACGCGCGAGGTCGCCGTCTGTTTCGCTGGGCTTCAGGTAACGACCCACACCCACGACTTGGAAATAGCCGCCTTCCGCAGGTGTCCAGGTCAACCCTGTGCCTTTGAGGCCCCGGAGCAAGCGGTCTCGCTTGGCCTCGTAGATGGGCCCCACATTGCGGAGATGTTCCTTCGCCTCCTCTGTGGCGAGGTACGAGACGAGGCCAGCCTGAATGGGCGCGCCCGTGGAGAACACGTCGTACTGATGGACTTTTCGAAGTTCCTGCGTGACCGATTCCGGGGCGGCCAACCACCCAATCTTCCAGCCGGTGGCGTGAAAAAGCTTGCCAAAACTTCCGGCGACGAGGGTGCGTGACCGCAGGCCGGGATGCAAGGCGGGAAGGGGGGCGGGTCGTCCGTCGTGGACCATGGGTCCGTACACCTCGTCGCTGACCAGCCATGCGTCGGTGCCTTCCAAGGCGTCCGACAAGGCGTCCAGCATCTCCTGTGTGGTGACGTGGCCAGTGGGGTTGTGCGGGCTGTTGAGGATGACCATGCGGGTACGGGGTCCGACCGCGTTGGCCAGGCCGCGGGCGTTCATTTGGCCTTCTGCATCCAGCAAGGCAACGCGCACGACGGTGGCGTGGTTCAATTCGGCCACTGGGGCATACAAGTCGTAACACGGATCCTGCACAACAACTTCATCGCCGGGATGGAGCAACGCGGTCATGGCTGCGAAGAGCACACTGGATGCGCCTGCCCCAATGGTGATCTCGGTGTCTTGGTCGTAGGCCGCGCCACGGTGGTATACGTCTGCAATCCAACGTCGCAGCTGCGGGTTGCCCGGCATGGGTGCATATTGGTTATGGCCCGCTTCCAGGGCTTCCGTGACGGCCATCCGCAAGGCAAGAGGGGTGGGAAGGTCAGGAAATCCTTGGGCAATGTTGAGGGCACCACATTCGGTGGCGAGTGCCGACATCTCCGTAAAAATGGTGGTGCCCACATGGGGCATCTTGGAGCGCGGCATGCGCGGGCGAGGTGCATTCATCGGATGACGGCAAATTTGACTACAGCTCCTTCTTTGCCGTTTCGGTCGGTGGCAAAGGCCAAATACACGCCGTACGGCACGGGCTGACCGTTGTCGAGAAGGCCATCCCAAGTGGCGCGGCCGCCATCACTTCGAAGCTCGGCAATGCGGTTCCCCGCGGCGTCCGTGATGTGCACGATGCTTTGGTAGGCGAGGCCGTCAATGACGATGGGGCCGGTGTGGTCTGCACGGATGGGATTGGGCATGACGCGCACGTCTTCCATGTCCCGGTCCCAATTGGTCGCCTCTCCGCGGTAGGACAACAATCCCACGGAGGTGCCGATGTAGACCTCGCCCGAGCCGTAGTCCATCGCGATGTCCTGGATGTCGTTGGAGGGGAGTGGGCTGTTGTCCACGGTGAAATGGTGGTCGGTGGTCAGGCCGTCCGCCGCCAGAACGTACACTCCTGAACCTGCAGTGCCCACCCACTTCCGGTTGCCTGCGTCGATGATCATGCTCTGGATGACGTCAGTTTCAAGCAAATACTGGAGGTTGCCGTCTTGGGAAATGAGGATTTGGCTTGCGTTGACGTCGTCGCCAAACACGGTTGAGCTCTGGTAGAAGACGCAGGGACCGTTCGCCGTTCCCACCCAAATCTCTTCATCCAAGTCCTCTTCGATGCAAAACACATCGTTCGACGGCAGGCCGCCTTGGCCTTGGGCGGTGGTCAGGATGGTCCAGTTGTCGTCTGCGGTGAATGTGGGTGTGCCGGCAGGGTCGTACACCAACACGCCTTTTCCGCGGGGAAGCACCACCCAGACGTAGCCATCTCGGGTCACTTCCACGTCGCCAAACAACAGGGATTGCCCTTGCTCGCCGAGGTTCATACTCGTCGTCTCTCCGTCCGGGGTCATGACGTGAAGGCATTGGGTCGTCCAAGGCGTGGTGAACCACAGGTTGCCGTCCGTGTCAAAATCCACCCCACTCACGGCTGAGCGCGGTGACCCTCCCACTTCGGACAGTTCAATGCTCGAATTGGTGGCGTTCAGCATCCGGACCACCTCTCCGTCGCGCAATTCCAACAGGCCCTCCTCGTAGGAAGAAAACACCACGTGGGTGGGGTCTGTGGGGTCGATGCTCACATCCATGATGTCCTTCACATCGGCGATGGCGTTGGCGCTTTCAGGAAGGGATGGGGCGTGCCATGCCCGGTCGCGGAATTGGTGGAGGCCGTCGGACCGGAATTTGGGCGTCCAGGAGGCGCTCACCCCGCCCGTGGCGACCCAGAGGTTGTCGTTCCAGCAGTCCATCCGGCGCACCGCAGCATTGGGTGGACCCAAGGGGCGGTTGGTGCGGGTGGGGATGTTCAACACCGACGGCTGAGGGGTCCATGTCACGACGCCGCCCACGGAGCTTGCGAGCCAAACTCGGCCGAGGGCATCCCCCGATGCAAGGGTCAAACCTTGAACAGTCACAAACGCGGGAAGCGGGTCGGTGATCGACACCGATTCGCCTTCGGCATCCCACCCCCAGGCCTGACAGCAGGAAGCCACGAGCAAGCCTTCCTCTCTGGTGCCATCCGCGGCAAGGATCCAGGGCCCTTCCGCCATGCCTCCCCATGGCAACCCGTCCTCATCCCAACCGGGCATCACTTCCCAAAGGCCGTCATCCGTGCCGCGCCAAAGCACGGCTGCGTCGCTCTCGGGAGCTTCGGTGGCCATCCACCACGTACCTGCGAAGCGCTTCAATGCCAGCACAGCCCCGAGATCGGGCGCCAGCGACCAAGGTTCCCAGCGGTCGGGATTGGCGAGGAAGGGGTCAGATTGGGGAGCGCTCAGGACGCCCAAGTCCGTACCCACAAGCCATTGGCCTTCAAACGCCATCACGCAACGGGCATCCACAGGAACGTCTGCAGGTGTGAGGCTCCATGTGTCTGCGATTTCCTGTTTCTCCAGGTCGAGGACAATCACCCCGACCGCCGAGGACAAAAACGCGTCATCCCCTTCGATTGTGACGGACTGGATGCGCTTGCTTCCCACGACTTGGGCAATCCGCAAATCGGGAATGTTGGTGACGCCCCAGCTGCTGCGGAGGTCGATCCCTCCGTCGTCGTAGGCCACCACCCACTGGTCGCGAGGGGCGTCGTACCCGAGTGCAGTGGGATTGCTCTGGCTCAACCCTTGGCCCTTGACAAAGCGCGACACTTCATAAGTCGAGGTGTCCACAGAAAACAAGGCGTTGGGTGTTCTCGCAACGACTTCTCCGTTGGCGACGATGACTTCTTTCGCCGCGCCGTAGGGGAAGTGATCCCGCCAGCTCGACACTTCGTATTGGGCCCACAAGTCACCTCCGCAAGCGAGGGTCGCAAACCCGGCGACCAGCAGGGTCGTTTTGTTGGAGGCGAACAACGGAGCGGATGTGAATCGAGACATGGACAAGGACATGACGCAGCGAAGGTCGGGATATTGTGCTCTCCGTGACACCATGGAATCCAGGGGTGAAAGTCAGCCGGCGTGTTTCCAACGGAATGCCTCTGCGCCTTTGCTTTCGAGCAAGGACAGAGCCTCTTCAGAGGCGAGCCCATAGCGATAGCCTTGCTTCCCGTAGGTGCCTTCCACAATGCCCCAAACCGTCAACAGCGCGAGCAAGTCTTCGGCATCTTCGAACGCCATGCGCGCGGTGCGCGCCACTTGGGGGAACCGCAATTGTTGTCCTTCCCGCCAACGCTTGAACAAACGCCCAACGTACTCATCGTAACGGAACTCAGAACGGTCCATGCGCATCTCGTACTGCCACACCTTGATCATGACCGGAGAAGCCTTGTGGATTTTGTCGTTCTTCCGCAAAAAGGCCTGCCAGCGGTCCTTGGACTTGCCGGTTTGTTCTGCCCGCTCGGGAAGCTCAACGTAGTGGGGACGTTGCGGACTCCGAGGCACCTTGATTTCAAGCACGCTCAAATACCCATGCTTCCAAACCTGGGATTCGAAGGCGACTTCGGGTTTGCAGTGCATTTGGGCCGCGCATTGAAGCATGTGAAATTCTTCTTCCACGTTGCACCCCGCGACTTCGCCACCGTCTCGGACGCCGATCAGCAACCGACCGCCTTCCGTGTTTGCGAATGCGGTCAAGGTCTTGGCGATTTTTTGAGGGTCGTCTACGCGCAGTTTGAAGTCCTGATGTTGGTGCTCCCCTTCGGCGATCATGCGCAGGATGTAGGACATGAAGTGAAGGTAGGACGGAAGGGCGGAATTGTGTACTTTTGCACCGGAAAGACGTGATGACGACAGGGATGGAGGCCACGAGGCCTCTTTTTTGTCCCACAAATTTTGGTGTTGCCGTCCGTCTCTCCCCAAAGCACAGTCGTGATCAACAAAGAACACATCCAAAGCCTCGCCGAAGCGCATCTCGAGGGAACCTCTGGGTTTCTCGTGGACGTCGTGGTGTCTGACGGCTGCAACATCCGTGTGATTGTCGACCATGACGAAAACACCTCCATCCAATTTTGCATGGGCCTTAGCCGCCACATCGAGTCCTCCTTGGACCGTGAGTTGCAAGATTTTTCCTTGGAGGTCCTTTCCCCCGGCTTGGACCAGCCGCTCAAGCTTCATCGCCAATACGTGAAGAACGTGGGCCGTGAGGTGGCGGTCATGCCCATCGAAGGGGCGAAGGTGGAGGGCCTGCTGACCCGTGTGGAAGAGGATCACTTCGTGGTCCAAACCCGCGAGAAGCGTCGCATTGAGGGCCGCAAGGCCAAGGCGTGGTTCGAAGAAGACCACACCTTCAAGTTCTCGGACGTGCATTGGACCAAAGTGAGCATCTCGTTTAACAACAAACCGCGGGCGTGAGCCCCCTAACCTGAGTCAACATGCAGTTGAACTTGCTGGAATCGTTTGCAGAATTCAAGGAATTCAAGAACGTCGACAAAGAGACTTTGATGGCCATTTTGGAAGAGGTCTTCCGAAACATGATCATCAAGAAATACGGGTCGGACGAAAACTTCGACATCATCATCAACCCGGAAAAGGGGGACTTGGAGATCTGGCGCAACCGCGAGATTGTGGAAGACGGAGAAGTCGAGGACGAGAACATGGAAGTGGCCTTGCGCGAAGCTTTGAAAGTCGAGGACGACTTTGAGGTGGGCGAGGAACTTTCTGAGGAAATCAAGCTTGAGAGCTTTGGCCGTCGGAACGTGTTGTCCTTGCGCCAAAACCTTGCAGGCCGCATCCTTGACATGGAGAAGGACGCCCTGTACCAGAAGTACAAGGAGCGCGTGGGCGAGGTGGTCACCGCCGAGGTTTACCAAATCTGGAAGCGTGAGATGTTGCTCGTCGACGACGAAGACAACGAAGTGGTGATGCCCCGCGAGCACCAAATTCCCGGAGACTTCTTCAAGAAGGGGGACAATGTACGCGCTGTGGTGGCCGCAGTGGAGATGCGCAACAACACCCCGCGCATCATCTTGAGCCGTACCGCCCCCGAATTCCTTGAGCGTCTCTTCGAAATGGAGGTGCCTGAGATTTACGATGGTCTCATCACCATCAAGAAGATTGTTCGGTCTCCAGGAGAGCGCGCCAAAGTGGCTGTCGAGTCTTATGACGACCGCGTCGACCCAGTGGGCGCATGCGTTGGCATGAAGGGCTCACGCATCCACAGCATTGTCCGTGAGTTGCGCAATGAAAACATCGACGTCATCAACTACACCGAAAACGAGGAGCTCCTCGTGCAACGTGCCTTGAGCCCAGCCAAGATCACGAGCATGGCGCTGCACGCCGACACAGGCAAGGCAGAAGTGTACTTGAAGCCTGACCAAGTGAGCTTGGCCATCGGAAAGGGCGGAAACAACATCAAGCTCGCCGGATTATTGACGGGCTACGACATCGACGTGTACCGCGAGGACGACGAGGTCAACGAAGACGTTGAGTTGAAAGAGTTTGCAGATGAAATCGACGAGTGGATCCTCGACGAATTCGTCAAAATCGGATGCGACACTGCACGCTCGGTCTTGAACCTTGAAGAGGAGGATCTCGTGAAGCGCACAGACCTCGAGGCGGAAACCATCCGTGAAGTGGTGTCCATTTTGAAAGCGGAACTCGACGCCTGAGTTATCCATAATCAAGCGCCGACAACGCGCGTCGAACCCCGCCCCCTCCCCAACCCTTTGTCCCTAATTTCACACAGAATCTTTCCTAAATGGCCGAATCAAACAAACCTGTACGCCTGAGCAAAGTCGCCCGCGAGTTCAACCTTGGCATGACCACCGTGGTTGAGTTTTTGGCGTCCAAAGGCATCGAGGTCGAGGCCAAGCCCAACACCAAGTTGGACCCCGAGACGTATGCCTTGGTGAGGTCCAACTTTCAGGGAGACAAGGAAATCAAGGAAAAGGCCCAAGCCACCTCTGCCACCATCCAGGAGCGTGAAAGCATCACCCTGGCGAGCGCCAAAAAGCGCGTTGCAGTCAAGCAGGAAGAGGAGGAGCCTGAAATTGACTTGAGCCAATTCCGCAAGAGTGAGGCTGCGCCCGTGGTCAAGCGCACTCAACCTGTGGAAAAGCCCGCAGAACCTGCCGCGGAAGCGCCCAAAGCCAAGGAAGAACCCGCACCTGCCAAGGAGGCTGAAGCCAGCCCTGAAGCGGCTGCCCAAGAAGGGCCCAAGGTGGTTGGAACAGTGGACCTCGAGGCGTTGAAACCGAAGAAGGCTGCCAAGAAGACGGCAGCCCCCAAGAAGGAGGAGCAGCCTGCCGAGGAGCAGCCCAAGGCGGAAGAGGCTCCAGCCGCGAAGCCTGAAGCGTCCAAAGAAGAGAAGCCCGATGCGCCCAAAGAGCCCGAAGTGGTTCGCGCCAAGGTGGAGAAGCTCTCCGGCCCCACGGTTGTGGGCAAGATTGAGCTCCCTGTGGAACGCAAGAAGACCAGCGCGAAGCCTGGTGAGGACGGAAAGCGGAAGCGCGTGCGCGTGAAGAAGGTGGACGTGTCGAAGGCAGGTGGCGCAGGTGCGCGCGACGCCCGAGGACGAGGCCGCCGCAACGAGCCCAAGAAGGAAGTCAGCAAAGAAGACATTCAAAAAGAAATTCGCGCTACGCTCGCCCGTATGAGCGGCGGCAAGAAGTCGAAATCCTCCAAGCTGCGCCGTCAAAAACGCGATGCCATCCAGCAGCGTCAAGACGAGAGCAACTTGCAGTCGCAGCTTGAAGAAAGCATCTTGAAGTTGACTGAGTTCGTCACCGTGGCCGAATTGGCCACGATGATGGACCGTGGCGTCAACGACATCATCTCTGCGTGCATGACGCTCGGCATCATGGTGTCGATCAACCAGCGCTTGGATTCGGAGACCATCACCATTATTGCTGAGGAGTTTGGTTACGAAGTGGAATTCGTCAGCGCGGAGGTGGAAGAGGCCATCGTCGTGGAGGAAGACTCCAACGACGATTTGGTGTCACGTCCTCCGATTGTGACGGTCATGGGCCACGTCGACCACGGGAAGACGTCGTTGCTCGATTTCGTGCGCAAGGCGAATGTCATTGCGGGTGAGGCCGGCGGCATCACCCAGCACATTGGTGCGTACGCGGTGGAGTTGGAGAGCGGAAAGAAAATGACCTTCCTCGACACCCCGGGTCACGAGGCCTTCACGGCCATGCGTGCGCGAGGTGCACAGGTCACCGATTTGGCGATCATCGTGGTCGCCGCGGATGACCGTGTCATGCCGCAAACGAAGGAAGCCATCAACCACGCCCAGGCTGCGGAAATCCCCATGATTTTCGCAATCAACAAGGTGGACCGAGAGACGGCCAACCCCGACCGCATCAAGCAGGAACTCGCCGAGATGAATATTCTCGTGGAGGACTGGGGCGGAAAGTACCAGTGCCAAGAGATCTCGGCCAAGTTTGGCACCAACATCGACGAATTGCTTGAAAAGGTGCTGCTCGAGTCAGAGATGTTGAATCTCAAGGCAAACCCTGAGAAGCGTGCGCTGGGTACGGTGGTGGAGAGCAGCTTGGACAAGGGTCGCGGTTACGTGACCAACGTGCTTGTCGAGGCAGGAACCCTTCACGTGGGAGATGCCATGCTCGCAGGTCAGCACAGCGGACGTGTCAAGGCCATGTTCAACGAGCGCGGACAGCGCGTCGAGGAGGCGGGTCCAGCCACGCCGGTGTCGGTGCTCGGATTTGACGGTGCCCCCAACGCAGGGGACAAGTTCAACGTGTTCGAAGACGAAAAGGACGCCCGTGCGATTGCCACCAAGCGTCAGCAGCTTCAGCGCGAGCAAGGGGTTCGGACCCAACGCACCGTCACGTTGGAAGAACTTGGACGACGCATCGAAGTCGGAGAATTCAAGGAGCTCAACCTCATCATCAAGGGTGACGTAGATGGCTCCATCGAGGCGTTGAGCGATTCGTTGCAAAAGCTGACCACCGAGAAGGTCCAGGTCAACATCATCCACAAAGCGGTGGGTCAAATTTCTGATTCGGACGTGTTGTTGGCTTCGGCTTCGAACGCCATCATCATCGGCTTCCAGGTCCGCCCATCGGCTTCTGCCCGGAAGTTGGCCGAACAGGAGGAAACCCAAATCAAGCTTTACTCTATCATCTACAAGGCAATCGAAGAGATGCGCGATGCGATGGAGGGCTTGTTGAGCGCCAAAATCGAGGAGAATATTGTGGGTTCTGCGGAGATCCGCGAGACCTTCAAGATCTCGAAGGTGGGTACCATTGCCGGTTGCTTCGTGACCGAGGGCAAAATCCTGCGCTCCAGCCGCGTTCGCGTCATCCGCGAAGGGGTTGTGGCGTACACCGGGGAGCTCGGATCGCTCAAGCGATTCAAGGACGACGCCAAGGAAGTGGCCAAAGGCTTCGAGTGTGGTTTGAACATCGAGCGTTTCAACGACATCAAGGTCGGAGACGTGGTCGAGGCGTACGAAGAAGTGGAAGTGAAGCAGACGCTCGAGGATTGATTCCACCTCTTGTGGAAATGTCAAAAAAGGGGCCATTGCGGCCCCTTTTTTTGTGCGTCACCAAGACGATGCCTCCAGCTTTATTCAGCGCATGGCAGGCAGGTCGATGGGACTGGGAATGACGAGGGCGTGTTTCCAGGAACCCACGTTCCCGTCGCGCAGGGCCCGCTGGGCACTCCACATGTCGCGATAGTTGCCAACTGTAACAGCGTAATTGGGCGTGATGGGCATGAGTTGGCACGTTTCGGTGGGGTGGTCCCGGCGAAAGGCAGCCCTCACAGCCCGCGCTTCTTGGAGGTCTCCGAAGTAGATCTGGATGCGGTAGCCTTGAAGAGGCTTGGGGTCGGCTTTGTCGAGACTGTCGAGGGCCGCAAGGCCAGCGGGTAGCGACCAACTGAATGTGGCTGGCTGTGCATTTCTCTTGATGGGGAGCGCCAAAGTGTCCTCCATTGCGGTTGGGGTGTCTGACGAGATCACAAATGCGGTCTCGACGGAGGGCGTCCCCACCGACTCCAGGGCCCCCGCGGCGGGAGCCTCCTCCGTCGGGCGGAAGAGCCCCTTCCACCATCCACTGTCCGTGGTCGTTGTGTCGGATTGGGCCACCAAAGGAGCCGAAATCGTGGCGCTTCCGACAAGAATGACAAAGGGCAAAAAGCGTGACATGGGGCAAATGTATTCCTCTTCTGAAGTGTCTCGGGACAGACGCAGCGAAGTTCTGTCAATTTGGGTTGTTCCCCGCGGTGTTGGTGAAGCGATGCCCGTCGTTTATGGCCATGGAACGATTCTAAATGCCCATTGTTCGTGACATTCCTGTGACGAGTGTGTTTCCAACCCTTGGTTTGGCTTATTTTTGTGAGCAAATTGAGAGGGTACTCAATCGACATGCGACACACGAAAACACAGCGTGCACGGCTCTTGAAGGGTGCGGTACGCGTCTTTATCATCGCCGCCTTGATGGGGACGCAGGGTCTCTCTGCGCAGTCCATCTGGGAAGGAGGAGATGTTGAGAACGGACAAGGTCTGTTTAATGCCAACTGTGCATCCTGTCACCTCGTAACGGACGGCGTGCTTGCAGCTCCTGGGCTTGCGGGCATTGCGGACCGCTGGGGCTCGTCAGATGAGCTGCTCGTCCAATGGATTCAAAATCCGCAAGGCGCAGCGGCCACAGGGGATGCGTATATCAAATCGTTGGTGGAACGCTACGTGGGCACCTACGGGTGGATGAGCGCGCAAGCGGTGTCTGCGGACGACGTGCGCGACATCATGGCCTACGTGCAGAATCCCCCTGACGTGGCGGCTACGGCCAGCACCGACAGTGGGTGTATCAACATTGATGAGATGCCGATGGAGGAGGAAAGCGACAGCAGTACCCTGTGGTTCGTAATTCTTCTTGTCATGTTCCTCTTGATTGCCATGAGTGCCTCGGGCGTCAACCGACAGTTGACGAACACCCTTCGTGAGCGCGACGGCCGAGCCCAATTGGAAGACAGCAGTTATTTCACCCGCCTGAGCGGGTGGGCATGGAACAACATGGTTTTCGTGAGCATCTTGGGTGTCTTCGTGTTGTCGTTTGGCGTGGTCAAAGGCTACCAAGGTCTGATGGGCGTGGGTGTGTACGAGGGGTACTTACCCGAGCAGCCGGTAAAGTTTATTCACTCTGTGCACGTTTGCGAGAACGAAGTGGATTGCAAGTACTGCCACCACAGCGCGTATGAATCCAAGCACGCCGGCATCCCCAGCACCAACGTCTGTATGAATTGCCACAAAGCGGTCAAGGAGGGCTCTCGCTACGGGGAAGTTGAAATTGGCAAGATTTACGCGGCCATCGGCTTTGACCCTGAGACAGGAACGTACCTAGACGGTGAAGGCAAAAACGGCTTTTCCGCCCCTCAGTCTAGTTTCGGGGGTGAACCCATCAAGTGGAACAAGGTGCACAACTTGCCTGACCACGTTTACTTCAGCCACCAGCAGCACGTGGTGGTCGGCGGCCTTCAGTGCCAAAACTGCCACGGCGACGTGGAAACCTGGAGCGCGGGTCGCATCGCCTCTGTGGACCACATCAATACCCTGGTGGACAAGTACCCAGGGTTGATTGAGCTCAGCAAGCCTACCCTCACGATGGGTTGGTGCATTGAGTGTCACAACAAGGCCTCCATCGACCTCGCCAGCAGCGAGTACTACGAGGAGATGCACAACCGCATGAAAGATGATGCGCGCGGCAACGAAGAGTTGCGCCGCATTTTGGAAGACGACAAAATCACGGTCAAGGAACTCGGGGGCTGGGAATGCGCCAAGTGCCATTACTAAGTCCAAACAAGAGAAAGACCTTTTTGAAGCGAACAAACATGGCGAACAACAAACGCTACTGGACAGGACTCGATGACCTTCATCAAACAGAGGCATTCAGAGATTTCCAAAGTCAAGAGTTTCCGCAGCACAAATCCTTGGACGAGTCCCTCTCAAATGAGAGCTTGACCACAGCCAACACCGGGCGGCGTGATTTTTTGAAATTCATGGGCTTCTCTTTGGCAGCCGCAACCTTGGCAGCTTGCGAGACGCCAGTTGTCAAAAGCATTCCGTATACCAACAAACCTGCGGATGTCACCCCTGGCGTTGCCAATCATTACGCATCAACCTTTTACAACGGATACGACTATTGCAACGTTTTCGTGAAAACAAGAGAGGGGCGCCCCATTTTCATCAACAACAACAGGAAGACGGGCGTTGGCCATGCAAATGCACGCGTGAACTCCTCCGTGTTGGGATTGTATGACAGTGCAAGGTTGCTTGGTCCGAGATTGAACGGGACAGAAACGACTTGGGAGAGCATCGATCAATATGTGGCCGCGGGACTCAAGGGTTCTGGTCGCAAGGTGTTCCTGACCAACACCATCTTGAGCCCGTCTTTTCAGCGCACAATTCAGCGCTTTTGCGAGGCCAATGGGGCAGAGCATGTGATGGTGGACGCCATCAGTCATGGCGCGCTTCGACTTGCCGCAAAGAAGCACTCAGGCAAAAACGTATTCCCGAGTTATGAATTCAAAGAGGCGACCATGGTTGCCAGCGTTGGAGCAGATTTTTTGGGTACCTGGGGAGACTCAGCATATTATGAAGATGAGTGGGTGAAGACCCGACTGCCTGAACTCGAAAACATGTCTCGTTTGCACGTTTTTGAGAGCGTCATGAGCTTGACGGGGACCAACTCGGATCACAGGACCATGGTGAAGCCATCTGAACAGGGCAAGGTTTTGGTCGCCATGCACGAGCTTTTAAGTCAAGGAACTCAGAAACAATTTTCGACAGGTCCATTAGCCGCAGCCATCGAAAAGGCCGTTTCTGATTTGAAAAAAGCGGGGCGCAAATCACTTGTTGTTTCCGGTGTCAATGATGTTGAAGCACAATTGCTCGTGGCAGACATGAATCGTCTCCTTGGTGCGGAAGGCACAACGGTCGAGTACCGGAGCAATCAGCTTTTCCAAGGCGATGATCGAGCCTTCAATACCCTTGTGAAGGATATGAACGAAGGAAAGGTGGGCGCGCTGTTGATGTTCGATGTAAACCCAGCGTACAACGCGTTGGACAAGGAGGCCTTTCGCAAAGGGCTGAGCAATGTCAACACGACAGTGTACATGGGTGGATTTGCCGATGAGACTGGGTCTCGGTGTGAAGCATTGGCCCCCACGCCGCACTGGTTGGAGAGTTGGAATGATTTGTCCATTGATGGAGAACGAGTGGACTTGGTTCAGCCCACCATTCAACCATTGTTCAAAACGAGACCGGCAGGTGAAAGCCTCATGGCATGGAGTCAATTTGAGTCGGATTGGTACACTGAAATTCGGAGGACTTTCAAAAGTGATTACACGTCGGACCAGATGTATTCCGATGTCCAATGGAGTAGCTGTCTTCACGACGGTTATTACATGGCGAAAGGCACGAAAGCGTCACCCGTGGTGAATCCCGCGCGCGACCGTAAGGCCCTGCAACAGGCCAAGGAGACTTTGCTTGCTGTGAAGAGCGATTCGCAGTTTGAACTGGATCTCTATGTGAAAATGTGCATTGGAGCTGGGGAACAAGCGGGAAACCCCATGCTCCAAGAAACCCCGGACCCAGTCACAAAAGTGACTTGGGACAACTATGTCACCATGGCCCGCACTGACATGGAAGCGATGGGCCTCAACACCTACATCGCTCAGCGCGACAAAGCCTCAGTAGTGAAAGTAACGGCCAATGGAAAGTCAATTGAGCTTCCGGCGTTTATGCAGCCGGGACAGGCGCCAGGGACTGTTGGCATTGCTTTGGGGTATGGCCGTGGAGATGGTGGAGAGGCCATTGGTCGTGCGGCATTTCAAACTGAGGAAAATGGGGAATATGTCATGACTGACGAAGGCCTTCCGATGCCAATTGGAGGCAATGTCTACGGATTTGCGCAGATGGTCAATGACGTGCCACGTTACGCAGCCTACAACGTTTCGATTGAGCCTACGGGTGAAGAGTACCCACTTGCCGCAACTCAAATTCACAACACGGTCATGGATCGGGGTTCAGTGGTCAAAGAAACCACTTTGTCAGCGTTTAAAAGAGAATCAGACAAACCCAAAGGGCTCGCTTCTTGGAACCGCAATCACACACTTACGGTGCATGAGGATGTCAATGGAGATGGTGTGATCGATGCCAGCGATGACAAGAAGACAAGTGCCTTTGACATGTGGAAGAGCCACCCGGTAGAAGGTGTGGGACACCGATGGGGCATGACCGTGGACTTGAGCACATGCACAGGATGCAGTGCCTGTGTCACGGCATGCCATATTGAAAACAACGTGCCGGTGGTAGGCAAAGATGAAGTGCGGCGTCACCGAGACATGCATTGGTTGAGGATTGACCGCTACTATGCCTCTGACTGGTCTCAAGAAAAAGGAGAAGAAGAAGGAGTTGGTGTCATCGCCTCTTACACGAAAATGGAGGACCCCTCTGCCAACCCTCAGACGGTCCACATGCCGATGATGTGTCAGCACTGCAACCATGCTCCTTGTGAAACAGTCTGCCCGGTCGCGGCGACAACGCACAGCAACGAAGGGTTGAATCAAATGACCTACAACCGTTGCATTGGTACTCGGTATTGCGCGAACAACTGTCCCTACAAAGTCAGACGATTTAACTGGTTCAACTATCAAGGATACAGCAAGTTCCAGCACAGCAACCCGGCGCAGGATTCGCTCACGCGGATGGTATTGAATCCCGATGTGACCGTCCGCGCTCGGGGTGTGATTGAAAAATGCTCGATGTGCATTCAGATGATTCAATCATCCAAGCTCGAGGCGAAAAAACAGGGCGTCCCACTTACGGATGACATGGTTTCCTGCGCTTGTTCAGATGCTTGTCCGACAAACGCCATTTCTTTCGGTGACTTGAACGACGAAAAGTCCGTGGTTTCAAAACGATCGAAAAACAACCGTTCCTACCATGCCTTGGAGGAGATAGGTGTTCAGCCCAACATCTTCTACATGACGAAAGTGCGAAACGTAGACGAATCCCAAGCTTGACAACACGATCATGCAGAGAGAAGCAACCATTCGCGAGCCCCTGATTCTGGGGCACAAAACCTACAAGGACATCACCGATGACGTTGTGGGGCCGATCATGGGTCCAGCCCCCCTGGGATGGAAAATCATGATCACCATTTCAAGCCTCATCGCCGTGTACGGTGTGGGGTGCATTTTGTACCTCCTCGGCACGGGCATTGGCACGTGGGGACTGAACAAGACCGTTGATTGGGCTTGGGACATCACCAACTTTGTGTGGTGGGTTGGCATTGGTCACGCAGGCACGTTGATTTCTGCGGTGCTCTTGCTCTTCCGCCAAAAGTGGCGCATGGCCATCAACCGCTCCGCGGAAGCCATGACCATTTTCGCCGTAATCATGGCGGCAATCTTCCCTGGCATTCACATGGGACGGATTTGGGTGAGCTACTGGGTGCTCCCCTTGCCCAACCAATTTGGATCGCTTTGGGTAAACTTTAACAGCCCGCTGCTCTGGGATGTATTCGCCATCTCGACCTACTTCTCCGTATCGCTCGTGTTTTGGTACATTGGTTTGATTCCTGATTTCGCGACCATTCGCGACCGCATGACCAAGCCGCTTCCCAAGAAGATTTACAGCATCCTCGCCTTCGGTTGGAGCGGTCGGGCCAAGAACTGGACCCGTTTTGAAGAAGTGAGCTTGGTTCTTGCAGGCATTGCCACACCTCTCGTGTTCTCGGTGCACTCCATCGTCTCGATGGACTTTGCAACCTCCGTGATTCCTGGGTGGCACACCACTATTTTCCCTCCCTACTTCGTCTCGGGGGCGGTCTTCTCAGGTTTTGCCATGGTTTTGACGCTGCTGTTGATCATGCGTAAGGCCATGAATCTTGAGAACTACATCCACGTCAAGCACGTGGAGTACATGAACATCGTCATCATCGTGACTGGATCTATCGTCGGTGTTGCGTACTTGACGGAGTTGTTCATTTCTTGGTACAGCGGTGTGGAGTATGAGAGCTACGCATTCATCAACCGTTTTAGCGGCCCGTACAGCTGGGCATACTGGATGATGATGTCATGTAACGTAATTAGCCCACAGCTCTTTTGGTTCAAGAAAATTCGTCGGAGCCTCATTGCCACTTTCGCGTTATCGATTGTGGTGAACATTGGCATGTGGTTTGAACGTTACGTGATTATTGTGACTTCGCTCCACCGTGACTATCTCCCCTCAAGCTGGGGGGAGTTCCACGCCACGAACATCGACATCGGCATTTTCATCGGGACCATTGGAATTTTCCTGACACTCTTTCTCGCGTATGCGCGATTCTTCCCTGTGCTCGCGTTGAATGAACTCAAGACCATTTTGAAGTCGAGCGGTGAGTCTTACAAAAACGAGCAGGCCAAATGAGCAAGATCTTCCACGTCATGTACGACGACGACGCCAAGGTGATGACTGCGGCGGGCAAACTCGTCGGTCAAGGCATCCGCGTGAAGGATGTGTATTCGCCGTTCCCCATTCACGGAATTGATCCCGTGATTGGAATCAAGCGCACACGTTTGGCCATCTGTTCGTTCATGTACGCCATGACCGGCACGTCTCTCGCGTTGCTCGGCATGTGGTACTTCATGATTCAGGACTGGCCCATGAATATTGGTGGTAAGCCAAGTTTCTCGTTGCTCGAGAATGTGATGGCGTTCATCCCTGTGACGTTTGAATTCTCGGTGTTGTGCGGAGCCCACGGCATGGCGATCACTTACCTCCTTCGGAACGGAACGTTGCCAGGCATGCCCGCCTCCAACCCCGACCCCCGCACCACGGACGACAAGTTTGTGGTTGAAATCACCACTGACAACAACAGCATGTCTGCCGATGAGCTCGAAGCTGCCATCCGTGCCACAGACTTGCTTGAACTCAGCATCAAAGACGCCTGAATCATGTCAAAGCGTTGGAACATCGTCGCCCCAGTTGCAGCCGTGATAGCTGCACTGACAGGGTGCGTCACGGACCCCAACAGTCCGGGACTTGAATACATGCCAGACATGTACCGCTCTCCTGCTGTCGAGGCCTACGTGGACTATGGAATGGACCCTTACTACGTCACAGAGGAGGTGGCTTCGGCACAGCGGAACACGGCCAGCGCCAGGGTTCCCGTGGCCGGCACCATCGCCTACGTCGGAGAGAAAAAGGCGTTTGGCCTTCCTTACGCATACGCCAATACCCCAGAGGGATATGAAGCTGCGGGTTCGGAATTGTTGAGCCCCTTGATGACGACCAAGGCCCATATTGAAAAGGGCATGGAGATCTACACCCAAATGTGCAGCCAATGTCATGGGGAAGAAGGCAAAGGCGACGGAGCGTTGTCGCGCAACGGACACATCGCGGGCATCCCCTCCTATTCAGACAAGTTGAAGGACCTCCCTGTGGGCAAGATGTACCACACCTTGACCTATGGAAAAGGTTTGATGGGCTCGCACGCCTCTCAATTGTCTCAAAAGGACCGCTGGCTCGTGATCGAGTACATCAAGGTGCTCCAGCAGGGCGGTGAGATGCCCGAGTTCGATGAGGCGGGAAATGTGGTTGAATCGGCGGCAGACGCCGCCATGGCAATGAACAACTGATCATGGAATTCAAGTTCGAAGGACGTTTGAAGCTCGTCACCCAAGTCTTGATGGCTGTGGGTGTGATTGCCCTCGTGGGTGGCTTCTTGACCGACCACAGTGACCATCACCAGCGGTTTTGGGCCAACCTGTTGATCAATGGATTTTTCTACTTCACCATGGCCTTGGCTGCCTTGTTCTTTTACGCGCTGCAATACGCCACAGAGAGTGGCTGGTCTGCCGTATTGAAGCGTTGGTTTGAGGCGCTGTGGGGCTTCTTGCCTTGGGGCGCGGCAGTCATCGTCATCGTCTTGGTGGCCGGCAAATTGCATTTGCATCACCTCTACCATTGGATGGACCACTCCCTGTACCACGAATTCATGGTGGAGCACGGCGATCACTTCCACTATGTGGATGAAATGGAAGAGGGCGCGGTGTTGAACCCCAACTACGACCATGTGATTGCAGGCAAGGCTGCGTACTTCGCCGACTGGTTCTTCTGGTTGCGCACGGCCGTGTACATCGGCACGTTCTTGATTTTCGCCCGCTTGTTCCGCAAGTGGTCTTTGCAAGAGGATGAAGCGCCCAACCTTGTTCTCCACTACAAACAGTATCGTCGCGCGGCGGTCTTCTTGGTGTTCTTCGCCGTGTTCAGCTCCACTTTGTCCTGGGACTGGATCATGTCCATCGACACCCACTGGTTCAGCACCCTGTTTGGTTGGTACGTCTTCAGCGGCATGTGGGTCAGCTTCATGATTTTCACCAACCTCTCGATGCTTTGGTTGCGCAGCAAGGGGTACTTCCAAGAAGTGAACGAAAGCCACATGCACGATTTGGGGAAGTGGATGTTCGCCATTTCCATGTTGTGGAGCTACCTCTGGTTGAGCCAGTTCTTGCTCATTTGGTACTCCAACATCCCTGAGGAAGTGACGTATTATATGAGCCGTGTCTTGGGCGATTACAAAGTGCCGTTCATGCTCATGTTCTTCATCAACTTCGCGGTTCCGTTCTACACCTTGATTGCCCGCGACGCCAAGCGCAACCCGCGTTTCGTCATTCCTGTGGGCATCCTCATCTTCATTGCTCACTTTGTGGACGTGTACCTGCTCGTCATTCCAGGGACAATGTTTGACCATAATCACTTTGGTTTCTTTGAAGTGGGACTGTTCCTTGGGTTCTTGGGGCTTTTCATGAACCGCACGTTTGCCACCTTGGCAAAAGCACCGCTCATCAGCAAGAACCACCCCATGCTCCAGGAAAGCATCGAACTCCACTACTGACACTGACAACGGACGAATCTCATGAAACTCATTACGCTTCTCGTCGTCATTGCAGGGGTCATCGCCCTTGCACAACTGGCCAAAGTCGGTCAATTGACTTCCCTCATTCGCAACAAGCGTGAGGAAGACATCAGCGCAGCAGACACCCGTTTGAATGGTAGATTGTTCGTCGCCTTCATGGTGGCGTTCTTCGCTGCGTTCATTTGGTTGATCATCCGCTATGGAGATTACAATCCTCCCGCAGCTTCGGCCCACGGTGAGACATACGACACGTTGATGAACTTCAACATGTACATCATCATGGCAGTGTTCTTCTTGGTGAACACGGTGTTGTTCTTGTTCGCGAACAAGTACCGCCAAGAGGCTGGACGCAAGGCCAAGTTCTTCGCGCATGACAACCGCTTGGAGCTCATCTGGACAGTGATTCCTTCGATCGTACTCGCGGTCATCATCATCTACGGTCTCCGCACTTGGAACGAGATGACGGGTGAGGCCTCAGAAGATGCCCTGCGCGTGGAGGTGTACTCCAAGCAATTTGACTGGACGGCCCGTTACCCCGGGGCGGATGGAGAGTTTGGCTTGGCGAACTACAACTTGATTACGCCCACCAACCCCCTTGGCATTGTCACCTCTGACGGCGTGGCTGGTGCGCTGAAAGAAATCGAAGGCCAAATCGCAGCCCTCGAATCTGAATTGGCACACGAGCGTGGCACGTTGCTCGCCCAGATTGAAGAGGTGGAAGCGGAGTTGCACGCATCGCACGACCATGGCCACGGTCACGGCCACGGCGATCATGGTCACGATGACCTTGCAGATCATGGCGACCATGGCGACCATGATGATCACGGCGATCACGGCGACCA
>Ga0115013_10000192_pt1 | contig 40342 bp, 19 predicted proteins | sample SouAtlMetagenome_2_FD_88686 | JGI IMG/M metagenome (GOLD analysis project Ga0115013, IMG submission 88686) | Marine eukaryotic phytoplankton communities from Atlantic Ocean - South Atlantic ANT15 Metagenome | ecosystem: Environmental > Aquatic > Marine > Oceanic | place: South Atlantic Ocean...
AGAGTCTATCTCGGTTGCCTTTTTCGCTGCCACGGCCCTGTTATGGCTCGGAGAATTCCTGGCCACTCGTGCACTCAAAAGTCCCTCGGCACAAATCCCGGTCGTGACGCTGCTGGCCGTGATACTTGCGGGGATTGTGGCACCCCGGGTCCCTTCGCACAGCAACTACTTTGCGTGGCTAAAACCAAGAGAAGACCTCAAGCACACGTGTGATGTATTGGGAACAGTGTGTTTGTATTTGTTCTTTACGACAGCGGGAGCTCCCGGCATTCGCGTGGCCAAGTCAATGGTATCGGCCCTGTGGCCCCTCTCGGTCTTTTCGGTCTTGCTCTACGCGATCCACGGGGGCATTCTAGCGTCGCTCTACCAATTGCTCGATCGAACAAGCCGGTTTCGAAAACTTTGGAGGCAACAAGAAAATCCAACCAAGGGTAGCGGACAGACAACAACAGAGGACACTCTTACCGCCGAAAGCAATCCGTCGTGGTCCTGGCGCGATGTGTTCTCGCCGCAGAGACTGCTGGTGGCCTCGAGCAGTGCCATTGGAGGACCACCAACCTCTGTGGCCCTCGCACGTACGGTGGGATGGGATTCTCTCGTGGTTCCGGCACTCTTGGTGGGAAATATTGGATACGCCGTTTCGACCTTTGTCGGGATTGCCTTTTACTACTGTTTCAAATGAAATAGAGTCCACGTAAAAAATTCCATGCGACACATGTATAATATATCGAGCTAGCGTTACGATGTATTGCTTAAAAAAGTTTTTGGCAGATTATGTCTCTCACGATTTTCCCAGGCTGGCTGGGTGGCTATGGATACCGACTCTTGTTCCTCATCGTTCTCACAATTGTCACCAAGAAACCGATCGCTGCCAGTATCGGAAGTCCCGTGTGATATTCTGTAAGTTTCGACTCGAGGTTGGGATCCTTCATTTCGTTGTAGCTAGTAGACATAAACTATTGGTGACTTTGCGAAGAACGTCTACAATGAATGAAATCTTACTTAGTGCCATCACGAAATCACTCGAAGTCCGGTTTGTTTTATGAGCTATAGCGATCGAACTATTCCTAGTAGAACACAACATTCGACCATTAACGCTTGTTCAAAGATTTTTCAAAACCCACTGTTGTTCTACCATAAGAATAAGTGCCTCTAGAAAGTACGTAAATTCAGCCCAATACTGTATTTTGTAATGACCTCTCTTTGAGGTTTGGAATTTGTGAGGACTTCAAATTTATTTTTCTCAAAAACTAAATTTTTTTCGAACACAATCTCATACACGTCTCGAAGCTCAGTACAGATTTAGCTTTACTATTTTTCAAAAATACGGCCGACACAAATGAACATCTCGTTCAATACTACTTCAAAACTATCGATCTCGGCTATGGTTCCTTCCACACCAATACTCTTGCTACTCATACTGGTTGCATGCTGGTGTGGAGCTGCAACTGCAGAAGAAGAAGAAGAAACCTGTGATCTCGACACCGGAGAATGCCAACGGGGCGGTAGCGGCAAAGACGCATCCATCACCAAAGATTACCATAAAAAAGCCTCGCACTACGATAAGCTATGGGGGCGAGACAATTTACACATTGGATACTATCCACATCTGGATACTTCCGGGAACACCATAATGGACAAGAATATATCGATTCTGTCGCCCTCCCAATCGGCAGCAGCCCTGACGGAGCGCATGGTCCAGCTGGCCAATATTCGTCCCACCGATAGGGTCTTGGATCTAGGTTCCGGCAAGGGACTGGCATGCAAGGTCATTGCCGAAACTACGGGAGCCTCCTGCACCGGTTTGGACCTTACCACCGCCAACGTTGAACGTTCCAAGAGTATCGCCAGGGATCACCCCAACCTGAAACTCTCGTATTTCGAGGGATCCTTCACGAAATTTCCCGAGGAGGTTTTGGAAGACGGACCCTACGACGTTATCTTTTCGCAGATCGCCTTTTGCCACGCCCACAATGCACTGCCCGTGATTTTGCAACAGGTTCTGAGAGCACTGAAAGATGAAACCGGTCGCTTCGTCGTCAACGACTATCTGGGTGGCGACAGGAACCAGGCCCTGACACCTACGAGCACATTTACAAACGGCTCAAATTTTCCAAGCTGCATGGTCACTGGTCGTGGCGAAACATTGCCGATGGCATCTTTGATGGGGGAGCTCGCCTCGAGCTGATGGTGTACGAGAATCTAAATGCCCACATGCTCCACTTTTACCAAGAATTAATGAAGGATGCTGCTGCGCACAACGAGTTTGAGTCGAGCGACGGGTCGATCCTGACAACCAGTTACAACGAAACGGCCAAGGCAATTGCAAAAAACGAAATTGGGATGAACCTGGCGTTGTATACAAAGAAAATTCTTGGCAAATAATGATAATAACGAACTACCACAATAACAGTGCGGCTACTAGAATAAACGAAGAGTTTTTTCTTTTTTACAATGGGCTTCGAGAGACCTTGCTATCGGATTTTGCCACATGAGTTCGAATTCGCTCGATAATGTGTTTTATTTTTTCTCACAAAGAGTTTATGTTCCAAACAATGGTTGTGGTCTGCGTGGTATGATTCAATACACACGCCTACCAACGCAATAGATTGGATTCCGTGGTCGAATAGTTTTGTTGCCAAGCCTATGTGTATTGCAAACAGTAGAAGCATCTCACTCGATCATTTTGACTCAACATTCATACCGTAAGACCCTGCGCCAAGATCATGATCAAGGCAACGATCAAGATTCACAATCATATCCAAGTACGTACGTGCGCACTCTCCTAAGAAGTTGTGATGGGCCGTTAGCGACAACTGCGAAGCCAGCTTGCTGGCACATCTTCTCCATGAGCCCCGTGACTCTTGCCCTCCTTGTTGCTGGCACAGGGAACGCACCCAATGGGGGCACTGCATGGCGCGAGTGTGTGTGTGTGGGGGAGGGGGGGGGGCTGCCTGGTGGTGTTGGGAGGCCCTGAGACTGAGCAACCTTTGCCATTTGGGGCAGGAGACACACCACTCCACCCAACCCTTGTGACTGGAGCTGCAGCTTGGGGGATTCAGCCACCCAACTCAACCTCCCTCCTGGTGCTCACCCAGAGGGAGGCAGGCTGGGGGGGGGGCAGCCTGCCTCTGGGTGGGCACTACCTCCACCACTAGCCAAATGGATGGACCTACAACTATAGCAATGAATAAAACAATGTCAAATAACACCAAAGACACCAAATACAAAGACTACACCTTGGCACAAGCTACTGGGAGACAGGATGAGTTGCAACCATTGGATAAAGGGTATTACTATCAGCAAAAGCTCTTTAAGTTCTAGAAGGAACCTGGATATGTGACTTTATGGATCTCCCGTCTAGAAATTTTGTATTGAGCAATCAGCGACGCTGCTTTCCCACCAACCCACCTCCCACTACTGTGTATCACTATGCGGCGGACGCAGAAAGGCCACTCCAATGCGAGCACCAATAAATGACCCGCGCAAGGGCATCTCTCAGTGATCGTCATACATATAATGTAGCAATTGGTGCAGAATCGGCGGTACCAATTCCTATCGGAAGACTAGCTTTTCTCCTTTGCATGGCAAGAACGAGGAATCCACACAATTCTCGTTTGCGTTCCATTCAAATCAGCAGACTCCAACAAACGGAATTATTGATCAAACGAACGTTGATCATATTCACCAAGACAACGGCATAGGTGGAACTTTCTATCGACGCAATGGAAGAAACAGATCCTTCCAACGAGGCCATTCAACGATACCTCGACTTCTGCCGCGACCAAGATCCGTCCGAGAGAGAGGTTGAAATATTCCTCCTCAACAATCCTTTCAAGGGAGACATTCAGCGATTCATCGACACCTGCCGCGTGACCCGACAGAAATACGGCAGCGACAGATGCCGCTGCCGTGTCGCCACAGCCCCTTTTAATAGAGATGAGTATACCTGGGCCGATGGGTTTGACGAGAAGGACTGGAATGTTCTCATGTTCATCTTCAAACAGCTTGGCTTCGATTTGCACCGAATGCGAGAGGGCATATCCAGGAGCACACTCCAAAATCCAAATGAGTCTATGCACATTATGGGTCCTACTTCAAGTAATGGAAATTATTTGGCGATAAATGATGAGCCTATTCAGTTGCCAAGGCTCGGTCGCGCAGATCGCTATACCCTAATTTCGTACGGAATCGATGAGCACAAACGAATTTTCAGATTAGATATATCTTCATACTTATTCGCCACAAATGAACTCAGATGCATTGGTCATCTCGATCATCTGAGATGGTTCAGATTTCAAGCGAATGCCAAAAGCCCAAACGAGATTTATTTCCCCCTAAATGACCTTTCGAAAGAGCTGCGCAGTCTTTTTATCAAGGGGGTACGGTATTCCGATGGCTTCCGCCATCTTGTAACTTCAGCAGAATCCCCTCACTTGACTCATCTTTACTGCCAACTAGAGGTGCTTCCAATCATGCACCGATGTGAGTCATTGGAAGAGCTTCATCTCATGCTTGGTAATCGGGAGAGCGCCGGAGAAAACGAAATCGATGAGGTCATCGAAGGGCTTCTTGCTCGCGATTTGCCTTTTACCAAAAAGCTTCGAACAATCGATATTACCGTCAATTCGATGACAACTGATCAATTCGAGCGTATCCTATTCGAGGTGGTTCCAAGATTTCCTAATCTTGAAAACCTTTCAATACGTTCATCGTTGAATGCGAACTCTTACATTAAGGCCGCTGTGGATCGAATCCAAAGCAATTCGTCGATTCGTATTTCCAAGTCTCTTCGGAAACTTAAGTTTTCTACAGAAAGAGAAAGTTCGCTGACAAAAGAAGAAATTTGCCTTGCTGTGAATACGTTTCTCAAGACATTTGTTACCATTGATCATATCTCCGTGAACTTTGATAGGATTCCCCAAGAATTTAAATATCCACTGGTGATCAATATGGCGGGACGCAGACTCTTCGCAGTGGCGAATCGTCAAAATCTGGGGCTCTGGCCCTTCCTCTTGCAAGCAGCACAAAAGGATTTACGAATCGAGAGGGCTTTTGCCAAGAGGGATTTTACACCGGTTTGGGAGTGGAAACTCCAGGATGGGATCTTTGGCTTGCTTCGCGAATACCCGGATCTCATATTCGACTCAAAGTCGGCTCCTATTGATGAAGGCGAACATGGCAGGGAACGCATCGAAAGTAGCAAGAAGAGAAAGGCAACAAATGATTTTCGTCGTTGATTCTCAGGATGCCCCTGATGCTGACGTAACAGATAAGTGTTGCTAACGAGAAAGTAGATTTTTCTACTTTTGTTCACAAAAAGCAACTACTGTATCTGCAGAAGAAATTGAATTTTCGTTCATTGGTCTATAATGTAAAAATGTTTTCACCGGTCGACCACGAATTGATTCCTACCAACATTTCCAATAGTTATAGCCACTATTAATGACTTTCAATATTTTTGTCTTATTATCCCAAACAATATCTCCTTCGTTCTCTAGTATAGAAGTTTTCATAGAAACATTTATATGAAAAAAACGCTGGCTCTCGTGAGTCTTTCGAAATTTGTATCCCGGCAACCAATACGCAATTGCAACTGAACTTATGCAAGCGAATCGGTGCACGAGGATGGCAGCGACGAGGTCGGGGTGCGCTTGCCACGACTCCTTACTGGAGAGGAAGGATGCTTACGAGGAGCATCCTTGCCCCGCCACCACTTTCGAAATTCCTCAAAGGTTATGCCCTCCGGGTCCTTGGGCCCGACCTCGAGGGTGTAGACGGCTGGTATCAGTACCTCTGCGTCAAGGTCCAGTCCCAGTATTGTGACCAGGTGCGTAAAGCCATCGCGGTCTAATCGTATGCTATCGATATCGGTGTGATGCGATTCGTCGAGAATATTGAGACGGGCAGATCGAAACTTGTCCCGCAGATGGTCATCGTCCCCTACAATTGATGTCTTCAACAACGTCCAGCGAAAGGTGGCATGAATCCCTGCCACAATCGCCATAAATCCTGTCCATAAGAGAGTGGCTCCTGGGATGCAGAGCAGCATGGTCACATTGGGATAGTCTTCCAGGTGTCCCGGAATGGTGGATATCGTCATGAACCCGGCAAACATGTACAGCAAACCACGGCCGTGACCGAATCGAAACAGGCCAACGCTGCGAACAATTTCGTGTCGCAGCCTAGAAGCGCAGTTGTTCTCGCAATTTTCCCCATATACATGATAGGCTTCCATGGGAAGAACCGTGGCTCTAGCGAGATAACGGTCATCCATGAGGTTGTCTTCAACGGAAGAACATCCACACGTGACCAAATCGATCAAGTTTCCCTTTCCAGCTAAATTTGTTCGACTCTCCAACACAAGTATCAGTATACTCGACACAAATAAGTGGCATAATGCCACGATTGCCCCGGGCGTCCAAAAGTCTTGTTTGCGTTTTACCAGAACAATTCCCAGGGCATTGATTATTAGAACCAAAGTCACCACAAAAGAAGCAACCTTGATGATAGTGGGTCCTTCGATAGAGGCTGCCCTCCAGATCTCATATTGCCTTCGTGCATATTCGTTGCAAGCGAGGTTCGATAGGACATCCCCCGGAAGGGACGAACGCGACGATGCAAAGGAAGTGTCGTTTGTATGTTTTGTACTTTTCGAGTGCTGCCTTTTCCCCAAACCACGACCGATGCTGCCAAAGTGTTGATAAACTCCCGAGAAGCGATCATCCTCAGTCAGCTCCGTTTCGTCATCGTAGTATCCGTAGGATATCGACGATCCTGCACTCGATAGAGTCTCGTCTTCCTTCCGTGGTTGGCACAGGAGCCGACTGGCGTGAGAATTCGCAATCTGGTCTTCTCGATAGGACTTGAGGCGGTGAGAGAAGGTGGAGATCTTCCTGGAAAAAGAGGTCAGGCGATCCGGGATGGGCTTGCGTTGTTTTGTTGTGCAATGGAATCTATCCTTGTCGTATTCGATCTCAAAGGCCTCGCTGCCACAGCACCCCGTAGCTACTTTGGCGGTATATTCGCTGTGGGCCATGCTGTTAGTACTCACCATGACAACGTCATCGTATCGATCTTCGTCATCCTGTTGTACCTTTCTTGGTCTAGAACCTTTGGATTCAACAACGGGACGGAGTATTTCCATAGCAGCTTTCTTGTCTTGTGAATTGGAGCTGTCTTGGGTGCTGTTTTTGTTCATAGCAGCATCAGCAGATGCTGCTGCTGAAGAGTCAGCATTGTTACTTTTAGCTGCGAGTCTGTTGATGATAGTGAATGTCGACGGTGGTTCGTATTCATTCTTTTGCCCTTCGTTCTTGCTGTTGATGCTGCTGTCCATACTCTTGTCGCTGATTCGAATGTTGTCTCGGAGCAGCTTGTCTTCGTCACGCCGAGGTGGGGCCTCATGTTTCCTTTTTCCAAAGACACCCATTGCGAGAGAAATAAAAACGATGGTTACTAAGAATTAATGTTGAAAGAACAAATGCAAAAGCAGTTGGAGAAATAATCGCGATCAAAGATTTGTCGAAAGTCCCCCAGTTTTATCGGAAGCAGTCAACGATTATAGTGGCAATAAGCAAGAATGCAATCCTAAATTATAACCGTAGCAGTTTGTGCGGAGTAGCCCGGTCTGGTGGTTACTGTACCCCCATAAACTTGGAGTTTTGCACTGACAAACGGCTCATGACAAAGATTTTGTTTTGATGTTCATTCTCTCATTTTTTCGCTCCTCAGACTTTAATCGGATCGAAATTTTCGATAATATGGAATAAAAACACGTTTGAAATGGCATGCATGACTGGTTGCATCCGATCAACACTCCGTTGTCCAAAAACTGGACACAGAGTCATCATTAATTCCCGGATCAATTTGAACGGCGAGCCTACCCAACTCAAAATCACGAGCCTACTCTCACTTAATCCGTTAGAGCATATGTAAAGGCATGTGCGCGGTCATCCGGCAAACTTTTTGCCGAATCATTGAAGCATTTTCAGCATTGCGCAACTTAACTGGCTCCGACGTTATCGATGCGGTATTTTCACGATTTTTCACGAATTTTCAAAGAAACACTTAGGACACATACTTATACTTGTATCATTGTTGTTCTGAGCGCACCTCTCCCGACAAAATTTATCCGCGGTAGGCGTATTGTGTCATCTACCGAGTGGGATATCAAACCTTGTCCTAGTTGCAGACGGTTGTGCAGTTTCTTTGTTTGTGAGATTGTTCTTCATTAAATTTCTCTCGACATTTCTGCTTCGGCATCGCTTACCAATCATCTCCTACCAAAATGACGAATAAGACACCCAACAGCAAGAAAAGGTCCACGAAGCGAGGGTTCCGATGGGGAAGGACCGCATCTCCCTATGCTCACTTGGAAGAGGACGACACCAAAGGCTCGACTTCCACTCCAAACTCGAACAAAGAAGACGTATCCATGACGTCCGTTGACATTTCAACACCGGTTTTACGACCCGTATCGATCAGCGTGGCAACCTCAGCCAATTCTACACCCGAGCTCGAGTGTAGCCCTATCGGTGAGCGAGATCACTACGACAATATTATTGTGAGCAACATCAACAATGAAGCTGCTTATCCATATAACATTGAATATCGGCCAGAGAAGAAGCAAGCTGAAGATGCAGCTGCCGCAAATACCGCTACTACGGACTCTACTGCCGCTACTCCTACTACACCGAACACATCAACCGATGATGACAACCAAAGTGACACTCAATCGGATGTTTTTAGCGTTACCAAGTCAGTTGCTATGGAAGTTCTGAGGACCGCTTCCAACATGACCGACACCGTGGCCAAGACACTCGATCCACGGACCTTTGCTTCACCCGAAGGCATCGAAGATTGTCCTGTTGATACAGACAAACGCGATGACTCGGGAGAATCCATTGTCGCCAAGGAAATTCACGACAGTGTCGAGAGTGCCTGCCGTTGTGGGAACGACTTTGTCGTTCGCAGCAAGGAATCCTTCGACTCGGTCATTGAAGAGACCCACAAATCGGTCTATAATTTCTTTGATAGCTCCGCGTCGCTGGGCGAGGATTTCATGAGCTCAACCGAAGAATCCTCCCAATCGGCCTTTTCGGAAAAGCTTCCCCTCAGCCCTCTACTGGAGGACACGAGCGAGAAACTGGAGTCGACCTACGAAAACGTCTCGAAAGAGTTCAACGAGTTTGTCCAGGATCACTGGGCCCTTCTAAGAAACCATTTACAGGGAACCAAAGTTGCCAGCGAGTGAGTAAGTATACACTGAATTTAGCGGAACCAACGAACCAACAACTCTGTTTGGACAATTACTCTACCACCACCCACCTTCAACCTTACTAGCGACTATGAAACAACGCACTATTGACTGAATCGAGATTTAACCCCAGGGTTGCAACAACACACAATCGTCTACCAAAACATAGAGAGAAAAAAGCTAATTGCCTTTTTTGGCAAAAGGGTTTTTTATACCTCACAATTTTTGCTCAGTCATTCGCGATGCCATATATATTACAATAAGAATCAGTAAATTAGCATCAATTTTTTTATGTATATTTAGAAAATTTTCAACCACTTGTTTGCTTTATTGTTACAGTATTTCGAACCCATTTATTTTGCGAAGATCATATCGACGAATGTTTCAGTTGACATCAGAATATTGTCAAACGATTTTCCAACACGAATACAGAGTGTTGTGAAAACATGCTCTGAGGATTGCCTTTCGAAAAATGCTCCGTCATAGTCATCACGAAGAATTCATCAGAGGCAAAATGGATTCGAAGAAAGACAAATACAGGGTCGCCTGCATAGATCCCATTCCAAGGAATGGGCATGAGGTGTACTGCTCCCACACGCATCCACAGAGAAACGGATAAAGGGATGGGGGGAAAGAGCCTTGGTAGGGAAAAATGGCTGGAATATAGTGGCATTCTACTTTTTACTCTCACATGATCTCTCTCTCTCTCTCTCCCCATCTGTATCTATCTACATATCTATCTACATGCATCTATCTACATATCTCTCTGTACATCTGTGTATCTACCCATCCATCTGCCTTGCTGTGTGCATGCCAGCCCATCTACTACCTGCATGCCCATTCCTAAATTTGGTGGGCTTTGGGGCTGCCACCCCTCCAATGGTGCACGCCCTTGCCATGCATGCCAAGCCCACTCACCCATGCCGCTTTGTGGTGTGGAGCTCTTGCTAGCACAGTTCTCTTGTGATAATGTTTGAACTTGGCCTTAGCCAATAAAGAGATGATACATCACTCGAATTGATTTTCTCTACTACTGTAGATTATTTTGAAAACATTTCAGATTGAACCATTCGAATCAAATACAGGATCTATTGTGAAGCCCAACCTTCCTCGAGTTAATTGCCGTTGGGCAGCGATGGCTCGAAAGTTTTTGTCGAATGGAATTGGGATTTTCCCTCGCACTTCAAAAAAAGTCTTGATGACACCATTGCCGAACCGGTGTGACCACAAAGAATTTCTGTATCATCTCGAATCGAATTCCAACTGTAGATCGAAACATCTTTTGTTCTTTGATACCTGAGTTGCTACATCGACATCACACAAGCGCACAGAGAATTCTCACAACAGCAACCAAACGCAACTTGTAGACAAAGAGTTGGATACAGAACATAAAAAACGAATAGCATCCACAATATGGCAACTGCATCTACAACAATTATCTCCAGAACCCTTTTGGGGACTGACAAAAATTTTGCTAACGAAGAAACAACAGCAACAGAAGAGATCATTACTCCTCGCTTGTCCCCTCGCCACGCAGATCTATTAGAAGATCGCGCCACGAAACTCAGCAAAAGGCTGGGACATGACCTTTTGGACTTTTCCTTTCGAGACTTTTGCGAATTGATCCGAACCGTTTCGGCCGAGGATGCCACAAAACTCGAGGCCAAGCTCGAGTCTAATCTGAAAGATATTTCTGATCTGGTCGATCGAGACATTCTGCCCTACAACCGCAAATGTTCCGTGTTGAGAAAAGTCTACTTTTCCTCTCTCAATAGGTGGCACAAGATTCGTGAGGATCCTCCCGTTTCTACCGTCCAATCCTTCATGGCTCAATCGATTGAGTCCTTTCGAGAATATGACGATTCCATGGATGAGTCATTGAGCGAAAAGGACAACGAAGCAGTGGTATCGTATCATCAAAGAGACGAATCCACAACGTCATGGTCTTCACTTTCCGAAGTGGCCTACATGGATAAAAACAGTGCCGAGCTTTGGAAGGGATGGGCTGATGAACAGAACAAGAAAAATACTCCTATGCAACAACCCGTTCTTCCCTTTGCATTATTGAAACCAACCAACGTGATTGAGACTACGACATCGACCGACACTGAAGAAACGTCAGATCTCTTTTCTTCCTTTCAGTTTGTATCTCCCTCCTTTGATGACGAAAGCGCTGCCGATGATGCAACAGCCGTTGCTGCCAACCATCATGAGGTCTGTAGCAATCACGCGAATGAGCGTGACGACGATTCTTCCCTACTAGTCTTCTTTCACCCCGAGGCAACAGTAGAGCGCAGACGAGCCCTTACGTTCCCAAGCAATAGCAGCAGCAATCAAAAGATCGATCTTCCGCAAGATTTCGAGGTGGTGACAATCCTTTCCAAACCTATTGATCCATTGGCATCGCCTGGTTGCAATAATCCGAGCAGTCAGACCTACAGCATTACTACCACTCGATCGAATAGTGCCTCTCCCTCCACAACAATCGACAAGCCCAAGCGCCTCTCCAACAGTGGGCGTAGCTGCTCTGGGGGCGCAGTGGCAGCCCTTCGCAAACTCATGCACCTTCCTTACAAGGATTAAGAAATTCCAAAGAGAGGCAAACCAAACATCTTTGAATCACGTGTCCACTATTCCAATCGCTTCAAAATAATTCTTCGTAAAAAGCCATGACCATTGTGCTTCGTATACGTCCACCCCAAAACTTATCACTCCCTTGTGGGTTTATCATTTTGTACCAACTACGCAAACTATTGTACTAATATTGAAAGTATTACTATAGAAAAATTTCTTCGATGAACTTCCATTGCCTTTTTCACCCATAGTAGTTCTTTCCGAGCCGTATTGCCTCAAATACAGAACACAAGTTCCTCAGAGTTTTCAAATGGAATTCAGATGAAATCACAATCTAGTTACATCTCGCACACAAAATGATGAGCACAGCAAACACCTCCAACATGGTTTTGCTTAGCTTTGTCAGTGAACTTTGAAACAAGTGTCAGGATTATCCTATCAGCTCCGTTTTCTTCCGCAGACTTCTTGGAGAATACGCGAAGACATTGGATGTTCCAATGAGACTTTGACCAAGAACAGTTTTGTTGACAATGTTTGAATTTCCGTTGGCTTTTCCCTCTGAAAAGTGTGTAAGCTCTTTGAGAGAGTAATAATGATCAAGGGAACGAATAATTGATTCGAATGATTCTATGAAATTATTTCAAAAAATGTGCGACTTCAATTTTTTCAATAGCCAAAAAACGCAAGATAACTAGAAGTATTTTTCAAGCATGACGAGGAAACAACAGTTATACTTTGCATTGGAAGAATTCATCACCCGTGTACAAATTTTTTTCGGGTTGAATTGGTGTATCCTCCCCCTCAAGCCCATACAAAGCAAGGTCTACTCCTGCGACAGGAAAGGATTCGACTGTGAATTCGTTCCTTTCAAATTGGGGCAGATGGGCAGATGATGGGATTACCACAGCAGATATCCTCACATAAAGGCACACTGGCTCCATGGCACCCTTCTGGGACACAGTTATCTGGGCTGTTGCAAGAGTCAAAGCACACAGGGATACCAGGGCAGCTTCCTTGTTGAGCGGGGTCAGATTTGCACACTATGCCATTGTCAGATACAGGTACTGGAGGTGCAGGTGCAGCAGTTGGGGCACTGTTTGGTGCCTCGGTTGGAGCAGCAGTTGGAGCAGCAGTCGGGGCATTGGATGGATAAGCAGTTGGGGCAGCCGTTGGGGCAGCAGTTGGTGCCTCGGTTGGAGCAGCAGTTGCAGCAGTTGGAGCCTCGGTTGGGGAAGCCGCTGTGGATGGCGGAGCCTGCCTGTTTTGAGACTCTTGCACGTTTTCCAACTTTCTCTCCGTGGCTTTTTCCGACTCTAACTTTTGTCGGAATGCCGGATCAAGCCTTTCGAAGTTATCTTCGTAGGTCCAGGATTCTTCTTCGAGCGGGAGCGGCAGCCCCTTGTCGTTCCAGGCATCGTATTCGGCCTGGATTTGTGTATGCTTGTCCCCAGATTCCTTCGCAAAGACGAGTGGGCCTAGCTTTGGTTGGCGATAAATCTTGTAGGACTTTATTGTCGTGTGCTGGCGTCTCTTTTTGGACCGCTGGTGGTAGTGGCTGAAACTGTAGTGGTAGTTCTCCCGAAAGACTTTGCCGCAATTGGCGACGTTCATGGTGTAGAAGGGGCTGTGGTTGATAGGGCCCTGATAGCAGTCGTAAATATCTGCTTCGCGTTTTTCATTGACAATCCCCGCAATCCGAACAAAACGTTTTTCGTCCTTCTTCCAGGATTCCTTCCAGGAGCCGGGACCACCGAGATGGAAGGTCGCCTTGGCGTCGAGGGATTTATAGACCTTGTAGGAACCACGGGCAACAAAATCGGAGAGAATGTGATACAAGGATCCCGCCCATCCCGGTTGGCCGGCAAACAAGTCTCCCAGGTTGATCTTATCGATAATGGATGACTTTATCAAGAAACAATCGTGCCCACCGTGCTGCGTCCCCTGCTCATACACCGCATCGATCTCTTGAAAGAGTTGTTCGATTTTTTTGGGATCAATGGTGGGTGCTTTGATGGTAATGCTCTCATCATCCACGGCCACCCGATTGATGGAAAACGCCAGTCGCTGGTCTTGAAATTTTGGCAGAACAAAGTCGTAAAAGTTTTTGGTCAGACCAATATCGATGTTGGTCAGCATGATGTAGTATTCGTCGTCACTCTTTTCTGAGGCAACTTTCTTGGCCTCGTTCAGCATGTCCTGGATAAAAGGAAATTCTGTTTGGGAGAAGAATTCGGCCATTTCTTTATCCTCCTCGGGTGTTGTCTTTCCATCGTTGGTTTGTTGGTCCGAAAGTGTCCCGTATTCCGTCACAGTGGATCTCTTCAAGAGGACTCGTCGATCGCATTGGGGAATCATCTCTTCGGTGAGAATATTGTAGTCCGTCGTGAACATGGCACAAACCAGCGTGATATCTAGCTTCTTGGGAGCATACTTTTTAGCCCGTTCGATGCTTTGTAGGGTGACCCACTGGTCGTAGGGCTGCTCGGTCTTTCCATCTTTCTCAATCGCAAACGTGTTTATGACGTGGATCAATCGGTAGGTTTTATTCTTGTCAATTTTCCCCTTGCCGTAGGCGTTTTGGACCCGGGTGAGTATTCCCTGCAAGAGCGCACCGTCCTCTGCCCATTTCTCCGGGCTCCGTTCCTCCTTCCACGTTTCAAAGTCGCGATCGACCTCGTGTGCTTTGTCCTTGACTTTGTCAAGTGCTCTCTCCATTGGGCTATTGAGATGTAAAGACATTTGAAGTTCAAGATTCTCTCTCAAGACTTCTCCCATCATGGGATCGAAGTAATGAAACAATAGACTCCATCCACACGTCATGACCAAAAAGACCAGGAGTCGATTGATTATTCCTCGCGCACCATCCTTCTTGGACCGACGTTTTCCAATGGCGAAGGCACCACTTTTTCTGGGACTTTCGACAAGACTATTTCTGCTGAAACTTTCATTGTGATTTACGCCTTGGGAATTGAAGGACTTGTTGGACTTCTCACGATTGGTGACGGGCATTTTTAATTTTGTGGAGGAAGCTGCTCTTGCTGTTGTCTCTGGTATCCAGCGTTTTCATGTCCCGAACGGGCTGTTATAGAGCAAGTTCCGAACCACAATGACCAATAGTTGCTTGTTAGTGACAATGAATATCCAGGACAATACTAGAAGACTCCAAAGGTCCTAATTTTTTGGCAATCAAGGATGCCGTATTTTGGTTCAAACCAATACATATATTATGGTTGAGAATACAGTATTGACGTAACAACGGGAGGAAAATAACGAAACGGCTACATTCTTACTTTTTTCGAAAAAAAAGTCCGCATGCTTTTACGGGCACAAGAGTTTATTTGGGGAAAAGTCCTCAATGGAGTTTGGGGGCCTCGTTACGAAAAAAGGGCAGACGATTAGAGGGTGTTGAAAAGCTGGAGATGTTAATATTTTGAAATGCTGTCGATGCGTTGTGCCTTATTACCTCACCAAAACCAACGATAGAACTTGCAATTGGACCACCAGCCAAGGAAAGAAAGTAAACGACATACGAGAGGGAAAGAAGGAGGAGGAGAGGGAAGGAAAGATAGATTATTTTGGTGTTTAGCCATTTCGAAAGCATGGCCAACAAAATTCCAATCGGAAAATGGGTAGTCACTCTATCGATCCTTTGCATCGGTGTTGCCAATATTTTTGCAATGCTCAAGTTGCAGTTGTATTATCCCAATCACGACAACGACATGGATTTGCCTTCAAAAATGCTCGCTGAGTTTGGTCGCAACCACCGCCATGACAATGACGAGTACGAAAGGATTCGGGCCTCCAGATGGGACGGGCTGCCATACTCGTCTCTTCTGCCCCAAAAATTGTACACAATCGTTGGTTTGGAATCCTCCGGAACCCGTCTGATTACTGCCACACTCTCCAAGGCCTTGGGACTTGAGGAGTACCGTCCAGCGAACGGGCCACGGGAGGAACTGGGGGGAGACGATGTCACAAGAGTCCAACACGTTTCCCTGCCCTGGGGATGCTGCTGCGATCGCATCAAAAACAAAACGACCAACACCTGGCATCCCATAAACGGCGCCACAACAATTTCGGTCCTTCTTCCAGGAATGTGCAACGTTCCGACCCAAAACACCACGATCATTGAGCAATGCGCAGCTATGGCGAAGGACGCCAACGTGACCTTTGACTCGGACAAGAGGCACGCCATCTATCCCCAGCGGTTCTTGCTGGATCTGGTGGCGAGTAAGGAGTTTTACAAGTCCATTGGCGTCGAACAAATCGTAGTAGTGGTTACCCGGGACCAGACTATCCGCCGCAAGGGCGTTGTTGGGAACAACTACTGCCGTAACGAGACACTCCTGGAATGGGAGGAGGTCACGGCTACCAATCTACTACGTGACGCCATTCGCAAGTACATACTTGGAAACGAAAATAGCGGCAACGACAATGGAAGTAGACAGAACTACCAGAGAAAGTCTTCCAAGTCCCTGCTGCCATTGGGCAAAAAATTGCAGCCGCCGCAGCAGTATATAAAACCAACCACCACTAAGTCCTTATTGCCTTCCGCCAACGGCTTGGTCTTGGTGTCGTACGAGTCCCTCATGGCACTGGGAGACATATATATCGAGCTTCTCTATCATGCTCTAGGCATCGATTCGGACCACATTCCGGATATTTCGGACGGAAATCAAAAGTACGTCGATTCCAATGGTACCATACAGCGAACCAATCCCAAAACCGGAGGTCCCCTGGGAGCCAACCTTCGAAAACTCGAAAGTGAAAACAAAACGAAACGAGAGGCTAGAGAAAAATTTAGAAACAATGAATCATAGACTATAGAATTGTAATATAATTGAAATATCTCGGTGTAACGAAAAATCAATAACAAAGCATTCTACGAAAATTCAAAACATTTCAATATCGAAAAAGTCGACGACAAATATATTGAAAAAAAAGCTTCGCGATCAGCTATTACTTAAATTTCGTTATCTCTACCCTTGTTTTCTTCAGTCAGCAGTATTACCAGGGCAACGCTAGATTCGTTGTGGTCTTTGACTTGGTCTTTGGCTTGGTCTTTCGAATTTTAATTCATCGAAAAGTACTTTGGTGTTGAATGAAAATGATTTCTCGAAATCCGAGTTGTGTATTGTTGAACTCAAGACGAGCGATTCACGACGAACTCGTCTCTTCCTTTTCTTTTCAAAAGCAATGGAAATTGTTGACTATTTTTTACATCACTAAAAATAATCATTCTATTTTCAAAATTTGGTGACGCTATTTTCTGCGATCCCTCTGCCTCTCTCTACCATTCAATCCCGTGCTTTTGCGAAGAAAACTTTTGAGCCATTTCCATGGTAGCGTATCGTCTTGGCCCCGTGGGTGATTTGGGATTGCTCCGTTTTTGCTTGCCACCCGATACTACCACACTTCCATCGGTGTTGATAGTGGTGGTTCGTGTGGACCTGCTGTTGTTGGGGCTGTTGGGTCTGATGATGCTTTCAACTGTTCCATCGAGGTTCACTGTTTCGACCTTTATTGCGTCCCCCCTTTGTGGCAACGCGGAAGGGACGGGAGGATTGATTACATTTTTTTTGCTCTTTTGCTTTTTGTGCTTAGTATTTCTGTGGCGTCGCCTCGAAACCTGTCTTCCCAAGTCGGGTATCTCTCCCGCGCTGGAGCTCCGTCTGCCCTGCCGTCTGCTTTGTGCGAGGGGTGGTTGCTCAATCGATGAAGCAGAGAGAGGTTTTTCAGAGTCAGAACGAGATCTATTGGTCCATGATGAACCCGAAATCCGTTTTGATGAACCCGATGAAGCCGAAATTCGTTTTGAGCGTGGAGAGTTGGGTGATGATGGGGCGGTCAGGATATCGACCTCTACGCGGCTGTCACCCACAAAAGAAAATGACTGGATGAGCTGAATATTGGCCAACCCTATCTTTCGTATCTCCACACTGCCCCAACGTAGTTCCATCAGGCCCCGGAAATGCCGCAATGCAGAGTAGGATTGAAATGCCTTCTTGACAAAGGAGTCAAGACTTTCGTGTTTCGAGGGTTGTTTTAATGTCCGATCGAGCTTGGCAAGGATTTGGGCCACTAGCAATGGGTAGGATGTAGACATTGCAATCAGCAAGAGGACAGCTTCCTGGACTTCTTCTTCGGGCGTTGGCAAATGGCTTCGTTCCCAGATGAGTTTCAAGACCTTGAAAATATTAGCCAGGAGCTTACCAGTGCGTGGGTTGACGTTTGCAGCCTCGCCGGCCTTGGCAATCATCGCTATATCCCTCCTTGAAAACGTTAAGGAATCATCCGATAGACAATAGTTCTCCACGGATGGAACGTCTACTCCTTTGGATGAAAAATTACGATCTGACCAACGGAGAGATCGCATGGATGGGGTATCCACTGTATCATCGTAACCATTCAATTTCTTGGACTTTTTCTTCTTCTTCTTCTTTTTGGAGTTCACGCTGCTTCGTGAATCACTATCGGCATCCGCATTATATGATAGCTGTTTTTTGAAAAAATTATCCATCTTTTCGGAGGACATTCGTGGCACCGAAAAGGGCAACTGAATGACCTTTTGGAGGTATTGGATCCCTGATTGCGAAGATTCCTTAATAAGAATTTCACTGTACTCGAGTGCCCGCGTTATGAATCGAACATCGAGGGCAACAACTGCTACAAAATTCTCTGTACTATCCATGAGCAGCTGGAGGGCCTCAATCACCTCAAGTGCCATTTTTGGCGAGCACCGGTCGAGATCGTCAATGAATAATGCAACGCGTGGTCTTCCTCTGGGGAATGGGTTTGTTTCGATTATCGATTCCGATTTTGGGCGCTTTTCGGAATCTCCAACAAAAAACTTTTTGCAGCTCCTAAAGAGAGGGGCGGTCCATGATTTAAAGAAATGGAACACTGCGGAACATATCTTCGATATAAAGGAGCTTGTGACACCAAGGCATCCATGAACTTCAAATTCGTTTTGAATGCTACGGGAATGTTCACTGGCAGTAGAATTGCTGGCTGCAATGGATTCTCCCTGAGATATTCTGCGTGCTTCTGTATGTTGGGGGTCCTTTCGTCGTTCTTGATTCTCAAAGGTTTGTTCCATGGTATTTGATAACATTTCAATGTCCTCCTATTGCAAGAAGGGTAGTTTGTTCAACACACACACACACAAAACAAACAAAAATCGAGTTAGCGTATACCAATTCTTCTAGCAGAGCTTCAATTAGCCACAGTCAATGATTCGTACCTTTGCCCGGTTGGTTGCTCCAAGCGAAGCTGTCTGCGATGAAGTATTGAGGCGACTCGTTACCTGGTCATGCAATGAACCCCCCTCCACGAGCCACCTCCGTTTCTTAATAGCCGAAATCTCGTGTTCGAGCCTACGGATCTCGTCCAAGCCATTGGTGCGATGGCTACCTCCCATGTCGGTGAGAGAGGTGATAAAGCCATTACTCACCTGTTCTTCCACATCGTGATGGCGCTGTCTCTTCTCAAAAGCCGCATCGGCCAACACCAACGCCGTTGAGACTCCAAGCTCTACGAAGGCCTTTTCGGCCTTGGCCATAGTATAGGCCATGACCAATGTCGCCAAAACAAATGGAATCAAGACACCCGCCACGAAACCTCCTACCTGCTCCTGCATCGATGGGACACATGCCCCCACAATAATCACAACAATAGAAACTATCAACAAGAAAAGTATTGCCCAGCCCAGAAATGGCGACTGGTTGATACCCCCCAGAAAGAGCTTGGTCCACAATGTCAACATAGGAACGTTCTTGAGCAGATTATGGACGCTTTCGTCTCCAGGATGGTACTCTTGAAAGGTCTTCAGCTCGTCTCTAAAGTGTTCTTCTGTTCGCTGGTGTAGGGAAGACCAAAAGAGCCGTCGCTTGATGCGGGCCTTGAGATCCTCTAGCTCCTTGACCTTTTCGGAAAGATTCGTGGCTTCGTCCCCGTGTCCCTCGTTCATGATATTTACTAAAGCTTGTGTGACCTTGCGGTCTCCCTGCGAGTGGTAGTCAAACCAGAATTGGCTGGGGGATTTATCGGTCTTTCGTGACAAATATTCTAGAAAGGCCTCCTTGGCGTTGAGTGCCCGCTTGAGCTCTACGTAGTTGATTCCGGTTTCGCTCAATTTTGGATCCAGCTTGCGAATCTCACTTTCTATATCTAGTTGCTCATTCAAATCGAAGTATATACGGTGCATGAGGGAGGACCACAGGTCGTTGCCTTTGCTGGCATGGGCCCATGCACTGAAATACACAGTATAGATGTGCCCGCAGTAGGGATACTTGTCAATGTTCCCGTTGTGCTCCAACATGTATTCATTCAAATTTTGGTCCAGCACTTTTCCCAATCGCTTTTCGATCAAGTTCATGAAAAATGTCTTACCAGATCCCCAATCCCCCAAAACTCCCGCCACAAAGGGTGTAGCCAAATCTTTGCTGGCCAACAAGTCGGCAATGGCATTGGCCTGGTGTGTCATTTTCAAATGATCCTCTCCAAAGCTGTGTAACGAAGAGGCATCCTTTCCCTTGGCAAAACTAGCAGTACTGGGTCGTTTGGTGCTGGGTGCCGGATCTTTGAGTTTTTCGTACCGCTTTCCCTGTTTTTTGTCGCCCAAGATTTCCCTGGAAGAAAATTGAATGGCCCGATTGTCACTTTCGACAGCCGCCTGGACAATCTCAGGATCCTTCTGTAGCTCCTTTGAGGCATATTTTAATACCATGCCGTCGCTAGTGACAGCACTCAACACCAATTCTCGATCTGCCTGAAATTTTTTTGAGGCGTACTTGAGTGCCCCCGCAGAGGAATTGACTGCTGCCAATACCACCTCTCGATCCATTCCGAATTTCTTGTGGGCAAACTTCAATGCCATCCCGTAGGTTTTTAGGGCAATGAGCACAATATCACGGTTGGCTTTTAAGTCCTTCGATGCAAACTCTAAGGCCTTGCCATCGTTGGTAACAGCCTCCAGGACAATTTCGATATCGTTTTGCAGAGTTTGGGGCACCAATTTTAGAGCCAGCCCCGTAGTCGTCACGGCCGTCTTGCAGATAGATGGATCGTTTCTCAGATCATCCGAAGCAAATTTCAGTGCCAGACCGTCGTTGGAGACGGCTGATGCGACGATGTCCCAGTCCGATCGATACTCTGCTTCTACGTATTCCAAAACAGCCCCATCCGAAGCAACCGCCATGCGTACAAATTCCTTGTCGTTTCGCTTGTCTTTCGCAATGTATCGATAGCATCTTTTATCGCTCTTGAGGGCAGCCAAAGCCACGTGGGTGTCGTCCCGCAAATCTTCCGAAGCATTTCTTAGCTTGAGACCATCATTAGTTACCTTTTGTAAGACGTACGATCGATCGGCCCAGAATTGTTTTGGGTCATACTCCGACATACGCGTGCTTTCGCCATCGCTGTATTCCGACATGATTTTCCTAACTGTGCTTTGTGCTTTCCCTCTACTTCAACGGAACTTTGGGTACTACCAGCAATAGTGAAAAAGAGAATTACGAATAATGATTGGTATCGAATACTAGCTCATGTGGAGGCAATAATTTCGCTTTATCTTTGCTCAGAGTGACGCTCTTTCTTTGGGATTTGGATTCCCGATAATGGAGGCGGTTTGCCTTTGATGCGATTCGAAGATTTCGGTTTCTGTTATTGATGCTGCAATGCCCAGATGAGCACCTAAATCGCTATTGATTGTAGAGAGAGACGATGCAATACAACCTTTCGATTGAACTTGATCGTACTATTTTGGCCAGGTTTTCCGTTGGTGGTGTCGTCGCGACTTCAAAGAACGAAGACTTGATTTTACGTACTAATTTTCCACGACTGTCACAAAGGCATAAGCCTGTCTCCCCCCAAGAATAAAGAGGGTAAGTTGTGTACCTTGAAAGTGAATGATAGTCGAAGCAGTCAATTCGAAAGACACAGAATCGATCCGAAATTTTTACTTCGGAGCCTCGCTTCAAATTTCATTATTTGTTCCCACCAACAACAACTTCTTTGTGCTTTATAATACTACCACCACAGCAACGCAACTTCCGCAAGCAGCTTGAGCCTTGGAAATCGAGATTTTCTCTACAACCGTGCACAAATTTTTTTTCTTTAACATGACGACATCGAGAGAAAACTGTATCAGCAGCAGTAGCAGCAGCGAAACTGCCGAAACTTCCGAAACAACGCTGCGCAAAATGTTGGCTGCCTTGGACGTTCAGCGCAAATCGGTGCAACTCGAGGCGGATGCCATCATTTTGGAGCTGACAACACCACCCGCAGAAGGAATCCCGCCCATGGGACTCGACACACCACTTGTGGACAGGGATGGATACCCGCGAGGCGATATCGACATTTATCGGGCCCGAACCCAGCGCCATCGGTTTCACGAACTCAAGACAGACCACAAAGAACTCGAACGAAAAGTCGAGAGTCTTTTGTTGCAGCTTGCCAGGATCAAGAAGGGAAATTCTTCGCAAAAAAGCGACGCGGAGGAACAAGCCAAACGCCTCGCTCCCAAGCCTCCGCCCAAATACGACGCCGCCTCGGGGAAATGGGTGGTCTCGAATTGGGATGGATCCGTAGCGGGTGTTGCGGGTGGAGAATCCATCGATTTTCAAACCCTCAAATGCAAAAAAGATAATATGAATACTAGTTCGGCTTCGAACGATACTGGTAGATCGACGGTATCGAATCAACAACAAGGTAGTAGTGCTGTTAGATCCATGGGGGATGGAAGTGAGGATTCTGGTAGCGACCCACAGCAGAAGCAGCAGCAACAACAATATACAAAGCCGTTTGCTAAGGTGGATTCAGTACTTCTGGACTCTCCTGCAGCTAAAGCGGGCATAGCCGTGGGTGATTTAATAACACGATTTGGATCACTCCATTCCACCAACCACGACCGACTTCGAAAAGTGGCAACAATGGTACCGCAAGTTGCGGCAGAGGGTGGAACCATTGAGGTTGTGGTGGTGCGTCGCAAAAGTGATAACATACGAGAAGGTGGCGACGACCACGACAACGATTACAGCGATGATACCAAGTGGGAACATTGCACGCTCCTTCTTCGACCGAGACCTTTTTCGGGACGAGGACTACTTGGATGCCACATTGTTCCGCTGATGTAATAAGATGAATTGCAGACACAACAAAAGTAGCAGCAGCACACATGCGATGCATCATTTTAAGAAACCCAACCCAATCATTTTTGAAAGGCCTATTTTTATTGCGCATCTCACAGACTCGACGCTGCCAGGTGGGCTGATGACACCAGCTTGCTTGCTTCGGGGGGCAAATGATGGTGTAATCGGCACGAGTTTGAAGAAAAATTCAGCCAACTGGATGGCATGTACCTAGAACGTTTCCATATATAGGTGATGATGAGAGGGCAAAGGGGGCGATGCAAATAAAGAGAGGTCTTGATAAACATTTGTCAATGATTGCATGTATGAAGCTATTTGGCTACATTAAATACATAGCCGATTGTGCTTAGTCTCATGTGTCAATAATTGGCCTATATTAAATTAATGCATTGAATTCTTTGCGTTTTTAATTTACATTCTGATGTACTCTTCAATCTGCTTCAATCATCTTCAAATTATGACACTACAGTCTGTATTACAAACACGTTCTCGATTGCACCGACTGCTGTTGCTTTCTTCTCCTCGTCACCAAATTATGCCTCATCCTCTCAAGCCTGCAACCCTGTCTCTGTTTCGTCGTGATTATACTCCGAGCGATCGACTTTTTCAATTAGATGACCCGTGACATACTTGTTCAATGTAAACATGGTGACCTGGTGGCGCGACAAAGCGTGTTCAAAAATAGGAATTGAGATTTGATGAGTTGAGAAAATGGTCGCAAACCTTTCATTCGTGTACAAAAAATGTGCTCTCCAAAATTTCCATAGCACGATTCCAATAGGTATAGTGTGCGATGGACCTTGTCATGTGTTTCTAAATCATCACTCACCTTGTCTTCCCCTCCCATGACCTTTTTCAGCTTGTCATCACAGATAATCTCTCGCTTGTCTTCCGGATTTTGTAGATTGTGCTTTTTAATGTAATCCCAGATCCCCTTGACAACTTGTGGCCGTGGAAGAATATTGGTACCAACCAAGTCCGTAAGATCCGCCGACAACTTGTAGGGGGGTTGGAGACCCGGCTTTTTAGACTTTCGTCGTTTCTTGCCTCCATCGTCGTCACTGTCGCTGCCATTGTCATTACGACGCCTCTTTTTGCGTTTTGCGTCCGAATTCTTTTTCTTCTTGGGCGTGGTGCTGTTGGTTGTCAGGTCAACCGGCTTGAAAGGATGAATGTGGGCACCAATGTATTTGTTCATGGTGAACATGGTGAAGGAATCGCAACCAAAGACTTTTTTCATTTTGTCGTCCAGAATTATTTCTCGTTTGTTCTCGGGATTTTGCAACTCTTTCGCCTTTATGTAATCCCACATGCCCTTGACGACATCTGTTCGCGCTACGAGCTCGGTTGGATCACGCCCCAGGAACTTTGCCAGGTCTTTCGAAATTTCCTTTTTGACCGACAGACCCGTCTTTCGGGGTGTTTTTGCTTTTTCGTCGTCGGAAGACGAGGCTGATTCGTCGTCCAATTCGTTAATTGCTTCCGATAAAGCGATCTTAATAAATTTCATGCGTGGCTTGAGGTTGACACCCCCGCACTCCTTTGAGAGTAGCTTCGTAAAGGCCTTGACACCAGTCGTTTGGAGGTTCACCAAAGGAATAAGACGACGAATGTGGGCCCTTAACGCCTCGTCGGTGGGTTCTTCCCGCTCCTCATTCCCGTCTTTTTTGCCATTGTCCTCAATATTTGCTTGATCTCCTTGCTGTGGCTTTCCACTGCGTTTTATTTTCGCCATGATTGCTGCTAGTCCTTTTGACAGTATGGCACAGTGTTCTTGGTGGATTAATCTCTGCCGTTACAGTTAAGATTGTTTATTTTTCATTGCGAAAAAGGTGCGCACTCGGCAAATAGAAACTAATTTAGTCAAAAATTAAAAGACCCGCGGGACATTCCGATTTTAAAATTTAATCGTATTCTTCCCCCGAATTCATTGATACATTGTTGGTCATTACGAAGCGAGCACGCAAGGCAGCACGACAAGCAACAAATACTTTTCGGATAGCAACACTTGAGAGATTCACTCCACCACCCAACACAAAACGACAGTGACAGGCAGAGAGAATTAAAAGGAAATAGCATACAGGCGTTGATAGAAACGACAAATATCACACACAACAACGCATTTTATACTAGTGAATTTTTATTATCCCTAAGACGGACACAATGTGCGATACGATCCTACAAAAAACTGATCCCTTTCTCCTAGACCAAACGGTCGACAGTCTGGGCATTATTTCTCCCACATCAAATCCTTCGTATCCACTTCCTCTTTCCGCCACTGAAGCTTCGGGAGACACCGAAGAGGACCGGCCCTATCTAGAAACTCCCTTTAATCGATTAGACAGTGAGAACAACTATCGGAGTCCCTGGAAGGCCTTTGACAACGGCGAGACGGAGATCTTGGCGATGGAACAAACGGCCAATGAGGTCTGGGATGCCTACCGGCAATTGTATTACGGCCATGATGCCGTAGGAAGCGTCTTTGTCCGCCGAAAGGGACAACATGCTGCCGGAATGATGTCGCCCTCTAAGAAAAAGACCAGCGGAGCACTGGAGGCATTCTTTGGGATCCACAAGAAAGCCTACGGAGATGAATCGGGAGCCGAAATGGCTCGTTGGGACAGCGTTCACACGGTCACCATTGAGGTTCCCAATATAGAGGAAGGAACCTGCGAATACACGATCCAATCGGCGGTCTGGTGTCGGTATTCACCAGAGGATGTCGGAGATGTTCCTCTGGCCGACCGGCCCAAGGTTGTAAGGCCCAAGTCTCCCCCGAAAAAGAAGGTAGCGACTCCCACCAAAATGAGCAAGGAGGGCCACAAACTTGAATTAAAACGACTGGAAGTCTTTGACAGGGCCGCCAACCACTGGGACAGCAAGAAGCCCGGCATCCATATGGGTCGAGGAGAATCAGCACCTCTACCCACTCCTTCCCTGCCAAAGGGAACCCCCATCCCGGCAACCGTCACCTCGGCAGCCATCTATACCAAGGAGACATCGAAAGTATGCAAACTGTCGCTGAACAAAAAGCAGCCCACAAGCATTCCGGTGGCATCGCACATTCAAAACATCGGATCTCTGCTGGAAAAAATCGAGACGGACTTTCGCAGCAAGCTGGAACGTGTCGACGCCCCCAAGTGCGTTGAGGTATTGGAAGGCATGTACCGACAGTCGCTGTCGCCAGGTCTGAAACTCCCCAACCGTGCCAAGAGCTTCAACCCCAATCTCTTGTCTAGACGTGGTGGACACGCAACAGGAATGGGTGTCGGCCAGTGCATGATTGCCGAGATGGCCCTCAAGGCCAAGGCCAAGGGATTGGGCAAGGAAGATGGCAGTAGCAAAAACAAGGCTATGGAGGCCGTCTTGGAGGCCGAAAAGAAAAAATTGGTGGACAACGAGGCAACCACCAACAACAATGTCCCCGACAACTGGAGCAAAGCGGGACTAAAAAAATCCAAGATCTCACCCGAAAAGGAAAAGCCCACGACACAACCCGGTGCCACGGGCTTTTTAAAAAGAGCCAGCCTTCGCAAGGCCCCTTCGATTCGCACTTTTAGTTCAGGTGATTCCGATAACGCATCGTCACCCTCAAAGCCGGAATTTATGAACTTTCGAAGCAGACTCAGCTCGAGCCGAAGCAGTGCCAGCAAGGCATCAAACGACGACCAAAAAACGACTGAAACTTCTTCCTCCTCGCCCGAAAAGAAATCGGGAGCTTCGATTTTCAAACGTCCCAATCTCCGCAAGGCAGGTTCGGCACGAAAATTTGAGAAGTCCAATACTTCAACACCAACGCCGGAATTTATGAATTTCCGAAGCAAGCTGAAGTCGACCAAGGCGTAACTGTGCGTGTTCTGAAATGAATGAAAGATGGAATTGTTGGCAACAAACAATCCCATTCACAATTTTTTTACACAGAAGCACAAATCGCATCTACAAAAAACGATATCAAAAATAAAGAAACAAGAACGATGTATTTCTCTCTCACATGCATAGGTTCAAGTGTAACAAAAAATATTCTATAAAAATATAAACACAATTATTAAAACATGAACATACCAAGGCAATTTGAATAAATAAATGATAGTAATGTACCAGGGATTTCACCTCAGTTTTAACATTTGGGCTCATCGGCAATCAATTTAACGATCTTAAGTGAGCGTATTCCAAGTTATCCATCCAAAATACTACGTCGACACAGATCTGGGGAACTGGGGTATCAACTGATGCAGCCAATGCATTAGATTTGAGCATGCATGACAGAGTAGAGACATCCTCATAGTTTATCAACAGCAACAACAGGGTTTCTCCGCAGTATCATTATGGCATTGGCGTGCTACACATCAATTGCAAGAATGTTAATGATCCAGCAGTAGTTTAATTGACTTGAATTATATATAATCCTTCCAGTCATAAAAGAAGATTCGAATGCTACTAACAGCGAACCGCAATTCTATTGAAAGATAGTCTTACTGGTTCAGTGAAGTAGTAGACTTGTGTGATCTTTTTCGTTTGGTCACTTGTTGGAGATCCACATTTCGAAGTAAGTAGTAGATTATATCGGGCCCATCCCAATCTCATTTCCATTTTATCTCAACCCAAGCGGTGGGATGCTCCAATTCTTCCCTCCTAGTAGAATCCAGCCCTTACGATTGATATTGAAGGGATGCTGGATATCGGAAGGGAATTGATGAGGAAGTCTGAATTATGAATCTCTGTTCCCAGAAAATTAATGTCGTCATAGCAATTTCTTTGTGACAATTATGCTTTCACTTATCATTTTTCAATTATTCCATCCCGGTGTTTCCTTGAGTTCCCATATGGCACCGGCAGTCGGTGAAATCGTCGTTCGTTTTCGAAAGTAGGTCGAATCGAGGAGCTCTCGAGCCTTATTGGGATCCTTCCACTGGATCAATCGTGCCTCACACGCCAGTTTGAAATCTTTCCATTGTTTTCCACAGCTATCTAATTTTCCATGCCGATAGAGGGAATCACTCTGGTATCCCGAGCTTATACAACGGGCCCATTCGTCCCAATAGTGTCCGACCCGAATCGTGCCGTCATCGTCCACGTCGGTTTTTGTATTGTTGTTGTTGTTGTTGTTGTTGCTCCCAAAAATTGCCATGCTGTGCGCGTTTGTTTGCAATAGAGTTTTAGCGAAATGCCTGTTGTATAGTATATATCTTTATATTGTGTTTGGATTTCGTTTCATTCATGTCATTGTCGAGCTCTATTTTTTTTACTCCGAATGAATCTAGAATTATTTTCTGCGGTGATCGCCAATTCTTTTAAGCGGTCTGTTCGTGCCCCCTTCGATCCTACTCCACTGTAGTTGGAAGCACAAAATGCTCTGGATCACTTTGAACAAATACCTAAGTCGTTGATGGGCATGGATGAAATAGACTTATAACTATGAACATTCTCGTAATATTTCATGACAAACGATATCCAATCTTTTGTTTCTTGCGCTGATATAGGCACCAGCACTCTCTACGTCGTATGAAGTACCGTAAATAGATAATTCATAATAATTCTATTAGCTTTCATATCATCAATTCATTCCCTCGTGAACAATCCCGTATCATCAATTGCTGGTAAACAGCTCTTATCTAGAGGATAAATGATTCAAATTGTGTTGTTCGATACAAAACACTAGCGTCGAGTATTCTATTTTCGCTTCCGTTTCTTTGAGAAATCGCTTGTGGATTCTTTGTGAATCGTTTCAAAGACGGCACTAAAATCCTCATCTGACACATTCAAATCCTTGTCCTCCCGAGCACCCCTGAATAGTTTTTCTGCGGTGTTCATAACTGAATACTCAACACCCGCGGCCTTGGCCATATCACAGGCCAATGCCATGTCCTTGTGGGCGTGTTTCAGGGGAAAGTTGGGAGCGTGATCTCCTTTCACCATCTTAGGGCCCTTCAGATTAAACATGGGACTTTGAATAGCGCCCTGTCCAATGATCTCGATCATTTTATTGGGATCCAGCCCCATTCCCTCCGAAAGGGCGAGTCCCTCACCAAAGGCAGCGAGCATTGTTCCCATCAACGAGTTGACCACCAATTTGGCTCTTGTGCCGTGCCCAACCGTTGTTTGGAAAAAGTGGCTGGCCTTTCCCATGGCTTTGAGCCCATTGTCCTTTATCTCGTCAAAAAGTGCATTGGAACCGGCACAGAGAAAAATCAAACTGCCCTGATGGGCAGGCCCCTTGCTCCCGCTCACGGGGGCTTCCAAGAATCGTCCTCCCTTTTCCGAAACAAACTTATCCATTCGAACCATGTCAGCTTCTGCTAGTGTTGCGCAATCGACAATCGATTTCCCCTCTCCGACCCCGGCGAGGACACCATTGTCACCTTCAAAGACATCCTTGCTGGCCTCGGGGGTTGATAGCATCGAGTACGTAACGCCACTCTCCGTGACGACTTCCTTGGGAGTGTCCTTGATTACAATAGTCTTTTCCGGAAATTTTTTCTTGAGGGCCTCGCACTTGGATTTGGTACGATTCCAGACAATGAGCGGAGATTCGTCGGTCCCGGCGACACCTTCCGATAACAGACGTGCGGCCATTCCCTCTCCCATGATACCTAATCCGATAAATCCCACAGGTGACGACATTTTTTTTTTCCAAATAGCGAAACGAATTCTCAATACACAACAATAGCGCTTTTCTATTTACCGAGGACTAGTTCAATCCTAGTAGAAGGATCAAACAAACTAGGTCGTTCTCACAGCAGAGAAAGATCTCAGCAAGTGGAGGGATTGTTTTAGTCATTGCTTTTGGAAAACACCCAAAACGTCAGTCTGAAGCAAATATGTACATATCAGGTATCATAGATACGAAAGATAGGTTGATAATCGGAGTGACTACATTAGTCCCGTCCTTCCAGGCGCTTTGAAACCTGTGACGCAAAACTAATCGAAACTCACAGGGAAATTGATTTAAAAGAAACAGGGAGTTTCGAATCAGAAACTCCCAGGTCTCTAGTACACGCTGGATAAGGCATATGTAAATCGGTTGGCCATCAAAAAATCCACATCCGTTGGAGCTGAATCGGTCTGGAGCCTAGGATTCATACCTTCCGAATGTTAAGAATCATTGATACTGATCAATACGGTTACATTAAAACTTTCAAAGGTGGTGGATCTCCAGTCGAGACGATGATGGAACCATAGTAACTTTTAGGACGTTTGACATGAGCGTATCAAATGAAATAAGCACACAGAATCAACAGATGGAAAAGGGCTCGGCGCAGACATCATCCTGATGACGGTGTGTCAGCAATAACAATAATCATAATCATACGCATTCAGAAATATTTCGAAAAACCTAACTATATGATTAGTAGCTACATTTCCTACGCGGATAGTGCGTTGATTCTTCGGAAGCTATGTATCCTACGAGGATAGTACATTGATATTGATTCTTCGGCAGTTTTTGTCACTGCATCAGCTACCCATCGGAGATCTCTGTCAAGATTCCAGAGCTTTCGGACTGTAAAACCCCCATCCACTATAATGGAGGCTGCTTGTGGTTCTCCAGCGCTGCTTGCTGGTGATATCGCTTGATCTGTTTTTGTTCTCCTTGTCACGACACAAGGACAAAGAAAGCTAGCACCCCTCGTTGTTGCGACTCTCGCCTGTTGGCTACTTCGTCGAAATAAAACTCGCTTATCGATGGCCGCATCACGCTTGTAGCAATTTTTGAACGATTGGTAATCATCCGATGTATACCACATCGATTTTCGCTCTGTCTTTGTTAAATTGCGATGGGTCGGGATGGTTCTAACACGGACTGTGTCACGGAAGCGAATGCGAGAAGAAGTTGAACTCGAAGACATGTTGGAGGTTTTTGTGGTGAGTGTGTGGATGGTTACTGGGTCAGTGGCGATTGCGTGTATGTTTACACGATTGGTGATCGATTTTCCAATTGCTATACGTTTGGAGATGCTTTCGTTCGTCTTTATGTGCACTTGAAAAATGTGACAGCGACTTTTAAATTTTTCCCGTGAAGTGTGAACACTGAAGAAATCTCTCATGTCGCTTATCGATCGCTTATACCTAGTAGTACCACCACTAGATTGCAGTTGTGCCCGGAGAAATATGCAGCCGGACTTAAAGTAGGAAACACTATTAAGTCCCGAAGGTTGCGAACATTGCACTTATGATTCTCATTCAAGAATCTAATTATTAAATGTGGGATTAAAATGTCGAGGAGCACATCTAAATGAATTCAAAACGTACAATACTGTACTTCTTCAATTAGGGATTCTTAATTGACATTTTAATTCTAGAACAACTATGATTGTGAGCGACGATTAAAAGCGATTGTGAACATCTTCCAGGTTCTATTCAAGTATCTTTATTTAACGCAATTGTTTCGACAGGACTGCTTATTTAAGCCTTCAAAGGTCAAATGAGGTATTTTATACCCTTAAAAGGACCAAAGTGTTTGAAAACGTTCGATGAGCTTCCTACCAAAATTGTGCACGCGCACCACGCGCAATTTTCATGAGACCAAATACTTCTCAGGAAAGAAAGTCTGTGTTATGAATTCCAAGGAAATCTGAAGAAAAATACCTTTCGTGGTTGCTCTCCATAAAATCAAACCGCAAACAAATGTAACTATGAAAAATTGCTACCAAGAAATTCCCTTGCTTACACAGGATACAATGTTTGCAGACAAGATGACCAAAGCGATCGTCAAAGCCCCAAGGAAAGTTCAGTTTAACCGAACTGTCACAATAACATTGGTTCAATCGCATCGCGAATACAGCGACACTGAGTTCCAATCATTATGGTACAGCGACTCCGAGTACCGCTTATTTCGTTTGGACGAAGTCCATGAGAAATTGTCAGCACCTCTAAGACAAAGAAAAAAGAACGAAGAGAAATATCATCGGAGGGAAGCACTTCGACGTCTTGTGGTCCGATCGCAAGATGACAGAAATCTCCAAAGAAAGCTTCGACAATCGAACTGCGACTATTCTGTATGGCTTGCCAATATTTGCAAGCGAGAGTCCGAATCATGTTCTGTCGAAGCAAGAACGCGTGGAATGGAGAACGATCTCGACCTTTTGAACTTTAAAATGCGAGAAATGTCTTCTGATCTGTCCATGGCGAGATCACCAGCGATGTTGTCAACGACGAATATTCGGGTGTCGCTAGACAACCAGAACACAAAGAATGCCCGATGGTCACCAAGGGGTAAGGATACACTCCGTGATGTAGCCCCAAACGCCATCAAGAGAAATACTGATCTTCGCCGTGCATTGTGCAAAGACTTCGTTTCGCAAATGAGCCCCAAACTAGCCTCACCAAAATCGATAAGACGCACGAACACGGCTGTTGGTCTCCCGTACATCGCAATATCAATCTACGAGCCCAATATCAACGCAACAGAAAGTCCAAGACACTAAGCTGTGCCAGGGGATGCTAATAAATACTCCATATAGATTTAAATAGAAATAGACATACAATTAATTTACAAACACATATTCCACTATCCCAACTTCGCCAAAACAAAGCCGCGCCAAAACTGATCGAATGTAAGAATAAAAAGTCCCCTGTATTAATGCTGTGCGAAATAAAGCGAATAGGACTACACAATACCATTGTTGTTTGTCTTTCATATTTACTCGTACTTTTTATTTCCAATTTTCGCTACAGTCCCATTTCAGCATTGGAAAACGGACTGAAGTTGCATGCAATATTTTAATGACGCTCTTCAAGCGCTCAATAAGCAATGATAAGCTACCAAAGCCGGCTTCATTTATGCGCATCACTAGAGCCCTTCAACACTCTATATACAATCTGTGAATAAATCCCGAATAGTCAGTCTTGAAGAACAAAGAAGCGCGACGAGCGCATGCTCTCTATTTTCTGAATTTTGTTGTGAATTTTTTCCAAAAAAAATTCAGTCGTGTTCCCGTGATGCCTTCACAAGTCTCGTTCTTGGCAGGCAAACATGTTGTTGCTTTTACCGACCCATTTCTAACTACTGTTCTTCCAAAGGCATCTCCAACGCCATTCAATCGTATTCGGAATCACTATAAAATCAATCGCTACAACGAATCACGCAATGTTGCCCTATCTTCTTACTTCCGCAATCGCAAGAGACCAGAACGACCCACAACAATTTCTATATCACGACAACACCATGCCAGGCATCCTCTTCAGCAGCTATTCTTCCTCGACTAGAAGGACTATGAAGCGATCGAACCGTCACATTGGGATCGCATCGATTCAATCTCTTCCTACCACCAGCTCCGGAATCACAACCACCAACTCGTTGTTCCAGAGCCTTTGCAACGGAAGGTCTACAGCGCCGAAACCGACGACTTTTGAAAGATACAACCCCTCAATTCAAAATCCAAGCAGCATTAAAAGAATAAGAGACGAATGGGGACAATTTATCGATATCGATACCACAGACAGCGAAGAAGAGTATTGCCTTCACACCGCAATTCTGCTTGGGGAAAGCCCTTCGAACTGACGAACCAAACTTCCCAACAGAGCATCACCACGGGTACAAAAAAGCAATCTACACAATTTATACATAGATCCCAACATAGACGAACAACTTAAATTTCCCACGTCACCGCTACTAGATATCTCCGAATCGACGAACCAATATTCTCATCGGGCAAACGTGAGACCGAACCATTTTATTTGAAGAGACCCAACACCTCAGAGCTATAGACGCTTAAAACGCACCATTTCACCGCCACTAGATATTTTTCGATTCGTCGATCCATTTGTGATGATACCATTTCTATAGTATTTTTTTGAAAATTGATCTCTATTTTTTGTCCCCTGGATTTCATCAAATTTTGACACCCACTGCACTTCTGGTTGTTTTTGTGTTTCCAAAGTGACGGTGGAAGCAAAGATGTCGGTTAGCGAAAATATTTCGGTGGATGCAATGGTTACTTAATCGATTGGTGGCAAAGGTGTTACGCAACAGTGGTTTCCTCCAAGAGTTGAAGAACCACGTCTCGACCACTCATAGCGGCCCCATGTACGGTAGATTGGTATTTCTTGTGGAGGTATTCACCACAAAAGTAGAGTCTGGAATCAATGGATTCTTGCAATGTTTCTTTTGTGGGTTCGTTCAACCAGTTGTACGAGTAGGCGCCTCTTGCGTAGGGTTCTTGGGACCAGTTCTGAACGAGGCCCCGTACAAAGTGCATGGAAGCCTTGTTATCAAAGATTTCGTCGAGCTCTCGGAGCAAATGTTTCAGGAGTTTGTCATCGCTGAGGAAAAAGAGATTGTTTGGTTCGATTTCCATTCCAACAGCAAAGAGCGCGAGTATGTTCTTTTTGGAGGATTTCTGAAAGAGAGCATCGAAATAGAAATATTCGTCTCCGTAAAAGTGCGCGCTTTCACCATAGTTATCATTAGTGCTGTCATCGTGATCGTAGTCATAATTAGTGTTGTCAACGTCAATCACATTATCATTGTCACTATATGCACCATTATCATCGTTATCATCATCACTATAGTTATCATCATCATTGTCGTTTCTGTATCTTTCTTTGAAATTGTCCACGTACAGGAGATCTGGATAAAAGCGTTCGTCGAATTCCAGCCATGCCTTGAGTCCCTCTGCCGTGTGTATCTTGGATAGTGCATCACGTTTCGCTTTCGATAGTGGTGGCACAAATGTAATGCCGTTTTCTGTTTTCTTGTCATTTCGCAATTCGATCGATGCCGCCGGAGTCGCCACAATCACTTTGGAACCATACACTGTTCTTCCATCATTGGTAGTGATGCTCACAACTCCCATGGAAGACGACGAAGAATAATCAATCGAAACAACCTTAGCATTCGTTTCCACGTTTTCTTGAATATGCCAATATACGTAGTTTCTTAGATAGCTTCCCCACGTTGTGTTGTAGAATTTGTGTTCCTTGTAAAAATACTGGTGCAGGAACAGTTTTTGATATCGTTGCTTTCCTCTTCCGAGATTATACCTCGATGCGTACACACTACGTGGGCGATACTCGATCGTTGGATAGTTCATGGCTACGTCCTCTTTATCGAGTTGGTAATAGAGAAGATCTTTTAAGACTTGTGGATGGACATGGATCCATTCAGCACCCAAATCAAGCGGAACGTCTGCAAAATCAAAATCGAGCGGTACTTCTCGGGTTCTCCCACCAACATCGTTATTGGCTTCAAGGATTACAAAATCGCGAATGCCTAGATACTCGAGGGTGTATCCCGCAAAGAGACCGGCCGCTCCGGCGCCAACAATAACAATGGAATAGACGTTGTCGTCTTTTTCTGTATCGCTGCTGTCAGCATGGTGGTTGCTTTCTTGGAAGGATTCCAGGACGGATGGATCGATCAGATGTGTTGCGATTGGTTCCACCACAGCAATCGGTGTCGCCGTAAGCATTGCTGCGACAATGGCGGTAGCAACGATGCCAACCAGAACCAAGACGAACCCAATGGCCAACAATAGTTTCCACTTTTTTGGAATTCCTTTCATCATCATGGCATTCCTCATGCGGCGTAAGAACTATCTACTGACTACTGTTTTATGTGGTAGTAGGAGTGATCACTATTGCCTGCCATATTCCTTTGGCACTTGTCAGAATCGGTGCCAATATCGGTTGCCACCCTCTTGTGCAAGGATAATAGCGATTTCTTTTTTCTGATTTACCTTGATGGGATGATTCTTTTCTTTTACGATTTTTGTGATTTGTGCCAAAAGTCGAGTCGCATGAATCAAAATTATACGCCAAGGGACAAAAACCAATCGGTATGATGATGACACAGAGGCGCATTGAGTCACTCGACTCTTTCCAGTACGGTAGGAAGGCGCGTTCAATATGCTAGCGGAGATGACTCGAGCAAAATATTATGGTTCCTGATCATCAAAATAGAGGAGAGTCATACTTCTTGCTTGCAGTGCAATCTCGATCCTCGAACCAATAGTTGAAGATAGTATCGGAACAAAAGTACAACGACTTGCTATACCATTGCAGAAAAAAAGGCCCTACATCTTGACGACTTTCTGAAATCCCCGGCACTAGAGCGAGCAGGAGCAGCGGCAAAAGCTACGAATCGAAATCGAAACGACTGTTGAGAGCTTTTATAAGAGCTTGAATCGTCCATATCAATCATGGGGATGTGGCTTGCAATTGTTCTCCCTATTGTCTTTGTGATTATATTTTTCATCGCTTTGTGTAAGGTGATAAGGCAACCCAGCCCCTACAGAACAACTGGCGGCGCCCGAACAAACTCTACGCAAAGGACGTCGTCCGCGGGCGACGTTCAGCTTAATTGAACATGAATTGAAAGCAATGCAAATTGCGTTTTGGGAACATACGCAAGGAAACGAATGGCAAACGACGAGTGCTTGAGAGTGGCAACTTGCTAGAGACTTCTCATGGAGGATTGTTTTCGAGCACGACGACGCATTTGGTGGTCACACGACATACGATTTTTTTAATTTTTTTTCGACTGTTTATGATGCACGGGTTGAACCCGTGATACATAAAAGTTGAGCTAAAAATAATTGGTATGAAGAAATTTAGAAATCACTCTAGATTAAACATTACTCTAGATTAAACATTTCATACACGAAACATCTAGTCTACCAGTAGTCGGTGAGATCGAGACGGCAATTTGGGGAATCTACGCAAGGTTCATGATATATAGTATATAGACACTGTGTATACACTCGACAAACCAATGCAATAAAACATAAGTAGTCCTATTAAAAGTAAACAAAGAATACGGCAATAATTGGAAAGAGTGAAATTCAAAATTTATAGCATTACAGAGAGGGAAAATACCGCACCATAGATCTCTAGTTATGGATGAAAATCAAGATTGCTGTTTTCGCAGTCGCCTAATCTAGGCATATAGTACACACTCCAATGACACTGGGCAAAAAAACATAAATATGCGTTATCCTAAGGAAACATTGGACCAAGAAGCTTTCGATTTATTCGGAAGAACGATATGACTCTTGTCGATTTCGACCCATGAAAGTGATCAACGATTCCAACGAAGATAAACGACAATCGTATGCAACACGTATGTTACAGTCGCAAGCTTTAACTTTGCATCAATTGCCCATTTTATAGGCTTGGTGTTTCTTATCTTCCTCTTGCCTCACAGCATTGCCAGACTAGTCCTCATCTTATTGCGAGCGAATGAGTGCTCTACAGCTGGAAAATAATGCAATCGTTCGAGTGAATAAATCCTTCTCTTTTGCTTGTCTTTCCCTCCTCATGCAACGATAATTTGGTTGTGCCCTTCATTGTTTATTTTCTACGTTTTACTTGTCGCTTGGATCGACTTTAACGACAAGCAGTTTGTCCAAGGGTGTAAACTAACTACTTCCAACTAAAATTTCCGAGATGATAGTTCACAACTGGAGGGCGATGCTTGCTTAGATTCCCAATCGTTTTTTCCGCTGGAGATTAATCAGCCTGAGACCACGCTTCATAGCAATTTCATCCAAGGACTCGTGTGTCAGCAATGCCTTGTACGTTGCCCGCACAACGTTGTAGTGGTTTCGACTCCCGTGGGCCTTGGCGACGACATTGGTGATCCCCATGAGCTTGAGAATTTCGCAGCACAACGGGTTTCCCCGTAACCCGTTGGTTGTGGGCCGTAGAATTACCTTGCAAGAGTTTTGTCGACCCACCAAATCGCGTGTGATGGTTCTTCCACGGTATCGATCGACAAAGAAAATATTACGCTTGGCCATCCGACAGGCGATCTCGACGGCATCTTCTGGTTCAAAAGCCTTTCCGAGGCCAAAACCACCGCAGCCACGAAGATTCCCTCCAACGACGAGACTTCGAAACGAGACAACACGTCCTCCTCGCCACATCTTGCTAACCCGATCAGTTCGAATAAGCATTTCGCCCCTAGGTGATGAAAAGAAAAATATAAAAAGTTTGAATGTGAGAAATAATAGAGACATTTATCACAATTGAATACGAAGCAGCATAATATTGGTACACAAGAATTTCATTGGTGAGAGGAGACAAAAATCAATTGAATCCCCTTTGTGACGATCCAACAGTCTACTCTTTCTCTGTAGTTTTTGCTCAAGGAACAAACACACACACACACACACTAAATCATACTCACCAATCTCCGTGTGCCAGCTGGTTTGGGGGAATCTGGTTGTCAGCACCCGCCCCATTGTCGCCAGCAAAGTCATCATCGTTGCCATCTAGAAAACGGGTCTCGGGGAGTTCCATGTAATCGAAGCGCTCCTGGTTCACGAGGTCGTCGATCCTCCGCATCATCTCTTCGGCGGAGTAGCTGGCACTACGGGCATCGGCCGTCAACGCCCGCCTAGCTCCCACCAGATCTTCGGTCGATCCATCGGCGCTGGTCAAAAAGTCCATCGTCTTGAGCTGTGCCTCGACATCGTCCAGGTCGTTGGTGGCCCCCAGATCGTTGGCACGCAGGGCCCGGAGGGCGCCCCCCATTAGCGTTCCGAGAGGTGTCAAGTCGTCTTCGTCTTCGCCAAGATCCAGGGCGTCACGAATCCGGATCTGGGACTTATCAATCCTGGGCAATGGCGTCTTCATCGGGTCGCGATTCTTTTTAGGTGGCCGGAACGACTGCTGTCGGCTGCGGTCGAGACGTGCGTAGTATCCTCCTCCAGGGGACTTTTTCTTCTTTCCACCGCTGTTGGATAACCATCGCTGCTGCTGCTGATGTTGCTGCTGTGGTGTTGCGATATCCAAAGCGTCACCACCAGCCATCACCACGGCGAGCGGCGAGATCGACAACCTTGTTTTGTTGTTCGTTGCCATCACCAACGACGCAGCTGTTGTTCTCACTCTCTGTGTCAGATGTTGTGTGGAAAACATTTTTATCGTCAGGCTACGGTTCTATAGCTTCTGTTGCAATGTTGTTTGTCGGTTTAAGTATTTATGGGAGGTGTGTCTCTCTTCTCGTTTTCGCTGTCTGCTTTGGTATGAAGGTAAAGCGCTAGCTAGCCTTAAAGTAACCCTAAAGTTGACGCTATGAAGTAAGCGAGTGAGTCTCTGGAGCAAGCGAGGTTTGGATTTCCAGGCACGAAGAACATTACACGTGGAGCGTTCCTTTTACATTCTTCTCTGTCGTGAGTCAACAAGACTGGATCATGCCCACCCAAATAAAACTACCGTAGAAAAAAGAAGAGGATTACGATTACGTGAACGCATGCTGATGTGTTTTGATTTCGAGAAAATGGCGCAAGATGATGTCGAGTGATGTATTAAAACAACGTCGGAATACATCATCTTTGTGATGGCCAATGAAGTATAAAATATCAAACAACACCGGTTTCTTTTTGCATTGCCAAATAAATTTAGGAATAGATAGACTGAGAGCAACAGAAAAGTAGCACAAGATCAAAATACTACGCACAACGATGATTTGCAATTCATCCTTCTTTTTCTTTGCCTTCAAGGCAACGATTGTCTTTGTCTTGTTCTACAATCATTTTAGAGTCAGTGCTTTCGTTATCACGACAACGACAGTTTCGCAATCATCATCATCATCGTCGCCGTTATTATCACAAAAATCCTGCAGTAATAGAAGCGGGAAAAGTATTTTGTTTGCGGGTATGGGAATGGGGGTTGCTACGAAAAAGAAAAAGGGAGGAAAGAACAAAAAGAAAAACAAAAATTCTTCGGCGGCGGCATCCCAAAAATCCCCATTCGATGTCAACGCATCACTGATTCGAATGGAAAAGAAGTACGACGAGCTCATGTTGGATGTTGCCAAGGAGCTCAAAAAGGAAGAAGAAGAAGCCAATTCGTACAGCTCGTATTCTTCCGGAGAAATCGAAATGATTACATCGGAGTACGTGGTTTGTACTCGTGCGTCTTCCTCTTCCAAGAGCAGGATACGAGACTGGGTTCCCGTCGCTCAGCTCTGCCTCAAGAGGCAAGAAACAGATTTCGAGGACGGAGCTTCCGATGAAATGGTTCGAACGGCGATATCGGCCTATTGCCGTGAACTTTCTCACTTGGCGGCCGTGGGTGCACCCGTTTTTTCTACCATTGCTCGGAATGATCTCCAATACGGTGTTGAATCGGTGGATAGCTTTCACAAATACGTGTACGATGAGGTTGTTGAAACCAAAGAAACGAAAAATCCCGACCAGGTCATGACCAAGGCCGAGGCTCGCCAAACACTAGGATTGTCTACCAACGATAGCGAAAACGCCAAGTCCGAAATGAAGCAGGCTTATCGAAAACTCTCTTTTGAGCTGCACCCGGATCGGTTTGAGGGAACTCCGGAGGAATGCGAGGCAGCCAAGGAACGGTTTTATCGCGTCAAGCTGGCTTACGACACGCTTCAATCTGGAGTGCGCGAGGAAGG
>Ga0115013_10000196_pt1 | contig 39874 bp, 32 predicted proteins | sample SouAtlMetagenome_2_FD_88686 | JGI IMG/M metagenome (GOLD analysis project Ga0115013, IMG submission 88686) | Marine eukaryotic phytoplankton communities from Atlantic Ocean - South Atlantic ANT15 Metagenome | ecosystem: Environmental > Aquatic > Marine > Oceanic | place: South Atlantic Ocean...
GTTATTACTTTCTGTATATGTGATTCCATCTATCCAAGTATATGTATCACAATGCTCTTGTACATCTACTCCAATATTGCTGTTATTGATGGTAAGATTAAGAGTTACTATACTATCACAACCTACTGCATTAGTTAATATATAAGAAGCAGTATTGTTGGATGAAGTGTAAGTCACTCCATCTATCCAAGTGTATGTATCACAATGCTCTTGAACATCTACTCCTGTATTACTGTCATTGATGCTAAGATTTAAAATAACTACGCTATCACATCCATTTGTTGTGCTGAGTATACACAATTTATCGGGAACATCTTCGCTTCTAGTGGAATTGTATATAGAAAGATCTGTTCCGTGACTTAAATCAAGTGCAACATTGGAATCATAATTTTCATTAAAATCCCAGAAGCCAACTAAGTTATCTATAGGCGAGGTTGGAGGACATATTAAATACTCATTAATTTCTTCTTCAGAGAGTGCTCGATTCCAAATTGAAACATCATCAATTGATCCGTTGAAATTTTCGCCTCCACCAATTTTTTTACCAATAATTAATCTCAAATCATAGTCGGTATCAGGAAAGTTTTCAGAAACTTCTTTGTTAAAATCTTCATCGCCATTTAAATATAACCTAACAAAATTGCCGTCATAGGTTATTGCTATATGATTCCACTGATTTAAATTGACACTATTATTACTTTCAATAAACTCATTATCTTGTTCAAATAAACCCGATCCCGATAAAAAATAAATCTCACCATTGCCATTAATACCTAAAGCATAAAGTTGCCAATCATTATTTTGATTTCCAGAAACACTCACAACTCTCTGTGTTGTTTGAGTTAATAACTGTGGCTTAATCCAAGCAGAAATAGTTATTTTATCTTCAATATCGTACAAATTATTTGTAGTTGAGAGATCTAATTCATTAGCTACTGATTCTGTATAAAGATAGCTTGAGTTTTCCCCATTAAAAACTATTGATAAATCGTTGGTGATTTCTTGAATACTATCAATATATTCACCTGAATGTGTATACAATGAATCATTCCAAAAATAGCTAGCGGCACATGTGTCAACAAAGATGTATGTTGTTTCTGGCTGCGATATATTTACTTCCAACTCATACTCTATTGCAATTGAATAATCAACCCACTCCCACATATTACTCTCTGTTGAAAATTTGTACCCAATCCAATATTGACCATTTAGTTCATTTTCTGTAAAGTAATTAGAAATAAATTGGTTTTCCTCATGATTATCGACCACCAAAAGATTTCCGCCATGTTGTGAACAATATGCTGAAGCCTCGGCCCAAGACATAGATCCTACTTTATAATAATAGTTGTCACTAAATGAACCTATAAACTCTATATTATCATCAATTTCTTCAAAATTTGGGTTAAAACTACATTCATTAATTTCGATAATAAAATCTATTCGAGTTGGTTCACCAAACGCTGATCCATCGCCTTCCTGATTCATTAAATTTCTTATTGTCCAATCACCATCGTATTCATCAAAATTCATAACAGCAGCATACCCTTCATAATTTAAATCATCTAATGTATACGCCCACTGAGAATATATTGAAGTTGTTGTTTCGGATGTTATGGTGAAATCACCACTTTCGTTAAAAGTTGTATCTAAAAATGTAGCGTCATTACATTCATTAAGCTCAACATGAATTGGAGAACAAACAAAATTATACGGATATGCTCCCATATCATTTCTTGTTCCATCAAAATCATTATAGATATTAGAAGGATTGCCTGAGTTAATACATGGTGAACCTAACAAAAGGTTGTAATTTGGATTTTCAGGATTAATTGAAACAAAGTTTGATATTTCTGAAATATTACCATAACCTAGAAAGTTATTTTGAGTGTTAGAATAACTTACATTAACTGTACCATTATTTATGATTTCAATATTTTCCCAAATTATACTATTAACAATTGTTAAATCGTAAACACCCGAACCAAAACCTGCATTTGCAGCAAGAGCTATTCCATTAGCATCAATATTATCGGCTTGATTGTCGTAAAATGTACAATTTTGAATATTAGCGTTTGAGCTATTACTTGAATAAGCAGAAAATGAAACTCCTCCACCAGTTCCATTGTTGTTAACACTTTCCGCAGTATTTAAACTAATGTCGCAGTAAATAAGATCTACGTTACTATTTGCAAAATATATACCACCTGCTGTTGAGGATAAATTATTCGAAAACTTAGAACTAGAAATTTCTAAATTTGAATTATATACAGCCATCCCACCTCCATGACTAGTACTATTATTATTGTTTACTAACAAATCATTTAGTTTTATACTAGATTGGCAGTTGTCAATATATATACCACCTCCGTCACTAGAAGCATTATTTTCAAATACACAATTTTCAATAATAATATCTGAGCTTTGTTCAATAAAAACTCCACCTCCAAAAACTGAAGCTTGATTATTTATTAGAGTAGAGTTTTTAATTGTCATGATACTATTGTGACAATGAATCCCCCCCCCATCGTCTGAAGCATTATTATTTTTAATTATTAAATTTTCTAATACTATTTCGGAAAATGAAGTGTAAATTCCACCTCCACCAGGATGATTACCATTTTGTATTGTAAAGCCTTTAAGTATTGCGAATTCACCATTATTAATAGTAACAACTCTACCAGATTCATTTCCGTCAATAACTGATGATTCAATGAGACTAGAGTCACTGTTTAAAATAAAATGTGATGCTACCAAAATATTTTTTCCATTATAATTTATATTTTCTAGATAAGTGCCAGGAGCCACTAAAATAGTGTCACCGTTTGTAGAAATATCAATTGCTGATTGAATAGTAGGGAAGTCTGAGGGAACACTAATAACTTGAGAAAAGGAATTACAACAAAATAAAAACGCAAATAAAATTGATATAAAAAATTTCATAATTTTAAATTTAATGTAATAATAAATAAAAAAAGCGGAAAACTGTCTCAAAATGAGATGGATTCCGCTTTGGTGGACCTCTCGGTCCTTATTTCGAACTTTTTTTAATTTTTTCTTAGTTTATATTTTAAAGTGTCATTTTTTTATACTTTTACTTTAAATTAATTAAAAAAATAAACTCTGTGTATTATTTATTATTAGCTCTACATATTCCTGCCTTTGTTTTCCTTTTTAAACTTTTTGAATCAGCAAATGAAAATGGCTGGTATTCTTTAATTCCAATTTATAATCTTATAATCTTATTAAAGATAGTTCAAATTAAAGCGTTCTTTATAATAATATATCTTTTACCATTACTTTCTTACTTTATTAATCAAGAGTTATTTTTTATAACTAATTTATTGTCAGGTCTTTTTACACTTTATTTAATATATCGTTCGTTAATTTCTATTGGCAAAAAACCGTACCATTTTATGAATTTCTTGATTGAATTTACAATTTTAAGTCCAATAATTTATTTAGTATTATCTTCTGATAATTTACGTTACGATTCTGAAAACTTTTCAAGCTAATACGCATTAAAATTGTTTCGTTCATCTAAACTAATCATAGATATGATAAAAAAAGCGGAACGCTATTTCAAAATGAGATGGATTCCGCTTTGGTGGACCTAAGCGTACTTATTTCGAACTTTTTTAGCAACTATCTAAACCACTGTATTTTTTCAGATATATTATCTCTTCTTTTTTTATTTATTTTTTTAGAGCTGTGAACTCCTAAATAAAAAAATCCTAAACATATTTCATCTACATTGAGTTTAAGAAATTTTCTAAGTGTATTAATATATTTTGGCGTGCTCCAATATCCTCCTATATTACTACCTACACAAGAGATCCATATGTTTTGTACTGCCATGGCAGTAGCAGCTATTTCTTCCCATTCGGGTAATAAATCATCATTTTTTTTCATGCAGATACATATTATATGACTCGATTTATTAAAACTATTTTCTAGTTTCTTTTTTTTATTTTCAGAAAGATCCTTATTTCTTGTAATCTCATCAAGTAGTTTTTTCTTTGAATCATTACAGAATATTTTAAATATCCACGGCTGAGTCATTTTGTGTGTAGGAGCATAATTTGCATTTTCAAGTAATTGAACAATAATATCTTCTTCTATTATTTTACCATTAAATTCATTTGGGTATATTGATTTACGAGATTGTATTATCGATGATATTTTTTTATCAATCATTTTTATAATATTTTAGAATAACTAAAACTAATTTTTTTCAAAAATAGAAAAACCATTTAAACAATTAGTGACATATGCTTTTAGTAAATACCATTCCAATAAAGACTTTGATTTGAAGCAATTGAGTGCTCAAAAGAAAAAGGTTGAAATTCAGCTTGAAAAATTAGAGGAGCGATTTGCAATTGGTGAAATAGGTCAAGATTTATACCAAAAATATACTCAAAAATTTAGCGATGAGCTGATTGAAATTGAGCAAAAAATAGACTTTGGGCAAAACGGCAGTTCGAACCTTGAAAAGGTCACCAATTAAGCCATAAAAGTATCGAAAAACCTATCCTCTACATGGTTAGATGTGTCGTATGATCAAAAACACGAACTTCAACAATTTGTATTTCCCAGGGGAGCGACTTACAATAAGGAAAATGACCGAGTTCGAACTCCTGAAACGCATGTGTTATTTGAGCTAACTAAAAGAACTACAGGGCTTTGTGAGAATAAAAAAAGCGGAACACTATCTCAAAATGAGATGGATTCCACTTTTGTGGGCAATGAGGGACTCGAACCCCCGACTTCCTCCTTGTAAGGGAGGCACTCTGAACCAACTGAGTTAATCGCCCAAAATTGGTTGGCAAATATAACGGATTTTGCTTCAATCACAAATTATATTCAAAAAAGTCTTATCATATTATCTCCGCGACTACAAAGGTGCTGCCACCAATGAAAATCAAATCATTTTCTTTAGCAACTGATCTAGCCTTTTTAAATGCATCTGCAACGGATTTGAAGCAATTTCCTGTCAATTGATGTTCTTGTGCTTTTGTAAATAGTAAATCGACATGCATAGCACGAGGTATTTGGGCTTGACAGAAATAGTATTGAGCTTTTTTAGGCATTAGTTTTAAGATGCCGTCTATTGATTTATCATTAACTACTCCAAAAACTATATGTAACTCTTCGAAGTTTGTCTTTTTAATTTGCTCAACTATACGTTTTACTCCATCTACATTATGCCCCGTATCACAAATTATCGAGGGAGATTGACCCAAAGTCATCCACCTTCCTAATAAGGAGGTATTTTTCTGCAAATTTTTAAATCCGTTTACAATGTGTTTATCTAAAATATTCCAAGCTTTAGTTCTTAAAATTTTGATAGCTGTGTACGCCGTATTTTTATTTTCGTTTTGATAGTCCCCTTTTAAATCACTATCAATGTCGCAATTTTCTGCATAATATAACTTGGAATGATTGTCTTGGGCTATTTCATCAAAAATTGCTTCTGTTTGATGCTGTTTTCTACCTATTAAGATAGGTGTTCTTGGCTTTATTATGCCTCCTTTTTCTCTTGCAATTTTTTCGATGCTATCACCTAGCAATTCTGTGTGGTCTAAACCTATATTGGTAATAATTGATAATTCAGGTTGAATGATGTTAGTACTATCTAAACGCCCTCCTAAGCCGACTTCTATGATTGCGATATCAACTTTTTCTTTGGCGAAGTGATGAAAGGCTAATGCTACTGTCATTTCAAAAAATGACATGCCTATTTGACTAAACCAATCTTTGTTATCTGTTATAAATTGAATAACACTTTCTTGTTTTATCATTTCGCCATTGATACGAATTCGTTCTCTGAAATCTTTGAGGTGGGGCGAGGTGTACAGACCTATTTTAAAACCAGCCTCTTGTAGTACTGATGCAAGTAAATGGCTGGTAGAGCCTTTGCCATTGGTGCCAGCAATATGTATTGATTTAAAATTTTGATGGGGATTTCCTAGTTTTTCAGTTGCTTGAACTATATTGCCTATATCAGCTTTGTAAGCGATACTTCCTGAGCGTTGATACATCGGTAATTGGCTAAACAACCAATCCAAACATTCCTGATAAGTCATTAGTTCAGCTTGAAGTTGTAAATGATGGTTCCTACCTGAATCTCGGGAGCTGTAGTATTAGCTTCAAAAGTAGTTTTAAGGGCAGCCTCTTTAGCTTTAGAATATAGGTAGGCATTAGTAGTTGTAGAGCCTTTAGCACCAGGTGTCGCACTGATAACTTTACCACTTCTATCTACTCGAATAGTCACGACGACCTTACCTTGTTGCTGGGAATCGTAATTTGGCTTTTTAATTTTTGCGATAGTTCTACCGCCTAGCTGATAGGCTATGCCATTTGTACCAATGCCACCAAAAGTGTAAGCATTTGAATTTGGATCACCATCTTGGCTGCCCTGATCTCCTTGTCCTTCACTTACTCCTTGACTATTACTGTTATTTTGCTTTTTTCCAGGGTAAAGTGCTTTGGTGTTAACCGCAGGCTCGAGCTTTTTCTCCTCAATCTTTTTTACTTCTTTCGGTTTCTCTAGCTGTTCTTTAAGTTTAGTAGTAGGTGTTTCTTCAATATCCTGAGTGCTAATATCTTCAACGACAGGATTATTATTGACTATTTCTTTAGGAATTATTTCTTGTTCCTCGACAATCTGCTCAACTTGTTCTGAGCCGCTTCCAAAATCTTGATAACCAAAATTTATAGTAATACCTTCTTCAGGGGGAGGTGGTATTTGATAGGTCAAACCCATAAAAATGAAACACAAAAGCAAAGCGATATGAAACAAAACTGTTCCGATGATTGCTTTGCGTCTATTTTTTGTTGGTTTTATCATTATTTTGGATTTGTAGCAAGTACTACTTTGTACTTATTGCGATAAGCGATATCCATTACTTTTACAGCAAACTCTATATCAACTGTTTTATCTGCATGTAAAACAATGGCGGGTTCTTGTTCTTTAGCTAGACGTTGTTTAAGTTGATTTTCTAGTTGGTTGAAAGGAAATTTTTGGTCTTCAATATAATACTCTATTTCCGGGGTAATAGATACAGATATAGTTTGTTTTTCTAAAGTTCTAGCCTTACTATTAGGTAACAATAGCTTGAGTGCATTAGGGCTAACTAGAGTAGAAGTAAGCATAAAAAAGATAAGTAATAAGAATACGATGTCTGTCATAGAAGACATACTGAAGTTAGCACTTACCTTATTTTTACTTCTTAAACTCATTTGTTATTGTGTAATAAATCCATAAAGTCAGTGGTGGTTGTTTCTAACAAGAAGACCACCTTTTCTACTTTGGTTACTAATAGGTTGTAGGCAATGTAAGCAATAATACCTACCACTAAACCAGCTACTGTTGTTACCATAGCTGTATAAATTCCTTTGGATAGCATTTCAATATCAATATTTCCTCCTGCACTTGCCATTTCGTGAAATGCCACAATCATACCAATTACCGTTCCTAAGAACCCAATCATAGGTGCTGCACCTGCTATGGTTGCTAGGTTAGCTAAATTGTTTTCTAAAACATAGACTTCTAGTTTACCTTGATTTTCAATAGCAGAAGAAATATCTGTCATGGGTTTGTCAATTCGGTCAATGCCTTTTTCTAGCATTCTAGAAATAGAACTATCGGTATTTTTACAAAGAGTTTTAGCAGCTTTTATGTCTTTATCTTGAACATAATTTTTAATGCTATTTAAAAAGCTTGAGTCTATCTTTCTAGCCTTGTTGAGTGTGGTATATCGTTCAATAAATAGATAAACAGAAATCACAGACAAGATGCCTAAGGTTATCATAATGATATTACCTCCAGTACCGCCACTGATGATAAGTTCTAGAATAGAAAGTGTTTTTTCTTCTACTAAATCACCTTCCATGGCTGATGTTGATAGGCTATCGCTGAGTGTATTGATTTGTAATAAAAGTGATTTCATATCTGTATTTTTTAGAGAACGTTAGTCCAGTATGTCTTATTGTATAAGTATATAGGTTATAGCTCCAGCAATATATCCTATGAATGCTAGAAAACTTATTTTTTTAACATACCAAATGAAGTCGATTTTTAAAATGCCCATTACAGCTACACCAGCAGCAGAACCAATTATAAGTACACTGCCACCCGTTCCAGCACAATAGGCTAAGAATTCCCAAAATTTACCATCTACAGCAAAAACACCATTTCCAATTTCATACATTCCCATTGCACCAGCTACTAATGGAACATTATCTACTATTGCAGACAATAATCCAATGATGATGTTTATAGCATAAATATTTCCATCAAAGGTGTTATCTAAAATTATGGCCATATCGTTTAAGTGTCCCATACTTTGTAAAGATGCTACAGCCAATAAAATTCCTAAAAAGAAAAATATAGTAGGAACATCTACTTTTTTTAGAACGCCGATTACTGTAAGTTCAGACTTAGCTTCGTAGTTTTTACTTCTATGTAACAGTTCTGTTGTAAGCCATATTACTCCTAAACTTAAAAGGATTCCAATGTAAGGTGGTAGGTGAGTTACTGTTTTAAAAACAGGCACAAATAATAATCCAGCAACACCTAAAAAGAAAATAAATTTTCTTTCAAATGGAGTGGTAGGGTTCATAATGTGCTCTAAGGCTTCACTATCTGAAGGTCTTTCGATATTACCTTTTAGTTTAAACGTTAAGTATATCAATGGAACAATCATACAAACTATTGAAGGAACTATTAGAGAGGTAATAATATTGGCCGCTGTTACTTGCCCTCCAATCCATAACATAATTGTTGTTACATCACCAATCGGTGACCAGGCGCCACCAGCATTAGCTGAAATGATTATCATACCAGCAAATAACCACAAATCTTTTTTGTCTTCAATGAGTTTTGTTAAGAGAGCAGACATAACAATAGCTGTAGTTAAATTATCTAGTGTTGCTGAAAAGAAAAATGACAAAACACATAGAATCCACATTAACTTAACTTTATTATTAGTTTTAATTCGGTCAGTAATCACCGAAAACCCTTGATGGGCATCTACCAATTCGACAATAGTCATGGCGCCTAAAAGAAAGAATAGAATTTGTCCTATTTCTGCTAAATGATGTGATAGTTCATAAAGCACAAAATTCTTTTTGACATATTCAAGATTTTGAGCGATAAACTCACTAGTGTAGTTGAGGTCTTTTGTTTGGAAGTAGGTTAAGAATTTGCCGAAATTATCGGAGTTGATATCAATTTCAAACAAGCCTAATGCAAAAATAGCCCAGCAAAGCGAACCAGCAAGTAAAGCAGATGCAGCTTTGTCTATTTTTAAATTGTGTTCAAAAGCAATTAGCGTATATCCTAAGATAAAAACCACTAACATTGAAAGGTAAATCATTGATTGTATTTGTGTTGGTTAATTTATTTTTGCAAATATACTGTTGTAGATGGAAAAGCAAACTCACAATCGTTATTCTTTACTATTTCCATAATTTTAAAATTGATATCCTCTTTGACATCTATGAAATCGTCCCATTTTGTCGAATTAACATAGTATAAAATCATAATGTCTAGTGAACTTGCTCCAAACTCTTGGAATTTTACCCTTCCTTCTTGGTCAGTTCTGGAATGTTCATTAATTAATATTTCGATTTCCTTGACTACTTTTTTCATTTGGTCAATGGTAGTATCATAGGTTAGACCTATGTAGAATCTTGCTCGTCTAACTTTTCTTTTACCAAGATTGTCCAGTTCAGCAGATATCATATTCTTATTGGGGACAGTGACAATACTTTTGTCGAAAGTGCGAATACGAGTCGAGCGAAAGCCTACTTTTTCGACTGTGCCGGTGATACTTCCTGTAGATACTAAGTCACCTACTAAAAAGGGTTTGTCAAAAAATATGGTAAATGAGCCTAATAGATTTTCTAAACTTTCCTTAGAGGCCATTGCTATTGCTATACCTCCAATACCAACACCAGCGGCTAAGGCAGTAACGTCAACATCAAAGATTTTACTTAATATTATAAAGAATAAAATAATATAAACGGCAATTTTACCCAATTCAATAACAAAAGGAATCAATTGATCGTCCATTTTACTTTCTGTAACCTTAGCTTTATTTAGAAAAACAATGCCAAAATAATCGACAAAACGTAATGCAATTTTGGAAACAGCAAACAATACTATTATGCTAAAGGTTTTACTTAGTATTAGACTTATGTTAAAATTTTTAGTTTCAAAATTCAGCTCTTGAGGAAATGCAATGTTAAGTGAGCCTAAATAAATGAACATTAGCAATACAAAAAAACCTATTGGTTTAATCAGTAATTCATTGAAGGTCTTAATATCTATAGATATATCTCTGTTGAGCACTCTATACATGAAATGGCTGAGGTATTTAGATATAATACGCTTAAAAAGCAGTCCAAATATTACAAAGCCTAAAAACCAGCAATAATTTTCTAATGAATTGCTTAATAATTGTTGATGTAAAATTTCTTGAAAGTCCATTGGTTAAATGAGTTGGTTAAGTGCGATTTCAAAGGCAGTTTTTGAAATATCTGTCTTTGATGAATTAAATTGGTGTGTTTCTTTCAAGGCTTTCATGATGGTTGCTGAGGTATCTTCGAAAATAGCTGTATCAGTCATTTCACTATTTGGATTCATAAGGTAGGCAAATACTCTAGCCATACCACAGTTGGCGATGAAGTCAGGTAAAACACTGACTCTTTCATCTGCAAATTCTCCGATGCTACCAAAGAATATTTCTTCGTCGGCAAATGGCACATTAGCACCGCAAGAGATAACATCTAATCCTCCAGAAATCATACGTTCTAAATGGTCTTTTTTAATTAGTCTTGAAGCTGCTGCAGGAATAAATACATCAACTTTCATGTCCCATATTTTAGCGTTTATATCATTAAAGGGTAGCATATGCTTGGCGTTCAGCTTATTGCCTTTTTTATTGATAAATAACTGACGAATTTCTTCGAAAGTAAAGCCGTTTTCATTTATTAGACCACCTTCTTGGTCAATGATGCCAACAATTTTAGCTCCTAATGCTGCTTGATAAAAGGCTGCCGCAGAGCCCACATTTCCCCAACCTTGAATGATTACCCTTTTATCAGTTAAACCTTCATTGTGAAGACGGTAAAAGTGATTTACTGCTTCTGACACTCCGTAGCCAGTAATCATATCTGCAACGGTATATTTTTTTAATACTTCTGGAGTTAGGCTAGGCTCGGTAATTTCTAACAAGACTCCATCTTGTAGTTGTTTGATGATGGTTTTTTTCTGTTCTTCAGAAGGTTTGAAGTGACCATTGAATACACCTTCTTGAGGGTGTTCTACACCAAGATCTAGGGTGATTGGAATGACTTCATGTATTTCATCAACATTTAAGTCGCCTCCAGTACCATAGTAATTTTTTAGTAGGGGAGTAATGGCGGCATACCATCTTTTTAAAACGCCTTCCTTTCTGGGGTCTTTGGGGTCAAAGTTTATGCCAGATTTAGCGCCGCCAATCGCTGGACCAGCGACTGTAAACTTAACTTCCATAGTCTTAGCAAGAGAAACAACTTCATGTTTATTAAGTCCTTTTCTCATTCGTGTGCCACCACCTGCGGCACCACCACGAAGTGAATTGATGACGACCCAGCCTTCAGCTTCAGTTTGGCTATCACTCCATTCAAAAACAACCTCGGGTTTTTTGTTTTCGTATGCGTTTAATAATTTTTTCATTGAAAGTAAATTACAGCAAAAGTAATTAATTATTAGGCAAAGTACTTACCTACGACGGAATTACTTTTAGCACCTGTAACGGAAGCCAAACAATTGATTTGATTTTCTTTATTAAGCACACCCAAAAATCCAAATATCATGGCTTCTTTATATTCTATAAGTTTTTTATTACCTAAGATAAAATGGGCTTGAGAATTTGCCGTAATCCTTTGCATAAGGAAAGTGTTCAATGCACCACCTCCTGTTACTAGACATTGTCCTGATTTGATACAATCAGTAATTTGAATGGCTATGTGTTCAACTACTGTTCGTATAATTGTAGCAGTACTTTCGTTATATTTTTTTAGGATAGGTATAAAATCTTTTTCTAGCCATTCTTTACCTAAAGACTTCGGAGGCAATTGTTGGTAGTAGTTGATGGCGTTTAGTTCTTTCAAGAGCTCATAATTTATACTTCCCGTTCTGGCAATTTGCCCTTCATTATCGTATTCCTTACCCAGTTGATTGGCATATTCATTAAGTACGATGTTTACAGGGCATATATCATAGGCTTGTCTCAATCCATCATTATTAAATGAAAAATTGCTGAATCCACCTAAGTTCAGACAATAATCGTATTCACTAAAAAGTAATTCATCTCCAACAGGCACTAGTGGTGCACCCTGACCGCCAAGTTCTACATCCAGAGTTCTAAAATCACAAACTACAGGAATGTTCAATTGTGTGTTTATAATTTTTCCATCACCAATTTGTAGTGTGATGCCTTTTTCGGGCTGATGCAAAACGGTATGTCCGTGCGAACAGATTAAATCCACTTGCAAGTTATTTTTAAAAATAAAATCGCTCAATAATTGGGATAGATAAATAGCATATCGTTTGCTAAATTCTTGAATTTCATATAGGGGCTTAAGGTGTAATTCTTTCAGTTCTTTTTGCCATTGTTCATCGTAGGGAATCGTTTGACATACGCCTAATTGATATTGCCAACTTTTGTCGTGATAAAAACTAACAAAGGCAAGGTCCACTCCATCTAAAGAAGTTCCTGACATTAAACCAATCACATTGTGTTGTTTGTAAAAACCCATATTTTAGTTAAAAAGACTATTTTTGAGCTCAAATTTAAACTAACTATATAAATGAACTTTAATTTAACTGAAGAACATGTAATGATTCGTGATGCGGCTAGAGATTTTGCGAAGACAGAATTGCTGCCAGGAGTTATTGAAAGAGATGAAAATCAAACTTTTCCAGCTGAACAAATTAAGAAATTAGGTGAATTGGGTTTTATGGGCATGATGGTTGATCCTAAGTACGGTGGTGCTGGTATGGATACCATTTCATACGTATTGGCAATGGAAGAGCTTTCCAAAGTTGATGCTTCAGCATCAGTAGTTGTTTCAGTTAATAATTCTTTAGTATGTTGGGGATTAGAAAAGTACGGAACAGAAGAACAAAAACAAAAGTATTTAGTTCCTTTAGCAAAAGGTGAAATTATTGGTGCTTTTTGTCTTTCAGAGCCAGAGGCAGGTAGTGATGCTACTTCTCAGCAAACTACAGCAGTTGATATGGGTGACCATTACCTACTAAACGGCACTAAAAATTGGATTACTAATGGCAATACTGCATCTGTTTATTTAGTTATTGCTCAAACAAATCCTGAGAAAGGACATCGTGGCATTAATTCGCTCATTGTTGAGAAAGGTATGCCAGGTTTTGAGGTTGGTTTGAAGGAAAATAAATTAGGTATCAGAGGTTCAGATACTCACTCGCTGTTGTTTAATGATGTTAAAGTACCTAAAGAAAATAGGCTAGGGGAAGATGGCTTCGGTTTTAAATTTGCTATGTCAACACTTTCTGGAGGAAGAATAGGCATTGCCTCACAAGCTTTAGGTATTGCTTCTGGAGCTTACGAATTGTCTTTAGAGTATTCAAAGCAACGTAAAGCATTTGGTAAAGCCATTAGTGAGCATCAAGCTATTGCTTTTAAACTTGCTGATATGGCTACCGAAATTGAGGCTGCCCGATTGTTATGTCTAAAATCGGCATGGTTAAAAGACAACAAATTGAATTTTGATAAAGAAAGTGCTATGGCTAAGGTCTTTGCGTCCGAAGTAGCTATGAAAACTACTACAGAGGCAGTTCAAATACATGGTGGTTATGGTTTTGTTAAAGAATATCACGTTGAGCGTCTAATGAGAGATGCTAAAATCACTCAAATTTATGAAGGAACATCGGAAATTCAACGTATTGTAATATCTCGTTCTGTCCTCAAATAAACATTTTATTATATTTATAAAAAAATTATAGTTTCATTATGAAGAAAATTTTAATTCTATTAATTGGCTTAGTTTCATTGACTATTCATGCACAAACTGTTGAGCAGATGAATAAATATATGAGATTTGTGCCTTCCAATATGAAAGCTTCTGACATTAATCCTTCAGACATTCCTAGTGAAGATATTTTAAGACAAATGGGCCTTTCAGAGGATGAAATTAGTGAAGCTATGGATTATAAATTCCAAAGAGGGAAGTACAATCCTAACTATATAGATACGACAGGTGCTGAAACTAATTTAATGCAATCAGATTTATTCTATGATTCAATGAATGATTCTTTATTTGACTTGAACGATTCCATTATTTATCCTTCAGCCAAAATCTATGGTCAAGATTTTTTCAGAAATAACTCCATTTCTTTCTTTTCTAGAGCCTATGATAATCAAGCACCAGATAATTATCTTTTAGGTGAAAATGATGAGTTAACCATTTCCATTTGGGGACTTGCTGAACACAGTGAGGTTGTTACAGTTAGTGAAAGTGGATATATCAATTCAAGTATTGCAGGACGAATTTATGTAGGTTCTAAAAATCTTAATACGGTTAAATCTTTAGTGAGAAATCGTATGAATTCCTTTTTTGATTTAAAGAAGTCCCAATTCGATTTAACATTAAATTACTCTAGAGTTATTTCTGTAAATATTATTGGAGAAGTCTTTAATCCGGGTTCTTATTCTATTCCAGCTACAAACACTGCATTCAATGCTTTATTAGCAGCAGGAGGCCCAAGTCAAATTGGTTCAGTCAGAAACATATACTTGATGAGAGATGGCAAAACTATAGATTCATTAGATGTCTATAAATTTTTATTTGACCCAAGTACTTCTCAAGATTTGTTTATGCAAAACAACGATTACCTTTATGTTCCAGTGGCTGCCAATGTGGTTGATTTAAAAGGAGAAGTTAACAGACCTTATACTTATGAAGTTAAATCCGGTGATAAGCTAATAGACTTGATAAAATATGCGGGAGGATTCACCAAAATGGCTTATAAAAATGGAATAACAGTTAAAAGAATAGATAATAACTCCGTTAAAACTATTACTGTAGACGAAGTTGGAGCTGAAAATTTGAACTTGTTTAATGGTGATGAAATTTTAGTAAATAGCATTCAAGGTATCCCTACAGATTTGGTTTATGTCAATTCTTCGACTGGTGTTTCTGGTGAGTATCAATTCTCAGAAGGTGAAAGAGTTTACGATATGGTTTTGAAGTCTAATTCATTTTCAGATGATTTATTTTTAGAGTCAGCTTATTTAGTCAGAACTTCTGATGACTATACCAAGGATTATATTATTCTTGATATTGGACAAATTATTGAAGAGCCAACTTCAGACTCTAATATTTTAATTCAAGAATATGATGAGCTATTCTTCTTATCGAAGAGGGATTATATGGACGATTTTGAGCTTACAATTTCTGGTGCTGTGAGACTACCCAATACATTTTCTTTTGGAGAGGGCATTAATTTAGCTGACGTATTAATGATGGCTGGCGGTTTGGCACAAGAGGCTTCTGGTGCTAAAATTGATATTTCAAGGATAGTCGATTATGATGCAGAAACAAATCAAATTAAGCCTAAAAGAACTTTAGTTCGTTCATTTGACATTTCAAATGATGGACATTTATGTGATGAGGCTTTGAATTTTGCTTTAGAGCCCTACGACCAAGTTGCTGTTAGAGTTAATCCAGATTATCAAGAAGTAAGAACCATCAAACTAACGGGAGAAGTGCAATTTCCAGGTGTTTATTCATTATTGTCTAAAGATGAAACAATAGCTGAGCTTATTAATCGAGCCGGTGGGTTAAAAAGTAGTGCTGATATGAGTGCTGTGAAAATGTATCGCAATATGAAAGTTGAAGAAAGTCCAGACAATGAAATAGACTTTTTCGAAGATGATGAAGAAATTGTAAATGGTTTTTTCTCGGATGGAGAATTCGTTCAAATTGTTCCTTTGAATGAAGAAAAGGATAAGATTAACAAAGTAGAAAAATCTTATATTGAAAAATATATTCCTATTCATTTAGAGTTAAAGAAAGCAATGAAGTATGACAACTCTAGGTATAATATCGTTCTTAACGATAGGGATAGTATTCATATTTCTGCTAAACAAGATTTAATTACAATAACTGGCGCGCTTTCTAATTTTGACCAAACCTCTATTTCTGTACCACATTTGGAAAGAAGAGCTAACTATTATATCAATAATTATGCCGGAGGTTTTACAAAACATAATGTAAAGGAAAATACTTTGGTTATATCGCCTTCTGGAAAAGTTGCTAAAGCAAAAGACTTTGGTTTGTTTATTTTATATCCCCGTGTAGAAATGGGCTCAACTATTAAATTGACAGAAGACATAAAAATCAAACGTCAAAAACCTGAGCCTGTAGATTGGACTAAGGTCTTAGAAAGTACAGTGACTAAGATATCAGCCTTAGCTTCTTTATATATTCTTTACCTTTCAAGACAACAATAAGCATATGAGTAATTCAACTACACATCATGACGATCTAAGACTGAAGGATGTTATTTTAAAGCTAATTAGCATCAAACAGTTATTGTTGCAAAAAAAGCTCAAGATTATTGTCTTCTCAGTTATTTTCGGTCTTTTAGGAAGTTTTTATGCATACTTTAAGAAAGAAACCTATGAGGCTCATCTGACTTTTGTTATTGATGAAAGTCAAGAATCAGGAGGTTTAGGAGCTCTTTCTGGTATGGCTAGTCAGTTTGGGTTTAATTTGGGAGGTGCTTCTAGTGGTACATTTAGCCAAACTAATATTCAAGAAATCATTACTTCTAGAAGAGTTGTTGAAGAAGCACTTTTAAAAAGAGGCATAATAGATGGTAAAGAAGATTTATTGATAAATCATCACATAGCTTTCAATGGTTTGCGAAAAAAATGGAAGGGTACAAATATTGAGAATTTATACTTTACTCCTAATAGAGAAGAGTTCACCTTACAGCACGATAGTATTATAGGCTTAGCGTTCTTTAATCTTACTAATGGTAATATTTCTACTAGTATTGAGGACGAAAGCAATATTATCAAAATTTCTTGTGTTTCAAAAAATGAAGATTTTGCCAAGTTGATGATTGAGTCTTTGGCACATAAACTAGAAGAATACTATACAATTTTTCAAACTGCTAAGTCTAAAAATACTTTAGATTTTCTGTCGTTAAGAGCAGACTCTGTTCTTCTTGAATTAAAAAATGCTGAATACAGATATGCTTCTTATAAAGACGCCAATTTTGGAGTTCAACGTGCTAAAGGTTTACTTGAAGAAATTCGATTGAAAAGAGATGTTGAGATTTTAAATATTATGTATGGAGAAATAGTTAAAAATTTAGAAATCTCAAAATTTACTCTTTTAAATAATAAGCCGTTATTAAACATTATTGACTCGCCAACTTTACCATTAAAGGTCAATAAATTATCAATAGTATTAGCTTTTATTCTATTTTCAATATTAGGTTCGATAATGTATTCTTTTATCTTAATTATCAAACAAATAATTAATGATGAGATGAGTTAAAGAGCTTCTTTTAGCATTTCTAGTTTTATTCCTCTTGAACCTTTAAGTAGTATGAACATATCTTCAATTGGGTTTTCTTCAATCCAGCTGAGTGCATCTTCACTATTAAAGAAGTGAACAAAATTATGTCGACATTTATTGAACTCCTGACCAACTAGTATAACCTTTTGGTTATCATGTGATAAATCATCAATAATAGATTGATGTTCGACTAAAGATTTTTCGCCAAGTTCAAGCATATCGCCTAAAATGAACAGCTTTTTTTTGTGGTTTACTTTTTGAAACGCTTTTATAGCCTCCGACATACTGCTAGGGTTAGCATTATAAGCATCTAAAACAATAGTATTTCGACTTGTTTCTAATAGCTGTGAGCGATTATTAGATGGGGTATAGCTTTCTATAGCTTCTTTTGTTTTTTCTAAACTTACGCCAAAATAATATCCAATTTCACAAGCTGCCAGAATATTAGTTCTATTGTAATCTCCTATTAACTGAGAAGATATTAAGGAACCATTATATATAACCTCAGCAAATGGCGAATTACTTTGCTCTTGTTCTTTTGCATTATATAAAACACGCTCAGTGTTTTCTGAGATAGACATTAGCAATTTGTCATTAGCATTGACAAATAAGGTGCCATCATTGACATCTATATGGTCGTATAGTTCTTTTTTAGCTTTTATAACGCCATCTACACTACCAAAGCCTTCTAAGTGTGCTTTTCCAATATTAGTGATGATGCCAAAATCAACTTGAGCTAATCCGCATAAAAATTCAATTTCATGTATATGGTTAGCTCCCATTTCAACTATCAAAAATTCTGTATCTAGTTTTGCACTAAGCAATGTCAAGGGTACGCCAATATGGTTGTTGAAATTGCCCTTGGTTGCAACAGTTTTGAATTTCTTTTCAATGACTGCTGTTATCAGTTCTTTGGTGGTAGTTTTTCCATTAGTGCCAGTAATTCCTAGAACGGAGCAATTTAACTGCTTCCTGTGGTATTTGCTAAGTTCTTGCAAATAAGATAATACATCATCTACTAGTATGTATTTCTCGTTCAGACAATATGCTTGATTATCAATAACAGCAAAACTAGCTCCTTTGTCAATGGCACTTTTTGCATATTTATTGCCGTCGAAATTATCTCCTTTTAGTGCAAAGAAGATGCTATTTAAATCAATTTGCCTTGAGTCAATTGTGACTCCAGATGTCTTTAAGAATATTTTATGTAGCTCCTTTATATCCATATCAAAAAAAACCCCAATAAATTGGGGTTTAATTATAATTACTTTTTATCGTAATAGCCATTGTTTTTGTTCCAATCAACGGGTTTACGTCTATTTTCTTTGAGGTTACTTGTTGGAGGACCTAACCTATCCATTGCACATCTGAAGCCTATATAGCTTGTCGATTGCTTTTGGTCAAGAAATCGTCTTGTCCCTGGAACCATCCAATACGCTCTGTCTTTGTATGAACCACCTTTATAAACTCTAGTTTGATCAGAAATTAGAGAGGTTTTATTAAGTTCATAAACTTGGTTAGTTGTATTTTCATCAGAGTCTTGCAACCAATCGCTGGCTGGAGCATTCACTTTAGAATCATAATCGCCATCTAAATAGTTGATGTTATCAGATTTGCTATAATTTCTTCTATTAAGGTTTTCCTCAACAGTAACATTTCTTTTTATAATATTTCCTAAAGTATCTTTTTCTACAATAAAACGATCTTCATCTCTTTCCCAAGTTTCGAATACATTGCCTCTGAATGGATTCATATCAGTTGTGTTTGGATCTACAAGTGGTCTGTAAATGTCCATAACCCATTCTGATACATTACCAGCCATATTATACAAGCCATATTCATTTGGCCAATAGCTAATTACTGGAGCAGTTTTGTCAGCATTATCGTTTAGCTTACCTGATGTTCCCATATTGTCACCACGACCTCTTTTGAAATTAGCAACAATTTCACCTTTATTTCTTTTGGATGGATTTCTTACACCATCGCCATTCCAAGGATATAATTTTCTTTCAGAAACATTTTCTTGTTCCGTGTTTCCTACTAATGCTAAAGCTGCATATTCCCACTCAGCTTCAGTTGGTAATCTAAATCTAGGAAAAAGAATACCATCTGATTCCTGTACGTTTCTAACAGCATTTTTGTCTTTACCTGCTTTCTTATCATAAGAATGTACACCTAACTTTAAATTAGGAAGTTGTCTTCTTATTCTACCTTCGTATTGCCCCATTTTGTAGGCATCTGTTTTGAAGACATTTTCATCAACTTGTTCTGGATCTCCCCATAAATACCCATTATCGATAAGTATTCTTTCATTAACCCTATCCGTTCTCCATGCACAATAATCGACCGCTTGCTCCCAACTAACACCAACAACAGGATATTGATTAAAAGCAGGATGACGTAAATAGCTTTCTACATACGGCTCGTTATAAGATAATTTATCCCTCCATACATTAGTATCAGGAAGAGCTTTCCAATAAATCTCGGGATAAGAACCGTCGTCATAATTAGAGCCATAAACTCTTTCTATCCAGAATAAATATTCTAAATAGTCAATATTTCTTACTTCAGTTTCATCCATATAAAATGAAGATACGGTAACTGTTTTAGGAACATTATTCCAATCGTATTGCACATCTTGTTCAACACGTCCCATTGTAAATGAACCACCCTCTATAAATGCCATTCCATCAGGCGTGATTTGCTCAGTGTAGTTAGATGAGACTTCAAATCCTCCGTGTTTTGGATCATTATAGTTCCAACCAGTTGTTTTTGATTTTTCCTTACTACATCCGAAAATAAAAGCTAGGGAAAGAATGATTAAAAATTGATTTTTCATAATTTAAATGGTTTTCTGAGTATTTCTAAAACTAAAAGTTAGGGCAATTTATTGTTTCAAATGCTTTGCCTTTATATCTGCATGGTAGTTTGTATGCAAAAGATAATTCATGAGCACCTTGTGTATTACTGTTGTTCAAGTCTGATATTGTTACATCGTAGCTATAGCCAAACTTCCAAGATGCTTGTTCAATACCTAGAAGAACAATAAAAGCATCAAAATTATCAGCACTTTGTCTTAGCCATAAGCCGCCAACTATAGGTCCTTTTAAGACATACACTCCGTAATTCAACTGCATAAAGTCTTGCTGTTTTTGAAATAACAAGTTAGGAGAAAGGACTGCAGCATTTTTTGGTCTGTTACCAGAATTAGTTCTGTATGTTCCAAACCTATTTAATGGGAATGATGCACCTATATTTGCTGTTATTTTCATTGGTAATCTACTTTCACCAATAAAACCTTGGTCTGGCATTGTTATGTGATGAGCTGCAAAACCAAAGTAGTAATCAAATTGATTATTGGCATTTCCGAAACCCATAAAACCTGCAGCAAAATCAGTAAATCCTTTAGAGTTAGCATAGTTTACTATATCTTCATTGGTAGGATAGATAAACCCTTGTACTGGATCAATCATATCACCAAAAGTAAGATTTTGCCAATCAATACCTAGCTGTCTGTATGCAGCTTCAAAACCAGCATTTATAGAAAGTTTTTTATTTACCTTTAATCTGTAGGCGTAAGTAGCGCTTATATGAGTGGTATTTAAGTTTCCAGCACCAGCTACGTCTTTAGCTACTGCAAATCCTAATCCACCACCAAGCTTATCTACGTATTGGTCATATGATGCGCTATATGTGACATAGGTTTTGCCGATGCCAGGCCATTGGTTTCTGTGATTTAGACTGATACGTGGGCATATGTTAGTTCCTGCCATTGCAGGGTTAAGATATAAGGGGTTAGCGAAAAATTGGCTAAATGCAGGGTCTTGTGCCTTTACCTCATTAGTGAAGCCAATTAAAAGCGATATGCATAATAAGAATAAAATCTTCTTCATCGTGGATCGTGATTTTAGTAGCTAACAAAAATAAAAAAATATTCTTACAACTATCAATTTATCTCACTGAATAGATAATATAAACATTCTCCTTTCGTTTAAAATAAATCATTTAATTCAATATATTGATGTAAATTACATTCATATAAGCTAACTTTGAACTTCATTTTTAAGTATGAATTATTTCTTCGTAATAACATTTTTGTTGTTTATTTTTTTTAACGTTAATGGACAACAATCACAATACTATTTTCTAGATTACAAATGGCAAAATGATGTTGTGTCTGTGAATGATTCCAAATCTCACAATCTAAGTTTTGAATTTCAAACATCGGATCACCTTTCTAAAACAGATATAAGTATTATAAATCCGATTTATATTCCTTGTGATTCCTCTGAAATAAATTATGTTAAAAATTTTCTGATTGATTCAATTCCACATCTAAGTTATCAAAGTGGAATAAATCGAAAGCAGCTTATTATTAGAGGAGAAGTTTTCCCTTTTGTGTTAAAAGATGACCTCTATCAAAAATTAATTTTTGCTGAATTACAACTAAGTTCAGCACCCTCTTTTACTGCTCGAAAATCTAAGACTACTATTGAACACTCTGTCCTTTCTAGTGGTAATTGGTATAAGTTTGCTTTAAATACAGATGGAATATACAGATTGTCTTATCAAGATTTACAAAATCTTGGCATGAATGTTTCGAATTTAAACCCTCAGGATTTGAGAATTTATGGTCATCCTGGAGGATTATTACCTACAGAAATTTCTTCCAATCGAGTTGTTGATTTACAAGAGTTAGCTATTGAAGTTGTAGGTCAATCTGATGGTAGTTTTGATGAAAATGACTACATATTATTTTTTGGACAGTCACCAAATCAATGGGTTTTAAATAGCTCTGGTTTATTCAGCCGTCAACAGCATTATTTTGATGATAATACCTACTATTTTATTACTGCTGATATCGGAGAAGGTAAGCGTGTAGAGTCTTTTCAATCCCTATCCTCTGCTGATAATATTATTAATACCTTCAATGATTATCAAATTCACGAAAGAGAAGAAGTCAATTTTATTAAATCTGGTAAAAATTGGTATGGCGATGTTTTCGATTTGGTTGATAGTAAATCTTTCAATTTCAGTTTCCCTAATAGGGTAGGTGACGCCAATTTAAAGATAGTGTTAGCTGCTAATTCGCCTTCGCCATTCAATTCTAACTTTACCATTAATGCTTCGGGAATGTCAAGTCAAACCACCTCTATTTCTGGAATAAGTGGCAGTTACAACAAAGCAAATCTTATAGTTTTTGAAAATACAATTAGTCCCTCAGTAGATAATATTCAAGTAACTCTTGATTTTAGTAGTTCATCGCCTTCTGCAAAAGGCTGGATTGATTACATAGAAATTAATGCTCAACGAGATTTAAAAATGAATGGTAGTCAAATGTCCTTTAGGTCTTTATCTTTTGTTCAATCAAATTCTGTAAGTGAATTTCAACTCTCTAACACCAATTCATCAACAAGAATATGGGACGTTACACAAGCACTTAATCCTCAATCTATTGTTGGTCAAAGTTCAGCTTCGGTGCTTTCCTTTAAAATCCCAACCGATTCTTTAAGACAATTTATAGCATTTGACGGGGGGTACTTATCTGCTAATCTATTAGGAAAAGTCGACAATCAAGATTTGCATGCTTTGAGAGATGTTGACTATTTAATTGTGTCGCACCCTACCTTTTTGGAACAAGCCAATAGGCTAGCAGCTTTTCACGAAAGTCAAGGTTTAAACGTTGAGGTAGTGAGTCCTCAACAGATTTACAACGAGTTTTCATCAGGTAGTCAAGATGTATCGGCTATACGAGACTTTGCTAAAATGCTATACGACCAAGACTATCCATTAAGGTATTTGTTATTGTTTGGGGACGCATCTTATGATCCTAAGAATAGATTGTCCAATAATACCAATTATATAGTGTCTTATCAGTCGTCCAATTCTACCAACGAATTGTATTCTTATGTTTCTGATGACTATTTTGCATTACTTGATGAGGAAGAAAGCATATTTTCTGATGCTACAAGTATTCCTTTTTTAGATATTGGGGTAGGACGATTTCCTGTTCAAACTGTGGAAGAAGCTATAAATGCCGTCGATAAAGTTATTGCTTATAGCGCTTTAGAATCCTATGGTGATTGGAGATTGAATATATGTTTTGTTGGCGATGACAACGATGAAGTAGAAACTGTTCACTCTTTACAAGCCGAACAATTGGCTGACTATATTGCTAAAAACTATCCTGAGATGAATGTAGATAAGATATATTTAGATGCTTATCAACAAGAGTCCTCAACAGGGGGGCAGCGTTGTGAGAGTGCTAATAATGCAATTTCAGAAGCTGTCAATAAAGGTATGTTTGTAGTTAATTACACCGGCCACGGTGGAGAATTGGGTTGGGCTCACGAAAGGATTTTAGAAATAGATGACATTAATTCTTGGACCAATGAACATAAATTGCCTTTGTTCATGACAGCTACTTGTGAGTTTAGTAGATACGATGACCCTGAAAGAGTATCGGCAGGAGAGCAAGTTTTTCTGAAAGAAAATGGTGGAGCTATAGCACTTTTAACCACCTCAAGAGTGGTGTTTACTGGAAGCAATTTAGATTTAAATACCTCCTTTCTAGAAAATTTATTTCCTCAAGAAAATGAGACATTACCTAGATTAGGAGATGTGTTAATTAGGACTAAAAATAATGTGGTTGATGTTTCAAACACCAATCATAGAAACTTTACGCTATTAGGAGATCCAGCTCTGCAATTGGCATACCCTCAATACGACATTATTCTGACTGATGTTCAGGATAGTGCCAAGGCTTTGGGCTTAGTCACTATTTCTGGAGAAATACAACACAATGGTGTCAAGCTCAATAACTTTAATGGTTTAGTTTATCCAAAAGTATATGACAAACGTAGAGACTTCCAAACTTTAGGACAAGATGAATCTCCAGTATTTGTTTTCGATTTACAAAAGAACTTACTATTCAAAGGCAAGTCCTCAGTTGAAAACGGAGAGTTTTCATTTTCATTTATTGTTCCTAAAGATATCAATTATGACTTTGGAAACGGTAAAATTAGTTTGTATGCTAAAGGCGATATTCAAGACATATCGTGTGATGCATTTGGGCATAATTTAGATATGGTTATAGGTGGTACGTCATCGGAATATACTGAAGACTTTGAAGGTCCACAAATTGAACTATTTATGAACGATACCAACTTCATTTTTGGAGGCATTACTGATGCTAATCCATCTTTGTTCGCTAAGTTGTATGATGAAAGTGGTATCAATACAGTAAGTAATGGTATCGGGCATGATATGATGGCTGTTATAGACGAGCAATCTTCCAACCCCATTGTGTTAAACGATTTTTATGAATCTGATATTAATAGCTATAAGAGTGGAATAATAGATTATCCTTTTAGCACACTTTCAGAGGGAAAACATAGCTTGACTGTCAAGGTGTGGGATGTCCATAATAATTCGGCTGAAGGAGTCACAGAGTTTGTGGTCCTGTCATCCAGTAATTTGACTATTCAAAATTTATTAAATTACCCTAATCCTGTAGTTGATTTCACTTCATTTTATTTTGAGCACAACCAGAATAATGAACAGATGAAGGTCGTTTTACAAATTACGGATTTACAAGGTAGAGTTGTAAAGGAGATAAAAGAAGATATTATTCCTAATGGATATAGATATGGACCAATTCAATGGGATGGAAAGACTGAAAGTGGAGCTAAGCTAAATGCAGGAGTGTATGTTTATTCTCTTTTTGCGAGTCTTGCAAATGGAATAACAACTAATAATTCTGGACGATTGATACTAATAGAGTAAAATATTCGTTATTAATTTTTATTGTGTTTATATTTGTCAATTAATAATACCGAAAATGAATCAACTTAAGCGATTATTTACCCTTGTTTTACTATTTATTACTTTATATTCCTTTGCTCAAATTCAAGTTGAGGACAACAAATTCAGACTTAATACCATAACAACCTCAGTACCTTTTCTTATCATAAGTCCTGATGCTAAAGCGGGTGGCATGGGAGATGTTGGTGTAGCTTCAACCCCTGATGCTATGTCTATGCATTGGAACCCTGCTAAGTATGCCTTTGTTAAAAATGATGTCGGTTTTTCGCTTTGCTACACTCCTTGGTTAAAGTCATTAGTGCCAGATATCAATTTATCATATTTAACGGGTTACACAAGAGTAGACGAAAACCAAGTTTTAGGTTTTTCACTTCGCTATTTTACATTAGGAGAAATAAACTTTACAGATGCCAATAACAATCCTTTGGGTTCATTTAACCCTAATGAATTTTCACTAGATGGAGCGTATGCCTTGAAGTTATCTCAACGATTTTCAACGGGTGTTGCTTTAAGGTATGTTTATTCTAACCTCACAGGAGGTCAACAAGTTGGCACATTAGCTACTAAAGCAGCTCATACTGTTGCTGGTGATATTTCAGGCTATTATACTAAGGAAGTTAGATTAGCTGGTCAGAAAATGGATTGGGCTATGGGCTTAAACATTTCTAATATTGGTGCTAAGGTGTCTTATACCGAAACGGTTGATAAAGATTTTATACCTACTAACTTGAGGATAGGTTCTTCTTTAGCTACCGATCTTGATGAATACAATCAATTAGCACTCGAATTTAACGTCAATAAACTATTAGTTCCTACACCACCAATATACAACGAAGATGGTGAAATTGTAAGTGGTAAAAATCCAGATGTATCTGTAATTAGTGGTATTTTCCAATCTTTCTCAGATGCACCGTACAATGATAGAGAGGTTCGAGAGCTGATTTATTCTACTGGTGTAGAATATTGGTACGACCAACAATTTGCTGTGCGCTCGGGGTTTTTCTATGAGCACCCCTCCAAAGGAGATCGTCAATTTTTTACACTAGGAGCTGGAGTGCGATATAATGTATTTGGATTAGACTTCTCTTATCTCATTCCTCTTCAAGGTAGAGATGAGGTTAATGCCGTTAATCCACTGTCAAACACTTTAAGATTTGCCTTAACTTTCGACTTTAGTGAATTAGAACAAGTCGATAAATAATTCATATAATTTGAACATACGAATAGGATACGGATACGATGTACATCAATTGAGTGAGGGCGAAGACCTCATTCTTGGGGGTATTCACATTCCACACACTAAAGGTTCAGTAGGACACTCGGATGCCGATGTGCTTATTCACACCATATGTGATGCCATTTTAGGAGCTGCCAATATGCGGGACATTGGTTTTCATTTTCCAGATACTTCTGCTGATTACAAAGGCATTGACAGTAAAATATTACTGCGAGATGTGATGGCTTTAATAAGAGATAAGGGCTATGAAATTATCAATATTGATTCCACCGTCTGTTTAGAAAAGCCTAAAGTAAATCCCTATATTACACAAATGCAAGAAGTCCTATCAGACTGTATGCAGATAGAAGTTAATCAACTTTCTATTAAAGCGACTACCTCAGAAAAGATGGGCTTTGTAGGTACAGAAATGGGCATAGCAGCACATGCCGTTGCCTTATTGAAAATGGGCTAAAATTCAACTGGCTTTAAAAATCTGCATACCTATTTTTAGTTCATTTTCTCCAAAATTTTCTAAACTCAATTCTATAGTTTGACTAAGTATTTTAAAGTCAATGACTGAGGCAAAAAAGTGTTGATTAGCCCCACGATTTTTACATTTTGACCTATTTTCACAATCTTTTTTTTTATCTACAACAATCCTCGCACCACCTCAATAAATAGAGTGAACGCTTTTTATGTTTCATGGGAAAGCAACTTCATCTTTCTCATGAGAATATATTTTAGAAAATTGGGGGAAGTATGATTATAATCTTGGGACATGGACTACCGCTGCTTTAGAAAGAAAATCAAACCTTAAATCTTCCAATTGATAAATAGGTTTATTTTGCTGGTGAAATTTATGATCCATACCAGCAAATGGGGGTGCCAGGAGCAATTTTATCAGGATATTACTCTGCTGATAAATTACTTACAGAATAAAAAAAACGGTTATACTATCATAGTGTAACCGTTTTATTGTTTTAGTAGCGAGGGCAGGAGTATAGAGAGCTTCTAAGCCACTCTATCGATTCTAACAAGATAACGGAGATGTTAAATAAGATAGAAGACCCTATGGACTATATTAATGTAGTATCAAAACTACTTCCCTATTGCTTACCAAAAGTCAAACCAATTGATACTGAAATACAAGACATTGAACCAGTAGTAATTAATCTACATATGGATAAGGACTGTAAAGAACAATAGGTTTACAATTAATCTTTTAAAGACCTTAGGAGCTAATTATTACGTCACTAAGTTTATTGGTAGTGATAAGATAGAGTGGGGTGTAATAAAAAACCCCCACTAAAAAGTGAGGGTTTAGAATTTATTGAAGTATCAGTTTATGATTACTTATTCCATCAGAGGTTTTAATAGTTAGGTTATAAACACCTTTTGAATAGTCTGTTAAATCTATTTGAGTATTAAACTCTCCGATTGATTTAGTTGATTCAATATAAACTTGTTCTCCTAAGATGTTTGTAACCGATATTTCAGTTTCATAATCTGAGTCAAATTCAAGATTGAAAATGTTTGATGATGGGTTAGGGTAGATGTTAACATCAATTAAAGTTTCACTTACAGAAGATACATCTGTACATTCTTGTTCGCAATCGTTTAAAGTTGAGAATAAACCACTTCCATCCATTGGGTCAACACAAGCATCGTTAACACAGTTCCAGCTATCTTCAATAACAACTGTACAATTAGCTTCACAATCATTTAGTGAACTATATACACCACTTCCATCTAATGGGTCAATACAAGCATCGTTAACACAGTTCCAGCTATTTTCAATTGCAGTTGTACAGTTAGCTTCACAATCATCTATCGAGTTATATATACCACTACCATCCAACGGGTCTATACAAACATCATTTAAACAGTTCCAGCTATTTTCAATTACAGTTGTACAGTTAGCTTCACAATCAATAAGTGATGAAAAAATATAGTTATTTTCTAAATCCTCTACACATCCATCATCATTACACTCCCATGAGTCAGAATAAATTGTAAAGCTGTCATAAATTGTAGACCAACTTGAATTTATACTATTGTAAACTTGAAGACTATAAATTCCAGTTGGGTCATTCACTTGAATTGGAAAATATGATAATATTACATTATCTGATGTAGTAATTTCACTTCCGTTAATTATGAAATAATTATTCTCACAATTAAGTAATGTAGGGTCAGATAAAATCGAATTATTTAATGTGTTTTCAATATTAGATTTTAAATTTTCTAGTGTATTAGATGAAACTTCCCAAAATCCATTGCCTGAAGTTAGTAATGATAGCATAGAATTTACTTCTTCGTGAGTATAAATTAACTGGTCATTAGATTTTATAAATTGTAAACTTAAAATAAAACCATAGGATCTAGAAAGAGAATGAAGGAAGTCGGAGGGATTCCATTCTAATTGATCGTAATTTTCAATACATTGATTCAAATATTTTATTGATTGGCACATAATTACTCTAGATAAAGCATTATTTATAATTCTAATTTGTAAATCTCTTTCAAAATAATTTTGATTCTCAATCGCAATTCTTCCTTTTACAAAAGCTTCATAAACCTTATTTGTAATTCCGGGTTCATAAGACTGATCAGTTTTATTTAAATACTTAAATAATAGTTGATCATCTGAATCATATAAAAATGTATTAGAAATAGGATTTGATACAGTTGGAGTATCTAATAATCCAAAAATATACCCATATGCTTCATCAAACTTATGTTCCATATAAGTTCCGCTATTATAATTTTCTAATTCTTGAATATTATCATATTGATCCATTTCAAATAAATACTTATTGGTAATTTGATCAATACAAAATGCACCAATTAGACTGTTTTGAAAGCAGGCTCTTATTTCCATTCCTAATGAATTAAATTCTCTTAATGAACCACCAGCATCAAATAATTGTCCTGAAACTCCAGGCGAGGCTGTAACTCCAGCATTTACGGCTGGAATCACATTGTTTGTGAAATCAAAGATCCATTCATCGAATTGAATTTTAACAGAAGGATTAGCTAAATATGATGCAGCTGTTTTGTTTCCAATTTGTTTTCCTGACTCATTCAATTCACTGATAGAAAAATCAACACCCTCATTGAACATATTATTTAATTTCTCAAAGTTAGTTTCATAATTTTTTAATTCGTCGTGAATTTCATTAAACATACTCAATCTTATCGATTGTCCTTGATAAAACACCGTGCTTTGATTATTATCATTGAAAAATTCATAGGAGTTAATTGAATTATTAATAGAAGATTCATAATAATCACATAAAACTAATCTTGTTTCAATTTGATTATCAAAAAGTAATTCATTCATTTGAATTTCAACCAATTGATTACTTCCTTGAACTCCATTATCAGGATTAATCGAAATAATATTTTGTGTAAAAACAAAAAATGGAACAAATAAAATAATAAGAGTATAAATTGCTTTCATAATTCAATAGTTAAGAATTCAAATATAGAAAAAAGTAGGGGGGTAAAAAAGTTTAATGATTATATCAGTACATCGGATGGGGGAGTATCGATATTGTACACGCAAAATTAAGACCTTTTCTAAGGTTGTTGGGAATTTAAAAAGAAAACCCCTCAATCTACTAGATATAAGGGGTTTGTTTTTAGTAGCGAGGGCAGGACTCGAACCTACGACCTTCGGGTTATGAGCCCGACGAGCTACCAACTGCTCCACCTCGCGATGTGAGGGCAAATATACATTAAATATGTGTTTTTGCTAAAAAAATCCACATTTTATAGGGATACTAAAATGTGTACTTTTGCAGACTTATGATTTCGGCGAATAACATATCGGTCTATTTTGGTGGTCAAGAGCTTTTTGACAAGGTTTCTTTTATGGTCAATAAAGGAGATCGCATTGGATTAGTCGGAAAGAACGGTGCTGGTAAGTCTACTTTATTACGGATACTCTCTGGGGAGCAATCTCCCAATGAGGGAAGTATTTCTACTCCTAACGATTCTACTTTTGGTTATTTGCGTCAAGATTTGGATTTTGAGGAAGGGCGTACGGTACAGCAGGAAGCCGAATTAGCTTTCAAAGAAATCAAAGAGCTAGAAGAAAAAATCAACGCCATAAACTTAGAAATGAGTGAGCGTACTGACTACGAAACCGAAGGCTATATGCAACTCATTACCGACCTCAATGAATTGAACGAGCGATATGGTTTATTGGGTGGTTATTCCATACAATCTGAAATGAGTCAAGTGCTATTGGGTTTAGGCTTTCAATTGGATGATTTTTCTCGAAAGACCAATGAGTTTAGTGGGGGCTGGCGTATGCGACTGGAACTTGCTAAACTACTATTGAGTAAGCCCGATGTATTATTACTCGATGAGCCTACCAATCACTTGGACATTGAATCTATAGTATGGTTAGAAAGTTGGCTCAAAAACTACTCTGGAGCGGTGGTCTTAGTTTCTCACGACAGAGCTTTTTTAGATGCTGTTACCAACCGAACCATTGATTTGATTTTGGGTAAAGCCAATGACTATAAGGCGAGTTACAGTAAGTATGTAGAGCTCAGAAAAGACCGACAAGAAAAGCAAATACAGTCTAAGAAAAACCAAGACAAAGAGGTTAAACAGACTAAGATGTTGATAGATAAGTTTCGCTACAAGAAAAGTAAAGCCGCTTTTGCTCAAAGCTTAATCAAGAAGTTAGATAAAATGGAGATGATAGAGGTGGAGCAAGATGAAACGGCTAACATGCATTTTAAATTCCCTCCTGCGCCACATTCTGGAAAAGTCACTTTGAAGGTCAATAAAGTGTCTAAAAGTTATGATGAATTAGAAGTCTTAAAAGGCATTGACTTATTGTTAGAAAGGGGTGAAAAAATAGCTTTTGTAGGCAAAAATGGAGAAGGTAAAACTACTTTGGCAAAAATTATTGTGGATAGTATTCCTTTTGAAGGTCAAGTCGAATACGGCCATCAAGTCAAAGTAGGTTATTACGCTCAGAATCAGTCTGAGTTGCTAGATGAGAATAAGACCATTTTACAAGTAGTTGAAGATGCTGCCGATGAGCATAGCCGACCAAGAGTTAGGGATATGTTAGGTTCTTTTTTATTCAGTGGCGATGCTGCACAAAAGAAGATAAAAGTCTTGTCTGGTGGGGAGAGAGCTAGGGTGGCTTTATGCAAATTGTTGCTAGAACCTGTCAATTTATTGATAATGGATGAGCCTACTAACCACCTAGATATGGTATCCAAAGACATTTTAAAAAACGCTCTAAATAACTATGACGGTACGCTAATTATTGTTTCTCACGATAGGGATTTTTTACAAGGGCTAAGCGAAAAAGTTTATGAGTTTAAAGACCAAGGCATAAAAGAATATTTGGGCGATATCAATGAGTTTTTGAACGCCAAAAAAGTTATGGACTTCAAGCAGTTTGAGCTAGAAAATAAGCAAAAAGCATCTTTTCCAAAATCTAAGGATTCGGAGAATAAAATCAGCTATCAAGAACGTAAACAATTGGATAAAGACATCAAGAAAACGTCCAATAAAGTAGGTAATTTGGAGCGTTCGGTCGAGGCCTTAGAAAAGGAACTGAAAGCATTAGATGCAGAATTGACACAGCCAGACCGATACAATGAGTTATCTTCGCAAGCAGGATTCTTTGAATCTTATCAAGAAAAGCAACAACAATTGGCGCAATACATGTCCGATTGGGAGCAAAATATTGAACGCTTAGAAGAATTAAAACGCAAACGTGATACTCTCTGATATGGAGCATAAATCAGGATATGTAAATATTATAGGAAACCCCAATGTTGGGAAATCTACACTAATGAATGCTTTGGTAGGCGAGCGATTGTCCATTATCACCTCTAAGGCACAGACTACAAGACACCGTATATTGGGTATCGTTAATGACGAGCAACACCAAATTGTATTTTCAGATACACCAGGCGTGATGAATCCAGCCTATAAGTTGCAAGAGAATATGATGGACTTTGTACACGGTGCCTTTCAAGATGCCGATATATTGTTGTATATGGTAGAGACGGGAGAAAAAGGGCTTAAAGACGAGAAACTTTTCGAGCGTTTAAAAAACACCGATTTACCCATTTTACTGTTACTAAATAAAATAGATAGGGTAGAACAAGACTTTGTTAAAGAGCAAATTTTATTTTGGAAAGAATTGTTGCCTAATGCTGAGATACACCCTATTTCGGCACTCAACAAATTCAATTTGGATTTGGTTATGGCAAGAATAAAAGCTTTACTTCCTGTATCGCCACCATATTTTGAAAAAGATGCCTTAACCGATAAGTCGGAACGCTTTTTTGTTAGTGAAACTATTAGAGAGAAAATACTCAAATATTACAAAAAGGAAATTCCATATTCTGTAGAAATTGAAGTAGAAGTGTTTTTTGATGAAGAAGATATTATAAAAATAAGAGCGATAATTTTTGTGGCTAGAGAATCACAAAAGGGGATTATCATAGGGCATAAAGGTAGAGCTCTAAAGAAAGTAGGCACATTGGCAAGGAGAGATATGGAAGCTTTTTTCCAGAAAAAGATATTTTTGGACTTGTATGTCAAGGTCAATAAAGATTGGCGTGATAACGATAAACAGCTGAAGCGATTCGGCTACAATAACCAATAGAAATGGGAAATATAGTAGCAATAGTTGGACGTCCTAATGTAGGGAAATCAACCTTTTTCAATAGGCTGATACAAAAGCGACAAGCCATAGTGGATTCGGTCAGTGGTGTTACTCGCGATAGACACTACGGTAAGACGGACTGGAATGGCAAGGAGTTTTCTGTCATTGATACGGGTGGATATATTGTTGGTTCGGACGATATCTTTGAGGGCGAAATACGCAAACAAGTGGACTTGGCTATTGAAGAAGCGAATGCTATACTTTTTTTAGTAGATGCACAACAAGGTGTTACCGATATGGATATGACGGTAGCCAAACACCTTAGGAAATCCGATAAGCCTGTTTTTCTTGTAGCTAATAAAGTTGATAACGGTCAGATTATGCAAGAAGCCGTAGAACTGTATGCCTTAGGCATGGGCGATTATTTCTGTATATCTTCTATCAATGGTAGTGGAACAGGGGAGTTGCTAGATGAATTAATAGCTAAATTACCTGATGCTGAAGCTGAGGAAGATAGCGATTTGCCTCGTTTTGCTATTGTAGGACGACCTAATGTGGGCAAGTCCTCTTTTGTAAATGCTCTTGTGGGTGAGGAAAGGAATATCGTTACTGATATAGCTGGAACAACACGAGATTCATTAGATACGCACTATACTAAATTTGGACACGACTTTGTGTTAGTTGATACGGCTGGTGTTCGTAAGAAGAAAAAAGTCAGTGAAGATTTGGAGTTTTATTCCGTCATGCGTTCCATACGTTCTATAGAATATTCAGACGTCTGTTTGTTGCTTATTGATGCTACACTAGGTTTTGAATCTCAAGACCAAAGTATTTTTCATTTGGCAGACAAAAACAGAAAAGGCATTGTTATACTAGTGAATAAATGGGATTTAGTGGATAAAGATACCCATACAACCAAAGCCTATGAGGCGGCAATACGAGAAAAGATAGCTCCCTTTACCGATGTGCCTATTTTGTTTATTTCGGCACTAACCAAGCAACGCCTTTTGAAAGCTCTAGAAATAGCCATTAAAGTTTCTGAAGATAGAAAAGCACGTATAAGTACTTCTAAATTGAATGATGTGATTTTGCCTTTTATAGAGCAAAACCCACCACCAGCGACCAAAGGCAAATACATACGCATTAAGTTTTGCACACAATTACCAACCAAGACTCCAACCTTTGCCTTTTTTGCTAATTTACCGCAATACATTAAAGAGCCTTACAAGCGTTACATAGAAAATAAACTCAGAGAGAGTTTTAACTTCAGTGGAGTTCCCCTTCAGATTTTCTTTAGGAAGAAGTAGATAACCTTTGTCTTCGACTCCGTTCAGACATCGGTTGTTTCTTTAAGACATCGGTATATTCTGCTGTCTAAGCGGAGCCGAAGACAGAGGGGTGTTTTACAATCTGAAAGTTGCTTTCACCTTATCTACATAATCCAATTTTTCCCAAGTGAAAGTTTCTAAGGTCATTTCCTTAGTTTGTCCTTCTACATTGAATGAGAACGTTTTAGTTTGTGGTGTTCTTCCCATGTGTCCGTAGGCTGCCGTCTCTTGGTAAATAGGATTTTTAAGCTTTAGACGTTCTATGATTGCTGCCGGGCGCATATCAAAAATGTTTTCTACTGCTTTGGCAATCTCCCCATCTGAAAAATCTACTTGGGCAGTACCATAAGTATCTACAAAAATTCCCATTGGCTTAGCTACGCCAATAGCATAGGACACTTGCACCAATACTTGTTTGCACAATCCTGCAGCTACTAAATTTTTAGCAATATGACGAGTAGCATAGGCTGCCGAACGGTCTACTTTTGAAGGGTCTTTGCCTGAAAAAGCACCTCCACCGTGAGCTCCTTTACCACCATAAGTATCCACAATAATTTTTCGTCCCGTTAGCCCTGTATCGCCATGCGGACCGCCAATTACAAATTTGCCAGTAGGATTAACGTGGTATTTTTCGTCACCAAACAATTGTTGTTGGCGTTCTTCCAATTGAGCTTTTACTCTAGGAAAAAGAATGTTTTTTACATCTTCCTCTATTTGCTGTTGCATAGCCTCCTCAGCTTCTTTACTAGCACTTGGGCTCGAGTCTTTTGGCAAAATGAACTCATCGTGCTGGGTAGATACTACAATGGCTTCAATGCGAATAGGTTGGTGGTCGTCACTATATTCTATAGTAACCTGAGATTTAGAATCAGGTCTTAGGTAGGTCATCTCTTTACCTTCACGTCTAATTTCTGCCAATTCTATCAAAATACGGTGCGATAAGTCTAGGGCTAAAGGCATGTAGTTATCAGTTTCGTCTGTTGCATAGCCAAACATCATGCCTTGGTCACCAGCACCTTGTTCAGCGTGTAAGCCTTTGTTGACTTCTACGCCTTGATTGATATCTGCCGACTGTTCGTGTATAGCAGAAATCACACCACAGCTATCGGCATCAAATTGGTACTCCGATTTGTTATAGCCAATCTTGTGAATAACCTGTCTTGCTATTTTTTGTACATCTACATAAGCCGAAGTCTTTACTTCTCCACTAAGTACGGCAAGACCCGTAGTTACTAGAGTTTCACAAGCTACTTTGGAATTTTGATCTTGGGCTAAAAAATTATCTAGTAGAGCATCTGATATTTGGTCAGCTACTTTATCAGGATGTCCTTCTGATACAGATTCTGAAGTAAAAAAATAAGCCATCTTTAATTATATTTATGTTAAAAAATTCAAGTGAAGATAGCCGATGCAATTTATTCCTGTTTTAGCATTTTTTAGGAGTGGTTGCAATCAGCCAAATTTATCCACTTTTCAAATCATCTGCAAAACTAGAAAAATATTTTCAAGAAAAGTAATTTCATTTATTATTAACGTTCTAAATTATTTTAGGCTGTCAGTTGTTTAAAATAGGACTCTAAATCTATCTTCTTAGCTTTAAGGGATTCTAGCTTTTCGTCAGCAACAATTTTACCTTTATTAATAATAATAACTCTATTGCACATTTTTTCTACTTCCTGCATGATGTGGGTAGAAAGCATAACGGTTTTATTCTTGCCACTATTTTTGATTAGGGTTCTTATCTCAACCAACTGATTAGGGTCTAATCCTGTGGTAGGTTCATCTAAAATAAGGACTTCAGGCTCGTGTATTAATGCTGCTGCTAAACCTACTCTTTGACGGTATCCTTTTGATAGTTCTCCTATTTTTTTGTGTTGCTCTGGACTTAATCCAGTTAGGTCTATAATATCACTTACACGTTGTTTAGAACAGCCGTATAAATCGGCTATAAAGTCCAAATATTCTTTAATGTACATTTCTAAATACAAGGGATTATGCTCGGCTAAATAGCCTATTTTTTGACGTATGCTTAATGGGTTTTCTTCCACATTTTCTTGACATACCTCGACTTGCCCCTCATCGGCAGCTAAGTAGGTCGTAATGATTTTCATTAGTGTAGATTTACCAGCCCCATTAGGACCTAAAAAGCCTACAATCTCACCTTTCTTAATTTCTAATGAAACCGATTGAAGAGCGGCTTGTTGGCCATAATACTTGCTAACTTCTTTAACTTGAATAGACATAGTGCGAAGATAACTCAATTGACTTAATTTTAATTATTCAAATTGACATAATCGTCTAACAAAATTATTTTGATAAATTAAGATAGTATATTTGTGCTAATGCAAGGGGTTGTTATAAAATCTACAGGAAGTTGGTATATCGTCAAAACAGATGATGGTGCATTATTGAATTGCCGCATTCGTGGTAAGTTTCGTATGCAAGACATTAAAAGTACAAATCCAATTGTAGTTGGCGATAAAGTTTTGCTTAGTCAAGAAGAAGATTCCTTTTTAATTGATGAATTGTTTGATAGAAAAAATATCATCGTTAGAAAATCGGTCAATCTCTCTAAGCAAACACATATTCTAGCCTCTAATATAGACCAAGCTATATTAGTTGTAACCATGCAAAGTCCTCAAACTTCGACAGGTTTTATAGACCGTTTTTTGGTGTCTGCTCAAGCTTATGGCGTGGACGTTGTTATACTATTCAATAAAACCGATTTATACGATAAAGCAACTTTAGTTCTTATGGAAGAAAGACGTTCTATTTATGAGAAGATTGGCTACCGTTGTTTATCCAAAAGCACACTAAATGATGACTTGTCAGACATTAAGAAATTGATGAAAGGTAAAGTCAATGTAATTTCTGGACACTCTGGCGTGGGCAAGTCCACCTTATTAAACAGTATTCAGCCTAATTTAAATATTACAACCCAAGAAATTTCTGAAAAGCACCAACAAGGACAACATACCACAACCTTTTCAGAAATGCATGACCTCGATTTTGGAGCATCTATCATTGATACGCCCGGTGTCAGAGGTTTTGGGCTAATAGAAATGGATAAGTATGAGTTGGGTGATTATTTTGTAGAATTCTTCAAGCTAAAATCAGATTGTAAGTTCAATAATTGTATGCATATCAACGAGCCTAAATGTGCTGTTAAATTAGCTCTAAAAAATAGAGAAATAGCACCTTCTCGATATAAAAACTATCTCAATATGCTTGAGCAAGATGAAGATAGTTTTAGAATAAACCGTTACGAAAAATGAGAGTAGTGATACAAGTTGTTTCGGAGGCTTCAGTCAGTATAGACGGGCAGATTTACAGCCAGATTCAACAAGGTTTACTCATTCTTTTAGGTATAGAACATTCGGATACGGAACAAGATGTGGAATGGCTCAGTAAAAAAATAGCCAACCTTCGTATTTTTGCCGATGAGAATAATCAGATGAATAAATCTGTTATTGATGTCAAGGGGCAATTTTTGGTAGTCAGTCAATTTACCTTACATGCCAAAACTAAAAAAGGCAATCGCCCTTCATTTATTGAGGCGGCACGTCCAGAAGTTGCTATACCTCTTTACGAAGCTTTCGTAAAACGTTTGAGTGAAGACTCCCAAAGCCAAGTTCTGACTGGGCAATTTGGTGCTAATATGCAAGTTAATTTGCGTAACGATGGCCCTGTTACAATTCTAATAGATTCAAAAAATTAATAATAATGTCAATACAACAATTACAACAACAAGTAGATGAGTGGATAAAACAATACGGTGTTCGCTATTTTAATGAACTGACTAATATGGCTATACTCACTGAAGAAGTGGGAGAGGTAGCAAGAATAATGGCACGTAAGTATGGCGAACAATCATTTAAAGAAAGTGATAATTCTGACTTAGGCGAAGAACTTGCGGACGTATTATTTGTAGTTTTATGTATCGCTAATCAAACAAAAATAAATTTACAGGAATCATTTGACATTAAAATAAAATTAAAATCTACAAGGGATAAAAGTAGACATATAAATAATCCAAAATTATAATCAAATTTTTGCTTTTAGACCAATTCTAGCCCATCTTCCAGGTTGTTCTATAGTTCCAAAATCTGAGTAAGAGATATCAAACAAGTTATTTATATCTAAAAATAAGTTGAAATTAGAATTAATTTTTTTTGTAAAACGTACTGCAGTTAGCCAGTACGGCTCATAATTTTTAATAACTTCTTGTTCAGGATCTAAATAATCACCAATTCTTTCTTTGTATGATACTTTCCAATCAATTGCAATACTTTTATAAAAATTATGGTTAAGACTAAAAGAAAAATTAGTTTTTAGATTATCAATAACATAGGCTGATCTAAATCCTTTGGATATTGTGTCTACTTTGTTTGAGGCAATTGATATCCTTAAATGATTAATTTTTGAATTTAAAATTCTCTTAAGATTGATCCTCGAGTTTATTTCAATGCCTGAACATTTTATCTCATTTAGGTTTTGAGTCCTCCATATACTATCACCATCTAATAAAATCCAATCAATTAGATCTTCTCCATTTCTTTCAAAAAAAGTGATTGAAGAATTATGAAAATCATTTTTTATTTTAACTCCGATTTCTTTTGATATAGATTTTTCTGCGACAAGATTTACATTTCCTTGATTAGTAGGAGAGGAATAATAAAGTTCTGTAAAATTTGGCATTCTCATTGATTTATTAGCAGAAAGGTAAAAATTAATTTTATCAGAAAGTTTGTAACTTAAATCAATTCCGGGAAATATATCGTTTTCAAAGTTTGTTTTTAAATTAAGCATTATTCCTGTTGAAATATTCAATCTTTTAATCGATAAATTATTTTCAATAAAGAAATTCGTTACGATTCTATTATCTGATTTTGTGTAATAATTATCACCATTTATTAAAATAGGAATATCTAAATCCATACCAAGATTATTAGAAATAATATTATTGGAAATTAATTCAGCTCCAAAGAGAGATGTTCCGGCTTTAGTTTTCTTAATCATATTTATATCAACTCCAATAACACTAGTTTTATGAAAATTTTGATATAGTGATGGATTATCTCTAAACAATATAAACTCATCCTCGTGTAATCGCCAATAAATATTATTATTGAAGCCAAGACTTCCTTTTTTATTTAAGTTTAATGATGCAAAAGTTGTTTTAGTTTTTTCAAATTGATTTGGATATTTAGTTGAATAAAAACTAAATGCACCAAA
>Ga0115013_10000197_pt1 | contig 39846 bp, 39 predicted proteins | sample SouAtlMetagenome_2_FD_88686 | JGI IMG/M metagenome (GOLD analysis project Ga0115013, IMG submission 88686) | Marine eukaryotic phytoplankton communities from Atlantic Ocean - South Atlantic ANT15 Metagenome | ecosystem: Environmental > Aquatic > Marine > Oceanic | place: South Atlantic Ocean...
ATTACTCTGAACCCCTCCTCTCTCAGCGCCTTACAAGCCTGTGCCCCGGAATAATCAAATTCACAAGCCTGACCAATAATTATTGGTCCAGCGCCTAAGATAAGTATACTTTTTATATCGGTCCGTTTAGGCATAGCTACTCCACAGACGCTCCACAGCTTCCCTCCATTAAATCGATGAAATGATCAAAAAGAGGGGCTGCGTCATGAGGACCAGGGCTAGCCTCTGGATGCCCCTGAAAACTGAAGGCTGGTTTGTCTATACGATGGATCCCTTGCAAAGATCCATCAAATAGAGACCGATGAGTGGCAGTGAGATTCTCAGGAAGACTTTCCTCATCTACTGCGAATCCGTGGTTCTGACTAGTAATCATCACAATATTATTTTGGATATCATCTACCGGATGGTTAGCTCCGTGATGACCAAATTTCATTTTTATTGTCTTTGCTCCAGATGCAAGAGCCAATAATTGATGACCCAAACAAATTCCGAATATGGGGATTCCTGCCTCCAATAACTCTTGGATGGCCTCTATTGCATAATCACATGGTTCAGGATCACCCGGTCCATTAGATAGAAAAACTCCATCGGGCCGCATTGCTAAAACATCTCCACCACTAGTCCGCGCTGGCACAACCTGAAGCTCACAATTTCTATCAACCAGCATCCTGAGTATATTTTTTTTAACGCCAAAATCATAAGCGACAACCTTATATTTATTATCGCTTGGGATCTGAGACTGGTGACCCTCATTGAGATCCCAACTATGCTCAGACCAAGAATAGATCGCACTAGTTGTGACCTCCTTTGCCAGATCTAAGCCCTTTAACCCACAAAATTCTCTCGCGGCATTAATTGCTTTATCAATATCAATATCTCCTGCCATGATACATCCGCTTTGAGCACCAGTTCGTCTGAGAAGCCGTGTTAGCTTGCGAGTATCTACATCTGCGATACCCAAAATATTATGTCGTTTTAAGTAGTCATCTAGCCTGCATTCACTGCGAAAATTTGAAGCTAATAGCGGCAAATCTCTGATAACAAGCCCTGCTGACCAGATGGAATCTGATTCCTCATCATTAATATTCGTTCCAACATTTCCAATGTGTGGGTAGGTTAGAGTAACGATTTGGCGGGCATAGGAAGGGTCAGTTAAAATTTCTTGATAACCTGTCAGGGCGGTATTAAAAACCACTTCACCAACGGAGAGTCCCGATGCTCCAATTGCAAGCCCCCTGAAAATTGTTCCGTCTGCTAGCGCAAGCACGGCTTCCCGATTAGTCTGGGAATTCACACAACCTCCTAAATAATTGACGTTGGCTTTTTAGATAGCAACCACCTAAATGATTGATCTAAAATTTATTATCTCTGAATTGGCTGGTAGACTTATTTATAAAAAAGCGAGATGAAACATCACGTCTCACCTCGCTTAAATAATATTCCCCAATGCCCTAACCTCTCAGAACGAGACCGCTTTTTACTGTCGCGGTGTTAGGACCTCAGTATAAGGAATGGCTGATATTTTGTCCATTAGAGTTGGATGAAATTGCAGTCCAAAAACAGAGATTTATTTCAACCCTAAGACATCCTGCATATCAAATAGTCCTGAGTCTTGAACTGAGAGCCACTTTGCCGCCCTTATAGCTCCTTTAGCAAACGCCATTCTACTAGAGGCCTTATGAGTGATCTCAACCCTCTCTCCATCGCCAGAAAACATTACCGTGTGATCTCCTACAATGTCTCCAGCCCTGACAGATGAAAAACCGATAGCTTTAGAATCTCTCTCACCAATATCCCCTTGCCTACGATAGACCGCCACTTGATCTAAGTCTCTATCAAGAGTCCTAGCCACCACATGACCCAAAGTTAGCGCTGTTCCCGACGGCGCATCTAGCTTGTGTTTGTGGTGTGCCTCACTGATTTCAATATCGACATCATCCCCCAAAGCTGACGCCGCCATCTCGGCTAATTTAAAGCAAAGATTAACGCCCGTTGCAAAATTTGATGACATACATATAGCGGTGGATTTACTTGCCAACTTGATACACTGAACTTGCTCAGAAGTAAGACCAGTTGTTCCTATAACAATATTTTTTCCAAACCGACCGCAAATTTCCGCATTTCCAACCGCAGCTAGCGGTGAGCTAAAATCGATTACCACATCGATGCTATCAATTACATCGAGCAAGGATGAGACAACGGCTATATGATTATTATTTATATCACGGCCTATCATTGAACTATCTTGCCTATCGATGGCCCCAGCAAGAGTAGCGCTATTGTCCATGGATATCGCCTCGACTAAGGTCCTTCCCATGCGACCACTGACTCCCACAATCGCTATCTTAGTCAAAATAAACCTCTAATTTTCTCAATTACTTGTCGTCTTTTAAGTTTAACCAGTCAAATTATCGAAGAATTTTTTGACCCCATCAAACCAGTTATTACTTCGAGGAGAATGTTTACTCTTACCATTGAGACTCTCATCGAAGGTCTTTAATAACTCTCTCTGCTCATTGCTCAAATTTATCGGCGTTTCAACAACAACACGGCACAAAAGGTCTCCCTGAGGACCGCCCCTTACCGGAGAAACTCCCTTCCCACGCAAGCGGAAGAGTTTACCACTCTGAGTTTCTGAAGGAATTTTTAGCTTAACTTTACCAGATAAAGTAGGAACCTCTAATTCTCCACCTAATGCTGAATGAGCAAAACTAATGGGCACTTCGCAATGTAAATTGCTGCCGTCACGGGCAAAAATATCATGCTCCCTAACATGCATCTGGACATACAAGTCACCCGTCGGTCCACCTTGAGGACCTGCCTCTCCCTTGCCTGAGAGTCGAATTCTGTCTCCTGTATCAACTCCAGGGGGGATTTTTACTGAGAGAGTCTTGCGTTCCTCTCTCACACCTTGTCCATGACAAACACCACAGGGGTCAGTAATGATTTTGCCGCGCCCATGACACTTTGGGCAAGTCTGCTGCACGGAAAAGAATCCTTGGGACATCCTTACTTGACCAGCCCCGTTACACGTGTCACAGGTTACTGGCACCGTACCCTTTCTGGCGCCAGAGCCATTACAAGCATCACAAGAAACAGTGGTGGGAACCTCAATTTGGACTGTTTTCCCTTTAACAGCATCTTCCAGGTTCAGTTGTAAATCGTAACGCAGGTCAGATCCGCGAGCTGGACCTCCACGACCTCGGCCCCCTCCAAAAATATCACCAAACACATCACCGAACACATCACCAAATCCACCAGCAGAGTGACCCGCACCATTTTGATCTACACCAGCATGACCAAATCTATCATAGGCTGATTTTTTTTCAGCATCCCCAAGAATTTCATACGCTTCCTGAGCTTCCTTGAATTTTTCCTCGGCTTTCTGGTCATCCGGATTTCTATCGGGATGATACTTCATAGCAATGCGGCGAAATGCCTTCTTTACTTCTTGGTCAGAGGCACTGCTGTCAACTCCTAAAACTTCGTAATAATCTCGCTTAGACATACTTAACTTTTTCCCAACCCGATATTTATATCGATATAGCTATTACGTATCCCCCTTAAATGAAGAAGCGCGACACTCACTTTAGAAGATTTTCCAAAGCTAACTTCGCGCTCCAACATCATCGAGTAGGACTTCGTCTAGCGTCTTACTTACTATCTTCTTTGGCGTCGTCGTCCTTCACTTCTTCAAACTCTGCGTCCATTGCATCATCACCCGCAGGTTGTTCTCCTTCTGCCTGCTCTCCAGATGCACTCTGTTCAGCATACATCTTCTGAGCAAGTCCGGAGGAAGCTTCAGAAAGAGCGTTCGCGGCAGCATCAATAGCTTCTTTATCATCACCCTGAACAGCTTCTTCTACCTGCTTTATACCATCTTCAATAGCTGACTTTTCTTCTTCAGTAGCTTTATCACCGGCCTCTTCTAAAGTTTTCTTAGCAGCATGAGCTAAACCATCAGCCGTATTTCTGGCTTGGACTAAATCTTCAAACTTTTGATCATCAGCAGCATTTTCCTCCGCGTCCTTAACCATGGCATCTATCTCTTCATCAGATAAACCAGATGATGCCTTAATAATGATCGACTGTTCTTTGCCCGTTGCCTTATCTTTAGCCCCAACATTCAAAATACCATTGGCATCTATATCAAAGGTTACTTCAATCTGAGGCATCCCTCTCGGTGAAGGAGGAATATCTGCCAAATCAAATCTCCCCAAAGACTTATTCGAAGTTGCCTGCTTACGCTCACCTTGCACAACATGAATAGTTACAGCTGTCTGATTATCCTCTGCCGTAGAAAAAATTTGGGATTTTTTGGTAGGAATAGTTGTGTTTTTTTCAATCACTGGGGTGGCAACACCGCCCATCGTCTCTATACCAAGACTTAGTGGTGTCACATCCAACAGCAACACATCAGTAACGTCTCCAGCTAGAACAGCACCCTGAAGAGCTGCACCAACGGCAACTGCTTCATCTGGATTTACGTCTTTGCGAGGCTCTTTCCCAAAGAAATTAGTAACTTTATCTTGAACCATCGGCATACGCGTTTGGCCACCCACTAGAATAATTTCGTCGATTTCCGATGTTGATTTACCGGCATCTTTCAAAGCGATTTTCAGAGGCTCCAATGAGCGATCTACTAAATCTTCGACAAGTGATTCTAATTTGGCTCTAGTCAATTTAACCACTAAATGTTTTGGTCCAGTCGCATCCGCAGTTATATAGGGGAGATTGACCTCTGTTTGTTGACTAGAGGACAGCTCAATCTTTGATTTCTCAGCTGCCTCTTTAAGACGCTGCATTGCCAATGGATCACTATGCAAATCAATACCGCTCTCCTGATTAAATTCCGCAGAAAGATATTCAATCAAACGCATATCAAAATCTTCACCGCCGAGGAAAGTGTCGCCGTTGGTAGCCAGCACTTCAAATTGTTTTTCACCATCGACATCAGCGATCTCAATTACTGAAATATCAAAGGTACCTCCACCTAAATCATAAACAGCGACAACTCTATCTCCTGCGGCCTTGTCGATCCCATAGGCCAGCGCGGCGGCTGTTGGCTCATTTATAATTCGTTTAACGTCTAATCCCGCAATTCGTCCTGCATCTTTTGTGGCTTGACGCTGAGAGTCATTAAAATAAGCTGGAACGGTAATAACCGCCTCTGTAACCTTTTCCCCAAGATAATCCTCGGCAGTTTTCTTCATCTTTTTAAGAATTTCTGCTGAAATCTGAGGCGCAGCCTTACTATCACCCTTGATCTCTACCCAAGCATCACCATTGTCTGCCTTAACAATCTTGTATGGCACCATTTCAATATCTTTTTTGACGACTTTGTCATCAAAACGACGTCCAATGAGCCTCTTCACTGCATAAACAGTATTCTCTGGATTTGTTACGGCCTGCCTCTTGGCAGACTGACCAGCTAAAATCTCTCCATCTTCAGCATATGCAACTACTGAAGGAGTCGTTCTGGCACCTTCCGAATTTTCGATGACTTTAGGCTTATCACCTTCCAGAACAGACACACAGGAATTAGTGGTTCCCAAGTCAATACCGATAATCTTTCCCATTACTTATTTCTCCGTTACTTGTAATCAGGCCTTTAACCGACCCTAATTTAAAATTATTGCTTGAATGTTATATGGGCGCTTATTCACAAATTTCAAGGTTAAGGACCTTATATCCAGTGATTTAATTAGCTGCCTTGCGAGACAACAACCATTGCTGGGCGGACTAAACGACCGTTCAAGGTATACCCTTTTTGAAAAACATCCATCACTGTATTTGGCTCTAAATCTGGATTAGGTACCATACTTACAGCTTGATGAAGCTCAGCATCAAATGGTTGCCCGCTGGGATCAATTGCCTCAATTTTGAACTTTTCCAAAACCTCTATAAAAGACTTTAGAGTGAGCTCTAAACCAGTTGAAACTGCTTTTTGAGCCTCATCGTCAGCACTAATAGTTCCTAATGCCCGCTCCAAATTGTCTACCACTGGCAGTAAATCACCTGCAAATTTTTCCAAAGCAAATTTATGCGCATTACCCACATCCCGTTCGGCACGCCTTCGAACATTTTGCATCTCGGCCTGAACTCTTAGCACTTGTTCATTGGCCTTGCTCACCTGCTCTTGCAGTTCTTCAGTTTCAGTCAATTCATTTTCAGCTAAGAGTTCCGCTGCAATCTCTTCATCAATTTGAGCTTTATCATCAACCTTACCAAGGTCATCTGCATCACTGTCAGATTTTTTCTCATCTCCACCTACTTCATCTTGCATGCTTCATACCTCTGCTTCATTCTGTCGATTTGCATGGACTCTTAAGTTTATTGATTCAACGGTTACTTACCTTTACCCTATCGCTACATATGGGGACATTCTTTCGAGTTTCAAGCATTGCCTTGAGTAAATTATTTACTAATAAGACTTTTTATAAATGATTGGTATTACAAATTGCTTCTTTCGATAAATATCAGTAACTACACCCTTGTAGGAGCCTTAGAAATAGACTTCGACTCTGGGACAACCGCAATTACTGGTGAGACCGGTGCAGGTAAGTCGTTAGTGCTTGACGCTTTAGCGATGGCACTTGGTGGTAGAGCTGATATAGAAACCATACGTCATGGTAAAGATCGAGCAGAAATTAGCGCTACATTTGATGTTTCAATGAATAACAATGCGAAAAATTGGCTTATGGCGAACAGTATTGACTCTGATATTAACTGCATAATCAGACGAATATATACAAAAGAGGGAAGATCCCGAGGCTATATCAACGGCCAGCCAAGCACGATGACACAACTGAAAGAATTAGGAGAAATGCTGACTGATATCCATAGCCAACACGAACATCAGTCTCTACTGAGGAGAAGTACTCATCGACGTCTTCTCGATGAGTATGGGGAGGCGGAAAAATTAGTAGGAAACGTAAAAAGTGATTTCACGCATTGGAAACAAGCTAAGGATGCACTAAACAGGTTAACCAAGCACGCAGATGAACTAGAGGAAAGAAAAGAATTACTAACATTTCAAGTTAATGAGCTTGATTTAGCTAACGTTTCTCCAGATCACATAAAAGCATTAGAGGAGGAGCACCAAACATTAGCCAATGCGGATCAGATCGTCAAGGACAGTCATTCATTGCTCCTAATTTGTGACCAATCAGAGAGTTCTAACTTGAGGGATAGTCTAAATCAAGCGCTTTCAATTCTAGGCGATATGAAATACAAACCTGAAGCTCTGAACATAACACAAGAACTTCTTCAAAATGGGTTAATTCAGGTGGAGGAAGCTATTAATGAAATTCAGCATCATATTGATCGATTTGAAGCTGATCCTCAAAGACTTCACGTCGTTGAGGAGGAGCTATCTGATATTTTCCAACTAGCGCGTAAACATCGTATTAATCCAGACCAATTGCTTTTAAAAAAACAGACCCTCCGACAGGAACTAAAAACTCTGGTTGATGGGAATGAAAATATTAATATCCTTACTCAAGAGCTTAGCCGCTGCAGCCAAAATTACAAATTATCAGCAAAAAAGTTGTCGGTACAGCGGAGAAAATCTGCAAAATCTATGTCAAAAGAAATCAATGAGCAGCTGGCACGCCTGTCAATGGAGGGAGCAGAAATATCTATAGAACTGAGTCCTCTCTTGGAGGATGATTTTAGAGAGCATGGTCTTGAAAATATTGAATTTCTTCTAACAACTACACCAGGGCAAACACATAAATCTATCGCAAAAGTTGCGTCCGGAGGTGAGCTTTCTAGGGTAAGCTTAGCAATCAATGTTGTCGCGGCAGGTCACTCGAAAATACCAACCCTTGTTTTTGATGAAGTCGATGTTGGCATTGGTGGGCGAACAGCTGATGTGGTTGGCCAGCTTCTTAAGAAGTTAGGAGAGAATGGCGGCCAAGTAATCAGCGTCACGCATCAGCCCCAAGTAGCTGCTCATGCCAACCACCACTACTTATCAAGGAAGACCATTGAAAAAGATAATTCTTTATCTCTGATGATGCCACTAAATAAAGAGCAAAGAATCGAGGAACTCGCAAGGATGCTAGGTGGTGCAAAAATTACCAAACAAACACTATCTAGCGCTTCAGAGCTCCTAGACCTAGCTTCAGCATAAAATATCTTAACGTTAGAATGGAGGACTGTCTCCAATAGATTAAGCCTCCGGCTATACCGAAGACCTAATCCAGAAAGTCTTATTCCTCTGACCCTTTGTCGGTAGACTCAGCATCAGCTGAGATAGCTTCAGGAACTGTGCCTTCCTCTAACTGCGCTTCCTTAATAGACAACTTAACCCTACCACGGTTATCAATCTCAGTCACTTTGACCCTCACGTCCTGCCCCTCAGTAAGATAATCAGTGACCTTAGCAACACGCTCCTGAGCTATTTGAGAGATATGGACCAAACCGTCTGTCCCTGGCATGAAATTGACAAAAGCTCCAAAATCTACAATTCGTACAACCTTTCCATCGTAAATAGTACCTGGCTCAGGATCAGCAACAATAGCCTTAATTGCATCTATTGCAGAGTTTAGACTATCAGTATCCTCTGAGTATATCTTAACCGCTCCATCATCAGTAATATCGATGGTCGAGTTATGATCCTCACAAAGACTTCTTATAGTTGCCCCACCCTTGCCAATGACGTCACGAATTTTATCAGAGTCGATCTGCATGACTCCCATCCGAGGAGCGGTTTCTGCTACTTCATCCCTTCCTTTCTCGAGAACTTTATTCATTTCCCCAAGAATATGCAGCCGAGCATCCATAGCTTGCTCCAAGGCAATCTCCATTATCTCTTCAGTGATACCCTCTATTTTGATATCCATTTGCAGGGCTGTAATACCAGTAGCAGTTCCAGCTACCTTAAAGTCCATATCACCAAGATGATCTTCGTCACCTAAAATATCAGTCAGGACAGCAAACCCTTCATCCTCTTTAACAAGACCCATCGCGATACCAGCTACTGGCGATTTCAAAGGAACCCCAGCGTCCATGAGCGCTAAACTTGACCCACAAACTGATGCCATGGAGCTTGAACCATTTGACTCTGTAATTTCTGACACTACACGCATCGCATATGGGAAGTCTTCTGGGCTTGGCAGGACAGCATTGATGCCTCGACGAGCCAAACGCCCATGACCCACTTCACGCCGACTGGTAAAACCTATCCGACCACACTCACCTACCGAGTAAGGCGGAAAATTGTAGTGCAACATAAATGGATCATCTTTGCGGCCCTCCAGTGCATCAATCATCTGAGCATCGCGGGTTGAGCCCAATGTTGCTGCAACAACAGCTTGTGTTTCGCCACGGGTAAATAATGAAGATCCGTGCACCTTTGGCAGAATACCCACCTCAACATTAATACCACGCACCGTCTTCGTATCTCGCCCATCAATTCGTGGCTCTCCACGAATAATCCTACCTCTCACAACCTTCTTTTCAAGTTTTTTGAATGCATCTTTGACATCTTCTTCAGTTACGCCGTCATCTGAAATAAGAGCATCAAAAGCTCGATCACGTAGATCGTTAATACTAGCGACTCGATCTTGTTTTTCAACGACCTGATAAGCTGCATCAACGTCAGCTCCAACCAGATTTTCCAGAGCATTTTTAAGCTCAGTATTTTCTGTTTCACCCTGCCAATCCCATCGAGGCTTTCCAGCTTCATCTGCCAGTTGCTCAATAACATTAATCACTGACTGCATTTCCTGATGCGCGAATAAAACTCCACCTAGCATAATATCTTCAGATAACTCACTTGCTTCCGATTCAACCATAAGGACAGCATCTTTAGTTCCAGCTACGACCATATCTAAAGCCGAATCCACTAGCTCACTGTAGGTGGGATTCAACAAATATCCAGTATCTTCCGTATAACCAACTCTCGCGCCGCCGATTGGACCGTTAAATGGAATACCTGATATGGAAAGTGCTGCTGATGTGCCAATCATGGCTGCAATATCTGGGTCTATATTTTTTTCAGCAGATACAACGGTGCATACAACTTGAACCTCATTTTTAAATCCACTAGGAAATAATGGCCTAATTGGACGATCAATCAGACGTGAGGTTAGAGTTTCTTTTTCATTAGGTCGACCTTCACGCTTAAAGAATCCACCAGGTATTTTTCCAGCAGAGTAAGCCTTCTCAATGTAGTGAACTCCCAGAGGGAAAAAATCCATTCCCGCTTTCGCTTCTCTCGCTCCAACTACGGTGCATAAAACCGCCGTATCATCGATGGAGCACAAAACTGCACCGGTTGCCTGCCGAGCAATTCGACCAGTTTCCAATGTGACGGTGTGATTACCATATTTAAACTTTTTTATTAAAGGATTCATAATTTTGCCTTTTTAAATTTACCTTATAGCGTCCCTATAAATTTCTGAAGGTCGGCTGCTCGGGTTACTTATAACGACCTGGCTAGATAGTTATAAGTAACTCGATCAGTATTGACCCAGATACTCAAAGTGGACCATTTATGTTATGCATTCATGCAACTTCGGCCCCAGGAGGGGCCTCAGTACAAATACCTATCGGCGTAAACCAAGCTTTTTAATCAACTGACCATATCGTTCGATATTCTTGCTCTTTAAGTAATCAAGTAACTTACGACGCTGATTAACCATCCTAATAAGGCCCCTTCGAGAATGGTGATCTTTCTTGTGATCGCCAAAATGACTTTGGAGCTTATTTATGTTTACGGTTAGCAAAGCTACCTGTACTTCAGGGGAACCTGTATCATTTTTGCAGGTAGCATGCTCTGCCACGATTGCGGCTTTTTCTTCTGCACTTAGTGCCATGATTTAATACTCCAATATGCGTGTTAAAAAAATCAGGTCTGCCCGCGCATATTTACAGACATCCTAAAACTAAATTCTAGACCCTAAATAACTTTTATAAAGTTTATTTACGAAGTGCTAAATACTATTTTCGTTAGCGACATGTATAAATCATGTGGCCCCTACTACGAGTCTTTTTGGAGCTACTTGACCATCTATAGTCACCTCACCAATTCCTAAAAAACTGCCATCTTGGCGAAAGACGCGCACTATATCTCCTTCTTGACCATTACGAAAGGCTTGATTTGACATTACTACTTGCCCTAGCTGGAAATATTCAGAGACATTAGATGATAATTCTACTGCCATAAAGTCTGCGACCGCGATATCCATGGGCTTTAAAAAACCATCAAGATTCGAAGGGTCACTCTCGCGCAGTCTGCTCAGATCCTCTAAAGTGACGCACTGACGATCATTAAAAGGGCCAGCTACATGACGACGTAATGAGCTTACATGAGCACCATAGCCGATAAAGGCTCCCAGGTCCTCAGCCAAGCTTCTAACGTACGTTCCTTTGCTGACATGGAGCTCAACATCTAACTCAGCTTTGGGACCAGATCTAAAATCTAAGATTTGATATTGAAAAACTGTAATATCTCTGGGTTCTCTATCGACAATAATACCTTTTCTAGCCAATCTATAGAGCGGTTGTCCATTATGCTTTAGGGCAGAATACATAGAGGGCACTTGTTTAATGTCTCCCTTGAAGCCTTTAATTGCGAGTTCTAATTGCCCCTCAGTGAGGTTGGAGGCATCTTTTACATTAAGCACCTCGCCATCACTGTCGCCAGTATCAGTAGTAACTCCCAGAATAAAAGTACTTATATAGCGTTTATCTGAATCGAGCAAGAATTGGCTAAATTTTGTTGCCTCTCCCAAACATATTGGGAGGACACCTGTTGCGAGGGGATCAAGACTACCTGTGTGTCCAGCTTTGTTTGCATCATATAAAGATTTGACTTGCTGAAGAGCATGATTTGATGATATTCCGGCGGGTTTATCGAGTAAGAGAATACCATTTACGTTTCGACCACTGTTCCTTCTCCGACCCAAATTTAATTTCCTTTGGAATCCACTGAATCATCATTTGCTATATTACCCTGATTTTTCTCAGATGATACCGCATAATCTATTAGAGCAGAGAGTTGCTGACCCCTGCGACCACTCTCATCGAACAAAAAATTCAACTGGGGTGTTTTTCGCATCTTAATACTCGAAGCCAATAATTTCCGTAAATAACCCGCTGCTCCATTAAGGGCCCTTATAGCCTCTTCAATTTCTTCCCGGGATTTTTCTCCAACAAAAGTTACATGGACCTTCGCATATGCCAGATCCCGACTGACTTCGACGTCAGTCACACTAGCCATCCCTACTCGAGGATCTCGAATAGAGTCGCAGATAAGAACAGACACCTCCTGTTGAATAGCATCCGAAACTCGCTCTGAACGTGTAAATTCTCTAGGCATATATGTATTCTTGAGCAATCATGGTTTTATTGCAGAACGGCCAAAGCTTATTAAAGGGAACGTTTCACTTCTGTGATATCGTAAACTTCAATTAAATCTCCCGCTTTAACATCATTGTAGTCCTTCACGCCAATACCACACTCCATACCATTACGAACATCACTTGCTTCATCTTTGAAGCGGCGTAAGGACTCAAGTTCTCCCTCATAGATAACCACATCATCTCTTAAAACACGGATAGGCTTGTTTCTGAAAACTGAACCTTCAATAACCATACATCCTGCTATTGCTCCAAATTTCGGAGATCTGAAAACATCCCTTACCTCAGCGATGCCCACTATGTCTTCTTGAGTTTCTGGAGCGAGCATACCTGTCAGAGCTAACTTAACTTCATCTAAGAGGTTATAGATGATGCTGTAATAACGTAGTTCGATGTTTTCCTTCTCCGCCAAGGCCTTTGCAGTTCCTCCTGCTCGAACATTAAACCCTAGGACGATTGCTCCTGTTGTGATAGCCAAATTAATATCAGACTCCGTTATACCACCAACTCCCGACGACACAATATCTACCGCTACCTCATCATTACCAAAGTCATGTAAAGCACTAATAATTGCCTCCAATGAGCCTCGTACATCAGTTTTAACAATCAGGTTTAGTTTATTGACCTGAGAACTACCCATATCTGTGAACATATTTTCAAGCTTCGCAGCTTGCTGGCGAGACATACGCTCTTGTCGAGTATTTGCCCCACGTAATTCTGCGATCTCTTTTGCTTTGCGCTCATCCTCAACAACAAAGAATTCATCTCCAGCATTTGGCGCCTCATCAAGACCTAGGATCTCAACGGGAATAGATGGACCAGCCTCTCCAATAGGTTTCTTCATTTCGTCGGTCATCGCTCTTATCTTACCAACGCTTTCTCCAGCCAACATAAAATCGCCTTTCTGCAAAGTTCCTTGCTGGATCAATGCTGTGGCAACTACTCCGCGACCTTTATCTACCCGAGCCTCGACAATAACACCTCTCGCAGGAACATCTACCGGAGCCTTGAGCTCCAAAAGCTCAGCCTGAAGAACTACGGCTTCTAATAACTCGGCAATTCCTTCACCGGTCTCAGCAGAGACTTTAATAAATTGAGTATCTCCTCCCCATTCTTCGGGAATAACGTCTTTCGCGCCCAACTCGCTGGTAACTTTTTCTGGGTCAGCTCCCTCTTTATCCATTTTATTTATTGCAACAACAAGTGGCACACCAGCGGCGCGGGCATGTTGAACAGCTTCCTCAGTTTGAGGCATCACTCCATCATCCGCCGCAACTACTAAAATAACAACATCCGTGGCTTTGGCACCCCTTGCACGCATCGCAGTAAACGCAGCATGTCCAGGAGTATCCAAAAAAGTGACCATGCCATTGGGGGTGTCTACATGATAGGCCCCAATATGTTGGGTTATACCTCCCGCTTCACCGGACGCGACATGAGTCTTTTTGATTCTATCCAGTAAGGAAGTTTTTCCATGATCAACATGACCCATCACAGTTACAATTGGCGCCCTTACCTCACCCTCTACATTATTTTCAAATTCCTCAAATGACTTAGTCAGCTCATCCTCAACTGATTCATTGACTACACTGACAGGATTATGCCCAAGCTCTTCAACAACCAAAAACGCTGTCTCTTGATCAATGATCTCATTAACATTGGCCATGACACCTAGTTTCATCAATTCTTTTATAACTACGCCAGATTTGAGTAACATTTTACTGGCAAGATCCCCTACAGATAACTCGGCAGGAATAACGATTTCCAAAACTTTTTTCTCTACTGGCTTCTTAAAAGTATGCTTATTATCTATCTTTAGGACTACACCTGAAGATTTCAGACGAGTTTTAGTTAAACTTTCATCTCTATCATCAAGTTGAAGGATAGGCTTCTTTTTACCCGATTTACTTAGAGTCTTTTTAGCTCGTTTTGCTTGTTTCTCTTCATCATCTACTAACGGCTTCCCATGCTTTCGACCCTTCTCTTGCACTGGATCGTTCTGAGGCGCAGCGACATACTTTGTGGTTTTACCTGCCTTTTTGGCCTCTTCACTTTCCAGAGCCGAGGCTACCTCTGCTGCTTTGCGCGCCTCTTCTTTTAGCTTTTCTTGGGCCTCCTTCCTTTCAGCTTCCTGAGCCTCTTCCACAGCTTTCCTACGCCCGGCTACAGCCGCCACACGTTTATCTTCAATATCATCTGTACCTGAACTTTTTAGGGGCTCTTGATTTAGTAATTTAGCCGCCCGAGTTGCGGCCTCTGCTTCCTCTCTGGCCTTGGCTTCAGTCTCAAGTTCGGCTTGAGCCTGCAATTCTTCGTCACTTCTTTTTACATAGGTTCTTTTTTTACGAACTTCAATATTAACCGTCTTTCGATTACTAGATCTCAGTGTGCTGAGCGTTTTTCTTCGTAAAGTTATTTTCTTTGGCTCTCCCGAACTCTCTCCATGCAGCCCTTTCAAATAAGTTAGAAGAATCTGCTTCTCTTCATCTGAAACACTTGCATCCACCGATTCGTGGGGAAGACCTGCATCCTTCATTTGCATGAGCAAACGATCAACAGACGCTCCAACAGTTTTTGCTAATTCAGTTACAGTAACTTCAGCCATCGGTTATCCTCTGTGTACGACCCGATTAATTATTCGCTCTCTTCAGCGAACCAAGGCGCGCGGGCAGTCATAATTAGCGCTGCCGCTCTTTCTTCATTTATCTCATCGATATCCAATAGATCATCCACTGCTTGTTCAGCAAGGTCTTCCATTGTTATTATGTTTTTTGCAGCAAGCTTATACGCTAACGCCTTATCCATACCGTCCATCTCGAGCAAGTCTTCCGCTGGCTCAGTATTAGAAAGTTCCTCTTCGCTCGCTAGAGCGCGCGTCAATAGGGCGTCCTTTGCACGAGCGCGGAGTTCCTCTGCAATATCTTCGTCAAATCCTTCAATTGCACTCATCTCTTCTAGTGGCACATAAGCGACTTCTTCAATACTAGTGAAGCCCTCCTCCACAAGGACTACAGCTACATCCTCATCGACATCGAGAGCTTCTATCAAGCTCTCCACAAAGTTGGAAGATTCAGCTTCTTGCTTCTCTAGTGCATCTTCTACAGTCATCACATTAATAACCCAGCCTGTAAGCTCAGAGGCGAGTCGCACGTTTTGCCCTCCCTTACCAATCGCTTGAGCAAGGTTGTCAGCATTTACAGCAACATCCATTGAATGAGTATCTTCATCCACGATAAGAGATTCAACCTCAGCAGGTGCCATCGCATTAATCACAAGCTGAGCCGGATTATCATCCCATAAAATAATATCGACTCGTTCATCATCTAAATCATTTGAAACTGCCTGCACACGCGCACCACGCATGCCTACGCAAGCTCCAACAGGATCAATTCTGGCATCTTTACTTTTAACAGCAATTTTAGCTCTTTGTCCTGGATCTCTGGCAGCTCCTTTAATTTCGATTATACCCTCGGAAATTTCTGGCACTTCTATTTGGAATAATTGCACCAGCATATCGGAAGTCGCGCGGGAAACTAGAAGTTGGGGACCTCTTGTCTCCTCTCTTATTCCAAGTAAAATAACTCGAGTTCGATCATTTATCCGGAAAATTTCTCTACCAACGAGCTCCTCTCGCGGTAATAAACCCTCGGCATTGTCACCAAAATCAACAACAATATGATCCCTAGTGACCTTCTTAACAGTTCCATTAAGTAATTCTCCTACCCGATGCTTAAATCGGTTAACAATGATTTCTCTCTCAGCATCCTTTACCCTTTGAACAATTACTTGCTTGGCGGTTTGAGCCGCGATTCTTCCAAAAACAATATTCTCAACTGTTTCTTCAAAAACATCTCCCACTGTTAAAGTAGCATCCTTTTCAATTGCCTCTTCAGTAGTAAATTGCGTTCCTAGCTCCGCTAATACATCATCCGCAACAACATCCCACCAGCGAAAAGATTCATAGTCTCCCGTCTCTCTATCGATCACTACTCGAATATTTGCACCTTCGTCATAGCGCTTCTTGGTCGCCGTTGCCAATGCTTGCTCAATCGCCTCGAAAATTATTTCTTGATCGACGCCTTTTTCATTAGAGACGGCCTCGGCCACCATTAAAATTTCTTTACTCATTTATTAACTCCACATGCCTCAAAACTGAGGAATCACGTTAGCCCTTTCTATACCCTCAACAGGAAACAAATACTCATGATCTGCAACCACCAAAATTATTTCATCACCGTCAATCCCTGCTAGCCGGCCCTTAAAATTACGTTGCCCCTGATAGGGAAAACGAAGTTTAAGCGAAATATCTTCTCCAATATACTTTTCATATTGGCCAAGCCCATAAAGAGGGCGATCCATTCCTGGTGATGAAACCTCTAAAACATACTCACCATTTATGGCTTCCTCTACGTCTAAAATACTGCTTGCTTGACGACTTACACGCTCACAGTCATCAATACCTACCAAACCTTCGCTCCTATCGATGTAGATCCTCAGAAGCTTAACTCTAGATCCCATCTGGAGATCGATCCCCCAGAGCTCACATCCTAATGCCTCGATTGCTGGTTCAAGTAATTGACTAATCTTACTGTCGAGCACAGCCATTTAAATCTCCCAACAAAAAATGGGCCTGGGCCCATTTACGCTATCCTAAAGAAAAGCCCCATAGTGGGGCTCCTCGATTCTGCATCAGACCAGATGCAATGTTCTCGCAGAAAGTATCCAACTTATCAACGGACTTTCCTTTTTCTACATCCTTATGCGCTCAATAAAAAATGTAAGCGGCGCAATATTTTAGTGCCTAATATCTAAATTGGTAGCGGGAGCTGGATTTGAACCAACGACCTTCGGGTTATGAGCCCGACGAGCTACCAGACTGCTCCATCCCGCACCGACACCGTGGTCGAACAACGTTAACCACCCTCCACTGGAGGTCGTGCATTATAGGTAGGCGTTAGCATCAGGTCAACAAGCCATTAAACATCCTAATGAATAAAGCACTGTTAGCTTCAAGTGTAATTTACGAATATTTACTGCCCCTATGAATTCCGATGCGCGGCTATTAATTCGTATGCTGCCTGTATCTCTTGAGTCTTTTCAGTTGCCAAACTGACCATTTCTTTTGGCATCCCTTGTCCAATCAACTTATCAGGATGATTTTGACTTATTAATTTACGGTAAGCTCTTTTGATTTGACTATCTGAATCATCAGCACTTACCCCTAAGGCGCGGTAAGCATCCGTTATTTCATATTTTGATGGCTTAGCTTGCCTCGAACCTGACGATGAACCCCCAAATTGTGATTGAGCTTTGATCATCTCAATAAATTGTTTGAACTGCCTCGCATTGAATCCCAAATGATGGGCAACTCTCTCCAATACATTCTGTTCGGAGAAATGCAAATTTCCATCAGCCATTGCCAACGAAATAAGGTAGTTGAGTAACTGCTGCTTCAGGTTATTGTATCTTCCACACGCTTCCATGAAGTCCTGCATGGTCTGATCTATCGAGAAGTCACTCTTTGCACCATCTTTGAATAAATCTATTGCCCTCTTCCTGCTGCTAGCGTCAAGACCCATTTTATTCATCAGAGCCTCAGATTGTGCTATTTCATCACTTGAAATACGCCCATCTGCTTTAGCAATATGACCTAACAGGCTAAATACGGTTATAAAGAAAGAATTACTTGCACGCTGTTGTTGACCTACAGTAATAGGTTTAGACCGAGCTACATCAATTTGATGTCCTAAGTAGGCTCCTAAAATTAAACCAAAAAAACCACCGGAAACGATAAACCCAATATAGCCACCAACAATTTTACCTAGCATTCTTTAGCCCTTAATCATTCAAATATTTTTTGCTAACTGTAGCAAAAGCATTTGCAATAAGCACTTGGGTTTAAACCAGAGGATAATTGCGAAAATTCTAAGTAGGTTATACTGTGGGGGCCAGCGCCTCTTTGATGAAGGCCCAGAACTTATTAACTATTTCTAGAGTACCAGTCTATTGGCAGTAAAAAATTTCTACAAAGATCGTGTTTTTATAAGTCTAGTTTTAATTCCTACGCCCTTTTGGCTATTCCTATATGTTGATAGGGGGTTTCAGCAGATAGAGGACCTAAAGTTATTTTTAACTTTAATTTTGCTTTACCCAATTTTGGAAGAGATTTTATTTAGAGGATTAATCCAACCAACTATAGCCAAACAGTTTTCTAAGAGCTGGTTAATTATTTCTCAAGCTAATCTAATTACTAGTGCATTGTTTGTTTCCTTGCACTTTATTAGCCATCCACCACTATGGGCACTCGCAGTCATCATACCATCAATCACGTTCGGCTATATTCAGGAGCGTGTAAACCATATCCTGGCACCAATTACTTTACACGCTACCTACAATGCTGGTTATTTTTTAATGCTAGGATAAAACTAACGTTTTTAGAAAGATGATGATTAATAATTAAGATGTGTTTTTTTGATTCGTAAAATTTAAAGTTTAAGTGGTGCGGATGGGGGGACTTGAACCCCCACAACCTAAGTTACTACCCCCTCAAGATAGCGCGTCTACCAATTCCGCCACATCCGCAACTTAACTTCTATGAAACTCTGAATTCTAAATTTTACTGAGGGATATCAGACTGATCAGAGTAGGACACTCCATCATCAGTGGATAGGGAGGGTAAATCTGACTCCAAAGGCAATTCAGATTGTAAACTCTCCATTTGGGGCACCGCAAAATCATCTATAACAGTTTTATTTTTCGCGGTAATAGCTAAACTTAAACTCGTAGCAAAGAAAATAGTTGCCAAAACGGTAGTTGCTTTGCTGAAGAAATTCCATCCGCCCGCACTTCCAAACACAGTTTGAGACGCTCCAGCACCGAAGGATGCCCCAGCCTCTGCACCCTTACCTTGTTGAATCAGTACGAGACCGATCAGTGCCACTGCCACTAAAAAATGAAAGATTAAAATAAACTTTTCCATGATTTTTAAATACCTTCTATGCTAATAAACGTGCAATTTTTATAAATTCTTCTCCATCGAGAGAAGCACCACCGACCAAACCACCATCTATATCTGGTTCTGCGAAAAGTCCAGCTGCATTTTGCGAGGTTAAACTACCACCGTATAACAATCTTGTTCCTGAGCCTACTCTACCTAACTTAGCCCTAATCTCAGCATGAACCTTCTGAGCCTGCATTGGGCTTGCAACTTTACCCGTGCCTATCGCCCAAAGTGGTTCATAAGCGATTACGCCTCGACACAGATCAGAAAGCCCGACTAAATTCAGCACTGCATCGATTTGCTCGTCTATAACCTTTGAGGTCAAACCTTGTTGTCGCTGCTCCAATGTCTCTCCCACACAAAGGATTGGAGTCATTTGGCTACTCTGAGCTGATCTAAATTTTTGTGCAACCACATCCGACGATTCAGAAAACAATGAACGTCTCTCCGAGTGACCTACCAATACATAGTCACAGCCCACTTCACGCAACATTTCCCCAGAAATCTCACCAGTGAAGGCGCCCGATGCATGTTCAGACATGTTTTGCGCGCCTAATCCAAGATCACTCTTAACAATCTCATCGAAGACGATACGTGTATGTACATTCGGGGGAAACACCACTACATCAATGCCCATAGAGGTGAGATCTAATTCCGCCAAGCGACATGCCAATACTTTCGCACTGCCGGACAACCCGTTCATTTTCCAATTTCCAGCGAGGAGAGGTTTCATTATCTCTCAAACTCCAAATGGAAGTCCCTTGCAAAAGGTCGCAAAGCCTACCCGACAAGAACTCTTTTTACAACTGGGAAACCACTTTACATTCACTAAATTTCTTTAGCCTACCTGCTCTTCGACAACACCGGCAATAATCTTAACCTGCTGCTCAACTAGCTCTTGATTATCACCTTCTACCATTACTCTTATTATCGGTTCTGTACCTGAGGGCCTCAGGAGCACTCTTCCTCGGCCAGAAAGTACCTCCTCAGCGGCATACACTGATTTATTAATCGCCTCATTATCACTAATATCTACCTTTTTTGATAACCGAACATTTATCATAACTTGTGGGAATTTTCGCATTTGCTTTTTTAATTTACAAAGGGTGATACCGCTATGGAATATTGCTTTTATTACTTGCAATGCGGCAACAATACCATCTCCCGTGGTATTTAAGTCACTACAAAGCACATGGCCAGATCCTTCACCTCCGAGACTCCAACCATTGTTTCTTAAAGCCTCAACAACGAAACGATCTCCTACACTAGTTCTTTCAAAAGGAATTCCTAGATCTTTGAGGGCCAGCTCCAACCCCAAATTACTCATCAAAGTGCCCGCAACCCCATTACATCCTTGCCCTGATTTATGACGATACTGCGCAATAATAAAGATCAACTCATCGCCATCAACAATCTCACCTTGAGCATCAGCAAACAACACCCTGTCCCCATCACCATCAAAGGCAATGCCAAAGTCGGCCTGTTCCTCAATGACCTTCGCACAAAGCTTACCCATGTGGGTAGATCCGCATTCATCATTTATGTTAAAACCATTGGGTTCGACAGCTAGAGAAATAACATCAGCACCTAACTCTTTAAAAACTTTAGGCGCTGCGTTATAGACGGCTCCATTAGCACAATCGATAACAATTTTTAATCCCGCTAAGCTGAATTTAGATGGCAAAGATCCCTTGCAAAATTCAACGTAACGACCTGTAGCATCACTAATCCTTCTGGCCTTTCCTAGGTTAAATGAATCATTAGTAATTAAGGGCTTATCAATTAGAGATTCGATCTCTAATTCAATCGCATCCTCTAGCTTGTATCCATTGGATGAGAAAAATTTAATGCCGTTATCTCCAACGGGATTATGAGATGCACTAATAACGATGCCAGCCGAGGCTCTGAATGCGCGAGTCAGATAGGCGATGGCAGGCGTCGGCATAGGGCCAAGCATATCAACGTTAACACCAGCAGCAATTAATCCAGCCTCCAGAGCCGATTCGAACATGTAACCCGAAACACGAGTATCTTTTCCGATTAAAACGCGCCTCTTAACTTTGGTGTTTTTAGTTAAAACTTTACCCGCCGCATACCCAAGCTTCAGCATAAAGTCTGCTGTAATAGGATGCTCTCCCACCGTGCCGCGAATTCCATCGGTTCCAAAATATTTTCTTTTCATTGCTTAACATTCATCCTTAAAAATGTGTCGATTGCCACATATCAATTGCTTGCCGAGTTTCCAGCACATCATGCACTCTCAGAATCTTCGCTCCCCTCTGAGCTGCCATCAGAGCCAAGGCGACACTTCCTGTGACGCGATTCTCAGTATTTTCCAACCCAAGAATCTGTCCAATCATGGATTTTCTTGAAAATCCAACAAGAATTGGATGTCCTGTGTCGGCGAATTTCTCTATTGCATTGAACAAGGTAAGATTATGAGCCAAGGTCTTGCCAAAGCCAAATCCAGGGTCGAGAATAATTTTTGAGGGTTCGATACCAGCTTCTAGGCAGCGTTGCTTTCTAAGCATCAAAAATTCAAAAACTTCGTTTACCACATCAAAATAATTGGGGGCTCTCTGCATAATTTTTGGCTGATTCTGCATATGCATCAAGCAAACCGGTAATTGCGAATCGACAGCAGCTTTAAGCGCCCCATCACGACTAAGAGCGCGAACATCATTAATCAAACTCGCACCACGGTGGGCAGCCTCCTTGATTACTGTCGAACTGCTAGTATCTATGGAAACAATCGTATCAAAGCGAGCAATGACGGCATCCAGAACTGGTATTACGCGATCTAATTCTTGCTGATTAGTAACTTCGGCGGCACCTGGACGAGTAGACTCTCCACCAATATCAATAATATCAGCACCCTCCAATAGCATATTTTCTACTCTTTGTAGGGTTTTGCTTATATTTACTTGAGAGTTTGTGTACAGCCTTCCACCGTCAGAAAATGAATCGGGCGTGACGTTTAAAATTCCCATGATCGCTGGCTTGGAAAGATCGAGCGTTTTTTGTCCACAGCTTAACGAAAACACAGTCAAATTAACTCTCTCTTAAACCAAAAAACCCTGAGGCCGCGAGGATTCTCAGGGTTTGTAACACAGTTATAATGTCTAAACACCTTCTACTGGATCACCTAAGGGTGTGTCATTAGCACCAGATATATCTTTTGAGGGCTCACCACCAGACGGGCTGTCGTAATCATTTGAATCCCAATCTTTCGGTGGCCTAACTTTTTTCCTACTCATCAGATCATCTACCTGGTCCGCATCGATAGTTTCATATTCCATTAAAGCATCTTTCATCGATTCTAAAATATCTCGGTTGGCTTGCAGCAACTCCATAGCTCTGGCATATGCTTCGTTGAGGATCAATTTAACCTCTTGATCAATCTCCCTTGAAGTATCTTCCGAATAATGAGTATTCCCTCCGCCTGGTGCTTGAGAATCGTCTTCGCCATAGAGGATCGGCCCCATTTTTTCGTTTAATCCCCACTTGGTTACCATGTTACGAGCCATCTGAGTAGCTCGCTCAATGTCATTGGAAGCGCCTGTTGTTACACCATCAAAACCACCAATAAGCTCCTCTGCTATACGCCCTCCGAAGAGACTGCAAAGTTGGCTAAAGAGCTGAGTCCTGTTCATGCTATACCGATCTTCCTCCGGAAGATATTGCGTTACACCAAGCGCCCTTCCGCGAGGAATTATAGTAACTTTATGAACGGGATCATGTTCAGGCACTAACCTTCCTATGATTGCGTGCCCGGCCTCATGGTATGCCGTATTGATTTTTTCTTTATCAGACATAACCATCGAGCGTCTCTCGGCGCCCATCATAATTTTGTCTCGAGCCTTTTCAAACTCTTCCATCGTGACAACCCGACGATTTGCTCTAGCAGAAAACAGTGCGGCCTCATTGACTAAATTAGCTAAGTCTGCACCGGAAAACCCTGGAGTTCCCCTCGCTAGTATGCCAAGGTTAATAGCATCGTCTAATGGAACCTTTCGGGAGTGAACTTTCAAAATTTGTTCGCGTCCGCGTATGTCTGGTAGGCTGACATAAACCTGCCTATCAAATCTGCCTGGCCTTAGGAGGGCTTTATCAAGGACGTCTGGACGGTTCGTTGCAGCAATCACGATTACACCTTCGTTACCTTCAAAGCCATCCATCTCAACCAGCAGCTGATTTAAGGTTTGCTCTCGCTCATCATTCCCTCCGCCATAACCACCTCCTCTGTGGCGTCCAACTGCATCAATCTCATCAATAAAGATAATACAAGGAGCTTGTTTCTTTGCCTGTTCAAACATATCTCTGACTCGGGAGGCTCCCACACCGACGAACATCTCAACAAAATCGGAACCAGATATCGAGAAAAACGGCACCTTAGCCTCACCTGCTATAGCTTTCGCTAGAAGAGTTTTGCCTGTTCCTGGGGGACCGACCATCAAAACTCCTTTTGGAATTCGACCTCCTAATCTTTGAAACTTGCTTGGATCGCTTAAGAATTCCACAAGTTCTGCTACGTCTTCCTTCGCCTCATCTACTCCTGCTACATCCGCAAACGTCGTATTGATCTGATCACCTGTTAGCAACTTAGCTTTACTCTTACCAAAGCTCATCGGTCCACCTTTGCCACCGCCCCCACCTTGCATTTGACGCATAAAGAACACAAAAATCGCCAAAATGAGGAGGATTGGGAAGGCTGCAACAAGCAGCTGTGAAAAGAGACTTGGCTCCTCTCGCTCTTTACCAATGATTTTGACATTGTGATTCATCAGATCATCAATCAGCTTAGGATCTTGAACATTTGGCCGCACTGACTTGAACTTCGAACCGTCATTGCGTTCACCAAAAATTAAGAGGTCAGCGATAGTAACTTCATTGACTCTATCGTTTTGTACCTCATTCAAAAAAGTGGAGTAGTCGATCGTATTTTGCTCGGGCTCTGGTGAGAAACTATTAAATACCGACATCAGTACGGCCGCCAGAATAACCCATACTATGAGATTCTTTGCCAGATCGTTCACTTGGTCATCCTCTTTAGTTAGCTTTAGGGCCCGAAGCCACAATGTAAACTTCTTTTGACTTAGGTCTAGAAGCCTTCGGTTTTACAATCGAAACCTTATTAAACAGCTTTCTTACTTCAAGCACAAACCGATCAAATCCCTGGCCGTGAAACAGCTTAGATATAAAAACACCTTTGACGTCTAAGGATTTTAAAGCGAGATCAAGGGACATTTCAGCCAAATGCATCATCGCCGGTTGATCGATTTCTTGGTTACCACTTAAGTTGGGGGCCATATCCGAAATTACAAGGTCAACCGATTTATTTTTGACGAGACACTGTAATCGATCCCATGTTGGATCTTCTGTAAAATCTCCTTGGATAAATTCTACACCACTTACGGGATCCATGGGTAAAATGTCTAAAGCCACAACGCTCCCAGAGGGTCCCACCAGACCGGAAGCTACCTGCGACCAACCGCCGGGGGAACTTCCTAAGTCTACGACCGTCATTCCTGATCGGATTAATCGGTCCTTTTCTACTATCTCTAGTAATTTATAACTGGCTCGTGATCTAAAGCCATCGACTTGAGATTGCTTTACATAAGGATCTTTAACATGTCTCTGGATCCAACTGCGATTTTTAGATTTCGTCATAGGTTACTTTTCGTTAGACTAAGTGATCTTGAGTAAGGCTATTATTATGACATCTACCATAGATAAAAAACATTTGAGACGATTAGGGCACAAACTCAAACCGGTCGTTATCATTGCCTCTAAGGGATTAACAAATGCAGTTAATGCGGAAATAGATCGGGCCCTTAGTGACCATGAACTAATCAAAGTTAAGTTCTCAGCCGGAGATCGCGCAGCAAAAAAAATACTGGGTGAGCAAATTTGTAGGTCTCAAAATGCGGAATCAATTCAGGCTGTGGGGAATGTCATGCTGATTTTCCGTCAAGCTAACAAGCCGAATCCCAGGTTGTCGAATTTACTTCGGCAATAAGATGATGTAAAAAATAACCGGTGAAAGGAAATTTTGTGAAAACTCTTAAAACATTTTTTGTATTTATATTCCAGCCGGCAGTACTAGGTTTATTTGTTGCGATAACACTACTTTGGCTCGTCCCAGAGATTCGCACAGCAAAAAATTCTTTATCAACCGAAATAGTTTCTCTTGATCAAAGCAATTTCAATCCGGTCTGGGGGCAATCAGCTTCATACTCATCTGCTGTTGCTAGAGCTGCTCCATCAGTGGTTAATATTTATACTAAGAAAATAGAACGCTTAAATTATGATACATCAGTCAGAGACTCGCTGGGTTCGGGCGTAATAATGTCAGCGGATGGTTTAGTAATGACCAATTTCCATGTTATTTCAAATGCCGTCGAGATATTGGTATTACTTAATGACGGAAGAGAAGTGATGGCAAAACGTATCGGAGTAGATATCGAAATGGATTTGGCTCTTTTGAAAATTAATATTGGAGATCTCAAGCCGATTTCACTAGGTAATCCTACGGAAGCTAAAATTGGTGATGTTGTGCTTGCTATAGGCAATCCTCAAGGTATAGGTCAATCGGTGACTCAGGGAATAATAAGTGCCAAACGCCGAAGTGGTCTTGGTACAAGCGACTTGGAGAACTTCCTTCAAACGGATGCCGATATCAGCGATGGTAGCTCTGGTGGAGCTTTAGTGGACGCTTATGGCAGATTGTTAGGGATAAATACAGCTACACTACACAGCAAAGGCGCTCCTGGTATTAGTTTTGCAATTCCTGCAGATATCGCTCAAGAAGTTCTTCAAGACTTGGTCACTCATGGCCGTGTAGTTCGAGGATGGTTGGGTATTGAGGCTAATTTACGCCCACTTCCTCTAGAATTTAGCCAAAAATTTAATTTCAACAGAGCCTTTGAAGTTACAGACACTGCGACCGCAGGCCCTGCCGCCAAGTCCGGTATAAGGAATGGCGATTATATAATAACGATAGATGGATTACCTATTACCGATCCACCCACGAGCGTCAAACAAATTACTGATGTTTCACCAGGCCAACCCGTCAAGCTCAAAGTGATCAGAAGAAATAAAGTGATCGAATTCATTGTCATCGCTGGTGATAGAGGCTTGGACAAATAAGATCTAGCTTCGTAAAATATCTGCCAAAGTTGCAACCAGTTGATCATTTTGTTCAGTGGTGCCAACTGTAATTCGAAGAAAATTATCCAGCCGCTGTTTGTTGAAATGCCTAACAAGAATTCCATTATTTTTTAACTGACCATAAATTTTGAGCGCGGACGCCCTAAAATGTCTGACAAGTACAAAATTACCAGCGGAAGGAACCACCGAAAAGCCCAGTTCTTCAAGTTTAATAGTTAACTTTGCTCGGTTATGGATGACTCTCTGACATGTATCTTTAAAATGATCACTATCCTCAATTGCAGAAATACCCGCTGCGATTTGAAGATGCCCTAAAGGGTAGGAGTTAAAACTATTTTTGACCCTTTCTAAACCCTTTATCAAGTCCGCAGAGCCTAGCGCAAAACCAATTCGCATACCTGCCATCGATCGAGACTTAGACATGGTTTGCGTAACTATTAAATTAGGATTATCAGTCAGTAAGCCAATTGAGGATTGCCCACCAAAATCAACATAAGCCTCATCAATAACTACAACTGAGTTTCGATTAGCTTTTAATAAATGTTCTATTTCGCCAATCGCCAATAATCTGCCTGTGGGCGCATTGGGATTTGGAAAAATAATACCGCCATTTGGTACCTCATAATCGGCTAAATCAATAGACAGATCGTCTTTGAGTGGTATCTCTTTAAAGTCTATATCATAAAGCTGGCAAAAAACTGGGTAAAAACTGTAAGTAATATCTGGGAAGAGAAGAGGTAGTGCCTTTTTTAAAAGTCCATTAAACACATGAGCCAAAATCTCATCTGACCCGTTACCCAAAAAGATTTGTGAGTCTTTTAATCCATAATAATCGGCGATGGCCTGCTTTAGCAAATCAGCATTAGGTGGCGGGTATAGTCTTAATTGATTTCCCAATTGAGCTTCAATCGCGGATAGTACTTTGGGTGATGGCCCAAATGGGTTTTCGTTAGTATTCAACTTAAGAACTCCATCCATACATGGCTGTTCACCTGGCTCATAGGGTCTTAGTTGCTTAACAAGATCACTCCAATATTTTTCCATTTATTTTATTATCCGATACTCTGCGGATCGAGCATGCGCAGTCAAAGATTCTTGTCGACCTATTACTGATGCAATTTTTCCCAAGGCACTGGCACTTTGTTCAGAGCACTGAATCAACGAACTACGTTTTTGAAAATCATAAACTCCTAGGGGTGACGAAAATCTTGCAGTGGCAGATGTTGGCAACACATGGTTCGGGCCTGCACAGTAATCTCCGATAGCCTCGGCAGTATGGCGACCCATAAATATGGCTCCAGCGTTCTTAATGCTAGAGAGTAATAAGTCGGGGTTTTCTACAGATAATTCAAGATGCTCAGGTGCTAACTGATTTGATAGTTCAACTGCTGACAGCATATCGGGTACCTTGATAAGAGCACCCCTCCTAGCCAATGATTTCCTTATAATCTCCTCTCTTTCCATTTCAGGTAACAGCCTGCTCATACTTTGATGCACAACATCAATAAAATCATGATCCCAACTAATTAGAATAGACTGAGCATCCTCATCGTGCTCAGCTTGAGAAAAAAGATCCATGGCAATCCAGTCAGGGTCAGTCATTCCATCGCAAATAACTAAAACTTCACTTGGTCCCGCAATCATATCTAGACCGACCAAACCAAAAACCTGCCGCTTTGCTGTTGCAACATAAACATTTCCAGGTCCAACTATTTTGTCGACCTTTTGAATTGCATCAGTTCCATAAGCAAGCGCGGCAATGGCCTGAGCACCGCCAACTGTAAAAACTTTATCAACATCGGCGATTGCCGCTGCAGCCAAAACTATGGGACTTAGAAAACCATCTGGCGCAGGCACTACCATAATGACTTCACGGACACCCGCTACTCTTGCTGGAATGGCATTCATTAATACCGAGGAGGGGTAGGAGGCTTTTCCTCCAGGAACATATATTCCAACCCTATCTAGAGGAGTTATTTTCTGTCCTAGCATGGTTCCATCAATCTCAGTGAATCGCCAAGACTCTTGTTTTTGATGAATATGATAATCGCGAATCCTTTTCGCCGCCGACTCTAGCGCGTTGCGAACAGTAGGATCAATGGTACTTAAAGCCTCAGTTAACCGAGACTTGCAGATATTTAGCTCATCAATATTTTCACAAGCACGGTGATCAAAGAGGTTTGTATAGTCTACAAGCACTCTATCCCCTCCCTCACGCACCCCTGTCATAATCTCGGCTACTTTTCTCTCCAAATCAGGGTTAGAAGTTGATGTCCATTTAGACAAAACCTCTAGATTATCCGAAAAATCATCTTCTCTAGAATCAATTACTGAAATATCACACAGTTTACTGCCGTCAACATCACTCATACTGAAACTACCTGACTGAGCGAATCAACAATGGCCTTAACATCAGAATATTTGGTTTTCATTGTTGCTTTGTTGACTATAAGTCTTGCACTTATATCGGCAATTTTGTGTCTGGATTGCAATCCATTAGCCTTCAATGTATTACCTGTATCAACAATATCAACTATCTCATCTGCAAGGTCTAAAATCGGGGCTAACTCCATAGCTCCATAAAGCTTAATTAAATCAGCTTGAGTACCTTTTTGAGCATAGAATTGACGCGCAATATTCACATACTTCGTAGCCACTCGAAGGCGTCCTTGGGAAGAACTCACTCCCACTGGAACAGCGGTCATTAATCTACACCTAGCTATTCCAAGATCAAGGGGTTCATAATAGCCTCCACCTTGATGCTCCAATAATAAATCTTTACCAGTGACTCCAATATCAGCTGCACCATACTGCACATATGTGGGCACATCTGACCCACGCAATAAAAGTATACGCACATTCTTTTCATTAGTTGAAAAAACTAATTTTCGACTAGAGAATATGTCTTCAGCAGGCACTATGCCCGCCGACTCTAAAAGCGGCAACGTCTCCCTAAGAACACGCCCTTTTGTTAATGCCAAAGTAATTTGCGCCATCGTTATTAACTACACTCACTATTTATATTTTAGAAATCACCAATTAGTCAGATATTCGCCTTATCTGGGCACCTAGCTGTCTAAGTTTTTCTTCAATACACTCATAACCACGATCAATATGATAAATCCGATCAATCACAGTCTTCCCATTAGCCGCCATACCAGCAATAACAAGTGCAGCAGACGCTCTAAGATCTGAGGCCATAACTTGTGCTGATTTTAAAGTTTCTACGCCGGTGACAATAGCCGAATTACCTTCAATAAGTATATTCGCTCCCATACGATTCAATTCTTGGACTTGCATTAACCGATTTTCAAAAATTGTCTCGGTAATAACACCTGAACCCTCTGCTACTGAATTTACTACGGTTAATTGAGCCTGCATATCGGTAGGAAAAGCAGGGTATGGGGCAGTCTTTAAGCTAACAGCTTTAGGCCTTTTACCTTCCATATCCAGTTCAATCCAGTCATCACCAAACCTAATTCTTGCGCCTGTATCTTGCAGTTTTTTTAACACAGCCTCTAAAAGCAGTGGATCAGTTTTTTTAACTTTGATCTTCCCTCTAGTGGCTGCAGCTGCCGCCAAAAAGGTTCCAGTCTCAATTCTGTCCGGCATTACATCATATGCACCTCCAAGGAGCGCGGTTACTCCATGGATAACAACAGTACTCGTTCCTGCGCCAGAAATATCAGCACCCCAACTTTTCAAACAATTTGCTAAATCTACAATTTCAGGTTCTCTGGCGGCATTTTCGATAATAGTTGTGCCTTCAGCTAACGTAGCCGCCATCATTAAATTTTCAGTCGCGCCAACCGAGACTAACTCCAGAAGAATTCTAGCTCCTCTTAATCGACCCGGACAACATGCTTTTATGTAGCCACAATCAATATCAATTTTTGCACCCATTGCCTCTAAACCTCGGAGATGCAAATCGACTGGACGACTTCCAATCGCACAACCACCCGGAAACGATACATTTGCCTCACCATAACGAGAGAGTAATGGCCCCAAAACCAAAATAGAGGCTCGCATCGTTTTAACTAAATCATATGGAGCCGTCACACTTTTGATCGTCGAGCTATTAATTTCTACTCCCATATTTTCATTAATACTCAGATCCACACCTAGCGTACCCAATAACTCGATAGTTGTCGTAACATCCTGCAAATGAGGGACATTGTTAATAGTAGCAAGGTTTTCGCACAGCAATGACGCAGCTAAAATCGGCAAGGCTGCATTTTTAGATCCAGATATCCAAACCTCGCCTAGAAGCGCTTCGCCACCTATAATCTCGAGTTTATCCATCAGATAGTCTCAGTAACAATCATCAAAAACGTAAATTCAGAAGAGAATTTCTAAATTAATAAAGATATTAGCCTTGAAGCTGCCACTCTTCCTCAGAAAATAGCTTCATATTAATGGCATGAATAGCTCCCGAGGAAATATATTCCTCCAGCACTGCATATATCATCTGTTGTCGCTGAATAGCCCTTTTGCCGTCAAATAGGCCGCTCACGACTAGGATATTAAAATGACTGCCTTTAATATCCACCTGACTATAACATCCAGGCAATTCGCTCTCTAGAAGGACTTTTAACTCCTCAGACACCATGGGATTATTTCCTTTAATTCACTTGTCAACTACGTCTCTATCCCCCAGACAACCAATTATCTATAACAAGGTCGATATTTCCTGAGGATTTCCGTGAAGCATTTGCAAACTGGCTGGCAAAAGTCTTACTTAGATTAATTCCATTTAGCGTAACGTTTACGATATTCCACTCACCCGTAGATTTCTTTCGATACATAAGATAGTGCAATGGATAGACAGACGCTTCCCCACGAATTTCCTGCTTAACCAAAATTCGCCGCTCACCATCCAATAATTGTTGCCGATTCACGATTAAAATTTGCTCATCTCCATAACTCATTAGCCCACGACCATAAGTCTCCACAAGACCTTTTCTAAAGGCCGCTAAAAATCGTGTTCTTTGGCTAAAATTCGCCGCTCTTGCATATCTCCCCATAACTTTCTTAGCGACAAAATTAAAATCCACAAAACCGGTCATAAGATTGTTCAAATCAGAAAAATACGCCATTTCACTGTTAGGGTATTTATCTTTATGGCGATCAATAATAACCAACAGTTCTTTTGTCATTTCATCAATATTATCGAAGGGATTTTGGTTAGCTCCAGACTCGTAATTTATATCTTGAGCAACTGTGCTCAATGAAAGAATTAAACATAGAACCACCCAATTTACTCGGGAGTTAAGAAATGTTACAACTCTTTTCATGTTTGCATCCTTCCAGTTATTACTTAACCTTCACATCTAAGTCACTTCTCGGTTAACCTAAAGTTTATCGCTGGTGACTACTGACTTTTACAGCGGTCCATTATACCATTCATCAATAGTTGAATAAACACAATGACTTCCTTAACTGGAGACGCGATGTCTGAGCTTTATATGCCAATTTTTGCCCTAATCGCTGGCTTGATTGGTCTGGTATGGGGTGCTGACAAGTTCGTTAATGGAAGTGTCGGAGTGGCTAAGAATCTTGGAATTTCGTCGTTAGTGATAGGCCTTACAGTAGTCTCGATAGGTACCTCAGCTCCCGAAATCATAGTCTCCATAAACGCTGCTTTAAAAGATTCAGGGGGTTTGGCGGTCGGAAATGCAATCGGTTCCAACCTCGCTAATATTGGTTTGGTTCTTGGTGTTACAGCTCTGGTAGCTCCAATTCCAGTTAAGAAATACTTACTTCGAGAAGAGAGCCCTATTCTCATAGTTGTTACTGCTCTTGCTGGATTATGCCTTTATGATGGCCAACTTGACCGCTTTGAAAGTGTGATGCTCGGCATCTTGGTGCTACCTATCTTGATTTTTATGGTCAAATTTAAAAAGAATCATCAAACTTTAAAAAAACTTTCAACGACAGATGGAATAGAGATCACCAACATCAAATTGGCTGTCTTCTGGTTATCAGCTGGGTTGTTGGGGCTTTTAGTGAGCGCTGAGATAACGGTATGGGGTGCTAAATCTATAGCCTCATACTTCAATGTAAGTGATTTGATAATAGGACTGACAGTTATTGCCATTGGAACAAGCCTACCTGAGTTAGCTGCCTCAGTGATGAGTGCTCTTAGAGGTCATCACGATATCGCACTAGGTAACATTTTTGGTTCAAATCTATTTAATATTCTACTCGTTATGACAACTGCAGGAGCGATTTCACCTATGACTCTTCCAGGCAGCGTGTTTGCCAGGGACTACGCGGCTCTGGCAGGCATGACAATTTTAATGGTGGGGATTGTTTTCATCTCACTAGCTCAAGCTGAGCGACAGAATAAGGGTCCGAATATTTCACGAATGTTTGGAGTTGTTCTGTTGCTCGCTTACTGTGGTTACTACATTATTTTATGGCCGTCGATGGCGATAACCTAAGGCTTATGTAATACTACTAAGTATTTTAATCTACTCCAAAAAACTATATTAACTTCAATAGGTTGGAAGATGACAGACTTTATCCAGTCAGGGCTTCGAACAATAGAAATGGAAACAAATGCAGTAGGCCAATTGTCTTCACGCATCAATGATTCGTTTGTCTCTGCATGTGAGATTATTCTGAGATGTACTGGACGAGTTATTGTCACTGGAATGGGAAAATCTGGGCATATTGGTAGCAAAATCGCTGCAACCCTTGCAAGCACGGGCACTCCAGCTTTTTTTGTTCATCCTGGCGAAGCTAACCACGGTGATCTTGGGATGATTACCAAAAACGATGTAGTTCTCGCTATATCTAATTCTGGTGCGACAACTGAAATCGTCACCCTATTGCCACTCATCGTTAGATTGGGTATACCTCTTATTAGTATGACTGGAAATAGTAGGTCTCAGATCGCTAAAGCGTCTGTGTCTAATCTTGATGTCTCAGTATCATCGGAGGCGTGTCCATTAAATCTTGCACCAACAACCAGCACCACAGTAACACTTGTAATGGGGGATGCTCTCTCCATAGCTCTTTTAGAGGCTCGAGGCTTTACGGCACAGGACTTTGCATTTTCACATCCAGGTGGAGCTTTGGGAAGAAAATTACTCATTAGAGTTCAAGATATTATGCATAAATCTGAGCAAGTCCCTAGCGTGTCTATCGATGAATCATTACAAGAAGCTTTATTAGAAATGACTGCAAAAGGGCTTGGTATGACGACTGTGATCTCAAATGAGGATGAGCTTGTAGGTATTTTTACTGATGGTGACCTGCGTCGATTGGTTGACCTTAATGTCGATATTAATGTCGCTAAAATTTCAGAGGTTATGTCGAGTAATCCGAAAACTATATCTCCAGATGTCTTAGCCGCAGAAGCTCTTGCTAAAATGGAAGCCTCATGTATAACAACGCTTGTTGTTGAGGATAATGATAAAAATGTTTGTGGGGTTATTCACCTACATGACCTTCTAAGGGCAGGAGTTGTCTAATGACTGAAATTCCAACAGCTGTTTTAGAGGCCGCAAGTAAAATTAAACTCGTTATTTTAGACGTCGACGGCGTAATGACTGACGGAACACTATATTATGGTAACAATGGAGAAGAGCTAAAGGGTTTTAATATTCAAGATGGACTTGGTATAAAACTACTTCAAAAACATGGAATTCAAGTTGGAATAATTACTGGTCGAGTGTCCGAATTACTGCAAAGAAGGGCTAATGAGTTGTCAATAAATCTTCTTATTCAGGGCCGCGACGACAAACTAATAGCGCTAGATGAACTTCTTAAATCCAGGCAGGAATCCCTCGAGGAAATTGCTTTCATGGGGGATGATTTGCCAGATTTATCTGCAATTTCTAAAGTTGGTCTAGGTATTGCTGTAGCAAACGCTTGCTCAACAGTAGCTGAGGTAGCTAAGTGGCAAACTCTTAAAGCAGGTGGCAACGGCGCAGTGCGTGAATTGGCTGAGATGCTCTTAACCGCACAAGGAAAATGGGCACGCACAGTGAGCTCCTACCAATGATTCGTCAATCCTTTATCCTTGTAATAATGCTAGCAATCGTAAGCTGGTTCTTGATTGTCTGGGATTCGTCTCCGCAATCATTTCTACCGGTGGATAAAACCAAAACTACTGCATCCGACAGTATCGAAAGTTACATGACGGGTGTCACTAGTAGACGTTTCTCTGAGAGCGGAGGAGAGCTATTTCTTCTCAGTTCAACCAGAATAGAAGTATTTTCTGGAAGCTCAGCACTAAAGCTATCTGAGCCAAAATTCCTATCGATCATTGATACCAGCAATGAAAAAAACAAAAGAGCGTCCTTCGCTGCAAATCGGGGTTTTTTGTCTGATGATGGCACGTTCTTTACCCTAAATGGAGACGTGCATGCTGTTATTACTGGGAGTAAAAATCAAAGCAAAATACAGTCTGAACTGCTCAATTATGACTCAAAAAATATGTTAATTTCCACGAGTAGAGCATTTACCCTATCAATGCCGAATTCCTCCCTTTCAGGAGACAGCTTAACAGCAGACCTTATTAATGAGGTCTTTACTGTCTCTGAAAGACTAAAAGCAAACTATGATGCTATTTAGAGCTTTTATTATCCTTTCGGTTCTCTATGCGACTTTGTCGTTAGCCACTCCAGAAGATAGGAAAAAGTCAATATCAGTGGATGCAGATTATGCAGCACGGAACCAAATCACTGGAGAAACTGAATATCGTGGAAACGTTATCATACGTCAGGGAAGTATTCTCATCGATGCAGCCAATGTTATCATTTATTATCAGAATGAGAACGTAAGTCGTATAGTGTGCCGAGGTTCCCCCGCAACATATCAACAGCAAGCGGCAAATGGTGACGGACTTGTCATTGCGAGAGCGGAGAAAATTGAGTATCACCTTTCTGAGGAGACAATTAGCTTGAAAAGTGATGCATCTTTGATGAGAAATGGCACTTATATCAAAGGAGACTCAATTGTGTATGATCTAGCTCAGGGAACGTGGAGGGCAAAAGGAGGTACTGAAGGGAAACAGAAACGTATCCAATTAGTGATCCCTCCTTTAACCCATAATACTGACAATAAATCCAAGAAAATCCTAAATCAAAATAATTCAAAGAGTGTTGAGAAAACTTTATGATCTCATTACTCTCAGCTCACAATTTAGCGAAATCCTATTCCAAAAGATCAGCAGTTAAAGACGTCTCACTCTCAGTGAAGCGGGGAGAGATTGTTGGACTACTTGGACCTAATGGAGCAGGCAAGACCACCTGTTTCTACATGATTATCGGTCTAATTTCAGCAGATGATGGTGTTATTCTCATTAATGATAAAGATGTTACTGCACTACCAATGCATGGTCGGGCAAAGCAAGGGTTGGGCTATCTTCCACAAGAACCCTCAATTTTTAGGGCACTAAGTGTACAAGATAATATATTAGCGATATTAGAGACAAGGAAAGAACTGGATCGCAGAGACAGACAGGAGGCATTGGAAAAATTATTAGATGAATTTCAAATCTCTCATTTAGCAAACAACAAGGGGATGAGTCTTTCCGGAGGAGAGAGAAGAAGAGTGGAGATCGCCCGAACTTTAGCTGCTAATCCTCAATTTATTTTATTAGATGAACCTTTTGCTGGCGTAGATCCTATTTCTGTTAATGATATAAAAAATATCATCAGACAACTAAGGGACAAAGGGATTGGTATCCTCATAACAGATCACAACGTAAGAGAAACCCTTGATATATGCGAGCGTGCATACATTGTAGGTGAAGGTCGTGTAATCGCGGAAGGCATACCAAGCTATATTCTTAAAAATGACCAAGTGAAAAAAACTTACCTTGGAGACCAATTTTCACTTTAAAAAAGCTTTTCTGTTAATTCTTTTATTGCCTAACGCAGCTTTTCGGCACTAAAATTGCATCTTAGAGCATATTACAGATAGCGTGGTGCATGCGTCCAAGTCTCCAGTTAAAAATTGGCCAACAACTCACAATGACGCCTCAGTTACAGCAGGCGATCAAGTTGCTTCAATTATCAACCTTAGAGCTCAGTCAAGAAATAACTGAACAGCTTTACAGCAATCCTCTTTTGGAAATAGATGAGGACTTAGCTGATTCATCTGTGAATAATCAAGATTCCAATAGTGCTTCAGAAACAGAGGGTATTATCAGTGTAAATCTTTCTGATGATGAGAGTAGCGCTCAAACGATTGCTGCCGATGCTACAGATACCTCAGTTACTGAAACTGAGCTCGATCAAGATTGGACAGCCACCTCAACAACAGAAATACCAGTAGATACGCATTGGGACGGCAATTTAAGCGGACCAACATCTTCTAGCTCAGGGACTGGAGAATTTGATTGGGAACAAGTCTATCAAGTTACTCAGTCACTTCAAGATCATTTGCTATGGCAACTTAACTTAACGCCATTTTCTGAGCGGGATCGTCTTCTTGCTGAAATCTTTATTGATTCGATTGATGCATCTGGTTTCATTCCTGAAGATATTGAGAATACATTCTCTCATCATAGCAATGCCGAAGCTGATGATCCCATCGAGCAGGATGAATTGATAGCGGTGCTTCACAGGCTTCAGCAGTTCGATCCACCAGGAGTTTTTGCTAGGAGCATACAAGAGTGTCTACTAATACAACTTTTTCAAATAAAATCAGATAACCAATATATTGAGCAAGCAATTAATCTAGTAACCAATTTTATTAATGATATCGGCTCTATTGACTTGTTGGCATTATGTAAAAAAACTCAATATGACCCAGAGGAATTGCAAGGTGCTCTAAAAATTATCAAAAGTCTTAATCCTCGTCCAGGTGATTACCTAGACATGACTCAACCAGACTATATTGCCCCAGATGTATACGTCGAAAAGGTATCTGATCGTTGGGAAGTAAGGTTAAACAGTAATAATGCTCCAAAACTCAAAATTAATGAAGTCTATTCAAATTTAATAAAACGCTCTGATAGCAGTGATCAAAACCAATATTTAAAAGATAATCTTACCGAGGCTAAATGGTTCTTGAGAAGTCTGGAAAGTCGCAATGAAACTCTTATGAGAGTTGCAGGAACAATTATCGAGTTGCAACAAGATTTTTTAGAACTTGGTCCTATTGGGATGAAACCAATGATTTTATCTGATATAGCGGCAAGGTTAGATTTGCATGAATCGACCATATCAAGAGTGACAACGGCCAAGTATCTTTCTACTCCAATAGGAATTTTTGAACTGAAGTATTTTTTTTCAAGCCATGTTGGAACGTCGACAGCTGGAGAGTATTCATCGACTGCCGTTTGCGCTATCCTAAAAGATCTCATAGCTGGCGAACAGCGGTCAAAGCCACTAAGTGACAACAAATTAATGGCACTGCTTGAAGACCAAGGAATCCCTATAGCGAGGCGCACGGTAGCAAAATATCGCGAAAGCCTTGGAATTCCATCTTCTAGTCAAAGAAAGAGGTTTGAGAGTATTTTATAAAAGGAGACTGATATGCAAATAACAATAAGTGGTCATCACGTAGATATCACCCAAGCAATAAGAAATTATGTAACTTCTAAGCTATCAAAGCTCGAACGTCACTACGAACAGATTACAAGCACTAGCGTGATTTTAACTGTTGAAAAACTCAGGCAAAAAGTTGAAGCGACAGTCTATGTAAGTGGTGGAGAGCTCTTTGCAGTAGCCGAACATCCTGATATGTATACAGCTATAGATGCTCTTTCAGATAAATTGGATCGACAAATTATTAAGTACAAAGAAAAGCAACGAGGTCACTAAGATATTTAATGAAAATCACTGATGTACTCTTTCCCAGTTTAACCTGTCATTGCTGCACATGGCTAAGTAAAAAAAGAGTTTTAGAAAATCTCTCGACTATGATCAGTCATCATTTAAGTGGCAATTCTGACTATTCTGAAACTTTGTTTCAAAAGTTTCTCTCAAGAGAAAAACTTGGGAGTACAGCAATTGGCAATGGAATTGCAATACCTCACTGCCGTGCATTTGGTGTAAAGCGCATTTATGGCTGCTTGGTAACACTAAAAAATCCTATTGACTTCGAAGCGTTCGATAATCAACCCGTGGATGTTATTTTTGCTCTCGTGGTACCTGAAGAAAGAAATGATGAGCATCTTGCAACCCTGGCACGAGTAGCAGAAGTATTGCAAAACAAAACCTCCCGGCAATCTCTTCGCGAGTGCCAAAGCGATAAAGATCTATTTGACACTGCAATGCTGTTAGAGCGTGAAAGTTAATGTTTAGATTAGTAATTATCAGTGGCCGCTCTGGATCAGGTAAAACCTCGGCTCTGAATATTTTGGAGGACATTGGCTTCACTTGCATTGATAATCTCCCAGCAAAACTCCTACCCAATTTGATTGAAGAAATAAACTCTGAAGTGGCGGGAAAAAATACGCAGATGCGACTGCTAGAAGGTGCTTCAGACGAACTTGATCCATACAACACGCAACTCGCTGTTGGGATAGATGCAAGAAATGTTATAGGAGATTTAAGTCAACTGAATGAGATTCTTCAACGGCTAAAATCCGATGGCATTAAGGTCACTGTAATTTTCTTGCAAGCTCGGCGCAATGACTTAATTAGGAGATATAGTGAGACTCGTAGAAAACATCCCCTTAGCAATAAAATTACTGGGCTAGCTGAAGCTATTGATTTAGAGGAAACAATACTAGCTCCCATAGCGAAAATTTCTAATCGAAAAATAGATACGTCAGGATTATCACTCCACGAATTAAGAGATTTAGTCAAAAATACGGTTGCTCCTGAAAGTGAAGAACTCATGTCAATATTGTTTGAGTCTTTTGGCTTTAAATGCGGATTGCCCGATACTTCTGATTTTATTTTTGATGTTAGATGCTTGCCTAATCCTTACTGGAAGCAGAACTTGAGAACTCAGACTGGCAATGATCAAGATGTTATTGAATTTTTGGAGAGTCAGGTAGATGTTGGCTCAATGCTGGCAGATATAATTGGATTTTTGACTCGATGGATATCAAAGTTCCAATCGAATAATCGAAGCTATTTAACGATTTCCATTGGTTGTACAGGTGGCCAACATCGATCAGTGTATATTGCTAATCGACTTCATGAGCATTTCTCTGGGAAGCATCCATCTGTGCAAATTGTGCACAAAGAATTGTCTTGAGTAAGAGATTTCGTTGCATTTATGATTAAATCCAGACTAGTGGTGAATAATAGGCGGGGTCTTCAGACGCGAACGGCCACTAAATTAACAAGCATCTCAAATCAATATCAATGTAATATTGTTGTTAGAAATGCA
>Ga0115013_10000199_pt1 | contig 39644 bp, 55 predicted proteins | sample SouAtlMetagenome_2_FD_88686 | JGI IMG/M metagenome (GOLD analysis project Ga0115013, IMG submission 88686) | Marine eukaryotic phytoplankton communities from Atlantic Ocean - South Atlantic ANT15 Metagenome | ecosystem: Environmental > Aquatic > Marine > Oceanic | place: South Atlantic Ocean...
ATCAGTTGATTGGTCAGAAGACTTAGATGTTATAGTATCGGAAGAGGCAACTCTTTCAGATGGATTCCGTGATAAGGCTTCAGCAATATTTGAAGCAGCATACCAATCTAAAGTTGGTGCTGAGATAGATAGGCTGGAATCAGAATATGCGCAAAACCTTGAAAACGAAGTTTCTGAAATTCAAAATGACTTAGTAGAGAAAGTAGATTCTTACTTGAACTACGTAGTTGAAGGATGGATGAAAGAGAACGAATTAGCTGTTCAAACAGGTCTTAGAACTGAGATCGCTGAAGAGTTCATGAATTCTTTACAGAGCGTTTTCAAAGAGCATTATATTGAAGTTCCAGAAGGTAAAGCAGACTTAATCGACGACTTAGCCGATCAAGTAGCTGAACTAGAAGAGCAACTCAATAAAACCACAGAAGATAATATACGTTTATACGAATCAGCTCAATCATTTGAGAAAGCAGATATCGTACGTAAGGCATCTTCAGGCTTAGCAGTAACTGAAGCTGAGAAATTAGCATCTTTAGTAGAAGATGTAGAATTCGAAGATAGCGAAACTTTTGAAACAAAAGTAAAAACTATTAAAGAATCTTACTTCAAACAGGATGTTAGTGAATCAACTGACGAAGCTGATGCAGTCGTAGGTGAAGATAATTCTCCAGTAGAAATATCAGAAGCTATGAGCGCATACACTAATGCCATAACTAAATTTAATAAATAATTTGCAAACCTTAAAGGGGAAAAAAATGTTTAACGCAGATAAAAACTTAATCGAAAAATGGGAACCAGTCCTAGGTCACGAAAGTGCTCCTGAGATCAAAGACCATTATAAGAAAGCGGTTACTGCACGTCTTCTTGAAAACCAAGAAGTAGCCCTTAGAGAAGAAAGAGCAAAAAGATCATTCGATTTAACAGAAGCAGCTCCAGCTAACGCTACTGGTTCTAATATCGATAACTTTGATCCGGTTCTTATTTCTTTAGTTAGACGTGCTATGCCTAACTTGATTGCTTATGACATTGCTGGCGTTCAGCCAATGAGTGGACCAACAGGTCTTATCTTCGCAATGAAATCTAAGTATTCAACACAAGGCGGAACAGAAGCTCTATTCGACGAAGCGGATACAGACTTCTCAGGTACTGGTACACATCAAGCTGATCCAACTGGTTTAGCAGGTGTAGTAGACGCCGACACAGACGGATCCATCGCAGACACAGCAGACGTTGTATCTACATTTGGTTCTGGTCTTTCAACAACAGCTGCAGAGAGACTCGGAAGAGGCGGATCTGGAGACGGTTCTTTTGGTGAAATGGCTTTCTCAATTGAGAAATCAACTGTTACAGCTAAATCAAGAGCACTTAAAGCTGAATACACAATGGAATTAGCACAAGACCTTAAAGCAATTCATGGTCTTGACGCTGAAGGCGAACTTGCTAATATCCTATCAGCTGAGATCTTAGCTGAAATCAACCGTGAAGTTGTTAGAACAATTTTAACAAAAGCTAAAATTGGTGCTTTACAATCTTCAACTGCAGTTTCTGGTATCTTTGACGTTGCCACTGACTCAGACGGTAGATGGATGGCAGAGAAATTTAAAGGCCTAATTATGCAACTCGAAAGAGAGGCAAACGTTATCGCTAAAGAAACAAGACGTGGAAAAGGTAACTTTGTTATCGTTTCTTCAGACGTTGCTTCAGCTTTAGCAGCTTCAGGCATGTTAGATTACTCTCCAGCTCTTTCAACTAACTTAAACGTTGATGACACAGGTAATACATTTGCTGGTGTTCTTAACGGAAGATTGAAAGTGTATATTGATCCTTATTCAACTACAGACTTCGCGTGTGTAGGTTATAGAGGTAACAACCCTTATGACGCTGGTATGTTCTACTGCCCATACGTTCCTTTAACTATGGTTAAAGCCGTTGGTGAGAACGATTTCCAACCAAGGATCGGATTCAAAACAAGATATGGAATGGTTGCTAACCCATTCGTCGCAGCAGACGGAGTAGGTACTGATAGAGCTAACCCATACTTTAGAATCTTCAGAGTTGATGACATAATGGTGTAAACCGTTTTTCGAAACAACTATTTAAAGAGGGACTTCGGTCCCTCTTTTCTTGTAGACTGCCTTTTTAAGTTGTATAAATAGATGTATGATAAAAAAATATATAAACACAATTCATAAGTTTATGAAAAAGGGTAGAATACATAAAATTTGGAAAATCTCAATCGGATAATTAAATGGCATTAACTTCTAATAAAAACTTTTTAAGTCCAATAGGATTTAATTTTAAGATAGACGCAAACTTCGCGAATACAGAATATTTCTGTACCCAGGCCAACTTGCCTGGTATATCGCTATCGGCAATTGAGCAACCTTATAAAGGTGTTAACTTAGGTCTAACCGGTGATCGTATGACCTTTGACCAATTAACTATAACATTTAACGTGACAGAGAACCTAGAAAACTATATCGAAATATATAACTGGATGCATGATATAATCCAGAAGAAAGATGATAAACAAAAGTATGATGCAAGACTCATGATACTATCATCACATAATAACGTATCAAAAGTTATTAAGTTTCAGGAACTCTTTCCAACAAGTTTATCCTCAATAGAATTTAATGCACAACAATCAGACATTGAATATGTACAAGCTAGTGTGAGCTTTAAGTATACATACTTTGAATTTGAATAATTAGGGATTTACAAATACCATAAACTATGGTATAATAGACATTATGAATATAGAATCTTTACTTGAAATGTGGCAGAAAGACTGTCATATAGACGAAATGGCATTGGATGAAGCTACACGCGAATCCGCTAAATTACATTCTAAATACCTAGATCTTTACTCTAGATCTAAACTTAAATTAAAGAAATTGGAATTTGATTTCAAACCACTCCTGCGCGATAAACAATTGCATTACTCTGGTAAACTATCACAGGAAGAGTTAGACCAAAAAGGATGGGAATACGATCCATTAAATGGTTTAACTGTTTTAAAAAGTGATTTAGATAAATGGTATGATGCAGATCCTGTAATACAAGAACATCAATTAAAGATAGCTATGCAAGAAGAAATAGTAGCTACTTTAAAAGAGATAATGGATACGATAAGATGGAGACATCAATCTATTAAGAATATGATTGAGTGGAGAAAGTTTACTAGTGGAATATAAGATACACCAATATCGTTTTGACAACTTTACTAAACACGAAGAAATAATTAGACAAGCGTTTAATGAACTTGGTCATACTGAAGTAGATAATCCTATACATGGATTAGTAGAATGGAATGTATATAACCATTGTCATATAAATGAAGTATATACCGCTAACAATATTATATTTAAACCTACTGCACCAACATCTAATCATTTTGTTTTAGATACTATAGGTTATGCAAATAGTTCTTCTTTAGCATTTAATAAACCACTACAAGTTGAAATGAGGAATTGGCCTAAAACAGATTATAATGTAATTAATGCTTTTATTGAAACCAAATCTAATAAATGGGATGATTCTATATTATTGAAATGGCGTAAACCTAAAATAAAAATTCCAAATGACCATGTATTAATTATAGGACAACAACCACATGATGAAACTGTAAATGGTTTTGGGTTTGGTGACCATTGGAAAAAGATTTGCCAAATAGTAAATGCAATACCTAAAGACAATATAGTAATTAAATTACATCCAGCTATGAAAGGTAAGAAAGAACAAATAGCCAAATGGAGAAAAGAAGGAATAACTGTTATAGATGGATTTATTAGTATACATGACGTGCTCCCGCGCACCCGCGTCGCGATCATAGATAATAGTACTGCAGGAATAGAATGTTTAATGCACCAAGTACCTATTATATCTTACGGATGGCCAGAATACCATTGGGCAACAAAGAAATTACAAACACTAACAGAATTACCTAATTTGGTTAAAGATTTAGATTGGTATGATAAAGAATATGCAAACAATTTTATATTATGGTATATACACGAATACCTTTGTTATGATGTTGAAAGCACTAAAGAAAGAATAAATGGAATCATTAATAGTTAAAAAAGTAAACGAATCATTCTTACATATAGAATGTGAGCCGAGTACTGAAAGAGAACTTAGTGAACATTTTTGTTTCTATGTACCTGGTTATAAGTTTATGCCAGCATATAAAAATCGTATGTGGGATGGTAAAATACGTTTATTTGATATGCGTAAGAAAACATTATACTGTGGACTATACAAATATTTAGAACAATTCTGTGAAGAAAGAGACTATACAATTGTTAACGATGGACCAATTACAGAAGAGTTTGACCAAGATATATTGGACGCAACATTGGAAGAAACAACGTTACCAAGCCATATATCACCAAGGGATTACCAATTAAATGCTCTTAAACACGCGCTACGTGCGTCTAAAAGCCTATTATTATCACCTACTGCATCAGGTAAGTCATTAATCATTTATTTATTGGTCAGATATTACCTATTAAAAAATCCAACAAAAAAGATATTAATCATTGTACCAACTACATCTTTGGTTGAACAAATGTATTCTGACTTTGAAGAATATTCTAAGAATGATCCGTCTTTTAACACTGACGAATTCTGTCATAGAATATATGGTGGTGCAGAAAAAACTACATTGTTAAGATGTAAAATATCTACATGGCAATCACAACATAAACTGCCGGCAAAAGCTTTTGAAAATATTGGTATGGTTATTGGTGATGAAGCACACCAATTTAAAGCCAAATCATTAACATCGATTATGGAAAAATGTATTAATGCAGAATATAAAATTGGAACAACCGGAACATTAGATGGAACACAAACACACCAATTAGTATTAGAAGGTTTATTTGGACCTGTTCATAGAGTAACAACAACTAAAGCATTAATGGATAACGAACAATTAGCACAATTAGATATACAGATATTACTCTTAAAATATAAAGAAGAATACTGTAAAGTTATATCTAAATTAAAATACCAACAGGAATTAGACTTTCTTGTTGGATACGACCCGCGCAATAATTTTATAAGTAACTTGGCAATAGACCAAAAAGGTAATACATTAATATTATTTAATTACGTAGAAAAACATGGTAAGCCATTATATGATATGTTAAAAGATAAATTAGATAAACATAAAGTATTTAAAGATAGAAAACTATTCTATGTAAGTGGTGAAACCCCAGTTGATGACAGAGAACAAATAAGAGCCATTACAGAAAAAGAGGGTAATGCAATTATCGTAGCATCACTAGGTACGTTCTCAACTGGTATAAATATAAAGAGATTACATAATTTAATATTCGCTTCGCCCTCTAAGTCTCAGATTCGTGTATTACAATCGATTGGAAGAGGGCTTAGGGTTTCTGGGGATAATATAAATACCACAGTATATGATATCGCAGATGATTTACATTATAAATCTAAGAAGAATTATACCCTAAATCACGCGGCCGAAAGAATTAAAATATATTCAAAAGAAAAGTTTAAATACAAAATTTACGAGATAAATATATAATATGGACACATTACTTTTATCCATTAGACATTTTAAGCTAGTATCTGGCGAAGAGATAGTAGCACTAATAAAAGAAAAAGATGATGGAACAATCACAATAGAAAGACCATACCTAGTAAAGAATAACCTAATTGGTGGCTTTGCTTTTATACCTTGGTTTCCTTTCTCATCTCAAAAGATATTTAAAATACAAAGATCTAATATTGTACACCACGTTGAGATAGATCCAGATATGAAACAAGAGTATATAAAGTTGGCGACTAGCTACATGAAGCCTAGAGCCAATCCACCTTCAATGAAAACCGAAGAGGAAATACTTGACGCCCTCGAGGAAGAATTATATGATGAAATTAAAGAACCTGAAGAGATTAAAACTATTCACTAATCTCTCTCTGTCCCTGAGGACGACAATATATTATATCATAAAAAACGAGTTTTGTAAACCCCCAAATTGGGGATTTACTTTTCTTTTAAACTATGGTATAATGGACAACATTATGGAGATAAACTATGGCCGCTAAAATACCTGCGAAGAAAAAACCTCACTACATAAACAACAAAGAATTTTCTTTAGCTGTTGTTGAATATGTAAAAACTGTTAATGAAGCTAAAGAAAAAGATAAAAGCACACCTAAAGTTACTGACTATATTGCCACATGTTTTATAAAGATAGCTGAAGGGTTAAGTCATAGACCAAACTTTGTTCGGTATACCTATCGGGAAGAGATGGTTATGGATGCTGTGGAAAACTGTTTAAGAGCAATTAATAATTATAAGATTGAAACTGCTACAAGAACGGGTAATCCTAACGCATTCTCTTACTTTACCCAAATATGTTATTTTGCATTTATACGTAGAATAGCAAAAGAAAAGAAACAACAAGATATTAAATTCAGATTTATTGAAAAGATGGGTATAGAAGACTTTACTCAAATGGGTATGGATGAAGCTGGCGCAGCAGAAACCATGGCTTATGTAGATACACTAAGACAAAGAATTAGTCAAGTCAGAACAAAAGACGAAGCTATTAAAACCTTTGCTAAAAAAGAAAAAGAAAAGAAGAAGTTAGAACTCTTCATGGGATAATATATGAAAGTAGCTATACTAAACGACACTCACTGTGGTGTCAGAAATTCATCAGATATATTCTTACAATACCAAGGAAGATTTTACGAAGAGATATTCTTTCCGTATTTAAAAGAACATAACATAAAACACATTTTACATTTAGGTGATTACTATGAACATCGTAAGTTCGTTAACTTCAAAGCTCTTAACACGAATCGAAAACATTTCTTGGAACCCTTACGGGATGCTGGGATTACTATGGATATTATTCCTGGCAACCACGATGTTTATTTTAAGAACACAAACGAACTTTGCAGTTTAAAAGAACTACTAGGTTACTTTACATCAAACATTAATATTGTAATGAAACCCACAGTATTAGATTATGATGGGTTAGGTGTAGCAGTTATACCTTGGATTAATAATAGTAATTATGCAGAGTATACAAAGTTTGCTATGAACTGCGAAGCTGATATACTTGGTGCACACTTAGAACTAAAAGGGTTTGATCTAATGGCTGGTGTACCAAATCCACATGGTATGAATGCAGATATATTCTCTAGATTCGAAACAGTACTATCTGGGCATTTCCATACAAAATCTAGTAGAGATAATATACACTATCTTGGTTCACAAATGGAATTTACTTGGGCAGACGTTGACGATCCAAAGTACTTTCACGTGTTGGACACCGATACAAGAGAAATAGAAGCTGTTAGGAACCCGATAACGATTTTTAAAAAGTTTGTTTATGATGATGAAACCAGAGATTATAGTGATATAGATATAAGTGAGTTTGAAAAAAAGTTTGTAAAGATTATTGTACTAAACAAAAACGATCTTTACATGTTTGACAAATTCATAGATAAGTTACAATCGGTCGAAACCTATGAACTTAAGATTGCAGAAAACTTCGAAGAGTTCCTAGGTGATAGCGTACAGGATGATAAAGTTTCTTTGGAAGATACTACTGAGATGTTAGACTCCTATGTTGAAGCAGTAGATACAGATCTAGACAAAGAACATATAAAAGTGAAATTAAGAGAGCTATATACTGAGGCTCAGAACTTAGAGGTATTATGATAACATTTAAATCATGTTCGTGGAAAAATTTCTTATCCACGGGAAACGAAACTATTCAAATTGACTTACACAGATCACCAACAACATTAATCGTAGGACAAAACGGGTCCGGTAAATCCACATTACTAGATGCACTCTCGTTTGGTTTATTTGGTAAACCCCATAGGGATATTAAGAAAGACCAATTAATCAATTCAGTAAATGGTAAAGGTACAATTGTAGAAGTAGAGTTTGATATTGGTGGTAAAGGATTTAAAATAATAAGGGGTATAAAACCAAGTAAGTTTGAAATATATAAAGATGATAAGTTAATTAACCAGGCATCGAATGCAAGAGATTACCAAAAGTTTTTAGAACAGAATATATTAAAACTAAACCATAAATCGTTTCACCAAATAGTAGTATTAGGGTCTAGTTCTTTTATACCGTTTATGCAGCTTCCCGCGTGGTCGCGACGTGAAGTTATAGAAGACTTATTAGATATTAACATCTTTAGTAAGATGAACCAATTACTAAAAGAACGTAATGCGTTAATAAGAAATCAGTTAGTAGATATTGGTCATCAATTAGATCTTGTTAAAAGTAAAATGCAGGGTCAAGAGAAATATATAAAAGATCTACAATCTATAAATAAAGATCAGATAGACCAAAAGCGTAATTCAATTAAAACGCATAAATCAGATATAAACAAACTATTCGATGAATCTAAAACATTAGGAAAGAATTTGTCCGCAAGTATGAAATCAGAAGAGGATTCATACCAAAGACAAATGGACCAGATAGCTAATATCAAGTCCCACAATCTGCAACTAAATACACAGATTAAAACATTAGTTAAAGAAGCTAAGTTTTATGAAGATAATGATAGTTGCCCAACATGCGATCAGGCTATAGGACAAGATCTAAAGAGTGAAAAGATTGCATTTGTCAAAGTAAGTGCAGCGGAGGTACAATCTGAAAAAGAAGATTTACAAAGGAAACTTTCGGTCCTCAGTTCTACAACGACTGAGATTAATCAAAACCTTGATAAGCTTAGAGCTAAACAGAATAAGATTAATAGTAATAACGATCAGATCTCTTTACTCCAAAAAGAGATTGACAAGATACAGAAAGAAATTAATTCTTTATCAGGGCAAACCGGTGATGTTAAAGTTGCTAAGAAAGAGTTAACACAATTAAGATCTGATAAGGATGACTTAACAGAGGATAAGTTAGCCTACACAGAAGAAAGAACTTATAATGAAGTAATTGGGGAAATGCTTAAAGATACAGGTATTAAAACTAAAGTAGTTAAACAATACTTACCTGTTATGAATAGGTTAATAAACGAATATCTACAAGTGTTAGATTTCTTTGTAGCTTTCCATTTAGATGAAAACTTTAATGAAACAATTAGGTCAAGACACAGGGACACATTTAACTATGCATCCTTCTCGGAAGGTGAAAAACAAAGGATTGATTTGTCCCTGCTGTTTACTTGGAGACAAATAGCCAAGATGAAAAACAGTGCAGCAACCAATCTATTAGTTCTAGATGAAACCTTTGACTCCAGTCTAGATGTAGATGGTATAGAATGTCTAACCAAGATATTAAGTACATTGGACCAAGACTCAAATGTGTTTATTATATCCCACAAAGGTGATGTACTAGAAAACAAATTTAGGTCCAAAATAGAGTTCTACAAAGATAGAAACTTCAGTAAAATCAAATAGTTTCGTGACGTTTTCGTGAACTTTCGGGGGGACGGGGGTTCTCAAGGCCCCAAAAATTCGGTATAATAGCCTCGTATATTTTAAAAAAGGAGTCAATATGAATTATACCGCAATATCAAAATCCCCAGATGGATTCGCTCACGTTAACCAAGATGCTGTTATTAAAGCAGTTAAAGAATTAGGATATAGATTAAATCCTGTACAAGGATCAGATTCTAAATTCTGGATTACTGGTCAAGAGATTAAAGGCAAACTTTATGATCTTATCGATGGTCCAAAATACTATCAGTTAGTTATAGAGAGATTTGATTTCGGTATTCAAGCTAGAGGAGATCTTAACGCTTGGCAAATGGCTGGACAAATTAAAGACGAATTGAAAAAAAGTTCATAAAGGGGGTTTACATTATACTAAGAATACGGTATAATGGTCCCTGTATTTAAAAATTAAGGAGTTTAAATTGCACAATAAAACAATCGCTAAATTACTAAGTAAAGAGAATATCTCTATACAACATGGTAATTACCAAACTGCTTGGTTCGATGTTAAGAATAGAGTACTTGGTCTTCCAGCATGGAAGGAAATGCCAAAAGATACTTACGATCTTTTTATCGGTCACGAAGTTGGTCACGCACTCTATACACCTTATGAAGGTTGGCATGACAGTCCAGAAAAAATCGAAGGTGTACCTAGATCCTATATGAATGTTATAGAAGACGCACGTATAGAAAGGTTCGTACAAAAAGATTACCCAGGTTTAGTTGGTCCTTTCAAAAGAGGATATAAAAATTTATTAGAACAAGGCTTCTTTTCCGACCTAACAAATATCAATTGGAACGAAGTTAAACTTATTGATAAGATAAATATAAAGGCAAAACTTGGTGACCTATCCAACGTACCTTTCACTAAAGAAGAAATGGTATTCTTTAAACGTGCTATGTCAAATTCTACATTCGATGAAGTTGTTCAACTCTGTAGAGACATATTGGCTTGGACTCAGGAAAACCAAGAAGAATTATTAACACAGCCTGAACAAGAAGAAGGCGACATCAAAATACCTGAGGGAGAAGACGAAGGTCCTTCTATGGGTCATGATGATTATTTGGAGAATGGCAATGAAGAAGAAAAATCAGAAAAAGCTGAGTCGTCTTCAAGCGAAGATGATACTGAGACAACAGAGACAGAAAAGGGAACAGAGGGAACAGATCAATCAGATGATAGAGAACCAGAAGAAGAATCTAACTCTGAAAAAGCTGTTAACGGCGATCCAGACCAATCTATCACAGACAATATCTTTCGTGAAGCAGAAAAGAGTATAATAGACCAAGACGAAAGAGGTTATCAAACTGTTTACATGAGAGAACCTAGCAAAAAGGTTCGTGCACAAATTATTAAATCTTTTAAACAACTAGAACAAGATAGAGCTAAGTCAAGAAAATATTGGGATGATATGGAAAGAGATGACCAAGATAAAGCTTACGCCCACTTTGAAAACCAATTACCATCTTACTTAACACAAGTTAAGAAATCTACTAACTTTGCAGTTAAAGAATTCGAAATGAGAAAGGCAGCTTACCAATGGCAAAGAGCAACAACTGCTAAATCTGGTTCTTTGGACGTAAATAAAGTACACGCTTATAAGTACAGCGAAGACATATTTGCTAAGGTCACACAATTAGCAGATGCCAAAAACCATGGTATGATATTACTTGTAGACTATTCAGGTTCAATGGCTGGTACATTACACAATGTTATAGACCAAGTTATTCATTTAGTTACATTCTGCAAAACAGTTAATATACCTTTCGAGGTTTATGCTTTCACTACTGGCAACCGTGTTAGAAATCAAATAGATGGTGAAATCGATATGAGTGACGTACATCTTACACAATTAATTGGTTCTAGTCTAAACAAAAAAGATTATGACTCTGCTATCAAAGGTCTTTTCTTAAGAAAGTGTGCAAACGAAAACAGAAACAAAAACAACTATTGGGACAAAGATTACGATCCAGATCTTCCAACCTTAAATGAATATTCAGTTACTGGTAAATGCGAAGAGTATGGTTCTACACCACTAAACGATGCTTTGGTCTTATCGCATAAACTAATCAAAGAATTTAAAAACAAGAACGCAATTCAGAAAATGAATTTGGTCGTTCTTTCAGATGGGGATTCAAACGGTATGAACTCATACAAAGATTATGATATGAACATTAAACGTGCAGACGAATCACGTTGGTCTGGTATTAGTATCGAAGTTGATGGGAAAATTATAAAACAAAAAGACGTTTATGGAAGTCGTAGAGGTATGACTACAATGTTATTAGACAACATAAGAAAAAGATATGGCGTTAGAACACTTTGCTTCTTTGTTTCAAATGACCATCACCAATGGAAACATAAGCTTCAAGATTGTGAACAGTATGATATGAAAGAAGCAAACAAAGAATATAGAAAACATAAATGTGTTACATTTAAAAATAAACTTGGATATGATGAGTTCTACTGTGTAAAAGGTGGATCCCAATTATCAGCACAAGAAGATGAATTCGAGGTAGGTGAGGACGCTTCAACCGCTAAAATAAGAACAGCGTTTAAGAAGTTTGCTTCATCTAAGAAGAATAACAAAACCCTTCTAAGTAACTTTGGAAAGGCGGTAGCTTAATGAAAAAAGTTTCATTTAGGGGGTTTACAAATGGTCTATTATACGGTATAATGGTCCCTATAATAAATTAATAAGGAGTTAAATATATTATGAATGATTTGAAAAGATCCACACAAGTTATCCTGGAAGAACTTGTAAAACAATATCCAGACAACACTGAGTTCAAAACTCAAATGATAGAAACCACTGCTAAAAATCTTGGCTATAAAAAGTCAGATTACACACCTTTGTGTGATGGCCAATACAGATCTAGGATCGGTTGGTACAATCTTGCACATTTGGTCGAACCAATAAGAAAGGCTAACGTCGTAGACTTACCTTCTGCAAGAGTTGGTATGGCACCACAATCAGTGGTTAACAAAGAAAGAACATTTGCAGAGGTCGATCCAACATTCGTACCTTGGGGTTCTTATACAGATATAATGAAAGTTATTAAATCTGAAATGTTTTATCCAGTTTACGTATCTGGTTTATCAGGTAATGGTAAAACGTTTATGGTCGAACAAGCTGCTGCTAAACTCAATAGAGAATTTATCAGAGTCCAAATTAATCCTGAAACCGACGAAGATGATTTGTTAGGTGGATTTAGATTAGTAGATGGTGAAACAGTATTCGCCAAAGGTCCTGTACTAAAAGCTATGGAGAACGGAGCTATTCTACTCTTAGACGAAATCGATAGAGCTACAAACAAGATTATGTGTTTACAAGGTATACTAGAAGGCAAACCAGTCCTAGTTAAAAAGACCGGCGAAGTTGTTAAACCAGCAAAAGGTTTCAATGTTATCGCAACTGCAAACACTAAAGGTAAAGGTTCAGAAGATGGAAGATTTACCGCAGCTACTATTATCGACGAAGCTTTCTTAGAAAGGTTTACTATTTCAATAGATCAAAAATTTGCTTCACCTTCAATCGAAAAGAAAATCCTAAACAAACACATGGATAAATTCGGTGCTGAAGATAGTGAATTCGTAGATAGACTTATTGATTGGGCTGATATTATCAGAAAGACTTTTTATGATGATGGTGTAGATGAAGTTATATCTACAAGAAGGCTTTGCCACATTGTACAAACATTCTCTATCTTTCAAGACAGAATGAAAGCTATTGACCTTTGTATTGCTAGATTCGATGATGATACAAAAGAGGCTTTCTTAGATCTCTATTCCAAAGTGGATGCGGGTGTAAACTTTGACCAAGAAGATGGGGATTTACATTCCGATGAAAATACGGTATAATGGGGGATATGAAAAAAATTAATTATAAGTTTAATGAAGGCGAGCTTGTTCAAGAGCTCGCTGATTATATTAATAAAACCTATGGTTCGCACTACAGCAAAAACAAGTTTCAGTCTACTGAATTTATTGTTGACTGCGGTCATGGTACGGGTTTTGCAATAGGAAACATATTGAAATACGCACAGAGATACGGACGCAAGGGCACGCACGCCGACGCGCGAAAGGATCTTATGAAAGTATTACATTATGCAATCATTGCACTATCCATTCACGATACGGAGAATAATGATGCAAGTGAGTAATGAAACAATCGAGGTTTTAAAGAACTTCGCAGGGATTAATCCTAATATAGTTATTAGTCCTGGACAAAAACTAAAGACAATATCTGAAGCCAAAAACATTATGGCCCAAGCAGATATTACAGAGGACTTTCCATTAGAATTTGGAATCTATGATTTAAACGAATTCTTATCAGTCCTAACATTAGTGGATAACCCACAATTAGACTTTGATGAAAGCTTTGTCAAAGTAACAAATGGTGGATTAAATGTTAAATACTTTTATTCAGAAAAAGAGATATTAACTACACCACAAAAAGATATTAATATGCCAGATTGTGAGGTTGGTGTTAACATTCCTTTAACACAAATAGATCAAATCAAAAAAGCCGCAGCGGTTCTTGGACATGCAGAATTAGTTATCAAAGGTGATAATGGAAGAGTAACTGCAGAGGTTTATGATACACAAGATAGCACATCTAACACATTTAGTTTATTATTAGATGAAGATAATGAATGCAAAGAAACATTTAGCTTTATATTTAACATACCAAATCTAAAACTTATGGGTGGTGATTACTATGTTAACATCAGCTCTAAATTAATATCACATTGGACAAACTCCGATTATCCTATAAATTATTTTATAGCTTTAGAGAAAGGATCGAGTTTTGGCGTATAAATACTATATGCTAGAAAATTCTCATTTATATAATGGGGATATAGGTGGAGATGCCGGATGGTCCGGGTCTCTTAATTATAGTCTACTTGCAAGGAGAAAACTATGACAGAAGAAGTAAAAGCAGCTACTGACGAGCAAGCTGGAGTCAATCTTTCCCTACAAGACATTGCAACGTGTGTACAGATTATCGACATCTGTTCAAGGCGTGGTGGTTTTGAAGGACAAGAATTGGAAACAGTCGGCGGTTTAAGAAACAGAATTGTTACTTTCTTAAACGAAAACGCTAAGCAATCAGGTCAAGAAGTACCAGAAGGTTCTGTACCTGAAGTTGAAGAAGCTAGTTCAGACGATAGCTAAAACTAGAGGGGTGAAATTCCCCTCTTATTATTATGGAGCACGTGAATGCAAGAATTTCTATGGGTCGAAAAGTACAGACCAACAACAATCAACAATTGTATATTACCTAAAAATATTAAATCAACTTTCGAAGATATTGTTAACGGAGGTGAACTACACAATATGCTTCTCACCGGAACACCCGGTACAGGTAAAACAACAATTGCAAAAGCTTTATGCAATGAATTAGGTTTAGATTACCTACTAATCAACGGTTCAGAAGAATCCGGAATTGATACACTAAGAACAAAGATAAAACAATTTGCTTCAAGCATATCTCTTTCGGGTGGGTACAAGGTGGTTATACTAGATGAGGCAGATTATCTAAACCCCCAATCCACCCAACCTGCTCTTAGAGCATTTATAGAAGAGTTTAGTGCTAATTGCAGATTTATCTTAACCTGTAATTTTAGAAATAGAATTATAGAACCTTTACATTCCAGATGTGCGGTCGTAGAGTTTAACATTCCTAAAAAGGATATGCCAACTCTATGCGAACAATTCATGGTTAGATGTAAAACCATCTTAGATAGTGAAGGTATCTCTTATGAGGAACCAGTTCTTGCCGAACTAATTATGAAACACATGCCAGATTGGCGTAGGGTGTTAAACGAATTACAAAGGTATGGAACTTCAGGTAATATAGATACTGGTATACTTGTTCAAATATCTGATATATCATTATTAGATCTAATGGAACATCTTAAGACTAAAAACTTTAGGCTTATGAGACAATGGGTTACAGATAATATGGATAGCGAACCAGCTGCCATATTTAGAAAGATATATGACTCTATGGGTGAATATGTAGAGCCATCTAGTATACCACAGGTTGTTCTAATCTTGGCGGATTATCAATATAAGAATGCGTTCGCCGCAGATCATGAACTAAATTTAGTAGCATGTTTAACAGAACTAATGACACAGGTAAAGTTTAAATGAAACAAGACGACAAAACAATATACGAACACAATGTGAAAGAGCTTCAAGGACAATTAGTCGAAGCTCATAAAAGGATTGCTGAACTAAACGATATAATCAATAAACAGCAAGCCCAGTTAAGTTATTATAAAAATGAATCCATTTGAATATGTAAAAGCAATCAATAACACCAAGAAAGACATAATGGTGGATGATATTGCAGAGAAAGAATATAATGCCTTTATGGTAAATAGATCTTTATCCAATTTTCAGGATACAGTGCTATACGCTAATCTAATGAACGTAAATCATCATGTAGATGCGCGTCTTCAATTCGATTTTTTTATAAATACTATTAGAAAGAAAAATAGATTTTCTAAATGGCTTAAGCCGTTAAATTATGAGAATCTAGATGTTATAAAAGAATATTATGGATATAGCGATGAAAAAGCTAAATCCGTTTTATCATTATTGAGCAATAAACAGATTGAAGAATTGAAAAAAAGGATTTATAAAGGTGGAAGAACAAAAAACATATAACGATTGGTCACCAGATTCAATGTTAGAGATAACACTGAGTGAACCAGATGACTTTTTAAAAGTCAGGGAAACGCTAACACGAATAGGTGTAGCGTCACGAAAGGACAATAAACTATTTCAGTCTTGTCATATCTTACATAAACAAGGCAGATATTTTATAGTACATTTTAAAGAATTATTTCTCTTAGATGGTAAACCAAGCAATCTATTAGAAAATGATATACAGCGTAGGAATACAATTGCTACTCTGTTAGCTGATTGGGGATTAATAAGTATATTAAAACCTGAGTCCGCGAAGGATGTAGCCCCACTACGTCAGATTAAGGTAATACCTTATAAAGACAAACACATGTGGGAATTATGTCCAAAATATAATATTGGAAATAGTCAAACTAAAGACTAGTCCGGTATAAATATAATAAGGTACGCCGATGGTCGGGTACCAATAACCTTGCTATTTAATAGGAGGAAATAAAAATGGTAAGAAATACTTTGAACGTTCCACGTTCACTTTTTGTAGGCTTTGAAGGCCTTTTTGATGAGTTAGAAAGAATTCATTCTTCTGCTCGATCCGGTACGGATAACTATCCACCCCACAACATAGTCAAAATTGATGATGAGAAATTTCTCATTGAGATGGCTTTAGCGGGATTCAAAAGAGATGCAGTTTCTGTTGAAGTCAAGGATGGAATCCTAAAGGTAAAAGGCGAAATGCCAAAAGATGATGAACGCCAATATGCGTATAAAGGGATTTCATCCCGCAAATTCGAGAAGAGCTTCCGACTCTCTGAATTTGTCGTAATAGATGGTGCTGACTTCGAGGATGGTATATTAGTAGTGTATGCTAGAGTAGAACTCCCTGAAGAAAGGCGTCCGAGGAAGATCGACATTGGATCTGCTGGGGCATCAACGAAGAAGTCTTATAAACTATAAGAGCAATTAGCGAAACCCAGTAGGTAAGTTAATTTACAGACTGGGAGATTGTAATGGGCTATTTAAGAAAGCACAAACAAGATATCAGATCCGCTGCCGAATTTGCCTTAGTGATAGGCCTCACCCTCGGGTGTGCACCTGCACTAATGTGGTTGGCCGGATTAAGTTATCTTTAACAAAGTAACCCTCTAAGCAATTAGGGGGTTTACTTTCCTTTAATATTATGGTATAATGAACCTATGAATTTTTACACAAATGTATCTCGTTATGGCAATATGCTACTATATCGTGGCGTAGAAAATGGCAAACGTGTACAAAAGAAAATCAAATACAAACCTACACTTTTCGTAGGTACAAACAAAGCAACCAAATGGAAATCTCTCGATGGGGTTCCAGTTGCTCCTGTCCAGTTCGAATCTATGCGTGATGCTAAGAATTGGATTCAGGAAAACCAACACGTTGCAGGCAGATACATCTTTGGTAATACTAGATACCAATCCTGTCTTATCAACGATTTGTTTCCTGGGCATATACAGTTCGATAGAAACCTAATCAACGTAACCACTATCGATATAGAAGTCCAGTCAGACGATGGCTTCCCAGAACCTGGCGAAGCACTTAAACAGGTTACGGCAATCACAATCAAAAACAATATTGACAATACATATTACGTTTGGGGGTTAGGCGACTACGATGTAGAAAAATCATATATGAAAACTAATCGTGTGGTCTATAAAAATTGTCCCACCGAAAAAGATCTATTAGTATCTTTCATAGACCACTGGTCAACCCCGTCTAATACCCCAGACATCGTTACTGGATGGAACTCTAAGTTCTTCGATATACCTTATTTGGTCAATCGTATACGCAGAGTGTTCGGTCCAGATCTTGGCGAAGAGAACATTAAAAAGCTTTCCCCTTGGGGCATGGTCGAACGAAGAGAAGCTCGCATCGCATATAAATCTATGAACCGCGATGAAACGTATGAATTCCAGGGTATAACCCAAATGGATTATATGGAAGTATTCAAAAAGTTTGGCTATGCCTACGGTCAACAAGAATCATATTCCCTTAATAATATTGCTCACGTTGTACTAGACGAAGCTAAACTATCTTACGAAGAACACGGTTCTTTATTCAACCTATACAAAAACGACTTCCAAAAGTTTATTGACTATAACATAAAAGACGTAGAACTTGTAGATAGGTTCGAAGATAAAATGGGTCTAATTACTTTGGCCCTAACTATAGCTTACAAAGGTGGTGTTAACTATCAAGACGTATTTGGTACTACTGCAATATGGGACACAATCATTTACAGGGATTTGTATTCAGATAACGTTGTGGTTCCGTTTCCAAAAGACCAAGAGAAAGGTGATTACCCAGGTGGTTATGTAAAAGAACCCCAAGTTGGTATGCATGACCACGTAGTTAGTTTCGATCTTAATTCACTATATCCTTCTTTGATTATGCAATACAATATGTCACCAGAGACTATTGCTAACGGAGAAATGGTTAATGTTAATGTAGATAGTATGCTAGAAGGTAATCAAAACGTGTACAAAGATGGTATGGGTCTTTGTGCAAATGGCCAATACTTCCATACAACCAAACAAGGTGTACTTCCTAAGATCATCGAAGAAATGTACGGTGAAAGAGTTGGTGTTAAGAAGGACATGTTAAAGTCACAGAAAGAATTGCAGAAGGTTGATAGCAATGACAAACAAGAAACGTACCGTATACAACGTGATATATCAATCGCGGAGAATAGGCAAATGGCAATTAAGATTCTTCTTAATAGTTTATATGGTGCTTTGGGTAATCGTTATTTTAGATTCTTCGACCAAAGAGTTGCAGAAGCCATTACCCTATCCGGGCAGCTCATCATCAGATGGGGAGAGAACGCAATTAATCAATACCTAAATAACCTACTTAAGACTGACAAAGACTACGTATTAGCAATCGATACAGATTCTTTATATATTGGATTAGGTCCATTAGTAGAAAAGTTCGGTCCAGCTAATCCTATAGACTTCTTGGATAATGTTTGTAAAGAACTAGAAAATGTATTTGTAGAATCCTATGAAACATTGTTCCAAAGATATGGTGGAATAGAAAACAAAATGGTTATGGGCAGAGAGGTTATTGCAGATAGAGGGATATACCTAGCTAAGAAAAGATATATTCTAAATGTTGTAGACAACGAAGGTGTTAGGTACAAAGTTCCAAAGATTAAAACAACTGGCGTAGAAGCCAACAAAAGTTCTACACCCGAAGTTTGCAGAGAGGCACTAAAAGAAATCTTTAAAGTTATTATTGCTTCAGACGAAGAAACAGTACAGAAAGCAATCAAACAATTCAAAGAACATTTCTTTAGTCTTCCCCCGCACGAGGTCGCGTTCCCGCGTGGCGCGAACAATATAACTGGTTTCCAAGACGTAGTCACATGGAAGAACCAAGCAGGAGATACGGTCAAGAACTACACATACAAGAAAGGTACACCGATCCATGTTCGTGGTGCATTACTTTACAATTGGCGTAGAAAAGAATTAGCTCTTAAGAATTATCCAGAACTAAGAAATGGTGACAAACTAAAATTTGTTTACCTACGTATGCCAAACCCAGTCAAAGAAAATGTAATTGCATTTCCAGATTACTTACCGCAAGAATTTGGTATACATAACTATGTAGATTATGAAATGCAATTCCAAAAAACATTCCTAGATGCAATTAAACCGATATTGGATTCTATAGGTTGGAACGCAGAACCAGTTAGTACATTGGAGGATTTCTTTGGATAGAGTAATGACCACATTGAGAAAGGTAATCTACGTTGGCACTGAGCCAGGTAACTTTCCACCTAGTAAATCACCAACTATTAAAAGAATAACTAAATGGTCAGATAGAGCTGGTTTATTAAATTGGTCCTGGACTAATATGTCGGATCCCGAACATTTAGAGAAGATAAAAGGGTGTAAGGTTATTGCAATGGGAAATGATGTTGCAAAACACTTTACTAAATATAATATAGAACATTTAAAAGTTCCACACCCCAGCGGACTTAACCGTATGTGGAACGATCCTGAACTTGAGCCTAAGGTGATAGAGGAAATTAGGGGATTTACAAACTCATGAAACTATGGTATAATGGAGACCAATTATGAAAATTAAATTGCTTAGATTAGTGTCCGGCGAAGAAATCATTGCTGAGATTACTAATTCAACCGAAGATAGTTATCAAATAAAAGATGCTATTGTTATGATACCAGCTGGAGAAGGTAAACTAGGATTTATGCCTTGGATGCCTTACACAAAAGCTGCGGACGGGGTATCAGTCAGAAAACAAGATGTTATGTTTACGATTGACCCAATAGAAGATTTAGTAGATCAATTTAGAACTGCTAGGTCTGGAATAGAAACACCACCAAAAGGAATCATTACAGGATGAGAAACTATAATAACTGGGTGAGAGATATAGAAGCCATGCAGGATAAGTATGGTATTAAAGATTGGATGGAAGATCCTGCAAATAAGGATAAGCTAAAAGACTTTATGGCATTTCGAATAGAATTCCTAAAAGAAGAATTCGAAGAAACAATCCAGGCTTTCAAAGATAAAGACCCAGAAGAGTTAATAGATGGACACATTGATTTATGTGTTATTGCTATTGGAACGCTATTGGCGTTCGGTGTTGATGCCCAAGAAGCTTGGGACAGAGTACACAAAGCTAATATGGCCAAAGAGGTTGGTGTCAAACCTGGCAGACCAAACCCACTTGGATTACCAGATTTAGTTAAACCAGAAGGTTGGGAATCACCTTCACATTCGGGACTATATGGAAATCTCACTGACAATATTTGATTCGATATACGATAATAAAACCGCAAAAAGAATGAACTATGATTCTTTCGAAGAGTTTGAAACAGTGCTCTATAGATTAGCTGATTCTAAAAAGTATCTAAAAAAACAAGATGCACCATTAATTAGTCCTGCGGTTTATAAACCAGATACAACTCGCGCTAACGATAACGTTGTCGCATGGGGTGGTTTCGGTATATTAAATGTTGATGATTTTAAAGGTGATATAAAAGATATAGAAAAAAAATATGAAGCTTATAAGTACATTTGTTATAGCACTGCAAGTTCTACTACTGATAACCCTAAGTTCAGGCTTGTGTTTCCTCTTACTGAATGGGTTAATGCTGATTCTATCAAGCATTTTTGGTACGCATTAAATAAAGAGATTGGTGATATAGCCGATGCACAAACAAAAGATTTGTCCCGTATGTATTATGTTCCTTCATCATATCAAAATTCATTTAACTTTATATTCTCCCATGATGGTGATATAATGGATCCAAATGAACTTATGAAGAAACATAGATATGTAGTTCCACAACAAAGTTTCTATGAACGATTACCCGATGCAATTAAAAAAGGTTTAATGGAACACCGTAAATCCCAATTAACAAATACTAATATATCTTGGACAGGATATAAAGATTGTCCGTTTGTAAATCAAAAGAAAGTAGAAGATTATAAAGGATTAACTGAAGGTTGGTATTATGCAATGTATCAATTAATGGTTAGTATAGCTGGAAATGCTATTGGTCAAGGTTATCCTATAACTGCAAAAGAAATAGAATATCTTATTAGAGATTTAGATTCTGAAACTGGTAATTGGTATTTAAAACGTCCAATTGATAAAGAAGCAGAACGTGCTATTGAATTTGTATACAGGAAAAATATATGACAAAAAATAAATACATGAATAAAGAATACAAATCATTTTTAATGGGAATGCTTTTTGGTGCATTTCTTATGTTTGTATTACTATTACCAACCAATGCGTATGGATACGACGAAAACAATGATAGGTTTTGTTTAGCACAAAACATATACTTTGAAGCGGGAAACCAACCATTTGCTGGGAGGTATGCAGTAGGAAATGTAACTATGAATCGTGTAGAAGATTTACAATTCCCTAACACAGTATGTGATGTGGTTTATCAAGCCAAAGAATATAAATTATCTTGGACTGGAGAAACTATTCCAGCAAGAGGTATGTGCCAATTTAGTTGGTATTGTGACGGAAAGAGTGACGAACCAAAAGATAGTAAAACATGGATAGAGTCAATACGTATAGCAGATATGATATTAAATGAACCAACAATTGATGTGACATCTGGAGCTTTATGGTATCATGCAGATTACATACGACCATATTGGGCAGATCATTTAAAGTATGTTATCACAATCGAAGATCATATCTTCTATAAATAGAATTAGAGGAAATAAATATGCCAAGAAAAAAGAAAAGTGTTAAAGTAGCAAAGACCAAAGATGCGGTAATACCACAATCAGAAACAACTACAGTCACAAAGGTTAAAAGCATTCCTGATAAACAAGATGAGCTTGAATTTTTAGGTGAATGGTTAGCAAAAGAATATTTGTCTATTGAATTGAATTACGATCCTTTAGAAGAACACCACATAACAAGAAATAATAAACTACAATCTTGCGATGGAAAAGATCCAAATGGAAGAACAGTAGAGGTTAGAACTAAGAAAAGATCTAATACTAATTTCGTATTAACTAAAGATGATTTAGAATCATTTAATAATGCAGAAAGATGTATTATATGTGAATATGGAGATTCTAATACCATTGGAATGTGGGAGATTTTAGATAGAGAAGTTGTAGAGAAGAACAAACAAATTAGACTTCCTATTAAACAATTACAATTATTGCTCTCCTTCGATAACGAAGAATTTGCAAACAAGATGAGAGCTAAGGGGTAAACATGTACGAATATATGGCAACAATAACAAGAGTAGTTGATGGAGATACAGCTAAGGTAGATATAGATCTAGGGTTTGGTATGTCTTACAAAAATCAAACTGTAAGATTTTATGGTATTGATACAGAAGAATCCAGAACAAGAGACCTTACAGAAAAATGGTATGGAAAGTTAGCTGCACAATATGTGAAAGATAGATTGATTGTAGGAGAGAAATATAAAATGACTACATCAATTAGTAAAGGAAAGTTCGGAAGAATATTAGGAACTTTCTATTGTGAAGATGAAAATGGTGAATATAACCTTAATGAAAGAATGGTCGAAATGAGTCATGCAGTTGCATATCACGGTCAATCTAAAGAAGAAATCCAGGAAGGACATATCGCTAATAGACAAAGATTAGCACAAAGGGGTTTACAACCAGACTAAACTATGATATAATATACATTATGAATTTAATTGAAACCTTTGGAATAAATATAGAAACAACTTTTACAATAGATGACTTAAACCAAGAAAGCTTAGATTGGGTTGAGTCTGAAGCTTCCCGATTCGCATCAGACGTAATCGACAATGAAGCAAGTCGCTATTCATTAACAGGAAAACCTAGATCCTACGATGAAATCAAAAGAGACGCAACGCACGGTTTAGTCGCAGAAGCCTATCTTATGGAACACTGCGGTTATACCAACAACCCTAGAAAGTGGCATGACCTTATTACTCAGGCAGGTATAGAAACTGAAATAAAAACCTATAATGGATATAGCGAAGTTACAAGGTTTAATCAGATCCTAAAACTTGAAAGAAGAAAAACTAAATACCCACATGTTCTTATGTTTAAAAGACTTGATGGTGTATATACGTTTGACTCTTATTGGACACATAATGATGATAAAAAAGTATATGATGCAATCATTGAAACCGGTACTACACACTAATGAACCACGAAGACTACTTACCTCTTTCACTCTTATTAATTTTATTAATGGTATTGATTTACGGACCATTAATAAGATCTATAATTTATTAAGCCCTAGGGGTTTACTTTTATTTAAAACTACGGTATAATGGAGATATTATGAAACCTTTAAATATATTAAAAACAGCTGCCGATCTTATTGTTAAGAAAGGCAATGACTATCAGAATCCTAAATCTAGGATCAAACAAGCAGACTACTATCCAAATGGTGCACAAACTATTTTAGATATTATGACTGGTAAAGTTAATCGTATGCACTCTGTATTAGATGCTATGAAAGACGATGAAAACTATGTAGAAAATTTCGAATCACTTCATGATTCAGCTATCGACCTAATTAACTATGCTGCTTTCTTTTCAGCGTATTTAGACCACGATATAGATGGCCAAGATTCAAGTCGTGATATATTCAATCGGGTGAAAGATGAATCTTAAAGAAGGCTTATATAAATTACGTAAAGACCTTTTAGAAAAAGGTTATGAAATAGATACCGAAAGGTGGCAAGGTGCTACAGAACATCCCACGTTCTTAGAAATATTACATGCAGATATGCAAGCAGAAATGTACAATGATCCACAAGAAGCTAGTACAGAATTAGGTGCAGCACAACCTTGGGCAGACGAACACTTTGAAGAACGTGTTGGGGGTATACCTTGTAACCCACCACCAAGTCATGTACACTGGTTAAAAGATACAGACAAATATCTAATGGATGAAGCATTCTCTCATTCATATCCAGAACGTATGTGGCAAGATACAGAACAAATGGGTGTTAGATTTAATATAGCTAATCTAAATACCGCAGTAGAATTACTAAAGAAAGAACCAACAACAAGACAATGTTATATTCCTATTTGGTTTCCTGAAGATGGTACGGCCGCTCTCGCGGGCGAACGCGTTCCGTGCACGTTCGGGTGGCACTTTATGATTAGACATGGAAAACTACATTGTGCTTATCACATGCGTTCTTGCGACGTTATGCGACATCTACATAATGACTTATACTTTGCTAATTGTTTGGCCTTATGGTTAATAGAACAAGCAGATCTAGATGTAGTACCAGGAACAATACACTTTAGTGCTAGCTCTCTACATTGTTTTGTAGTAGATAAATATTCTTTAAATCAATTTGTAAACGGATAATGTGCGGATTTTTAATACATAAACATAATACACCTAACAAGGAATTAACAGAACAAATCATGGAAGGAATGGCCTATCGCGGTCTTCCTGGATATTCTAATTATAAACATTGGAAAGGTTATGACATGGCTCATACATCTTTACCAATGGTCTGTAAAGACAAAGAAAAATCTATTCAACCAATACAAAATCATAGGTGGGAATCTCCATCAATGTTTGTTGGTGAAATATTTAATTGGGAAGACTTTGGTGAAGATTTCGATCACGACGGTCACATGTTACATTCACTATATAAAGAAATGGAAGACGATGATCTATTCCATCACTTCGATGGGTTCTGGTCCTTTATTACTTTTGTAGAAGATAAACCAATAGTCTATACAGATTTCTTAGGTATTAAACCTGTATATTATAGAACAGATGTAGAAGCTATTGCATCAGAACCAAACGCACTGATGGGTCTTGGTACTATTACACCTGATTACCTATATCTTTCTAATGTTATGAAATGGGGTTATGATTATACTGGTGCTACACCGTGGAACGAAATTAAACAATTAAAACCTGGCCATTATTTGTATGAGGGTCAAGAAGTAAGATACTATGATTGGACAAAGGTTCCTTGTCATAATCTAAGAGATGATTTAAGTCAAGCAGTTATTAATCGTTTAGGTGGATTTAGAGAGGCAGCTATATTACTTAGTGGTGGTTTAGATTCTACAATCATACATGGATTAATCAAAGAACAAGGTTTGGATATAACACCAATACATGTTAGTAATCACGAAAAAGATTTCGCGTCCTTAGTCTGTAAAGATGTCGTAGAGGTTTCATTAGATTCTATTACAGATAGGGACGCAATCTCTATACACCAAACTCCTGTTGACCTTGGTTCAGTTAAACCACAAATAGCTATGGGAGAACAGTTAAAAGAATTGGGATTTCATAATGTTCTAACAGGAGATGGCGCAGACGAATTATTTGGTGGTTATCGAAGAGCAAAAGAATACGATAGCCAATATTCAGATGTGTTTTGTGAATTGCCATATTATCATTTACCAAAACTAGATAGAACTATGATGTGGTCTACAGTGGAACTACGTGCTCCATTCTTAGCACCATCAGTTATATGTCATGGATTAAATACACCTTATTCAGAAAGACAAGGTGAAAAGAAAAGATTAAAAGAAGTATTTGCAGATCTAGTACCAAGTAAGATATTGGAAAGAGATAAGCATCCACTTAAAACTGATTCAATTAGGTATGAACCAATGAGACAAAGACAAATCAATAATACACTATGGAGAGACATGTATGGGTTCTAAAAAGTATGACCACAGATATTTAGAGTTAGCTAAGTTCTTTTCTACTTGGTCTAAAGACCCTAGCACACAAATAGGTGCAGTAGCTATAGGATCAAAAGGTCAAGTATTGGCACAAGGTTATAATGGGTTTCCTAGAAAGGTAAATGAATCAGATGAACGTTATACTAATAGAGAAACAAAATACAAATATGTAGTTCATGCAGAAATGAATTGCATATACAACGCATCTTATAATGGTGCTAAGTTAGATGGTGCAACTATGTACGTATATGGATTACCAGTTTGTCACGAATGTGCAAAAGCTATTATCCAAGTAGGAATTACACGTGTGGTTGTACCAATTATAGATTTACCAGAAAGGTGGAAAGAATCCACCGACCTAACAATGACAATGTTTGAAGAAGCAGGGGTCGAATATGAATTCATTTAGGGGGTTTACTTTTATTAAGTTTTATGGTATAATAGGCCTTGCAAAAACAATTATGGAGAAAATAAATGTATGGAATAAATGATGTATTTCCTGGCTTTGCTATGAATATAGTTAAACCTCATGGAAATGAAATGACAAGTATGACAGAAGAAGATCTTTTTGGAGAATGGTCTGTCGTATACTTTTATCCAAAAGACTTTACTTTTATTTGTCCTACAGAAATAGCTGCAATGGATATTGTAGAAAAAGAATGTGATGTTCTAGGTATATCTGGAGACAATGAATTTTGTAAAGCCGCTTGGAAAGAGGTTAATGGATTAATAAGAGATATTAATCATCCACTTGGTGCAGACTGTGGACTACTATTAGCTTCTGAATTAGGTATTGTAGATATAGATGAACAAGTTGCTTTAAGAGCTACATTCATTCTAGACCCTGATAATATTATAAAACATGTGAGTGTAAATGCTTTGGACACAGGAAGAAACGCTGATGAGATCCTTAGAACATTACAAGCACTTAAAGCTGGTGGGCTAACTGGATGCAGTTGGAACCCAGGGGAGGAGTTCGTTGCCTAGTGTAGATCTAAGACCAAGGAAACGTCATCCCAAAGATAAGCGTCCGGCTAAACCAATGCCTTTCGATGTTGCATTACGTAAGTTTAAAAAGCAATGTGAAAAAGCTGGTATCGTGCAAGAAGTAAGACGTAGAGAGTATTACGAAAAGCCAAACCAGAAAAGGAAAAGAAAGAAAGCTGAAGGAATAGCACGCTGGAAAAAGAAAGAAAGATCAATGCAACTCAGACCAGAAAGGAGGTACTAATGGCTAGTTTAATGTCTAAATTACATAAGAATTCTAAGATTAAAATGTCTAACACTTTAGATAAATCAGAATTCTTTACAGATAAAAATGCAACCACCACATCCGTTCCAATGATAAACGTAGCTTTGTCAGGAGATATGGAAGGTGGATTATACTCCGGACTTACAGTTCTAGCTGGTCCGAGTAAACACTTTAAAACTTCTTTTGCCTTATTAATGGCATCAGATTATTTAAAAGAAAACGAAGATGCAGTCTTAATGTTTTATGATTCAGAGTTTGGTTCACCACAATCATACTTTGAAGCATTTGACATTGACACATCTAGAGTTTTACATACTCCTATAACTGATGTAGAACAACTTAAGTTCGATTTAGTTAGTCAACTAGATAATCTAGAGAAAGGAGATAAAGTCGTGATTATTATAGATTCGATTGGTAACTTAGCATCTAAGAAAGAATTAGAAGATGCACTAAGTGAAAAATCGGTCGCTGATATGTCACGTGCAAAGGCGCTAAAAGGTTTATTCAGAATGGTAACACCATATCTGAAAATGAAAGATATTCCTCTTTTAGCTGTTAACCATACCTATCAAGAGATGGGTTTATTCCCTAAAGCTATTGTTTCAGGTGGTACTGGAATATATTACTCTGCCGATAATATTTGGATTATTGGAAGACAACAACAGAAACAGGGAACACAAATAAAAGGATATAATTTTGTTATTAACGTCGAAAAATCAAGATTTGTTAAAGAAAAGTCTAAAGTCCCTATCTCAGTTTCTTGGGATGGTGGCATCGAAAAGTACAGCGGTCTTCTGGATGTTGCTCTTGCTGGTGGGTATGTTGCTAAGCCTAATGTTGGTTGGTACTCTAAAGTTGATAAGTCTACTGGGGAACTCTTGGATCCTAAAGTCAGAGAAAAAGATACTCTCAACAAAGAATTCTGGGACTCGATTTTTGAAGGAACAGACTTTAAAGAATTTGTCAAAGGCCACTACCAAATTGGATCAGTACCCTTATTAGATGTAGAACTAGATATAGAGACTGAAGATGGAAGTTAGTCACGCAGATTATCAACTCGTAGAATCTAATAACGTAGAATTTTATGGGGTCAAACTTCTTACAGGTAAGTGGAAAAATGTTACATACATATATGGTAAGGTTCAAATAAAAGAGTCTAAAGAACTAGACATAGCAACACTTTCATTTACTTACAACATTCAGGAATCAGCTGAATACGAAGAAGACGATCTCATAAATGATATTAACTTCCGTAATTATATAGGTGGAATCCTCCAACATATTATAGAGGATTCTTTAGATAATGGAGCACAGGTTGGAACAATCAAATCAAATACAGACACACATACTGAATCATCTAATTAATAACGAAGATTACTGTAGAAGAGTAATACCGTTTTTAAAGAAAGATTATTTTGAAGGCACACATAAAGTTGTGTTTGATCTTATTGTGGACTTTGTAGTTACACATAATAAGATACCTTCAGGTAAAGTTTTAGAAATGGAATTATCTAAGGTCGGTGCACCAGAAGATGTGCTAACCCAAGCCAATAATCTTATACAAGAAGTTAAAACTAAGTCTGATATAGATACAGACTATCTTATAAAAGAGTCTGAAAGCTGGTGTAAAGAGAGGGCAGTTTACAATGCAATTATGGAATCAATTCAAATTATTGATGGAAAAGATAAAGAGCGAGGAGATGGAGCTATTCCGGACATACTCAGTAATGCTCTTGGGGTTAGTTTTGATCCTAATATTGGACACGATTATATAGACAATTCTGATAAGAGATTTGATTTCTATAATACAGAAGAGTCAAGAATACCATTTGATTTAGATTACTTTAACAAAATAACGAAAGGCGGTTTACCGAACAAAACCTTGAATATAGCCATGGCAGGTACCGGTGTAGGTAAATCGCTTTTCATGTGCCATTGCGCAGCTTCTAATCTTTCTTTAGGAAACAACGTCCTATACATTACCATGGAAATGGCGGAAGAAAGAATCGCAGAAAGAATAGATGCTAACCTTATGGACTTGCCTATACAACAATTAGAAACATTACCTAAAAACGTATTTGATTCTAAGATACAAAACATTGCGCAAGGTTCGATTGGGAAACTTATAGTAAAAGAATACCCAACAGGCGCAGCGCATACAGGACATTTCAGGGCATTACTAAATGAACTGAAACTTAAAAAGAACTTTAAACCCGATATAATTTATATCGATTATTTAAACATTTGTGCTTCTAGTCGCGTCCGTGGGCTCGGCGGAAGTATAAATACTTACTCGTATGTTAAATCAATAGCTGAAGAGTTACGTGGTTTGGCAGTCGAGTTTAATCTTCCAATCGTGAGTGCAACGCAAACGACTAGATCTGGTTATTCTAACACTGATGTAGGATTGGAAGATACTTCGGAATCGTTTGGCTTACCTGCGACCGCCGACCTTATGTTCGCTCTGATTAGTACAGAAGAACTTGAGGAACTTGGTCAAATGTTAGTTAAGCAATTGAAGAATCGTTACAACGATCCAACCAAATATAAGCGTTTTGTAATTGGAGTGGATCGTAGTAGGATGAAACTTTATGATGTAGAAGAGTCAGCCCAAACAGACATAATGTCTGACTTGGTACCTGACAAAGCAATAAATAAATTTGGTGAGGGTGAATCCGAAGACCCTTACGCTGAATTTAAAATATAGAGGAAAATATATGTTAGTAAAAGCAAAAGATTGGATAATGGCGCGTGTCACTGAAAGAACTTCTTATGACGGCCTACTGCTTCTTGCAGTTGGTGGTTCAGTTCTTTTATTTGGCGGTTTGGCCAAGCTTCTAGCTTGGGTCGCTGTAGTATGGGGTGTTTACACACTCATAAGGGCAGAGGCGTAATTATGAATAAGCTATTTGCAACGGCAGCTTTATTTGCCGCAATATTAATCTCTCCTATGGCTTCGGCCGGTGGATCTGTTGGGGTTGACTCTGACAAATTCTGGAGAGGAGTGAATATGAGCAACGGTCTAGCAACTAACCTAAGTCTGGATTACGGACATAAAGGTTGGTTTGTAGGATTAGAAGCTTTCAATGGTGATGAACTTAATTCTATGGTTCATGCAGGTTATTCAGTAGATTTAACTGATAGCATGTCAGTCCGAGGAGGTATCGTATCTTATGATATGGAAATGCTCGGTGATAGATTTGAGGAAGCTGTTATCGGCGGTTCATATAAAGGTCTAGATGTAGACTATTTTATAAACGTTGATGAAACAGATTCAACTTATTTAGAGGTTGGATATACTTTACCATTAATATCCATTGTTGACCTTGAACTAAATTACGGAAGGTTTGACGACGGTGAAGACGTATTAGGATTTACCGTATCTAAAGATGTAGGACAGATGGTCTTATCACTTATGGTTCTAGAAGAATCTAGACATGGTGAGTTTATGGACCACGCTTCTGTTGGATTACATTATCGATTTTAAGTGAATTAATTGTCACGAAAAAGTCACGAAAGGGGGGTTTACAAACCCCTCTTTTTTTGGTATAATACTCTTATAAAATAAAAAAGTAAGGAGATTTTATGACAAAAGAACAAGCAACACAAAAAGCTACTTTATTAGTAGATGCTTTAGATAAACTATGTAAAGATATAGTTAACGCCCATGATATGAGACACCCAGGATTAGCTGGTGATATGTCATGTGATTGGAAAAAAGGTCAAAAGTTTATCAAGGTTATTAGAACTACAGGTTCTGGTGATTCTGTATGGGGATTTATTAACCTTAAACATGAAGACTTTGAATTAGGTGATGTTCTTATGGCAAAAAGCTGGAAGGCTCCTGCTCTAAACCACCCAAGAGGAAATATCCTAGAAGGTTATACAATTACTGGAATGAGACAATACGGACCGGATTATATTAGATAATGACAAAGTTTGATAAAAAAGAATTAGAGAATTCAAAAAGAATCTTTAAATCTGCAACGCCAAAGTACACTGCAGATTGGGTAGTTAAATGGATAGCTTCAGTATTTGTTTTAATGGCTATCTCAATTCGTGGAATCCCAGAATTGGCATTCTACGATTTATGCTTATCCTTAATCGGAATTAGTTTATGGTTATGGGTTAGTATAGTATGGAAAGACCGAGCACTTATAATGCTAAATGGTGCTGGTCTATTATTCTTAATTAAAAATTTAGCAGAGCAATTAATAAGATGAAAGACGCAATTATAGTAGACATAGATGGAACTATCGCTTCGCATTACGATGCAGATGGTAACCAAATAAGAGAACACCACGATTATAGCCAAGTTCATAACGATTTACCAATACCAGAAGTTATTGAATTGGTACAATTATATGAAGACCAAGGTTATACAATCTTAGTGGTAACTGGAAGAATGGGTAATGATGTATGCAGAGAACTTACTGCAGAGTGGTTAAGAACACATCACATAAACTATGACCAATTACTAATGAGAGCAGATAGAGATTTTAGAGAAGACAGCGTTGTTAAATTTGAAATCTATCGTGACCATATTTTAGATAATTATAACATTAAGTTTGTTCTTGATGATAGACAACGTGTAGTTGATATGTGGAGAGGACAAGGCTTAAGAGTTTTACAGGTTGATAAAGGAGACTTTTAATATGAAAGAGTACAATGTGACGGAAGGTCCGTTTCAAACAGAGTATGAATGTATACACAGAATGCGCGAAATATCTGACTTCTTACTTAAGTGGCATTCTAAGAAAGAAGTCTCCTTTTCTACTAAATTGAAAGAAACATCTAATTGGTTTTTAGATTATACAATTTATGATAGAGCTTAACATATATCAAGTTTTTATATTACTCATATTCTCAGTTCTAATAGGAAGAGAGATATGGATTAAAGGTCTAAGAGTTGGCGCAGAACGCGCGGTGGAACAACTACATAGAATAAAAGTTATTGCATTTGATAACAAAGGTAATATAAAACCTAATCCTTTTTTTGACGGTTACGAAGAAACAGAAAAATAAATTGCATAAATAGACATGTAATTTTATTTAAATGGGAAACATGTTTATGCGTTTTAAAACTTTCACTATACAAGAAGCAGTCAAGCTAACCCCACAACAATTGGAAAAAAATAATTCCAAAACGGGTGAAGCCAGAATCGATATTCTTATGCGTCTTATTCAAGACAAAGTTCCTTTGGAACTTGCAAAAGGTGGAACGTTTAAAGTTGGTGATGAATACATTGATGACGCCATAGCACATTGTCAAAATTTTAAAAAAAATTCAGACCATTACGGCAAATCTGGATTTCCTCTTACAGATAAAACTGGAAAGGAAATTAAATCAAACGATCTTGCTAAATCTAAAGTAATGGGTGGTGGAACCGGTGGCGCTGGTTCTGGTTCAAAAGATACCGCAAGGAACGAATCTCATAACGCATGTATGATGCGTGCAATGGTCGATGATGGTTGGAGTAATGATTTAGATCATTTTGACGAAGCACGTATAGCAAAAGCGTATAAAGATAATGGTTCCAAACACATTGACATTAATACAGATCAAATATTAGAAGCACCAGATAACTGGGTTATGTCTTCGTATGTTATATCTAAATGGTTAGCAAAAGAAGGATATATCCATAAAGGTCAAGTCTTCGACCGCGCGGGTCCGTACATGACTTTAATATATCAATTAAAGAATATGGCTTATAAGAATAATGGATTTAAACCATTAAAAGATGATAAGTGGAACCCAGGTGATGTTTGGGCCGTAGAAAAAGGTATGGATGTAAAAAAAGAACTAGATGTTAGTTCTGTTGGCGCACTAAACGCTTCCATTATGAAATTGTTTAATGAAAGAAGATTAGTTGCTATCTCATTAAAGGGTCCAGAGAAAAGCGATCCTCCACCAAATAAAGAATATAATAACAAAGTACCACCAGAAACCCCAAGACATAAATTAAAAGCAATTGAACTAGAATCCAAAGGTGGAAACTTTTGGTCATCAAAAGGTATGACAATTGTTTATGATACTGGGGCTATGACATTTAAGGATAACTCTCCAGGTGATTCAAACAAAGCTGAAATAAAAGGTAAGAAAGCCAGAGGTGGTGGATTATCTTGGGGTATTATGCTAGACTTTATAAAAAGAACTGTTGGTAAAGCTCCTCCCGCACACGCGAAGGGTATTAAACCTAAAGCCAAGCAAATAGCAAAAGGTAATAGAAGAGCTACTAAATTAATGTTTGATTTATATAGTGAATTCTATAGGGGTACAAAATTTAAAGACTTTGAAGAAGAACTAAAGAAGAAAGATTGGACATGGATCTCTGCTAAACTTGGTGCTTTATATGTTGCATATTTCTTACAAAAGAATATAGGGCAAAAGGCAGATAACATTATGACAAACTTTGTTAACTATGCAGGTTCAAATATGACCGATTCTTCAACTTACATAAAGGTAGGAAAATGAAATCATTTAAAGATAGACATTTTGGATTACATGAGGGTAAAATGGTTCCTTTGGAACAACCTATGGTCGAGGCAGAATACCAAGGCGATAATGTTGAACTAAATAAACCAAGAAGAAGTTCAGGTCCAAAAAAATTCGTAGTATACGTAAAAGACCCTTCATCAGGAAACGTTAAGAAAGTTAATTTTGGAAACGCAAAAGATGTAGAAGGTGGAGACGTAAAAATTAATGACAAAGAAAGAGCTAAAGCTTTTTCGGATAGACATGATTGTCCGAATAAGAAAGATAAATTAGCTCCTGGATATTGGGCATGTAATTTGCCTAGATATGCTAAACAGTTAGGATTAAAAGGTGGCGGAAATTATTTCTGGTAAACCTTATACCGAACAAGACGGTATCAGGACATTTAATGTTCAGGCACCTGATAGTGAATATGTTTGGCATAGAGATAATTCAGATCGTGAAGTAGAAATACTAGAAGGAGAAGGTTGGCAATTACAAATAGAAGATTGTTTACCTATGTTATTAAACGATGTTAAAAAGGTATTTATTCCAAAAGGGGTTTACCATAGACTAATAAAAGGATATAATACTTTAAAGGTACAAATAAATGAAATCACTTAAACAATACATTCCGGAATCTAAGAATACTCACATGACACATATTGAGGATTTAGTTCTGGATGGTGGAGTTAAGGGAGCCAGACAGGCAATACTTGCCCTTCGATCACTAAGGGATATGCTTGCTGGGAATTCACCCACAACGGTAGACGTCACTGTGAAGTGGGACGGTGCTCCCGCCGTATTCGCGGGAATTGATCCAAGCGATGGTCAATTCTTCGTTGCAAAGAAAGGGATCTTTGCAAAAACTGGGGCTAAGGTGTATAAGAATCATGATGACATTGATGCAGATACATCTGGCGATTTAAATAAAAAACTTAAGCTCGCATTTAACGAACTAAAAGATCTTGGGATAACAGGAGTTATACAAGGTGACTTTATGTTTGAAAAGAAAGATCTTAAGATAGAAAAAATAAATGGTATTAAACATTTAGTCTTTCACCCAAATACAATCGCTTATGCCGTACCGGTAAACACACCTTTAGCAAAAGAAATAGCTAAAGCAAAAGTAGGAATAGTATGGCATACATCTTACTCAGGCGCAAACTTTCAATCCATGAAGGCAGAGTTTGGTGGTAATATAACTAAAAAATTAAAACAATCTAAATCTGTTTGGATGCAGGACGCAACATTACCTGGTACACAAGAAGCAGTATTAGATTCCAAAACAACAAAAGAAGTTACATTGGCATTATCAAATGCTGGTAAAATGTTTCAAAAGATTAAGTCAGGTGTATTAAAAGAGATAGAAAGTAATAAAGAATTAAATATGGTTCTGAATATATTTAACAATACAAAGGTTAGAGAAGGAACTAGAATAACAGATACATCTAAACATGTTGACGAATTAATCGATTGGGTTAATAATCGTTACACAAAACAAGCAGATAAAATGAAATCAGACAAAGGTAAAGCTGGCGTTGAAGCTAAAAAATCTGCAGTATTATCATTTTTCAGTAAAGAAAATAAGAAAAATCTGAAAAATGTCTTTGATTTACAGAATTTTATTGTTGATAGTAAATTAATTATTATAAATAAACTAAACAGTCTCAGTAATATTGGGACGTTTGTAAAAACAAAATCCGGATTTAAGGTAACCAACGCGGAAGGTTTTGTTGCCATAGATCGTACGGAAGGTGGAGCTGTTAAGCTTGTTGATAGATTAGAATTTTCTTTTAACAACTTTAGCAAAGATATAATTAAAGGCTGGGATAATCCAGGCTAAATGGGAATAACCGAGGATATGAAATCATTTAAAGAGTTTCATCAAACAGACGAGGCCTTGTCAATGGCAACTCGTATGAAGATGAAGGCAGCATTTAGAAAGAATAAAGCCAAGATCGCAATTGGTAGAAAGAAAGCTGCAAAAAAACTCGCATCCCCAGAAAAGCTCAAGTCAAGAGCAGTTAAGCAAGCCCGTAATTTAATTATAAAGAAGATGTTAAAAGGAAGAGATAAGTCTGAACTTTCTTTTGCCGCAAGAGGTGATTTAGAAAAGAAAGTATCAAAGAAGAAAGGTAAGATAATGAAACTTGCTAAGAAACTTCTCCCTGCCGTAAAAAAAGCTGATAAAGCAAAATTGAGAAAAGATTGATATGAAAGAATTTAAATCATTTAGTAATTATTTAAAAGAAAACACGAACGACGTAGTATTTGCATTTGGTCGATTTAATCCACCAACTATTGGTCATGAAAAATTAATGGAAGCAGTAAAGAAATTAGCAAGAGGTGGAACATATAGAATATATCCAAGTCAATCTCAAGATGCTAAAAAGAATCCATTAGACTTTAAATTAAAAGTAAAGTTTATGAGAAAGATGTTTCCTAAACATGCTAGAAACATTATGGCTGATAAAGGAATGAGAACAGCATTTGATGTTATTGTTGCTCTATATGACCAAGGATATACAAAGGTTACATTTGTAGCTGGTGAAGATAGAATCATAGAATTTAATAAACTCTTTAACAAATATAATGGTGTTAAAGGAAGACATGGCTTTTACCAATTTGAGAATGGGGTAAAGGTCGTAAGCGCGGGCGAACGCGATCCGGATGCCGAAGGCGCTACTGGTATGTCAGCTTCTAAATTAAGAGCGGCAGCCTCTGACAATAATTTAAAATTATTTGCTAAAGGTATGCCAAAAGGATTTAAAGAAGTAGAAAGCCTATTCAATGCAGTAAGAGCTGGTATGGGTTTAAAAGAATCCAAAGACTTTAGAAAACATGTACAGTTAGAAAAAGTTTCCGACAGAAGAGAAGATTATGTAAACGGAAAACTATTTAGAACTGGTGACGAAGTTATAATAAAAGAAACCCAAGAGGTTGGAAAGATTACAGTTCTTGGAGCTAACTATGTTATGGTTGATTTTGGAAATAGCAAAAGAAGGTGTTGGCTCGAAGATATAGAACTATTTGAATATTTAGAAACAATGGCTGGGGAAGATGGAACAAAGAAATTAGTTAAGAACTATAAGAAGATGACCCCAGGCGAAGGTATGAAAGAAACTAAAAAGTCTTTTAGGAGTTTCTTAGAAAAGAAAAAGAAAAGAGATACACATGGGGATAAGCTAAGAAAAGACTTTGAAGCTAATCCAGGTAAGGGAGATGATTCCACAGACGCTAAAAGAAGAGCACAGTTTAATAAGCAGGCAGAGATGGATGATGATAACCCAAGGGCATATAAAGATGCACCAGGGGACAAAAAAGCTAGATCTAAACCTATGAAAAAGTCACAATATACAACTGCTTACCATAGAATGTATGGTGATAAGGAAAAAGAATTGGAGAAAAAGAAAAAGAAATGAAACAATTTAAACAACTAAGAGAAGGACTTTGGGCTAACATTCATAAGAAAAGAAAAGAAGGTCGTCCAATGAGAAAGAAAGGTGAGAAAGGCGCACCAACAGCAGCTGCTATGGCTAAAGCAAAAGCTGGTTCCAAGAATGGAAGTACATCGATGGAAGCTGTTGAACAAGCTCTAACACAATTAGAAAAAGCATACGATGCAAAAGATATAGCAAAGGTTAAAGTTTTAGAAAAGAAATTAGAAAAAATGCTTAAAGAAGTAGATAAGACTATGAAAGGTTCAGGTTTATCTGCACCGGCATTCTCAATGGTTCGTGGTGGTATCGTAAAAGGTCTTGAAGCTATAAAGAAATTCTATAGAATTGCAGACAAAAATGAAAGTGTTAATGAAGACGGTATGATGTCAGTAAGAAAACAGAATATGTCTAAAGTTAAACCCATGTTATCTAAACTTGCACAGAAACATAAAGGTGTTACTTTAGATTTCGAAAAAGATGGTATTACCGTAAACTTTAAAGGAAAAGATAAAGACATTGATAATCTAATGAGAGATATGGAAAAAGACAAAAAGCTTATGAAGCTTATGGAGTTAACAGAAGGAAAAGGTACAGATGCAGCTTTACAGAAAAAAGCTGATGCATCTGGTATTTCAAAAAGTATTTTAAAAAAGGTATATGATAGAGGATTAGCTGCTTGGAAGGTTGGACACAAACCAGGTACAACTCCACAACAATGGGGAATGGCTAGAGTAAACTCCTTCATAACAAAAGGTAAAGTTTGGCACAAGTATGACAGTGACTTACGTAAACAACACCAAGGTAAATAGGTGAACGAAAAGTTAAAAGTTTCTGACGGTATAGGTGCTTGGATTAAAGACTTCATGAAGTCTGATGCTCCACAATTTGATGGTAAGAGTATGGACAGAAGAAGAAAAATGGCAATTGCGGCGTTTGTAGATGCCGGAGGAAAATTAAAAGAGGGTAAAATGAATAACGAAGGTAAAATGGATGGATCAAAGTTAACTGGTCAAGAGATCAGTGTATACTTTCGAAAGAATCCAATAAAAGCGACAGATAAGAAATACGGCAAAATGTTAAAGAAAGCCGTTGAATTTGCACTAGACCACGGCGGAGCAATGAGCTACGCTATTAAAGGTATAGAGAAAATGGCGAGGGGTTTATCTAAACATCCCGAAGTTAAAAAAGCTTTAAGATATGCAAACGAAAGTGTACACCACGAATCAGTTTGGACTGTTAAGAATATTATACAGGAAAACTATACACGTAACTTTGAAACACTATGTCAAAGCTTAAAGTTAAATGGTATACAACAAAAGATCTTAGATGACTTTATTCACAAAGGAAGAATTAGAGATCAATACGTTGGACGTGTAGCTGGATCTAAAAAAGAATCTAGAGTATTTGCAGGTAAAAAGAAATTTACTGGGAGTATCGAAAATAGAAACGAAGCTTTAACTCAAGCCCTCAAAGTTAATGCTAAACAAAAATCTATTCTTGATGCTTATCTAAAAACAGGTAAAGTGATCGGTAAGTACACAGGTTCAATGGCTGGATCAACAAAGACAACTAAAGAATATAAAGGCTTTAGAGGATTTAAAGAACATTTCGAGAAAGGATAATAATATGGGATATAAAAGATTAACAGATTTATACATTGACATAGTCGAAGGTAAAACCGATATGACTGCTATATCCTCTTGGAAAAAGAAATTGAAGGATGTAAAAGGTTTAACTAAACAACAAATACAAATGTTAAGTACTTTACCAACACCAGTCATTACTTCTCTTATAAACCAAGTTGGTATGATTGTTGCTGATATGAGTGAAGATATAAGTGAAGGTAAAAGAACAGATGGTGGAACATCTTTTATGTTTAAGAATGGTCCAGATTCTAAAAAGTTCTTAGCCTTTGCAAAAAATTATAGAAAGGCAGAAAGATGGACAATGAATGGTTTATGGTTTGTAGATGTATACGATGTTAATACCAAAGTCGCTCGTCACTTAGTTAAGTATCACCAACAGTTTTGGAAAGAAGATGTTAATGAAGGTATGAACATGAAACAGATCATGCGTAAACATGGAAGAGAGTTAAAGAAGGCCGTAAAAACTGGTAACTTAGAATTATCTGACAAAGCAGAAG
>Ga0115013_10000201_pt1 | contig 39346 bp, 30 predicted proteins | sample SouAtlMetagenome_2_FD_88686 | JGI IMG/M metagenome (GOLD analysis project Ga0115013, IMG submission 88686) | Marine eukaryotic phytoplankton communities from Atlantic Ocean - South Atlantic ANT15 Metagenome | ecosystem: Environmental > Aquatic > Marine > Oceanic | place: South Atlantic Ocean...
AAGCCGAGGTTATTGTTGAATGTGAAACAATCCATCCACTCGAAGAGGAATCCATGGTACGAGCTGAGCTGGTTCACCAAAATGAAGATTGCTATACACAGATACATGAACATCAATCACAAAATTCACTTACGAATCACCACGAGGCTACCGTAGACGCTACAGGTGGTGACATAGACAATTGCGTTTCTGCATGTGGGCCGAGTAGCAATGATGAAATTGCAACCGAAGCTACTGTAATTGAAAGTGGACCTCTCGAGAAAGCAACAATCGCCGCTTGGTCAGGACATTCTACCGAGGCTCTTGTTTTGCAGCAAGAACACAACAGTAGTCCATTCGGATGTAATAAATACGCAGAAGTAGATACCGACACTAATATGATTGCTACTGTTGTAGAATGCAGTGCATATGCTCCAGAAGCAACAAATCAATCTGCCAAGGCAGAACTTATCAGAAATCCGTCAACAAACGATTACACTGTGGATGGGATTGGCATTATTCCTCCCAGCAACGACAGCATCGGAAGCAGAGTTGAGAGTAACGAACAACCGACTGAAGCTACAGTATTAGATAGCGGTCCACCGGATAAAGCAACAGTAGATGCCTGGAGCACCAGAACACCAGGAGAAGCACAAGTACTAGAGACGAATATATCATCATGTGCAGTTGCTACTATACAAGACAGTACTGTGAGCAACGACGAACATGCAGAGATCGTTGATATTACCGAGGATTTTCACCCTATAGAATTAGAAGCGGAAGGTGCCGCAACGGCACAATTGATCGTGGTTGATTCGAATACTCCGTTTCCAGAGTCTGGTCGTCAGGAAGAAAATACAAGTGTGGATGTCATTGCAGAAGAATGTATGATTCAGACTTCTTGCTTTCTTCCAGTGGAATCGCACAGAAGTATTTCAGATGAGACAAGTCATCAAGACGCGCCTCTTCCTGCGACTATTCTTGGTGTTGAGAACCCGTCTAGCGCAGATACTTGTGATAACCAATTTCACAAATATCCTCAAAAACAATCAAACACCGCTCAAACTTTAAGAGAGAATAGTTCAGCTAGTATTGTTGGTGTTTCAGAACAAGTTTCCCAGCTCAATGGTGAATCAACCGTTGAATCTAACTCAAACACACCTCTGATCGGCGAAGGTGTCGAAGCTCCTCTACTACCACAACCGCGACCATTTTCATCAGATCCCGCACTTTTAAGTAAAGATAGTTCAAGAAGCACTATTGCAACTCGAAGCGAAAGTACGTTTTCGAGTGTCCATACGGTACGTTCATCTGATATAATGTACCAACTACATGTACCGCAATATATTTTGCTAATGTACTTCCGAAATTTGTCAATTTTTGGTTTCAGCTCACGAAGAATATTTCAAGAGGCACTAATAATATGATGGAGATCCTATTTGGAAATACAAAACCATCTACAATAATTAATCGAAAACCTGTTTCGTTCGAGATGGATTCTTTCACGACTTCAGTTTCACCAAGAATACTTCTTCCTTCGTCAGTGATCTACTCTGAGGCTACTCAGTCGTGGGTAGCAACTCTCAACACTAGTCAAAAAGCCCTGGATGCCAAAAATGTGGAAGAAAGTTCAAAAGCTCTTCGAGCTTTTTCGGTACCTACAAGGAAGCAAGCAATGTGCCTTGCACGAGCATGGGCGCCACCACGAATGCACACGTTTTCCTCCAACTTGCAATGTTTCATTTGTCAATCGCAATTCGCAGTTTTTCGTAGAGCTTGTCACTGTAGAAACTGTGGTGTTTGCATATGCAACACATGCGCTTTACAATGGCCTGCGAAAATGATTCCAGCAACATACAATATTAAGAACGAAGATACAGTGAATATTTGTAAGGCTTGTGATTGGCTCTGTTCCTCTTTCAGACTAGCTCTATTGAAAGGCGAATCTGACAAGGCGATAGCATTGCATACAACTGGGAATATCAACCTAACTACTCCGTTTGCAAACATAAAGGGAGAAGTGTTGTAAGTTCTCAATATGTTTTGGTTACTACTTTGATTTTGTAGACGATTCTCAACTTTTTCTCCGCCTCAATTCATTATTGCCATTCAACGACAGCTATCCAGTTCATGTAAGTGCGCTCTGTCAAAATTTTATCTCGATCCAACATTTCGTTTCTCATCGTCAATGTTCTCTGTTCTACAGTGTGCAGTTATTGGGAAGAGCCTCTCGCTACTCAAGTGGTTGGTTGAGGATAATTGTTGCCCATTGAAATCGATACGGATTGGTAATGGAGGGAGAGGAGCTAAGGCTGATTATTATACTCCCATTCTTACTTCAACATCAAGAAGTCTATTGAATATCGCGCTATCGAATAAAAGCATTGACATTGTGAGATATCTTGTTGTCGAGAAACGCATGTCGTTGCAAGACGAGAGGGATATTCCAACGGAAGTTCTGCTTCAGGCCCTCGATTCGATTCTCAGAGTTCTGCCACCACATGACGATAATGAAGAGACGCTCGACGAACATCAGAACTCAATCGTGTCATCCGCCATAAATACAAGCGCTCGAAACGCAATCAATTCTGAGAGTACTTCGTCCTTTGCGAGTGAAATAGTGGATAATAATTTTGATTCAGAAAACGCAACGAACGTCAAGAGCGAGGATAGTCGTGATACAACACCAGACAATGAGGTAGGTACAAGTGAAGACAGACTGTATTGTTCATTTATATCTCGAAGTATTGCGTTACAAATCCATTTTGTGTTTTTTATTTCTACTCTTCTAGTGTATACTATGCTGCTCGAATCAAATCGATTCTGTAGTGATGCCATGTGGGCATCAAATGTGCTGCTTGGAATGCAGCAAAAACATTTCTCGCTGCCCTGTTTGCCAAATCGAATGCTCGTTTGTCCGGGTTTATCGAGCATAAATTGGATTGTCTTCGTGAATTACTGCCATATTTTCATGTACTGATGTCTGCTCTTGCTTCGTTTGAATGGGCAAGGGATGAACCGCAGGCAATCTCTCATCGCTTAAAATCATATATTTCACCACATTCTGAGAGAAAATCACCCTGACAAGGCAAAGTATGGAAACTTCCAGACAACAACTCAGATTGTCGTTTACCAATGATAACTTGCGTACTCTTTCATTTTCAACAAAGTCAGCTCTTGAAAATTTTCAAAACATTGCAAGGTCGCTTACAAAGAGGGCATTCAGAAAGGTGTTTGCCGCAGTCGATACAACAAATCTGGTGGCCGCATGGAGCAAGGACACAATTCATCTGCTTTTCACAACAGATAATGCACTGCGTAGATGAAAATGAACGGAAAATAAGTTTAGCGGAGGAAAACATTTCAATAAACAGTAGCAACACACAAGTCGACGTACAGCATCCTCTACTGTAGACATTGATGCGTCGCAACTATTATTCCAAGTAGCGAGACCAGTGAGACCAAGCGATTGATTTCCTGTACGCATTAAAGTTTCCAAAGTTTTAGCAACCAGTGATGTGTCGTTCGTATCCGAGACGCTTAGATTCTTGCTCACAAAGTATTGGAGAATGTCAATCTTTGGACGTCCGGTCATAACAAGATCCATCAGTGTTCGCGACTTTGACGTTTGGACAGACTGCAGCTTCCCCGATGAAGGGCTTCTCTTCATAGAGATTGGGCAGCCATGAGCATCAACCAACCATTTTACAAGATCTAGATTTCCTCCCATGACAGCACAATGAATAGGAAACCTTTGCGCAAGAGTAGAAATATAGATTAGAATATGTAAGATTTCTCAAAACCCAACTGTGCTAACTAGAATGTAACCAGTAATTCAAATCCTTTCGGTCCATTTAAACTCACATGGCTTCCTTATGAATTGCGGCGAATGTGCATCTCAGATTGATATTTCCTGATGCATGAATAAGTACAGCATTGTTGTGTTGCCCTTGTAGCAAAGCCATACAAAATGCATTGCTGAGCCAATCGCAAGATTTGCAGACTCGAACTGTGGAAGACGCTACGTAATTTTGACTGTTCACGTAAGTTTTCGGTATCATGCGAACGCCCCATCGACGAGAGCATGATTCACACATTTGTACTCCACAATTTTTGCAGTTGAATGATGAAACCTTTGTGCCAAATCTCGTCGAACAACAACCGCATCGAAGACTACCAGTCATGACCTTTGGAGGTCTATTACAGTGAAAGAACGACATATCAAAAACATTAGAAAATGAGAGATTTCAATTCATTGAAAGTAATGAGTGCACTGTCAGTATCAAATGCTCGCCTTTGGTACTGACGAAATCAAAGTAAATAGAAGGATTATACCCGATTGCTACAATTCGGTCGAGACATACTTACGAGAATGCTTTCCCGAAGTTTCTCGCATCAGATTCGTTTGAGAATGAGAAACTCAAACATCTGCGTTTGTTCTCATCGTTAGAGTAGGAAACAATGCGAGTTATCCAGCTCGAGGTCGAAACGCTATAATGAACAGAGAATTCATGAAGGTCGCGTTTATAGACCGATTGATGAGAAAGAAGGCTGATATCAAACGACGAAATAGGAGCACGGGGGGTTGTATTTCCAGCAATAGAATTCGGAATCAAAGTGTCCCTTCGGGCACTCGAATCTAATTCTGTAGACGAGACGCTCATGGTAGTGATTTTTGCATTCAGCGTTGCAAGAAAGAAAATGTCAATCTCAAAGCAAAGATTATCGCTCCTGCAAGAAGTCAGTGCCGACCACGTCGCGAAACGAATTTGGAGAGAATCCTTTTCTTTCCGGAAGAAGAATTTGAAAAGAAACCTCCGAGGTTATTTAGATGCCGCGCGAGGGCGCGCCACTACCGCGGGGATGCTTCTTCTTGAAGTTTTATGTATCACACAAAAAAGTACTCATAAATTAAACACAGGTAGAAATCATTTTACAACTGTTTAATCTTAAGCTGCTTCCTCATTTTCTTTTTCCTCTCTGTATTTCTTCATTAATTCGTCTTGAGTGTTTCTAGGAACTTGAATATGTTTAAAGTATTCCATTGAGAACTCTCCCTTACCTTGTGTTAGAGAACGAAGCTCGGTTGAGTAGCCGAACATGTTCGATAGAGGGACTTCAGCTATAACCGTGATGCCGCTCCCGTCATCACTGACATCGCTGCTTTGAATCATTCCCATGCGACGATTCAGTGCAGCAACGACCGTTCCTTGGAATTCAGATGGTATTTCAACTTCCACTCGCATCACTGGTTCTAAAATTGATGGGCTAGCCTTCTTCATGGTATCACGAATAGCATTGGCCATGCATGTACGAAAGGCCATGTCAGACGAGTCGACAGCATGGGCTATAAGTAAAAAATAGGTTGTGAGGAAAGCGGTGACTTTAAGATCAATCTTCTAGCAAAAATATTGGATGAGAATTCTTATCTTCAAACCTACCTGCTCCATCTTGCAATACGACGCGCACCCCTTCTACTTCACTACCCACGAGAGCACCTTCTAATGTGGCATCTTGCATTCCCTTTTCACAACTGCTATAGAATTCTGGAGGAATGTTGGTACCAATGCATTGATTGTCGAAATGAGTAGTTTCTCCAAGTTCTTTTTGCTCTTCTTCAGACAAAGGCTCGATATATCCCATAACCCGAGCGTATTGGCCAGATCCTCCAGTTTGTTTCTTGTGGATCCAATCGAATTTTTGTTTTTTATTGATAGTCTCCTTGTAGTTTACATTTGGTGCACCAGTTATACTCTCGACTTCGTATTCTCTACTCAATCGCTCGATATACACTTCGAGGTGGAGCTCACCCATACCGCTGATGATTGTCTCTTGCGTATTCTCATCGACTTTGACACGAAGGGTTGGGTCCTCCTTCGTAAACTTGTTCAGAGCCTTCCCGAGTTGGTTTTGCATCGTAGACTTTTTAGGTTTCAAGGATAGGCTCATCACCGGTTCAGGTACGAACATACTAGCCATTACAAGCTTAGTGTCACCGCATGAAAATGTGTCCATACTTTTGCAGTCGACTCCGAACATTGCAACAACTTCGCCAGCACCTGCCTCATCGATTTCTTCCATATCATCAGAATGCATTCTCACAATACGCGCTAGTTTAATTTTCTTTCCGTTATTCACATTGGTTATATAATTTCCTTTTTTCAGCATTCCTTGGTAGATTCTCATGTACGTCAGCTGACCGAATCTTGTCTCATCAAGTTTAAACGCAAGAGCAAGGAGAGAATCATCATTGTCACAAGTGACTTCAATGGGTGCTTCGTCGTTCGTTGTATCAAGGGCAAAATTTTTCTTCTCACTGGGCTCAGGTAAATAGTCAATGACTCCATCTAGCAATGGTTGCACACCCTTGTTCTTAAATGCCGATCCCATAAAGACCGGCACGAAGGAGCACGCAATCGTTTGACGACGAATAGCGGCCTTCAACGTTTCAGTATCAGGAAATTCCTCCATCAAAAACAATTCGGCAACATCGTCATCAACATCAGCCAAGCGCTCCAATAATTCCATTCTCTTTTCTTCAACAAGATCCTGCATATCGTCTGGAACATCTCCATAAACAATTTTTTCACCCTTTTCACCGTCGAATAAGATAGATTTTTGTTCGATAAGATCAACAACGCCCTCATGAGCACCCTCAAGGCCGATGGGAATTTGTACAGCTGCAGCGTTTAGCTTTAGTTGGTCACGAAGTTGCTCGATGACATTGTCAGGAGAAGCACCCTGTCGATCAAGTTTATTGACGAAGGCTAAGCGAGGGACATCGTATCGCTTCATCTGACGGTCCACTGTCAGCGATTGCGACTGAACGCCCGAAACTCCACATAGGACCAGAACACCCCCATCCAATACACGGAGGGCCCGCTCGACTTCGACTGTAAAGTCAACGTGGCCGGGCGCTACGGTTCAATAAGCACGGGAAAAGATGGGAGATGAATTACCGTGAGTATTTTTTAGATTGATTCTGAAATATAATAGATGACGTGCACGATACGCAATGAAAGAAATAGCCACTCGGATACCTCCTCATAGCTTAACAATTAAGCGTTCAAAAACGGATCGATTACAAATGCGGGACTATATGTAACGTACTGTCGATGATGTTAATGTGTGAATCATTCCACTTGCAAAATGTTGCGGCTGATTGAATGGTGATTCCTTTTTCACGCTCTAATTCCATACTATCCATTTTTGCTCCAACACCATCCTTTCCGCGAACATCGTGGATTGAATTGATTTTCCCCGTATAGAAGAGGATCCGTTCGGTCAGAGTTGTTTTCCCACTGTCAATATGTGCACTGATTCCGATGTTTCGTAGGGCTGCCGTTTCGTCGGTGCTCATTAGTCTGTTGGCCGCCATAGTACATGTCGCATTCAAGGGGCGAACGTTCACTCTAGTCGTAAACGACCCAAATGATCGGGTAGCAAATCGTAGTAGTCCTGTCATTTTTCTTGGATGCCTCTAATATTATTCTTGTCGCATTTCGTTTCTGTTGAGGTACCAGGTTGTGAGAATTTTGATTTTTTGTGAGAAAGTGTTCCCTACTGACGAGGATTGGAGGTAGTTTTATGTAACTGACAACGGACAGACAGCTTCGGTTTGAAACACTCAGGAATATTTGAACAGGTCAACGACAAGAAAAAGAAGTTCTGTAGGAGTAGATCAGACAATGTGAAGGGTCATCAGCAACATCCAATGCAATCTGGAGTGAAACACCAAAACTGAAAAATTGTTTTCGCTCTCATCATGTGGAGAAACCCTGATGTGCACCATATCATTCATAATGATGGGAAGAGAAACCTATTTTTACAAGTTTAAATTCTTAATAAAATTTATTCTAAATCACAATTATTACTTACACCGTGTTCATCTATTCTTGCAATTCGCAACTCTACTGCACTTCATCTGCTTAAACAATTAATGACAACCCCACTAGCAGCTCGAGTAAGTCGATCTTTCAGAGCCAGAGCAAGCGCGTCTTGTGAAGTATTTTGATCTGTTTCGTCGGAAATTTCTGGGAATAAAATCTGGTTGGCACAATCAACATTCTCTGCCCATCGTAAGATTTCAAATACTACATTTGTAGCTTCGGCGGAATTGGCAGTCTTGCTCAAGTCTCGGTACGCAAGCGCTAACTTTTCCCATGATTTAAGTCTCCCCCCAAAATCGATCAACACCGACTTGCTCAGAAACTCCTTATCATTATCGCTGACTACAGTTGTTGCTGCTGAATTGCAGAGTGACATCGATAGTATAAAGCTTGGAATATTCGGTGAATAGTGACGAATAGTTTGGCCGGGTGCTACGTTACACACAGTCTCATCTGTTGCTCTTTTGGTTAATGCCACTACCTGAAATTTTTTCTCCAATCCAACTTCCTCCAGACACTCTTCGATATCTCGTATCGAAACTGCTCCTTGTCTTAGTAAGGTAATTTGCCCCCTTTCACCATCGTTTATCATTTCAATCTTTGCTACGGAAGATTCCACTCCCACCTCGCAGCATGAGCCAACTGAGTTTTTTTCCTGCTGTTCTTCGACTATCCAAACATCTTCATGCTTCAAGTCATGCCATACATGACTAGATCGGGTCGGTGAAACGTGTCCAAACTTATTTGCACTCGGGGCTGCAATTGGAACCTTCGCAGCATTTATAAGCGCCACAGAAATAGGGTGTTGGGGAGATCGACATGCGCAAAATCCCGTATTGGCCATCAGAATCGGAGGCACCTCCGGTGCAGCCTTTGCCACCAATGTCAGTGGTCCCGGCCAAAACTTTTCGCAAAGAGATTGCAAAACTTTTCCTTCAAGGGAGTTTTCAATGTCTGCCGACCATAAGTCATATGCTATCTTGTTTTCTGTGACGTGTGTAATGAGAGGGTCGGTCAGAGGTCGTTCTTTAGCTTCGAAGACTTTAATAATTGCTGATGAATCTAACGCGTTGCAGCCTAGGCCATAAACTGTCTCTGTTGGAAAGGCAACCAATCCACCTTGCCGAAGATGTTCTCCACACTTTTCTATGTCTGTCGACGGGACAAGTTTGGCGGATGGCTTTGAATCGCAACCAGTTCGATCTTTCTCGTTTCCCATTCTATCTCTTTCGCTTTCAAGGGAAACTCCACACATACTATTAGTCGTTCGCTGTTTATTCTCTAAGAGCGGGTATTTTTTATTTTTCTTTATATTTTGAAATCCTGATGGATATATCCGAAGATTTGTCGTGCGTGCTGTCCCAAACTTTCGGAAACGAAGAGTCTGCAAAATCTGTGATGTTAGCGAGAACGAGGAAGTGAACCTGAGATGAACAGCTATTGTCATCGACACCAGGAAACAAAAGGTGCGCATTGATGATGAGGGCTTGCAAACATCAATTAGATCTCTGTTGATGGTACAGCGTTTTAAGACAAGACAAGGTCTGCTAATTCACTAATGGGGAAACTGTATCAATCGAAGAAAACACCGTTCGGGAAATCTACGAAACTTCGTGGATGTGATTGAATCACGAATCCTTCTCCGGTTCACGTATTATTGACACTTTTCTGCCATCTTGATACTGTCGATATCTAATCATTTATCATAATTGAAATAGTAATAATGGCAGATGACGACAACAAAACAGACCCAAACCTACCACAAACACAAAATCGAAAGAGGAAACGCTCATTCGGGGAAGCTTTGAAAACAGCGTACTCTTCGGTTACATTTTCTCCCAAGAAGTTGACTAGTGTATGCAGGCCCGACAGCCCTGGTTTCCTCTTTTCTTCGTCATTCAGTGTCATTCCGTCGAAGTTGAACTCAAATAACAAAGAAGTGAGTGTTGGTGATTCCAAAAATAACGCAGATATAGAAATCTGCCAGGTTGTCCATCAACACGTCAACGGTCTATGTATGGTAACCGCAGGCGAGCTAGTTATCCCTTCATCGATGGTGTTGAAATCGATTCGTTTCGTAGCCAAAGAAGCTCCACAATTTAGCAATGCCGAGAAACGAAAACGACAAGCTAAGATATTGAAGGGAAAGGACACAGAAAATGTCGTCACTCCTTCTACTGTGATAGCCGAACTTGTAATAGAACGAACCGGTGAAGAAATCCCTGACGAATCAAATAATAAAACTTTCACAATTCCACTCCGAGCTTGTGTCTGGGGTACAATTCTTGAGCTGAATGATGTAGGCCTTACACCAGATGTGCTTTTAGCAGACCCATTACTTGACGGCTTGTAAGTTATTTCTCAAAATAGAAGAAAACTTTTGACAATTTTTCAATGATTTTTTCCTCAAAAAACGTTTCCACGTTCCCCAATGATCTCCTTTATTTGCAGCATTGCAATCATCTTACCAGTAGGAAAGTTTCCTCCGCAACACACATTGCTTGATACAAACGCCTAGAAATAGTCAAAGGTGGTCCCAACAGATAACTTTTTAATGCAAAAATTTGGCTGGAAACAGCAAATTACTGTACCATTGGATTCTATTTATAAAGTCTAAGTTTTTCCCTCGTGCGTAGCTTTGGCGGGCAAAGATCGTCTCTCACTCGACTTCACTATCATCTACTGAGTTGCTTCTCAAAGCGCGTAATTTTGGCTGCCACCACTCTGGGATTGGTGATTCCACATCAATGCCCAATTTTGGTATTAATAGGTGGCAAGCGTGAAGAAAAATACGATTCGAGTCACTGCCATGCTTTGCAATTTCGCCATTGCCAAAATCAGCATTATAAAGTGAATCCCCCCACACAGGGCTTTTCAATGCTTCTGCAGCATGAATCCTAATTTGATGTTTGCGACCAGTGAATATTTCAAATTCTAGTAACGAAGCAAAGGCTTCACGTTCATCGTCGTTGTCGGCCATGAACTGATAACGTTCCAAAAGTCTGTATTCAGATTTCGCCGGCCGCCCGTTTACAGGAATTTCGATTAGGACGTGTCCTTCCTTAGATACAGAAGAAGAACGTGATTCCTGAACCAATGCAAGATACTTTTTCTTCGTTCGTCGAAGGAAGAATTCTGAAACCAATGATGTGTGCATTTCATTTGACTTCGCTAAGACCATGCAGCCGGATGTACCTCGATCGAGTCTATGAACCAACCCTAATGCTTCAGGATTAAGTGTTGAAAGTTTGACATTACAACTGACCAGAGCGTCTTCTAAACTGATGTCAGATGACTGCAACTGTTCATCTTTCTTATTTACCTTTCCTTTTTTCCTTTTCCCTGCTCCACGTTTGATTTTCCCAGCTGTTGTCATTTTCTTGTGAAAGCACGGTACCCCACTTGGCTTATTGACGACAGCAAATCCATCTGTCTCTAAAAGCACTCTGAAATCACCACCGAGAATTTCTTTGAGATTCTCCTCAGCTTCAATAAAAGTGGAGACTTTCTGGCGTCGTGCCTGTGCAAGCAATTTTCTTCGTTTCCCCCCAGCAACTTTTTTACTCTTACGCACAGCTTCTTCTAAGACTTGGTCTGCCATGTCACTGCAATCGGGGTCGAGAGAGAGAAACTGATGTGCTAATGAGTATGTGACAATATCGGGTACAACATCGCCATTATTTTTCAGACCTTCAATGAGTAAGAGTATTCTATTTGACATACAGCTCAGATTTTTGTCGTCTACTTTTACGCAGTCTTGTTGGGATAATGGATCTTCAAAGTTTTGGTTTTGTATCGTATTGTATCGATTGGTTAATATGCAGCTAGATCCAATCAATGCATTCATGATACTAGCCGCGACTCCATTATTACCTCTGCTGGCGTCCAGAATTGCTGGGATCAAAGTCTTCTCGATATCTAACTTTGAATCGGCTATTATAGATGATGACACTCCGAATTCCAATACTCCATCAGTTTCGTTTTCATTGTAACATTCTCGAATATTCTGGGAAATTTCAGCGTATGACTCGACATCTGATAGTGAACACCTTGTCAAAGATCGGACTTGGTTATCGTTGCATAGGAGTTTGTGAGACCTCCAACTAGAGAGGAGGAAGGCTTCTGACGACAGTATTCTCCATGGCAAATGTGTCGGTATGAACGCCACTAATAAAGAAGTGAATTTATTGCATCTTCGCATTGAATTAAACATCAGCATTTGAGTTGTGGAAGAGCAAGAGTCGGAGTGATGTTTGTGATGCCGATGGAGGTATTTTATTACGTGAACGAAACGACGCGACGCCTAAACGCGCGTGAAAAGGTACGCTAGAGATTTTGATATGAAACCTTGCTACTTCGTAGTCAACCCACTATTTCTTGCTTCTAAACAACATATTTCGTTAGGAATTCTCTAATTTCGAATTATTAACAAATCTAAGAACAGTGTTGGTCAAACAATGTCAGTCCTGAGGCACTGGATGTATCAGACGGTTTTGGAAACTTCCCTGGAGTAGAAATACAAAAGGCAGCTGGTTGCGCTTGAACATGGCAATTAGATTCCACCAAATAGTAGCTTTGACATCCCTCCCACTTCGCCATTCAGGATCTAATATTTGATGAATGCATTTACTACTACCAATGATGTGACCAAGTTCCTTCCTCAATACCCAAGGAGAAAGAAATTCGCAGTAAAGAGGCGTTCCTGGACCCTGAGAGCCCTCAAATGAATGAGAAGAGCATGAGACCTTAAAACGTGGTACAAACCGGTGTTTACATTGAGGACAAGCGGTTGTAAAATCTTGAAAATCACACTGCTGCCACCCAGATACGATGTCGTCTTCCTTCATTACATTTGAACACATCGGACATGCATCACCAAAGGTATCGATAAGAATGTCAGGGTATAGAAATTCTAGAAGGCTCTCTCCCAAGATCAGCTGCTTCTTAATCCGATCGGACAAATCAGCTTTTACCATTACACTCTTCTTTCGCTTCCGCTTTTTTTTCTTCTTTTTCACTGTAGTCTTGGTTGAATGAGGTCCTAAAATTGGATAAAACATTGCAGAACTGTGCCCGAGTGATCGTTCCGAACCACTATCTGATACGGCATCACTCAAATTGCTTTCGTCATCCGATGCCATTGGTGTATTATACACATTTTTTTCAGGACTTATCATTTTCATTAGCTTTTTCTTTAAGAAGTGAGAATACGCGTCAGAAGTTCGCTTTTGGGCTTTCAAACTTTCACCAGGTAAAAACCTATCGTCATGAGCTCTACCAAAGGAAGCCATGAAATATGCAAGCACGTCATTATCTGCAGCGAGATTTTCACGCTTCATCGTCTCGATTAATTCAACAGCCCTTTTGGTATCCCCGCACCTCCCACAGGCTTCCATCAATGATCTAAATACATCGGGATCTGTCGTCAGACCACGCATCTCCATCATGTGGAGCGCATCAAATGCAAGATCAAGCTGTGCTATCGCAACTTCCCTTGCCTCTTCGTATTCTGCAAATTCCTCATCATTATCAACGAGGTTCTCATTTCTACAGCCAGTTGTTGGGTCAAGTGAAAGAGCAAAACTTGATAAAGCATCGTAAGCTGCCTGTGCACCCGAGTTGATGTCTGGACAGGGATTTTTGCTTGACATGTAGTTGACGCAATCGTCAATTACACTATCTCCGTATGGGCAAACAACCCCACCACAAACACCTTTCGCAAAGTCTGGAATATAGTTTGATTGCGAAGATGAAAAATATTCTCCATTTCCAGCATCGGAGGATATATCTCCATTCGCTTGATGAACATCTTCTTTATGCTCATCTTCGCATGGAATGCTATTTTCAATATTTCTTCTCTTCGATTGATATTCTTGCCATTCTCTTCCAATCACAGCTGAGTAGGCAAAGAAAAATACGGTAAAAGACATTCCTTCAGGAGAAAAATCGTAGTCACCCCCGTAAAGATTAGCAAGATCAGCACTTTTGTTCACTGATGGAGAATGATTCATCTGTAACCGTTTCATCAATGATGTTTGACGGTCAAATTCAGCGGTTATCATACTGGGAATTGGACGGGGACTGCAAAACATAGAAGTATCGAAGGTTTCGGGCCAAGTCTCGTAAATGAAAGGGGCTGCCTCGGAAAGATAGCTAGTATTTGGCTCAACAGCAACAAAAGGTTGGAGTTGTTTGTGTGTCTGGGCACTTTGAAGAAAGGGGGTATGCACTTTTTTTAGTTTCAGTCGACTCCGATTCAGTTTTGCATCAATGCTTTGATCAAAGAAAATAATATCTGGTAGCTTTGGACTGTATAGCCGCTTCGTAATGAAGTCATCGAACTGTTGCGTGGAACACAGTTCCGAAAGATAACTGTAGTATTCGGGTTTTTGGGATGCAAGAAAACTTTCCCTCTCAAATTTGTGGTTATTACCCCAATTCAACCAATCTTCTGACGTTGGCGCAGGCGACCCGATCTTTGACGTATCAGGGACGTGTAGAAACTTTCTGTAATCCTTAAACATTGCTACAAAAAATCGCAAAAAAGCCTCTTGTAATCGGTCCCACTGATTCTGTTCTTGATCATTACTGATTATATTGTTCAATGAATGCTTAGAGTCTGGAGTATATTGAAGGTTGAACGCTTGGTCAAGTGTTGATAACTTTTCCTTCCAGACCTGCTCTCCTTTTTGCGTGGCGATTTCTTTGAAGGTGCTCTTACTTATCTTTTTTTCTATAAACTGTTGATATTCGACTTCAAGGCCTCTTCCCCTCCAAAACAAATGCCCGGCTATATCCTGAAGACTATGATGCAGCTTTAGCCACTTTTTCCCTGGTACAGGCGGAAGCTCCAATGTTCGTTGACCGAACATTACACTATTACGATCCAGATCAACGACAATGGTTTCATCGCTTACAAATTTTTGTACCTGGAACCAAACATCACGTGATATTCCACATAGATAGGGAACTAAGTTGACAAAGCCCAACATGTTGTTAAGAAAACATCCAGAATGAAGGTGGGAAGTTCAACCGATAATCATTGATAACGTAACTTACCTGGTGCATCCAAAATGGGACCTAGGAATTTCGGGAGTAACGGGACGTACAAATGACTCCATTTCATTGGATAAAGGAGAGAACAAAGAATCTCAGAACACACTGTCAATATTGAATTTTGGCTCGACACAAGAAGGACCTTCCGCTCCATAGTCAAGCAGTACCACAGATGTAAAATATTTTCTATGTCCAGACAATCGAATAGCGTCTGATAAGGTAGGGCAACGTATGCAATTGGTAATTTCGCGGGAGGTGACCAGAATCGAATCACGGAATCCAAAATACTTATTTTGACTTCAAAGGACCCTGGTGGAGGCGCTGGGATTTCCAAGCAAAGATTCATGACGTATCGCTCGATAGGAGCTTTCATACAGTCTGTGCTCGTAGCGAGACGATAAAGCTGCGCAAGATACTCTCGAAAGGCAGTGACGTATGGCCAGATCGATAAGATACACAGGCACCGTGGAATGTATAATTGATTCTCTTGTTGATTCAAACTAACTTCAACACCCGTATCTCCCACGGTTGTTGGGTGAAGGTGCTCGGGACTTTGTTGCCACGGCGTATTTTCTGGCGGATGATATTCTTCGTAGATCGTGAGGCATGTTCCATAAACTTTCCGTCCCTTATCATTCGTCATTACAAAATGATGCACGCAAGGCATGGTATAATCCGTAGTAGGATAAATCTCATCACCCTCTGGAAAACAAAATTGCGTGACCATGGGATTCAGGGGGTGATCTGAATGATCTTCAAGCGGAAATCTTGCCGTAACTTTCGGTGCAAACGTGTTGGAATAATCTGCTTCATTTTCATCATAAGTTCCTGGGACACGTATGTTCTCTTCCAAACCATCGTCGCGGTTCCATGTCTCTCGCGGCTTGGGTGCGGGCAAGGAGGTTGTTGCTGGTGTCGACGACAGTGATGGATCTTCTCTGCTTTCATCTCTATCGCGAACGTGTTCTAGCGATAAGGTATGATTTAGGGCATGATCTGTCCCACTTTTTGAGTTATCATTTGTTGTAGTGTTCTCATTGCCCTTGGTCCTAGGTGATCTGCCAAGATGCTTCGGAGGTATTATTTCTTTTCGAGGACTACTCGGGGTCGTGGGAGCATCGTCAACATTATTTATTCCGCGTTGTTGATTCCTACCACCGTTACTATTTTCCCATCGAGGACAACTACTGATAACCAAAAAGTATTCCACTAATCGCTGGATTGCCACCGCATTTTCTATTGATTCTTCAACCGAAACCTTTCGCCTGAACTTATTCTTTGGAGAAGCTGACATTTTCGCGTCGCATTTCGTAGGCGTTACAGGTGGATGATGTAGTGGAGCCGAGGAGGATGTCGTCCCAGAACTTATTGTCGCCCTCTCCTGGGCTGACGAAGATGATTCAGCCGAAGTACTCGTCGTTGTTGATGAACTGCACGCTGATTTCGAATGGGGGACAATCTCTCCAGGGACATCATTGTCAACGACATCATCGATCATCTTCAGCACCCACTACGACAAATAATAATTTGGTCGTTCAATTAGGACCGTGCGTTATCTATCTACGACTGGAAGTTGTGTTGGTGGTAAAAATTTATTTTACTGCTGAATAGAAATTGTTTGTGGCAGCACATTCACAACTCCGAAGATTCAGCCTCAACGGGCGTGTTCGAGCGTGCATGGCTTATTATTTTTCCTTTTTTTATCCCACGATACAACCAAACAACAACCCCAACCCTAAACCTGGTATATTTTAGTATCATACTATTATATGTATAATGAGTACTATGTTGGATTTTCGATTTCTTGGCGCGGTTGATCGGCGTGCGACTTTCAAGTTCGGTCGTCATTTTCGCGCTTTTTTGCACGGCTGTCGGAGGTACTAGCATAGTAGCACTAGCGTAAACGACGTTACGTAAACCATCCAACCTCTCATCACCATTATTATCTCATGTGCTGATAGCAGATGAAGGCTGAGAGAAGCGATTGTTTCAGGTACGTTCGAGCACTTGTGAAAATTGTTGTAAGAGTTGGATTCGTAGGAAAATGAAGCAATTCCGATGTCGAAAATTGTGAAAGGAAAAGAAATAATCGTATCGTGCACATGGATTGGTGCGAAAATGCGTTTGAATAATTTTAATGATGCATGTTTGATGGAAGAAAAATATTTCCTTTCGTTGGGGTTTTGGTTGGCGAACTTCATTTTTGTTGTGAGAATTTCAGGAATATGCTACAAAGGTCGTAAACTTCCTCGTTTTGAAAAGAAATGGAATCAATGAAGCTATTGAGATTGCTTGAACGCCCTCCTTTTTATGTTTTTATTTAACTCCATGCACTCAATTTACTCCTCCTTGCATTTTTCTTACATAAAATCACGAAATCGATAATCGCTGTCAATTGTAGAACAAAAAACTTCAATATTCAGCGTTCTTATTGTTACATTCTACAGGAGATCAGCAACAAATTTGAAAAGCCTCCTTGGGTTACATCACCACCAATATGTCTGACGAACCAATCGGTCGTCGCTCTAGAAGAGCTAAAGTAAAGGTAGACTATGCAAAGGAACAAGAGTTCAGCGACGAAGATTTGTTTGAAGACAATGATCAAAAAGATCAGGAAGCTGTCGTCTCTGAAGCTCCGAAGAAAAGAAAGAAAGGGAACCGCAAATCAAAGGGTCGCAAAAGCTCGTCCAGGAATCAAGATATGGACATGTTCGCTACGGACCCGTTCGAAGATGATGCCGTTGACGGTTATGTTCCACCGAAGCCTATTTATACCGAAAAGGGCTACGATCCAGCACTGCCCCCTATCCGAGAACGCTTCCCTTTCCTGCCAGAATATGAGCTGGACGGGTCACCCAGAATCGATCTGATCGTCGGTAGGCGACCGGTGGAAGAAACGGACGATAAGAAAAAAGATTTAAAAGAGAAGAGCAGCGACGACGATGACACTGCGGATGACGAGGAGTTTGGAGAACTGCAAACAAACAGACGGGGCAGAAATGGCAAGCGAAACGTGGGGGGAAGAAAGTCGTCTGCCAAGAAGAATAGCAGTGAAATTGATTCGGGAAAGGACTTCGTTGAATATGAATACCTTGTCAAGTATAAGAATCTGTCGTACATGCATCTTGAATGGAAATCGGGTGCGGATTTGGAGTCAATGAACAAGTCAGCGAAAACAATCTATCGTCGTTATCTAAAAAAAGTGGCTCAAGGACTAGATGAAGAAATAGAAAATCCAGATTTCGATCCATCATATGTAGTGGTGCAAAAGGTCCTTGCCGAAGAAGAACAAGAGCTTGAGTTAGAAGTCGAAGGCGAGGAACTCGTGAAATGGGAAAAACAAAGGGAAAAGGAACTAGCCGAGGAGGATCTCAGTGAAGAAGAAAGAGAAATCGAGGAGAAGAGACAGAAAGAAGAAGAAGAAAAGTTGCTACAAGAAAACGAGGCCAAGAAAATGGAAGGAATAGAAAGTCAAAGTGGCAACAAAGAAGGAGAAATCGAAGAACAACAAGACAATAGTAAAGATGACGAAAACGAGGAATTGACGGAAGGAAAAAAAGGTTGGTTTTCGTACTAAAATTTGATTTGCGCTTAATCGCATTTGTTATTTCGTGCTACGTAAGCAGTGTTGTCGTTCTGACCATCTCATGTTGATATCTCATTGTCGCTTTTGAAGTTCTTACAGAGGATGACTGGAGGAAGAATGATATAGATTTTAGCGAGCTCACAATTGACAAGCTGAGGAGTATTGTTGATCTTGAAGGGCCATATTATCCGAAGATAGAAGGCTGCGATAATGCATACAGAGATGGATACATAACTGAACCACCAAAAAAGCCCCGAGCATCATACCTCTTCTTCCAGTGCACCATGCGCTCATACTTTGCCATGCGAAATCCCAATGCCACCAATGGAGAGCTTATGACAATTCTTGGGGAGAAATGGGCCTCCTTGTCAGAAAAGGGACAAGAACCCTTTCTCGAGCTAGCCAAAGAAGAATATAAGCAATACGAGTTGGAACGTGCATTGCTGGAAAAGGCCCAGAAACCGAACGAAATGTGGCAACCAATCCGTCGGTGTCGAATGGTCTTAAATAGATTAGTTCAGGATGGTTTCGCAAACATCTTTCTCGAGCCGGTGAATCTGCAAGATTTTCCTGATTATGAAGACATCGTCGACCATCCCATGGATCTTCAAACCGTTCGGACGAAGTTAGACACTAAAAAGTACCAAATGCCCGAACAATTTGCTCGTGACATGCGGAAAATTTGGAATAATTGCAAGATTTATAATCGCCATGGATCGGCTATCTGGCATGTTGCAGATTATATGTCCAAACAATTTGAACGACTTTATCACGCTTGGGTCCAACAATTTCGTGAACGATACTTGAGATGGGCAAACCCTAGAGCTCGACCATGGGATCACACTTGTCGACTAACCGATGGGAAGTGCAATACGAAGGAGGACGATCTCGTTCTGTGTGATCATTGCGATGCTGCCTATGGAATCAAGTGCTTAAAACCTCCGCTCGATAAGCTTCCAACCGGTATTTGGCACTGTCCTGATTGCGCAAAGAAATTGAGATCTGTGCGGGGCGTGCAGATGCTATCTGCCGCGTCTGAGCAAGCTGCTCGAAAGAGAGCAGAGTACGGTGAAGTTCCAACAAGAAAAGTCAAACGAATTATGTATCTCGTGAAATGGGCAGGTCTTGGTTATGAACATTGTACATGGGAATCAAAAGAAGACATCGGTAATCTTGAATTAATAGCACAATATCGTAAGCTGAATGATTCCGTTCTAGATGAGCCATGTATATCTAACGATGCCGCGCTGAAGGTGATTATGGAAACAGAACATGTTAATAGAACGAATGCCGGTGGTAGCACATGCATACCTGATCTCCGAACGAGACTTTATGCTCAGACGAGAGCTATCCATTTTACAAAGTTCGGCTTGGACGTCCCTGAGAATGTTTGCAATCAGTGTGGACCACTAATGAAAGCATCGTGCGGAAGCTACAAACGTTCAAGCGAATCAGAAGAAATTCTCCAATGTTTGAATGAATTGACAGAGAGGGTCGCGTTGCAAGGCACGCTTCCAGCAACAATAAAATTAGATCCTTCTCTTCCACCTCTTCTCACAGGTGAATATGATGCAGTCGTCCCTATCACCGCAAAGGGGCTCATGATGAATGTTGGAGAAATCCATGGGTCTGTGGCGTTCCTTGGGTATAGACAATTTCCAGGTGGTGTTAAAGGTCCTGCAGAGTTGAAGAACCTCATAAGAGGTCCCGGCGACAAAATTATTGCAGTCGATGGTGTTAGTACCGTAAAGAAATCATTTAAGGAGGTCATCGGTATGCTACGAGAGGCTGGCAAACAGAATTTTGCCATAATTCGTTTCTTAGAAAGTAGATATGCTACGATTGAAAACGATTTGACCAGTTTCGGTAATCGTGGTCGATATGCGTTTGAAGAACTCAAGAAGAAATTTCGCGACGACAGAAAACGCCTTTTGGTGCAACGAAGCATTGATATGTTAAATGAATCGAAAGAAGACGAAGAAGCAAGCAATCAATCAAAAGCTTCTGACGAGGAAGAAGATAGTGAAGGTGAATTTCAACCAGATAGTGATGATGAAATGGAGGAAGGTATCGAAACATCTGAGACACCGATGGAGTTGACAAAGGAATTAAAGTGTTTAGAAACGGACGAAGATTTCAAATTGACGAAAGATGATGAACCTGAATCACCAATGAAAAAGGAGATTGATGATACGAACAACACTGAGAGCGAGTCAAATATAAACCAGACAAAAGACGAAAATGATCAAGATGAGGTGCCGGGAAGCCCTGAATCACAGCGCAAACTCGATGCTTCTAACGGAAGCAAAATGGAAATAGAAGAAAGTCAGGCTACCCCATCCGCTGATGTAAAAGCACCGAATCCTATCATTCAAGTTGAAAATACCCATTCTTTGGCATTTCGTCTGTTGAACATGGATGTTGGGTATAGCAGCGACGAAGGTGGCGACGACGATGGTGTGTATTTTATAGATGGTCTAGACGAGACTTTTACGTCTCATGCTGAAGTTCAAAACGAACTTAATCTGGTAACACCTAGTAAGGAGACTGATGAAAACAACGCTCAGGATGACAAAGAAAATCTTGTACCCGTACGGCGCAACGAATTTTCATCGCTTGGAGATAGAAGTAAGTTGTTGGCATCTATTGCAGTTACTTCTTCTCCACCTGATGTAGAAAATTTTGATGAGAATTTCCCCTTTCCCTCAAAGAAATCGATCGAAGCAAAGGAAGCAGAGAAACAAGCACAAGCGAAGAAAGCCGAAGACGAGGCTATCTTACCAGCCGGTAGTCCCGAAAAGTTGTCGAAGAGATCCACTGTTAAGATCGAGCAGATATCGCCTGAGACGTCAGAGGTTCTGAACATTTGGGCAAATGTAGAAATCGCTGCTGCTACCCTTCAGCTGCCACTCAATGAAATGAAACGAGTCTTGCGAGGTGACCTCGATGATGACTTCAGCGATGAAGTCGGAGGTTTCCGCTGGCAATATGCTGTATCTGGAGCTGTTGTCACTGCTGGTGAAAGCAATAGAAAGGGGAGCAAGAAAGGGAAAGAAGCGTGGGATGAATTTCGAGATCGGCTTTATGACCCAAGTGAACCCCACAAGTACAAAAATAATAACAAACTTCGTGATTATCAGGTTGAGGGCGTCAATTGGTTGGCAAGCACTTTCTACAGAAAGCATGGGTGTATTTTGGCAGATGAGATGGGGCTTGGAAAAGTAAGACATTGAGAGTGATCGTTTTTGCACTTCACTGTTTTCAATACAATATCTGACAGTTTTCTGCTCTCTCTAATCCTCATTCTTCAACAGACTGTCCAGATTGTAACTTACCTTGAACACCTTTTCCGAGTCGAAAAAATTCGTGGGCCCTTCTTAGTGGTCGTGCCTCTGTCAACAGTCGAACACTGGAGACGCGAATTCGAAGGTTGGACGGATATGGTTTGTTGCGTTTATCATGACAGACAGCGTCAATGGCGTGATGTCCTTCGTGAGTACGAATGGTATTATGAGAATAAGCCTCGAAATGCCGATTTTTTAAAATTTCATGTTCTCGTAACGACGTACGATACGTTGATCGGTGATTTTGATGTAATTGGTCAGATACCTTTCCGAGTAGCTGTAGTCGACGAAGCACACCGTTTGCGAAATCAAAAGGGAAAATTACTAGAATGCATGAAAGAAATTAGTGCCAAAGGAACTTTACAACATGGCTATCAAAGTCGTGTGCTAATGTCAGGAACACCCCTCCAAAATGACTTGACTGAACTCTGGACATTACTTAATTTTATTGAACCATTCAAATTTCCAGATATTGATAATTTCTTGCATCATTTCGGAAATATGAAGAGCAAGGAACAGGTCGAGAACCTACAAAATAAAATTTCGCCGTTCATGTTGCGTCGAGTGAAGGAAGATGTAGCGAAAGACATTCCAGCAAAAGAAGAAACTGTTATCGATGTCGAGTTGACTTCCATTCAGAAACAATATTATCGTGCTATTTTTGAGCACAATCATGCTTTTCTAAACATGGGTGCAACACGTGTAACTGCCCCAAAATTGATGAATATTCAGATGGAACTTCGGAAGGTATGCAATCATCCCTGTCTATTAGACGGTGTTGAGCATAGAGAAAATGAACGCGTATTCAAAGAATTTCTAGAGAGTGGAAAATTCGAAGGAAAATCTCCTGACGAACAGCAATACATCATGAATGAGCATTTGCAGATTCAGACAAGCGGTAAAATGGTACTGATGGATAAGCTACTGCCAAAGCTACGCCAGGAGGGGCACAAGATACTTGTGTTCAGTCAGATGGTTAAAATGCTTGATTTGATATCCGAATATTGTGAATTCAGAGATTTTCCATACGAAAGACTGGATGGTCGTGTGCGAGGCACTGACCGTCAAAAATCCATTGACAGGTTCAACAAAGAAGCCAATTCATTTCTCTTCCTCCTATCGACACGTGCTGGTGGTGTAGGGATCAACTTGACGGCAGCTGATATCTGTATCATTTTCGATAGTGATTGGAACCCGTAAGTTGTAAATTTGTTTTTGGATGTGCAAAGAAGTAGCTTCACAAAACCATCTCACATTAATCTTATTTCGTTTCAGACAAAATGATGTGCAAGCCCAGGCTCGTTGTCATCGTATTGGACAAACCAAAGACGTACGAATCTATCGTCTTGTTACGAGTCGTACATTTGAGCAAGAAATGTTCGATAGGGCGAGCAAAAAGCTAGGTCTAGAGCAGGCAGTACTAGGTTCATTTGGTCAAGACGAAGAGGATGATAAACCGACAAGTAAAGAAATGGAACAATTACTTAAAAGAGGTGCATATGCCTTGTTAGAGGACGATAATGACAAAATTGAGCAGTTTTGCGCGGATGATATTGACAACATTTTGGCAACGAGAACCCGTACACGTGTTGTAGAGGGAGCAAAAACAGCTTCCTGGTTGAATAAACAAGGAATGGTTGTAAGCAAGTCTAAATTCACTAGTGACACAAAATCTGCTGAACTTGATATGAATGATCCACTGTTCTGGCAAAAAGTGATGCCAGATTTTATCACGCCCATGTTAATGATTCAGCAACTTAATGATTTGTCGCATGAAATCCTAGGAACCGTGAAAAAAGTTGGAAGAGGGCGCGGTAGATGGAAGAAGAAGCATGCTGAAGAGAATGCTCAGAAAGAGGAAGAGAATGCTCAGAAAGAGGAAGAGAATGCTCAGAAAGAGGAGAGTAATCAAAATGAGCAAAATAACACGGTTGAGGATTCGAAGCCAGAAACGCTGGATAGCGTGAATGAGAAGGTAAATGAGGGGGGAGATAAAACAGATGAAAAAGTGAAAGAGGAGGGAGATAAAACAGATAACGACGACAACACAAAAGAGGACTCCGAGGATAATGGCGATTCACAAAATGACAACACCGAAGACCAAAATGACAACACCGAAGACGACAGCGACAAAAAGAAAGAAAAATTCCAGCTCACAAAAACCCAAAAACGAAAGATCGCGAAGTTTATGTCCGACCTGAAGAGTATGATGGAAGGTCTTTTCGACGAAGCTGAAGATGATAATCTACCTGCCGAAGAAAAAGACAGCGCGCAGAAGTTACTGCTAACGGTGTCAGTAAAAGAGAAGCTATTTAATGAGGATCAGCGACACTATGCCCGGGTAACGTTGAAGCGCCTCGAGGGGAACAGACGTCGCCGCTGTAGGACGTCAGATCAAGGGGGGAAAGCGACACCTCGCAAGCACATATATGACGAAGACAATATGGAAATCCGGGAAGAATTAAGAATCGTTAGTAGTAAAAAGGTGAAGAGACGTCGAAGAAAGGGCGGAGACGATGACCAACACGATAGAAAAAGAAGCAAAGCCTCGAAAGAAATCGGGGAAGACGGATACAAGATACACTCTGATGATGAAGCAGATTGGTCAGATGTTGATGACGATGTTTATGGTCAGAAGGGCAAGAAAAGTTCCAGTATTTCGATGAAAGAAGCTCGGCGTAGGCGGCAGTGGGCTGCGGATGGCGATGCCGCTGTTGCAGCTGGACGACCCTGGCCAGCTTTGCCTCGAACTGAGGTCTCAAAGGTGCTTACAACTTTGCTTGATGAAGTGTTGAAGCACGATGAAGCCAAGGGTGGAGTATTTTCTGTTCCTGTCCCACGTGATGAATTTCCCGAATATTACGAGCAAGTCAAGACCCCAATGGATTATGGCACAATGAAGAAGAAGCTAGAAAACGGTGAGTATCGATCAGCACAAGCAATGCAAAAAGACTTCCGTCTTGTTATGCAGAACTGTCTGCAGTTCAATGCCCACGAATCGGAGATTTGTCAAGAAGCTCGACAACAGGCACTCATGAGACCTAGTCAGTTAAGAGCTGCTGCAATGGCAAACAATCTATTCTTAGCCGAAGATGGTTCAGTTCTTCAAATCATCGATGATAAAAGCTCCGCTACGCCTGTGAAGAAACGAAAGAGGCGAACGAAAGAAGAGATGAGAAGAGACGAAGAAGCTGCCGCTGCCGAGAAGAAGAAGAAAAGGAAGAAAAAATCAAAAGATGAAGATGCAATGGATCTAGGCGTTGAAGATGACGATGTACCATTGACTACCATGAAGAAAAAGAAACCAAGGATTAAAATAAATTTGAAGGACATTGAAAAGAGTCAAGCAACTACGAAAAACGGAAATGAAGAATCGAACGGCAATTCTAGAGAAGGTGATGGTGGTGGCAAAAAGAGGTCTCGCAAATCTGGTCAATCAAAAGAAAAATCAACTGAGAATTCTTCGAAAAAAATCATCAGGAAGAGGACCGGAAAACAGACAGCAGCGAAACCGAATGATAAAGAGTCGAATGATAAAGACTACCTTGATATACCGCTTTTGAAGAAGGAAAGAGAAAATCTAGGGAGTAATTTATCTTTTGATACATCCAGGAAACTCTTCACCGGTAGAGGTCCATGGGTTTTACCAGCACCACTCTCGCCTGATAAATTTCGTGACGTTGCCTTGGCAACCTTCAAGAAGGTCGAGAAAATCGATAGATACTCAGTCTTTGCAGAACCGGTATCTGATACTGATGCACCTGATTATTCCGATATTGTGAAAAATCCTATTGATCTCGCAACGATGAATTCCAAAGTAACATCAGGGGCTTATGGAGAGGGCTCTGATGCGTCCTCCAAACTTTATTCAGATTTCCTTCTCATGTTTGATAACTGCAGATTATACAACGAGGATGACGGGGAGGTTACCGAGGAAGCGGCAAGGATAATGGCTCTAGTACCAGAACTATACGGGGGAGCATGTGTTGCAGTCCTGAGGAAAAAGAAATAGAAATTATCTTGTCAATTTTAATTCTTCGGTACACATTTCCAAGGCCACGGCTTTTAATTGCGCTAGCTTATAATTTTTCTCTAGAGGTAATCTCTAAGTTTTGCTCTAGGTTGTCTGAATTATTTTCATTATCTTTTACGTTTTTGTGTGCATTATTATTTTGCCTCGGAGCATGTACTTGCAAATTATAACCATTTGATTCTCAACTTGTCAGTTTCAAGTTTCAGAATGTCTCTCACTTTTTGCGATAAACGCTCAAAATATACCTGTTGAAAGTTTTCCTCTTGTGAGGAAACTCTATTTCCGAGCTTCTCAATCTTCCTGTCTTATTTAGAAATTTCTCGCCAGCGAATCTGTCCAGTCTCGGCATTTTCTATGTACACTGAAGGCAAACAGTTTTTTGAAAGGGATAGCTGAAAGGATGTGTTCTTACAATTTTCATTCAGGGTCTTAGGAGTCGAAGAGGACACATTCATATCTTCATTGAAACTATCGAAGTGAGTGGGGACCGTTGACTCAATTGATTTTTTACGATATCGACGAAGAACACCATAATCATTATTATCGAAGGCGATACCATTGCACGATAACGTGCTTCCATTGTCTAGGTCTGAAATGATACTAAGATCTTCCAAATCCAAATCCCCTTTAAAGGATGATTTTTCTTCCCTGTTCATTTCAATTTTGTCATAATCGCAAGTATCTCGGGAATTCATAATTGACTCATCTGAATCGTTCAGAGGGATCATGTCACCTAGATTAACACTGTTTGAGTGTGCATCAAGATGCTGTTGCTGTGAACCTTTTTGCTGCTGCTGTGAACCTTTTTGCTGCTGAAAGGGGCGTATTTGGGGATCAATTGTAGATTTCGTCGAGAGAGGAAGAACGTCCTTCGTTGTTTTGTGGTCGTATATGATAGGTTTCGTAGAACTCAATTGGGAGAAATCTACAGACCATGTTCTTAAATTGCTCAGAGAAATTCCATTAAGACCCTTCTGCTGTAACTCCATAGCTCGTTCTTGGGTTTTGATTACTTTCTTTATTTCGTTATAATCCTCCCAAAGTTCCTTATAGCCTTGGATATCCCGGCGTCTATCTATGATCTTTTCCTCCTGGCGACGTTGTTTTTCCTGCTGGTGAGCCCGTTCTAGTTCTGTCTTTATTTTATTGAAACTGGCTATTGTCACCGGTTTAACTGTTGTGTCAGAGTTTGAAATTTGCGGTACAATTTTGGTATCCTTTGGGGGTGCTAAGAGCGGTGGAGGATCAGGCTTAGAATTTAATTGATAGCATTTAATACTATCGTAGCTACCGCTTTTGCATTCTGAAATAACGGCATCTGACATTTCCTTACGGTCAAAACGATGTTCATCAACAACATTCGTACTCGAAGAATTTTGGAGATTGTAACGATCATGAACATCATTGTGTATGATTTGATCGCAATCCTCATCGTTGTTACTATCGCTATAATTTTCTCTTGAATTATCGTTCTCTTCGGAAACAACAGTCTCTATGTTTGACTTCATAGGAGAATGAGGTTCTTCGCATTCTTCGTCTGACGGAAACTCTTCGTTCTCGGTACTATTATTAATAACAAAAGTAAAAGGACTAGTAGTTTCCGGAGGAGATGAGGGGAAATTTGAGAGTGGAGAAAGTACATCCGTTACAGCTGTCTTTTCCGAAGGCGATATCAGCGCCAAATCGTAAGCAACTGATGAGGATTTCTTGCGCCCTCCATTTGGTGTCGAATTTATTCGACCGTAGTGTTGATGATTTTGTTTATTGAAGACATGAGCCGCAACATTTTTGATACGATCATAGTCGCAATCATTTTCCCATTCCGGTTGACTAAGGCAGGTTCCCATCTTGCCTTTTCTTCTGTTTATCTCTCTTTCGTCATCCAGTGAGGTAAGGTAGCGAACTAAAATCTGGTATAAAATTGATGAAATACTAGAATGGGTTTGATGGGACTTCCAAACGGAAATCATGCATTTTGAATTTAAATTCGTTACAGAAAAAAAACCGTTATTCGTGTGTGTGATTCGCAAAACGCAGGGGCTATGACTCGAAATATGCGGAACAGAGATGATAATGGGAATGCAACGACGGGCGAAGATCAGACCTTTCGATTATGATTTGTGTTAAAGAGTTGGACTTTTGGGAAACCCAAATCCTGACCACAAAAAGACGAATGAAATTGACACATACCACCTCGAGGTGTCAACTTGGCGACTATCGTTTTCGGACTGCGGCACGCTGTCTACTTTAGGCTGCTCTCTCGATCAACTTGACATGCATCAATTCGGTTTGGATCCTCTTAATCTATTCAACTCAATTCATCCCCGTTGCGTTTTAATCGCAAAATACGAAGCGAACTTCTAGCACAATGATTGATTTGATCGTTGACTTTTTGTCGGGATCTTCTCCGTACCATGCTGAACTGCGTACCTTCGGTCAGGCTTTCATGGGGGCACTTGCTGTCCGCAGTAGTGCAAACAAAAACAAGGACATGAATTGGTTTCATGCGTTTGCTTTTACAACTATCACTGCATTTGGTGGCGGTTGGTTTGGTTTCATTTGGATGGGACGACCCACTTCGTTAATCACAAATGGTGATATTACGCTAACGCTCACCGCAATAGCCTTTGTACTAGTGACGTACACGCCTTTGGATATCGGATATATGTTTGGGAAAATGCTTCCTGTTAAGATACTGGCGAATTCATGGGCTCAACTATTCCGAGGACTCGGTATGATTGGTTTCATCAATGCTTGCGCTAAGGAGGTTTCTCCATCAAAGTATTACCCCACTCCAATCTTGGGTCCGGTCGTTTACGGAACTCTTCTTGGGAATATGGGTGCGTTCTTTCTAAAGGGATTTCATAAACATTTAGAAAAGGAAATTCCATGGGCATTTCAAAATGGTGAGTAATGACGGAAAAAAGAAAGATCATGCAGAAGGAAACGACATGCGGAGGGAAAAGGTACAATAGCAATTTCTGATTGATCTTCATTTTTCCATTTCATTTGACAGGACTGGTGGTTGGATTATTTTATCACCTTTATGTACATGACAAAGAAGGGTCAATTGGTAATGCCCTAAGATCCACAATACATTCATCTGGCATCCAGGGAACGATGGATGACAAGTTATTTGCCACCATCATTGTTACCGGCTTCATGCAAATCTCTGGGATGCTGATGTTACCTGAGTTTTTTGGTCCATCGTATAACCTTTTCCTGCTACCGAAACGAATTATTCTCAGGCTTACATCATCAGGAAAGAAGAAAAAGGACATGTCTGCTTTAGTAAAAAAAGAAATGGGTAAACAATCGAAGAGAGATGCTGTGGTGTCTGGTGGGAAACGAAAGAACAAAAGTAAGAAAAAGACCAACTAATTAGTTTTTGTGGTGTCGTGGGTTCACATGTGATCAAGTCATCAAGGATGTCTCTCAAAGCTCAGCCGCGCGGTTAAACATTGACTTTAAGAATATAAATGATCACTAGGATTCAGTGCTAGAAATTGATCCTACTGTTGCTATTGTTACTGTTACTTAGTTTGTTCTGTGAATAATATGCTATGTGGTAGTGCCCTCTCTTTGAGCTTTTGATGAGTAGATTTGTCATGAAGGCCTATTGCGTAAAGTTCAGTGGAATAATCTAATGGTTGATGATTTTACTGGGGCCATAGTGTTCGGATTGATTGGAGGGGCAATGAAATATCCTGCCATTTTATACATGGTCTTACCTCGGCAGGTAGTACTAAGAGATCTGGTTCGTCCTTCACTTGGTTACAATTGTTGTGATTGTTATGAATCAAGTTTGGTGATAATATGCTTAGCAAAAAGGTAGTTTTTCTAGATTTCAATAATATTTGCGTTCGAAATTTCACAACAACTTTGTTAGGTTTGTTATCATGGAAAGAAATCATATACACAACAATTGCAACATAAATAAATCCTTACCAATTCTAATGAATGGGCATTGAGCTCTTTAAGTAGCCTGACCTTTTCTTCTGATTCAGGAACAACATCTAATGTAGTTTGTACAACGTAGTTTGCATATGGATCTCGTACCATTAATAGTACGATGCTGGTGCCCTTTTCGTTGTCTTCAACATGTGAGTCGGTCTTTTCGTCTACGATCTTTAGCATCTCACGTACAACAGATTTTCGCTGTTCTGAATTTCCATACTTGAGCAGCTTTTCGACAACATTGCTCGCAAACTTCTGTCTTGATAGTTTCAACAACCCATTTTTTACAACCATTTCTAGGATCATATCTCGATCTTTCACTCGACCGAACTGGAGAACGTGCTGAATGACGTAATTACCATATTGATCATCAAGGAGAATTTTGAGACATTCGCTAATATTTTCCAATGCCATGCTCTTTTGGCTTTCAACACAGTACTCAAGTATTCTTTGTAGTACTCTACAACCGTAAGGATGACAGGCAAGAGTTGATAAATTCTCTAAGACATCCTCAATAATGAAATCAATCTGTTCACCAAAAAATTTGGATTTGGTCTTATCGTTCTTTTCCTCAGCTGACTTCGCTTTAAGGCTCAATACCTCTATACATTTCTGAATGACGTGATTTCCATTTTGATCTTGAATAAGACCTAGCACATTGTTCTGAAATTCGGCAAGCATTTTAGGCAAGTCAGCTTCGTCGATGCACTCAAGAGCCTTTTGGACGACACGACAACTTTGATAAATCGTCAAGAAAGTAATGGTTAGTATCCTTTCACAGAAAAATCAACTATCACAGAACCAAGAAGTGAAATTAATCCAGTAACTTACCCATACATTTGCATTGAAAGTTGTACCATCTCTCCGACCATAGTTTCAAATAAATCTTCCTTCATTTTCTCATTTCCAAATCCAAAGAGTTTTTGAACTACATAATTGCCAAAAACATCGTTTCGCAGTCGAACAACTTCGGGAAGTACTTCGGCCATAACGATATCCTTCTCACCAGCATCTCCCATCTCTAAGCGCTGTTGAATAAATCGTGAACCATTCTGATCCTGGCAGAACTCAACTACGTGGCCCTTTGCATCATAAACTGTCCAATCACGATTGTTTTTCTTTGCCTTATAATCTTCTAACAGAGACTTATTCGAGCCATTATGATTAGCGACGGGGAGGTTTTTGGGATCACTACCACCAGATCCGCCGCCACTGCTACTAGTACGACTACCGTTTCGTCGACCTTTTCCAGTTTTATCTTTCCGTTGCTTATGTTTATGTTGTTGTTGCGAATCTGTTCTTCCTGATTTTAAGTTTGGGTTGCCACACTTGTTTTGATTTACCTTGGTCGAAATCACACCTGGCCCTACAATTGCAACTGTGTGCGGTCCGCTTTGGTGTCCATTAGGAGGTTGCCAATAAGTGTAGGAACCTCTCGGATCGATAGTTTGTACATGGTTTGATGGTCCTCCACCTTGTTGAATTGGGATAATTGATATATATTGTTGATTGGCGTTAGGAGGAACTCCATTAGGGACTGTTTGGTGTATGATATGATGCTGCTGTGGATGTTGATGGTATTGTATAGTTGCATAAGTGTATTGAGGTGGCGGCGGTGGTGATGCATTGTTGACGTAGACAGTATGCCCTGACGGGAGAACTTGGGTTTGAATATGAGTCGGTGATTGTACCTGTTGAGGAGGACCTCCATATTGCCCTCCTTGTGGTCCAAAAGGTGGATGTTGTCTTGTGCTCTGAGGTTGAGGACGTGTCGGTCTTGGATGATATGTTACAGGTTTGTAAATTGAGGCCTGTGCGTTGCCTTCTCCTTTTTGTCTATTGATAGAGGTAGATGCATACTGTGGAGATGCTGGTGCGTACTGTGGAATGGGTCTTGCTTGTTGTGTTTGCTGAAAAATGATGAATTAAAAGTGAGCCGATTTCAGGAAACAAATTTAGGAAATCCAAATGAGCATTCATCTGCTTACCATTTTGTTACTTGTGTGATATGAGGTTTCTCCTACCAGACCCAATCCTAGTCGACTCATTGGATCTGATAAATCTGCATTATTGTTCATTCTCTGAGATTGTTCTATCGACCTTTGGGAACTGTAAAGGTCTCCGTTCATATGATTTCCATCATGGTTCTCTCTTCGCATGTAATGGGTTTGTAAAGGTGATGTGGTCCGTGGTCGTTCAAGGGGATATACTGGTAATATTTGATCACTTTTGAATAAAGGTGTCGAATTATCGCACAAAGTGCTAGAATTTATGAGATTACTTTCCCCAGGATAGTCCTCTTGTATCAAATCCATCAATGTTTTTGCTGCTGGACGACCTGATTTTCCACTTATATCTGTACCCAGCCCTAACGAACTTAAAACAGTTGACGATGACTGACTTTGATTATCACCAATTACACCTGTTGATGCTGGCCTTCGTTGTCCGAGCTCAAAGATTTGTGACCTGTCCATGTATGGATCATCTAAAAAAATATTAGCTTCACCTGACTGGTTCGAGTGAGGAGGTGTTTCTTGTCGATTTGTGAACCCAGGAGGTAGTCCTACGGAACTTCCACTATCGAAACTCGGTGTTGCAGAGTGTGGACGAACCAAAACTTCTCCTATGGATTGCTGAGAATTCTGTACTCCTAGATTATTTTTTGAAATGAAGGGAGACGATTGTGGATGTTGATGCATCATGATTCCTGGGATTGTTGGGTGATTAGTTTGATGACGATGATGTTGAATGTACTGTTGGCTATGCAATATATCTGTGTTTCCGCTGTGATATTCTTCTACACCTGAAAGAATGCTTGATCCTATTATAGACTGATAGATACATAAATTAGAATGGTGTTCGAATGCTTGATCAGTTGACAGAATCGGATGTGTAAAGAATTTATAGCCCACGGTGTAAAAGTACGAATCGACGAATACTTACATCGGCGCCAGTATTTATATTTCCTTCATCTCTAGACCCAAAAAATAGATTACTTCCGGATGGCGGAGCAGACATCGACCTTTCGAATCCTTGAGTATTTTCTACTACATCATGACGGTTGCTGCGTTCATCGACTCCCCATGGGCTCTGCATTTTGTGCGAAGACTAGAGTCCTTTGTTTACCTGTAGTACTGGGTTAATTAAAATTCAAACAGTTTTTCGTGCAATCACTTCTTGTCCACTTTTATTTCTCAATGATACCTTCCTTTTCTCCTCCTTCCTCTTTGCTTTAGTTTCTTGCTTCGGTTTCTGGTTTACCTGTATTTATATGTTGTAGGAAGTATTCACTTTGGAAACTCGGGTTTCAATCCGTCATTTCATCGTTAGAGTTTGTTGATCATTATCGTCTCGCAGGGTAATCGAGAGGAAATAATGATCAACCGGTAATGTAATAGAAATAGATTACCTGTTGCAGGATAAACGGTTGGCCAAAACTACTTCCTGAGGAATTTGTTGATGGCAATGGCATTTCGATGATGTCTTTGAATAGAAAGGTTGCGGAATAGGTTCGCATAAAAATTACTTAACGGCAGAACTTCCGAGCAGCTGTTCTTTTTGTTCTCTCTGGGAATGCCTTTCATTTAGGGTTGGGGTTGGATTGGAAAAGTATTTTTGAAAGAGCCCCAAAATCCATCAAACACATCCACGTTTGCTTCTGTAACGACAACGAACATCACATCAACGACGACGCAATCCGATCCCGCAAAGGAGCACAAGCTCTTCCGTGTACACTTGCCTGGAAGGACACACAATAGGCGACGACAGAAAAAGCTACTGGGCCAATTTGGTGGTCGGATTTGGAACGGGTTCATTCACATCACAAAACCCCCCCTCAGAGTTCTATACAGAACTTCGGACAAACGATAGGCTGAATCCTCGTCAATTCAAAGTCTGAGACTTCGTCAATGCCGCACTAAGCATAGAAGCAAACCTATAAAAATCTGAAAGTCGAAAATTCGAGATTTGTTTGTTTCAAAGAACCGAATGGTCCGAAGTTTTACAATGAATTCACAGGTAAAAGAACTGAGGGAACGAGTTCGACTTCTTGAGGAGGAAAATGCGCGGCTTCGGAGCTCGAAAAAAGAAATGAATTGCAACAAACGCAGCGAAACCTTTGGCACAAGGGAAGAAATAAAGTCGGAGGGGATCACCGGCACGAATGGTTCGTTCATAGGTTCTCTTGGTCCAGATCAAATTGAAAGATATTCGAGACAACTTTTGATACAGGGTGGATTCGGTGTTGAAGGTCAATTAAAGTTGCTTAATTCTTCTGTTTTGATAGTTGGCGCCGGAGGCATTGGGTCAACAGGTAAATCGTTGGATGATACTGTTTAGAGTGTTTTTCTGAGAGCGCGATAACCTACAACTATCTATTTCTATTTTCGTGCCGTAGTCATCTTGTACCTTGCAGCATGTGGGATTGGGAATTTAACTGTTGTTGATTTTGATGAGGTCGATGTTTCAAACTTACATCGGCAAATAATCCATAAGACAAGCAATGTGGGTTGGAATAAGGCCGAGTCAGCGCGTCAAGCTGTTCATACCTTAAACCCATCTGTAGCGCTGAACGTGATCAGTGAGCCTCTTACAGCCAACAACGCAATCGAGTTAATTGCCTCTACTGATTGTGTCATCGACGCTTCCGATAACCCTCATACCCGATACACCATCAATGATGCTTGTGTTATAAGTGGAAAACCACTCGTATCGGGTAGCGCAATGGGACTAGAAGGGCAACTCACGGTCTACAATTTCAACGGTGGCCCATGCTATCGTTGCCTATATCCAAAGCCAAATCAGAAAGAGGGACTAAAAAGTTGCTCCGACAACGGTGTTCTCGGGCCCGTACCAGGTCTGATTGGGATTCTACAAGCCCTTGAAACGATTAAAATCATAACAGGGACACAGTAAGTTCGAAGAGATTTGTGTAGAGCTGTCGGATGCTGAATAATTTTTAATCACATGTTCGATTGGATCCTAACACTTTCACAGCGGTGTACTATCTGATCGGCTTCTGATGTACGATTCATCGGAGTGCTCCTTCTTGCGCGTCAAGAAACCTCCGAAGCAGCAAAAGTGTCCCGCCTGCGGGGATAATCCCATCATAAAGACAATGGAAGACAGTCTCGCTGCGTCCGAAGCAGCACGAGGACCCGCTACTTGCTCAATAAATATACCTCAAGAGGACATATCAGAAGGTTTATGTATATCTTGCGACGAATACGATCGTATACGACACACAGGCATAGATCATATATTATTAGATGTTCGCGTGAAGGAGCAGTTCGATTTGTGTTCATTACCGGGCGCAATCAACATTCCTCTTCATTCATTGCCGCACAAAATGGAAGAACTATCACAATTATCCGATGGATTAAGGCCAATATATTGCGTTTGCCGTCGGGGGGTCGCATCTGTAACTGCAACAAATTTGATAGCAAAGGGTGCACTCGAGTATAGTAAAATTTATTCCGTCAAAAATGTAATAGGTGGGTACGATTCTTGGAGAGCCAAGATAGATAAAACATTCCCAAAGTATTAGAGCCTGGTCAACACAAAGTTTTTAAAGTATTATTTTTCATCCATGGGTATCTGAAAGCATTTCTGAAAACTTGGAATTTTCTTCGTTGACAAAAGAGGTGAATTTATCAGGAAGTTCTACCGTTGCAGTTACCATTATTTTCCCTTCTGGGGACAACCATAAACCGTTTCGCTCTTTCTTAGGCAATTGATGCAACATTGAATCGTGGTTTTCTTTCAAATCGTTGAAGAAAGGGTGCTCAAGTGTAACTTTGTTGGAACACAGAAATAGACCTGCTTTTCGAAGTCTCTCAGCAGACCCACCTCCATCATATTTTTCGTCGCCCACAATGGGACATTTGCACACTAGAGACATATGCTTTCGAAGCTGGTGGTAACGTCCAGTTTTTGGCTTCAAAATAACAGTGGTTAGCACATTCTTGTTAGCATAAATACTATTCGAATGTTTCATAGTCTTCCAGACCGTTATTGCACTTTTCCCGTCTAATATATTATCTATTCCTTGCCATCCCTCGTCTTCACTTGTACCTGGATCAACGTCAACGCCCATTAGAAAAGCTTCCTTGGTAGATATTTTACTTTTAGGTGGTTCTGGTGGTATCCCATTGACAATAGCTGTGTAGGTTTTCTTAATCGTCCTATCACAAAATTGTCGTGAAAGGTTCACCATTGCTGGCTTAGTTTTAGCAAGAATCAATACACCCGATGTCGGTTTGTCAAGCCTGTGGACGGGTTGTGGAAAACTCAAGGTGCTGCAGGTCCCTGCCTTAGATGGTGTTACTGCGAATGGTATAGCGGCACGAATTGTCATCAAACCATCCCCTGCACCTTTCGTCGCGTAAACTACGACTCCTTCTGGTTTGTTGACTTAGATAGATAAGCAAAGAAAAACGATAAGTCTTTCTATTTCCCGTGCATCGAAAACTCTATGTGTTAGAATATAACATCACTACTCACCGATAGCAAAATGGTCGTCTTCGAACAGTACTGGTAACTCGAATGGTGGCTTTTCATGAGTTACAGTACGATATTTCCCATTCCCAATACGATCCTGTTTGCAAAGAACATCTCCTGGGAAGACCCGAAAGCCAACACGAGCCTGTATACACTTCCCTAGATCAACTGTTTCTTCGCCAGATTCTTTGTCGATTTCTAAGGGGCCTCGATGAATCATTATGTTCGATTTTCGGCATGCCTTTCGTGCCTTAGATCTTGTTGGATATTCTTTTGGATCTAACATCATAAGAGCTACTGGAACGGAAATATTACGGGATGTCAACCCTAGCCGACTAACATCGTCAGAGTCTACTAGATTCCTTATACAATTCATGTCGAAACCATGATTGGAGTCGGTTTTGTATATTTTGGTGACGGGTTTGGGGTTCAGTGGCATATCTCCATCTGTCACACCATCGCCAAACGCTTTTTTGGTGGCTATTCCCGACAGGTTTCTTGGCTCCGTGTTCTCGAAAGCTGCGAAAACAGGCCGCATACTCTCCCGTTTATTGGTTGTGATGGCATTTTGAAATGCTCGGAATCGATTTCCTTGGTGATATCGACCAGCAAAGCATTTGACTCGTTTGATAGAATACGCAGCCAAGCCAAAGACGAGCATGATTAGCATTCTCGGCCACAACACTACAACCATCTTTGATGCTCAACCTTACGTAATAAACTCTGAGTTTGGCATCATCAAACATCAATTAGTTTTCGATGTTTTTTGATGATTCATTCATCAATTCGAATTCAGTCTTGACAAGAATCACTTTCGTTTGACAGAGCGATTAGCAGAGCACTTGCCATATCCTTCGCCCGAGCCGCTTTAACGCAAAAGTTGTAGAACATGTTCTCTTCGAGAACTGAAACGGCGTCTCATAAGTGCAACGTGATGGACCTCCATGGACTGGTTTTCGATTAAAAACGGCATTTTGGGATAGTGTTTGGGGGCTGTATTACATACGCGATGAAAACCTGGAGATGGTATCTCGCACACCACCGAGAGAATTTGTCTCAATAGCGACTACAGATAAAAGCTCGAAGGAATACCAACTGACAATGCTTCCATTCCCGCTTTGGTGTTCGCATCTTCAATATGCACTGGTCAGATTCTGTCAAGTTCTCGAAAGGAAACGTGAGAGAATTTCTCTCACAAACGAAAAGGTTGCACACTACCTTCCGGCCTCATTATCTCTGATGAGACCAAGAGAGCTTCATCGTACTTTTTTACAAAGTACTCTTTTGTTGACCAGTCTGGAAAGCCACTACAAGAAACTATCATCTCCAAAAGTAATACGTAGAGCCAGAGTATTTGAGAGACAACTGTCGCGAGGTAATAACGCACGCCAAACATCGCAGCACTCTAGACAATCAGTATTTGTTTTGGTTCGATCCGCATTTTGGCGTTTCTGTGGAGTAGTTCCATAACACTGATACGCCTTCAATAAATTACCTTGGGATTATCTCTAACGCATCTAGCGAATCGAATACAACAGACAATTTCATCGCCTACGACAACGGCATTCTTCTACGAGAATACAAAAAAAAAACAGAGAAAGAAATCAAATACTTGTCGTTTCGACTGATCGACTGATCGAATCAAATCGTGAATCACCACCACTAGTACCATCGATCCATAACAAGCAAGACAAGCAAAATCACAACAATTACAACGAGTGATCTAAGAGCAAATCGACTATTCGATCCATTTCGATTTTGAATCATCACGATCGCAATTATTGTCAACGCAGCAAGAAGTATCAATCGACTCTATTGGAAGCTTACTTTCTTTTCCTGCAACATCATTGACTGGTTCCGATAGCAGGACAATCGATAGAAGGCTATTTGCACTGCCCGTAAAACGAACGACCGTCTTGTCAAACAATCTATTTTAGGGCTTAGCACTTTTCATTTGCAGCACCATCTCCATAAAACATGTTGGCTAACTTTGACAAAGAGGGAAATAGTCCAGCAGAATTCGATGAGGAGGCTCTCATCCAAGGCTACAATGCTTCCTTAGTATTGGACAAGAGAGAGAAATTGGAATGTTTCTTCGACGCCAAAAACGACCTGTTCTCGTTGGCATCAAATTCGCCTTTTGAACCTCCATCTGTTGGGATTGTCAAGGAAGAAGAGAACAACAATATTAAGGGTAGCACTGGAATTCTCAACATTAAAAAGAAAACAAAAGCAGATCCACAATCAAATTTTACAAACTATTGTAACAAAACAGGGCTTCTCGAGACTCAACAAGAGGATGAAAGAATTTACAATTGGACGGCAGCCGCAAATGATTGTGAAAGTGATTTGGAGAGTCACGGCAGTGATGCAAATGTTTGCAAAGGCAACTATGACACTCCCCTAAGCCCCACCGAAGACATGACAGAATACAGCTTTAGCTTTTGCACAATTTCTCCCCTCCAGTCCTCAACCGGTCCAATGACAAATAAAGGAATGAGGTTGTTGACAATTGATGAGAATTGCAACCATGGCTCAGGTAGTCAACTTGGCAAAGAGAGCGATTTAAAATCAAAGAGAGAAATCCCTACCTTACGAGGTATAATGTTCAACAGTGATGTACTTGGGCCTTTGCCGAACAAAGAAGTTGCAAGCAGTGGAGAGGAAGGTTTCTTTGATGCTAAGGAGAGCGATAGAACTATCATGCATGGATACATAGCGGAAGCAATCAATGATGGACAAGACAACCGGGTTAAGATTGTTCGTTTTGCAGATGACGAAGAAAATCATTTACTTGAATGGCATGATCCAGCAAATCATCACTACAATAATGTACTCAGAGTTCTACCACAGGATCCCTCAGGTGTCTTGGACATTTATCATGAAGCTCAGGACAACCCTTTTTATGATTCCCAAGTAGGTAGCCACAAAAGCTACTCCAGAGAAGAATTCAAAAAACAGATGTATGACGATGAGAATAGTAGTTGTGGGTATGTTTCTGAAG